>Ga0335079_10005176_pt1 | contig 14951 bp, 14 predicted proteins | sample Lox_Sample_33_FD_206719 | JGI IMG/M metagenome (GOLD analysis project Ga0335079, IMG submission 206719) | Soil microbial communities from Loxahatchee National Wildlife Refuge, Florida, United States - Lox_Sample_3.3 | ecosystem: Environmental > Terrestrial > Soil > Wetlands | place: USA...
TTGCGCGGCGGCGAGCGACGCGAGCGCCAAAACCAGCGGCAGAAGGCGCAGCTTCATAGAACCATTGTACGGCGGGGCAGCTTTCAGCACTCAGCACTCAGCAGTCAGCCTGGCATTTAGCACTTGGCATTTAGCACTTGGTCGTTAGGCTGGGCGCAGGCTTCTGCTTCGGGCGCATCTACTTCCGATGACTAAATGCTAAATGCCAAGTGCCAAATGCTGCTGACGGCTGAATGCTGACGGCTAACGGCTCACTTCACCGCCCTGTCCACACACTCCGCCCGAAACAGCCGGTCGTCCACTCGATGCAGGCGCTGCGCCATTCCCGGCCTTAGCAGCTTGTAGTGGTGAATCTCGAAGAGGTAATTCACAATGAACCAGATCGGCTCTTCTGTCGTCATCCAGTGCTGGCGGTCAAAGCGGGCCAGGTTCACGGGGCGCGAAAATGTGCGCAGGGTCCGCTCTCGCCGCATATTGAAATAGATATTGAAGTAGCTCATGGCCAACTCGCGCAGGCTGCGGTACACCGGCTCGCGATAGCGGCAGCCGGTAAAGTTCGATTTGGCCAGCGCGCCCCAACGCCCCGCCACGCGATACACGGCAACCACATGGTCGGTATCATGCTCGGCCTCCAGGTCCATGATCAGGGGCGGAAACCCGTTGGCCCGCAGCGCCGCCGCCGCGAACATCGCTCCCTCCAGGCAATGCGCACTGTTCTCCCGCAGCACCACCCGCGGCGACCACGCCGTATCCTCCAGGTGGTAAGGCATGTCGTCGAGAAACCGCTGAATTCCGTACGGGTCTTTCAGGCTGCGCAGCCTGCGCAGCTCGGCGGGGCTGAAGCTTTTGAGCGCTGGGTCCATTTTGTGGAAGGATATCTGAAGAACCCAGCCACGCCGTTAACCACAGAGGGAACTGAGGAGCACGGCGTTTGGCGCTCAGGGCTCGGCATTAGGTTCTTTACCCGCAGCCCAGGGCTAAATGCCAGGCGCCAAATGCTCCCACTCACCCAAATAGTTGCCGCAACTCGCTCGGACTATCCAGAAGCACATCCGGAGGATTCTCTGTGAGCGTATGCGGCGCGAAGCCGTAGGTCACGCCGCAGGTCCAGAGCTCGCAATTGCGGCCGGTGGTTACATCCACGTGCGAGTCGCCGACCATCAGGGCCTCGCAGGCCTTTACTCCCGCCTCCCCCAGGATGGTCAGCGCGCCCTCGGGATCAGGCTTCTTGGTGGCAAAACTGTTGCCGCCATATACGCTCAGAAAGAACTCTCCCAGCCCCAGAGCTTCGACGATCTGCCGCGAGGCATTGACCGGCTTGTTGGTGAGCACTGCCATCTTCCGCGCAGCCCCGTTGCCCGAGTTGCGAATGGCGCTTAAGGCTTCCCTCATGCCTTCGTACACGTGCGTGTGGTCCAGCTTGTGCTCGCGATAATAGGCGAGAAAATAATCGAGTCCAGCCTTGGCCAGTTGCTCGTTATAGGCGTCGGGACCGAGGACGCGCCGAATCAGAGTGGGCGCCCCATCCCCCACATAGCTGGCGATCACCTCACCCGGCAACTCCGGCCGGCCCAGATGGCGCAAGCTGGCATTGACCGAATGCACCAGATCGAGCCGCGAGTCAATCAGCGTGCCATCCAGATCAAAGATGAGGAGCTTGATCGAATGCGGATCGAACTGGCGATGAAAGCGGATCATTCGTTTCAGGATAGCATTCGGCACTTGAGTGCTGATTGCTGATTGCTGAGTGCTGACTGCTGAATGCTGACTGCTGAATGCTGACTGCTGACTGCTCACCGCTGAGTGCTAAAATGCATCGGGCACTTCTCGAACCTGTGGGTAGGGCAGCGGATGGGTACCACCAAGACCGACCCCAAAGCGGCGGAGACGGCCGGCGCAAGCCTTAAGGCGGGCAAGGCTTACGAAGGTCTTACCCGCCAGCAGCTCATCGAAGCCTACCGCATCATGTACACCTCCCGCCGGGTGGACGACCGGGAGATCCTGCTCAAGCGCCAGCAGAAGATCTTTTTCCAGATCTCCGGCGCCGGGCATGAAGCCGTGGGGGTAGCCGCGGCCTTCGTTCTCAAGCCCGGCTACGACTGGTTCTATCCCTATTACCGCGACCGCGCCCTCTGCCTGGCGCTGGGCGCCACTCCTTATGACATGCTGCTGCAAGGCGTGGGCGCGGCCGATGATCCCAGCTCCGGCGGCCGCCAGATGCCTTCCCACTGGAGCTATCCGTCGCTGCACATTGTGACCGGCTCCTCGCCCACGGGAAGCCAGATTCTGCAGGCCGTGGGCTGCGCCGAAGTAGCCGGCTATGTCGCAGGCCATGCCGGCGCCGCCCCGGGGCGGGCCGGCGACTACAGTGAATTCAAGCCCCTCACCGCCCACGGCGATGAAGTCACCTATGTCTCGCTGGGAGAAGGCGCCAGCAGCGAAGGCGAGTTCTGGGAGGCGCTTAACACCGCCGCCAATCGCCGCCTGCCCATGATTTTTGTGGTCGAGGATAACGGCTACGCTATCTCCGTTCCGGTCGAGGCCCAGATGCCGGGCGGCAACATCTCGCGCCTGGTCAGCGGCTTCCCCAATTTCCACTTCGAAGAAGTGGATGGCACCGACCCCGTCGCCTGCTATCCCGCCTTTGTCCGCGCGGCGCGCCATTGCCGCTCGGGCGAGGGGCCAGCCTTCATTCACGCCCATGTCATCCGCCCCTATTCGCATTCTCTCTCCGACGATGAGCGCCTCTACCGTCCCGATGCCGAGCGCCAGCGTGATGCCGCCCGCGACCCGGTGCATCGCCTGCAATTGTTCCTGATTCGCGAAGGCATTCTCGACGAGCAGGGCATCAACCAGCTGGAGAAGCAGGTGGATGACGATCTGCAGGCGGCGGTGGACCAGGCGCTGGCCGCCGCTCCGCCCGATCCGGAGTCGGCCCGGCTCTATCTGTATTCGCCCAACCTGGACCCGGCGTCCTCGGCTTTCGAGACCGCAGCCGTAGTGCAGCCGGAGCCGCCGGCGGCGGAAAACCACAAGAAAGCCGCGCACGCCAAGACCATGGCCGACCTGATCAACGCCACCCTGCGCGACGAGATGCGGCGGGACGAGCGCATTGTGATCTTCGGCGAAGACGTGGCCGATTGCAGCCGCGAGGAATATCTCAAGCAGAAAACGGTCAAAGGCAAGGGCGGCGTGTTCAAGCTGACCGCAGGCCTGCAGGCCGAGTTTGGCTCCGACCGCGTGTTTAACTCGCCGCTGGCCGAGGCCAATATCGTCGGCCGCGCCACCGGTATGGCGACGCGCGGGCTGAAGCCGGTGGTGGAAATTCAGTTTTTCGACTATATCTGGCCGGCCATGATGCAGTTGCGCAATGAGCTGCCGACCATCCGCTGGCGCTCCAACAACGGTTTTTCCGCCCCCTGCGTGGTTCGCGTGGCCATTGGCGGCTATCTCACCGGCGGCGCCATTTATCACTCCCAGTGCGGTGAGAGCATTTTCACCCACATTCCCGGCTTGCGCGTGGCCTTTCCCTCGAATGCGCTCGATGCTGCCGGCCTGCTGCGCACCGCCATCCGTTGCGACGATCCCGTGCTCTTTCTCGAGCACAAGCGTTTGTATCGCGAGACCTATGGCCGGGCGCCTTATCCCGGGCCGGAGTACATGATTCCCTTCGGCAAGGCCAAGGTAGTTCATCCCGGAAGCCAGGTATCGGTGATCACTTACGGGGCGGTGGTTCCGCGCGCCTTGCAGGCCGCGCAGAAACTGGAGCGCGAGCACGGCGTCAGCGTTGAAGTGGTTGATCTGCGCAGCCTCAATCCCTTCGACTGGGAAACCATCGCCGCTTCGGTGCAAAAGACCAGCAGGGCCATCGTCGCCTATGAAGACACCCTCAGCTGGGGATACGGTGCGGAGATTGCCGCCCGCATCGCCGACGAACTCTTTCAGCATCTGGATGCGCCCGTGCGCCGCGTGGCCGCCATGGATACTTTCGTGGCTTACCAGCCCGCGCTCGAAAACCGCATTCTGCCCCAGGTGGAAGACCTCTACCGCACCATGCAGGAAGTGGCGGAGTATTAACGCCGGGCGCACCGGCTGAGACTGCCATCCAAGAACCGCGAATAGTCCCATTTTGGGAATTGCGGGCTGAATGCCGCCCTGAGGCAAAAACTGGGGCGGCCCTGCGTTCCGAGCCCTTTGTGCGACTTTCGCACAGGGTCTAATTTCGAAAGAAATTGCCTTGCTCAGCCCTCAGGCCATCCTGTGCTGGTAAGCCCTTTGTTTTCAGTGTTGCCTCAAACACGGGTATTTTGCCGCGATTTGCGAGGAAACGATGGCTCGGATGCCAAGCCTGATCACCTCTAGCCAGACAGAGTCCGATACATGAGACCAGTTCTCCGTTCCGGGATGAGTTCTCAGACTTATTGGTTCTTCTTTACTTGTTTGGGGAAGCTGCGGCGGAGAGCATCGAGAGAGAACGGTCCAGCGCCGAAAAAGACCAAAGCGAAGGCCATAGCGGCCAGAGCGAGAGGAAACTGATAGCCTCCCTGGCCCAGCAGGCCGTTTTTCCAATGCACTTTGAGGATCGCCACCGACATGTCAATCACCATGGCGATGCCGGCGCAGCGGGTGAAGAGGCCGAGAATCATCAGAATGCCGCCGCCAAATTCGGTGGCGGCCACCAGGTAGGCCAGCCAGCCGGGCATGCCCAGACCTCTGACCATCTGCTCGACGTGCGGGAAGCCGCCAAACACCTTGGGATAGCCGTGGCCGATCATGATGGCGCCGAGCACCAGGCGCAGAACCAGCAATGCCAGCGGCTGCAGACGATCAAGGTGGCGCAAGAGGTCCTCCTGGGAAGAGAAAGGTTATCACGCCGCTCTACTGCTGCTGTTGTTGCTGCTGGCTTTCGAAGCCGGCGGGTTCGGCGCTGCTGGGGCGGGCAATGCGCGAGCGCACCACGGTAAGCGGCGGCAGCTCTTCCGGCAAAGGCGCTTCCGCGGTGGAAACCGTGACCGCCACGCTCAGCTCGCTTTCGGCCTCGCCTTTATAGACGCCTCGGGTGGGCGGCACGTCGGCGTAGTCGCGGCCCAGGGCGACGCGAATGTGGCGTTCGCCGGCGAAGAGATTGTTGGTGGGGTCAAAGCCCAGCCAGCCGGGGCCGGGCAGGAAGGCCTCGATCCAGGCATGGGTGGCGCCTTCCGGCGAGCGGTCGTGCGCCTCCTTGCCGTGATAAAGATAGCCGCTGACGTAACGGCAGGGAATGCGCAGCTGGCGCAGCAGCGCGATCAGGATGTGGGCAAAATCCTGGCACACGCCCTGCCGGCTCTGCAGCGCTTCATCAATCGGCGAATCCACCTGGGTGCTGTTGGGAACATAGGCGAAGGCATCGTACAGGGCGCTATTGGCCTTGAGCACCAGATCGAGCGGATTGCCGCTGCGCTCCAGATGGAGTTCGGCAGCCAGCTCGCTCAAAGCCGGCGTGGACTGGGCGAAGCGGCTGGGCAGCAGCATCTCCCAGTAATCGGAAGATGCCGTCATGCCGTCGAGATCGGCAAAGCTGCCCACCTCGGAACTGGCGGGCAGGGGCGGGGCCTGCACCTCAACCAGCGCCTGCGCGATCACCTTGACCCGGGAATGGCGGCCGGGAATATCGAAGTGATGCACCGTGTTGCCCGGAAAATCGCGATAGACCATGATGTTGGCGTTGGGCAGCACGTCGAGCGAGAAGCTGAGGCAGCGCTGATGGCCTTCGCTGCGCGGCTGCATACGCACTTCCATCACGCTTTCGCGGATCGCCGGCTCATAGCCGAAATTCGTGATATGGCGGACGGAGTAGATCACCGGGATTTCCCCTTCTTCACCCGAGCATTCATCATGAGACCCTCATCATGAGACCATGGCCGGCTCGATGGCGTAATCGAAATAAATCTGCTGAATGGCGGCGTGGGCCTGGGCGCACTGATGGCGCACATTTTCCAGATAGGCCGAGGCCCCTTCCGACATGATCTCTTCAATGGGGGTGAAGTTGAGCAGGGCGCGCAAACGCCCGGTAAGGCGCACGGGCAACTCCGCCTTGCGGCCGGTGAGGGCGGCAATGGCGCGCAGCGCGGTGTGCACCATTTCCACCGCGAAGCGCAGGGAGTGGGGAAACTCGGGGTCGAGCAGCAGAAATTCGGCGACCCGCAAGGGGCGCAACTCGGCGGAGTAAGCCTTACAGTAGGCCTCAAAGGCGGCGCAGGACTTCAGCAGTCCCACCCACTCCAGATATTCGGCGCTCTCGACCGCCTGGTCGGGGGGCTGCGCCAGCCGGTTGAAATGGGCGCCGATGAGAGCGGCCAAATCGTCCACCCGCTCGACGTAGCGGCCGAGCTGAATGTACTGCCAACCTTCCCCCTGGCTCATGGTGGAATCGGTAATGCCCTGGAAAAGGTGCGCGCCTTCCAGCACCGAGCGGAAGAAAAGATGGGAATGGGCGGCGGAATTCCCGGCCGGGAGGCTGCTTCTCATTTGCAGATAGAGACGATTGAGCTGCTCCCACATTTCCGAGCTGCACTGCTCGCGCACGTGGCGCAGGTTTTCGCGGGCGGCGGCCACGCAGCACACAATGGAGGACTGGTTGGAGCGGTCAAAGGTGACCGCGTGAGTGAGGCTGGGAGCGTCGAAGGTCACGGCCAGAGATTGTGGAATCTGCAAGGCTTCGAACAGGCGCAGCCAGCGCTCGGTGCCGGATTCCGGGGACTGGTCGAGGCGCAGCTGCACATCCACGTCTACCAGGCGGGCGGTGTGCTCGGCCCGCTCCAGGTAGCGGCTCATCCAGTACAGACTTTCAGCCACGCGCGAAAGCATGCTCGTCCCCGTAAGTGTCAAAGCCGGCCGGTCTCCCTTGGCGGATCGGAATCTTCTTTTAGCATTTGCTCAGTCCCGTAGCACCCAGGTGTCTTTGCTGCCTCCGCCCTGCGACGAATTCACCACCAGCGACCCCTTGGGCAGGGCCACGCGGGTCAGGCCGCCGGGCACCAGCATGACGTTCTCCCCGAACAGAATGTAGGGCCGCAGATCAATGTGGCGGGCTTCGATGCCGCCCTCGAGAAAACAGGGAGCGCGCGAGAGGGCGAGCGTGGGCTGGGCGATGTAGTTGCGCGGATCGGCCAGAATGCGGCGGCGGAACTCCTCTCGTTCCGCGGCGGTGCTGTGCGCGCCGATCAGCATGCCGTAACCGCCTGATTCGCCCACCGCCTTCACCACCAGCTCCTCCAGATGGTCGAGCACGTAGCAGCGCTGCGATTCGTCAGACAAAAGATAAGTCTGCACGTTGGGCAGGATGGCATCTTCGCCCAGGTAGTAACGGATGATCGCCGGCACGTAGGCATACATGGCTTTATCATCGGCGACGCCGGTTCCGATGGCATTGGCCAGAGTCACGTTGCCGGCGCGGTAGGCGTTGAACAGGCCGGGCACGCCCAGGCTGGAATCGGTGCGGAAGCAGAGCGGGTCAACGAAGTCATCATCCACGCGGCGGTAGATCACATCCACGCGGCGCAGGCCGGCGGTGGTGCGCATGTAGACCACGTTATCGTGCACCAGCAGGTCGCGGCCCTCGACCAGTTCGATGCCCATCTGCTGGGCCAGAAAGGTGTGCTCGAAGTAAGCCGAGTTGAAGACGCCGGGGGTCAGCAACACGGTTGCGGGCTCGTTGCGGGCGGAGCAATTGAGCGGCGCCAGCGAGCGCAGGGTGGAAAGCAGGCACTGCGCGTAGTGATCAATGGAGCAGACGCCATAGGCGTGAAACAGGGCGGGAAAAACGCGCTTGAGCACCTTGCGGTTGGCCAGCATGTAAGAGACGCCGCTGGGCACGCGCAGATTGTCTTCCAGCACGGCGAAGCTGCCATCCGGCAGGCGCACCAGGTCGGTGCCGCAGATGCTGACATAGATGCCGCGGGGCACATTCAGGCCGCGCATCTCGCGGCGGAAGTGGCGGCAGCTATACACCAGTTCGCGGGGCACGACGCCTTCGGCAAGAATGCGGCCGTCGTTGTAAATATCCTGCAGGAAGAGATTGAGCGCGCGGATGCGCTGGGAAAGGCCCTGCTCGATCTTGCGCCACTCCCGGCCGGGAATGATGCGGGGCAGCAGATCATTGGGAAAGATGCGCTCGGTGCCTTCCTGGTTTCCGTACACGGTGAAGGTGATGCCCTGATGAAGGAATGACAAGTCGGCCGCCTGCTGGCTCTTGCGCAGCTCTTCGGGAGGCGAGCTGAGCAGGGTGTGGTAAAGCTCGCGATAGTGCGGCCGGGGCACACCTGGAGCCTCGAACATCTCGTCGTAGGTGCGGTCAAACTGGTAGTTCAGGAAAGGAGGCATGAACCAGGGTCGCGCAGATGCGGGCATTGCCGGCATAGCTGTTTCCAAATTCCGTGAAGGTGCACACGCCTCCGTTACGGGCAGGCCAGCCCACAGTTTCCTCATCGGGCGGAGCGCTGGCCAAGGCGCCGGGGAGAAACTTTATGAGTAAACCCGGCCCAAGTCCAATTCAAATTGTTTATGGATTTTATGGCGTTTTTGCGGTGCCTGGCGGAGGGAGGAGGGTAGAGGCCTCAACCAGGGCGCGCCTTTGCCGATAGTCTGGGAAGCCGGGGCACGATGCGCTGTCCGATTTCTGTTTAGAATGGTTGGTTCCGGCAGTGCCGCGGCCGCACTCTGTAGAGAGGCAGGGGTTGTGGCTTGCAGGACCCGCGCGCAAGAGGGCGAAGGAGATCGGGAGCGAGACGTTGCCAGCAACGTCTCTACGAGGGGGAGGAGCGGTGATCGTTGGCGTTCCGAAGGAGAGCTATCCGGGCGAGCGGCGGGTCTCGCTGGTGCCCCTGGTGGTGCCGATTCTGGCAAAAGCGGGCCTGGAAGTAGTGATTGAGGCGGGCGCCGGCGAGCCGGCCGGCTATCCCGACCGGTTCTATAGCGAGAAGGGCGCCAAGGTGGCGCCGGAGCGGGCGGCGGTATTCGGCGCTGCCGATATTGTGGTGCAGGTGCTGTGCTACGGCTCGAACGACGTTACCGGCAAGAGCGATCTGCCGCTGCTGCGGCGGGGGCAAACGCTGATTGGTTTTCTGCGGCCGCTGGGCTCGGCAGAAGTGATCGAGGAGATCGCGGGCACCGGCGTCACCTCGTTCTCGGTGGAACTGGTGCCGCGAAGCACGCGGGCCCAGAGCATGGACGCGCTTTCTTCCATGGGAACCATCTGCGGCTACAAGGCAGTGCTGGCCGCCGCCGACCGCCTGCCAAAGATTTTTCCCATGCTCACGACCGCCGCCGGAACCATTACCCCGGCGCGGGTCTTCGTGATCGGCGCGGGGGTCGCCGGCCTGCAGGCGATTGCCACGGCAAGGCGGCTGGGGGCGGTGGCTTCGGCTTACGACATGAGGCCGGCGGCGAAAGAGCAGGTGCAAAGTTTGGGCGGGCGTTTTGTCGAGCTGCCGCTGGAAGCCAAGGACGCTCAGGATGAACGCGGCTACGGGCGGGCGCAGGATGAGTCGTTTTACGCACGGCAGCGCGAGCTGCTGGGGCGAGTGGTGGCGGAAAGCGATGTCGTGATTACGGCGGCGGTGGTCCCGGGCAAGAAATCGCCGGTGCTGATCACGAAAGAGATGGTGCACGGCATGGCGCCGGGCTCGGTGATCTTCGATCTCGCTTCCGAGCGCGGGGGAAACTGCGAGCTCACGCGGACGGGGGAAATTGTGGTCGAGCAGGGCGTGACCATCATGGGGACGATCAACCTGGCCAGCAGCGTGCCTTATCACGCCAGCCAGATGTATGCCAAGAACGTGACCGCTTTCCTGCAGAACCTGGTGAAGAACGGCGAGATGAAGCTCAATCTGGAGGACGAGATCCTGCGCGAGACGCTGGTCACGCGCGGCGGAGAAGTGGTGAACAAGCGAGTGCGGGAGTTTTTCAAAATGCCGGCGCTGGCAGCCAGCAGCCAATGACGGGCAGGCGGGTTTGCCGGCACAGGGTGCGGCGAAGCGAATACTGAGCGAGTAAAGGAACCATCATGCCAGCAGATTTCATTTCCAATCTTTATGTCTTCATCCTCGCGGGGTTCGTGGGGTTTGAAATCATCAAGCGGGTCTCACCGCTGCTGCACACGCCCCTGATGTCGCTGACCAACGCACTCGACGCCATCGTGGTGGTGGCGGCCATCATCATCGCCGGGCGGCATGAAACGCGGCTGACCACGGTGCTGGGCGCGATTGCGGTGGCGGCCTCGTTCAGCAACATGGTGGGCGGGTTCGTGATCACCGACCGCATGCTGCGCATGTTCAAATCGGGCAAGGCCAAGAAGCCATGATCGAGCTGGCGCTGCAGCAGCAGTATCTCGACTTCGCCTACATTGTCGCGGTCGTTCTCTTCATTCTTTCGCTGAAGCTGCTGAGTTCGCCGGCCAGCGCGCGCTGGGGCGTGCTGGCAGGAGAGATTGGGGCGGCGCTGGCGGTCGGGGTCACGCTGGTCAATCCTGAAGTCACCGCGTACAAGTGGGTCCTCATTCCGCTGGTCATCGGGGCCGGGGTGGGAGTGCCGCTCGGCATGGTGCACATGACGGCGGTGCCGCAACGGACCGCCCTGAGCCATGCTTTCGGCGCGCTTTCGGCGGCCATGATCGGCATCGCGGAATTTTACGCGGGCACCACGCCGGTCACACGCTTTGAGATGGGCGAGATCGCGCTGGAAGTCATCATCGGATCGCTTACCTTCACCGGCAGTCTGATTGCGGCGGGCAAGCTGCAGGAAATCCTGCCGCAGCGGCCCATCGTTTATCGCGGGCAGAATGTCGTCAGCCTTTCGGTTCTGGCCGGGGCGCTGGGGCTGGCCGTGGCGCTGGTGGTGAATCCGAGTCACGCCCTGCTCTTCCCGATTATGGTGATTGTGGCTTTGATTTTTGGCGTGCTGCTGGTGACCCCGATCGGCGGCGCGGATATGCCAACCGTGATTTCGCTGCTGAATTCCTATGCCGGGTTTTCGGCCGCGCTGCTGGGGTTTGTTTTGAACAGCAAGGTGCTGGTGGTGGCGGGGGCGCTCGATGGATCCTCGGGCTTCATTCTCTCCGTAATCATGTGCAAGGCCATGAACCGCTCTTTCACCAACGTGATGTTCGGGGCGTTCGGGCAGGTGCAGACTTCGGCCGCCGGGGTGAAAGAAGAGCGGGTGGTGCGCAGCGCCAGCGCGGAAGAAGCCGCCGGCATTCTGGCCGCGGCCAGCAAGGTGGTGATCGTTCCCGGCTACGGCATGGCGGTGGCGCAGGCCCAGCACAAAGTCCGCGAGCTATATGACTCGCTGACCAAGAAAGGCGTGGAGGTGCGCTTTGCCATTCACCCGGTGGCCGGGCGCATGCCAGGGCACATGAACGTGCTGCTGGCCGAGGCCGATATTCCCTATGACCGCCTGGTGGATATGGAAGATATCAACGGGGAATTTCCCCAGACTGACGTGGCGCTGGTGATAGGCGCGAACGATGTGACCAATCCGGCGGCGCGCACCGATGCCGGCAGCCCCATCTACGGCATGCCGATCCTTGACGTGGATAAAGCCCACACCGTGATGGTGATCAAGCGCAGCATGAGCCCGGGCTTTGCCGGCATAGACAATCCTCTCTATTACCTGGACCACACGCTCATGCTTTTTGGCGACGCCAAGGCGTTCGTAGGCAACATTGTGCGCGAGTTGGGCGCAGGGCAGGGGTAGGCGACCAGGCCGCTGGGAGCCGAGGCCTGCACGGCGGCTTCAACCGCAGAGATTTACCACAGACAAAATTCTCTCTCCACTCGTCGTACAACCTTCGTACCGTCTTTGGTACTTTGGTTATGTTTAGGGCTGAAATCAGAACCCCGCGAATAAACACCCCGTTTAGTAGGCCTGCCTGGAGTCTCTGCCACAATATATAGCAGCCTTACGCGACTGTTCCGAAAGTAATTTCCAAGAAACAGGTATAAAAGCCGAAGAAACACGGAGTTTTACCTTGACATCCGGTTTTTCCGGGTTGAGATATGCTCGGGACACCAAGATTCTCTCGAAAGGCTGTTGTGCGCGAGGAATCTTTTCTCCCAAGGTTTGCTCCTCTGGCCCCTCGAGATAAGAGCGGCTGCGCGGGAGCCTGATTCTTCTGTGGAAAGGGCTTGAACTATGGCCGACTCGCGGGAAGTGATGAACATTCGCCAGGCTTCGCAGTACCTGGGGGTGAGTCCGGACACGCTGTACAAGTACGTGGGCGAGCAACGCATACCCGCCTTCAAGCTGGGCAACCGCTGGCGCTTCAAGAAGTCGAAGCTGGACCAGTGGATGGAAGAGAAGTCGAGCCAGGTGGAGGCGAGGAGCAAGAAGAAGCCCAAGGCGGCGATCAAAGCCGCCGGGCAGCCGTAGCAACACTGTGGCTTAACAAAGGCGGGCACATGTTTGGATTCGGATCCAAAACCATTGTTGGTCTGGATGTGGGCTCCTCCAGCATTAAAGCGGTGGAGCTGAAGAAGGGGCGCAACGGGCTGGAGGTGGCGCACCTCGGTCTGGAGCCGCTGGCCCCGGATATCGTGGTGGATTCCATGATCGTGGATTCGGGCACGGTGTCGACCGCGATCGCCAAGCTTTTCACCGACAACGGCATCAAGACCAAGAACGTGGCCACGGCGGTGAGCGGGCACTCGGTCATCGTAAAGAAGATATCGCTGCCCTCGATGAGCGACCAGGAGCTGGCCGAAACCATCGAGAAAGAAGCGGCGCAGCACATCCCCTTCGATCTGGCCGATGTGAACCTCGATTACCAGATTCTTTCCGAAGAGGCCGGCAGCCCGCAGATGGACGTGCTGCTGGTGGCGGTAAAGAAAGACAAGATTCTCAATTACACCAACGTGCTCTCGATGGCGGGCAAAGCGCCCACCATCGTGGATATTGACGCGCTGGCCCTGCAGAACTGCTACGAGTACAACTACGAGCCCGCCCCGAACCAGGTGGTGGCGCTGCTGAACCTGGGCGCCAGCGTGATGAACATCAACATCGTGAAGGGCACCACGCCGCTGTTTCCGCGCGACGTGAGCGTGGGCGGCCACCAGTACACCGATTCCCTGCAGAAGGAGCTCGACCTGAGCTTCGAAGACGCCGAAGCGCTCAAGCTGGGGCACAAGGTGAGCACGGTCAGCGAAGACGCCAAGACGCCGATTCTGCAGCAGGTGACCGAGATCATCGTGCTGGAAATTCAGAAGACGTTTGACTTCTTCCGCGCCAGCGCCGCGGGCGAGCATATCGAAAAGATTTACCTGGCGGGCGGGTCTTCCAAAGTTCCCGGACTGGTGGAGGCGCTGCGCCAGGAGTTCTCTTTGCCGGTGGAGATATTCAATCCCTTCCAGCGGATTGCGCCGCCGCTGGCTGAGGGAGCCGATCTGATCGAGAAGAACGCCGGGCAGCTGGCCGTGGCGGTGGGCTTGGCCCTAAGGAGTTTTGAAGACCTATGATCCGAATCAACCTGGTGGCAAGCGCGAAAGGTAAGAGCAAGCGTGGCTCGACGCCGGCGGCAGCGGCAGGGGTCATGGATATGGGCGAGGCGGGCTCGCCCAAGCTGAAGGTGCTGATCGTACTGCTGCTGGCGGTACTGCTCAACCTGGGAGAGTGGTACCGGCTGGACAAGCAACAGCAGCAGATTGCCAGCGACATGCAGAAGGCGGAGGAGATGAACCGCCAGCTGGCCGACGTCAAGGCGCACTATCTGGAGCGGCAGCGCGAGGCCGAGAACTACAAGCGGCGGGTGGATGTGATTGATCAGCTGCGCGCCAGCCAGTCCGGGCCGGTGGACCTGCTCAACATGATCGGCAGCACGGTAAACAAGACCGAAGCGGTGTGGCTGAATTCCATGAAAGACCAGGGCAGCAGCGTGGATATCCAGGGCATGGCCTTGAGCCCGGATGCCGTAGCCAACCTGATCAGCAATCTGCAGAAGACCGGCTACTTCAAGAACATCGAGATCAAGGAAACCTATCAGGACGACAGCGTGAAGGACATGCAGGCGTTCCAGTTCACGCTCAACTGCGAAAAGGGCGGGGAGCCGGCGAAGGAGAAGTCAGCCAAGTCCTAGGGCGGGGAAAAGCTATGGAGAAATTCAGCGAACTTTCGGGCATCAAGCAGTGGGGAATGTTGCTGGCCGGGGCGCTCCTGCTGACCGGCGTGGCGTACTTCTTCGAATTCAAGAGCATGCAGGATGCGAACACCGCGGCGCAGCAGGCGTTGGAGGCCAAGCGGCAGGAAAATCGCGAGCTCGAATCCTACAAGCCCAAACTGGCGGAGATGGACCGCCAGGTGGCGAGCCTGAAGCAGCAGCTCGAGATCGAGCAGACCATTGTGCCCGACGAGAAAGAAGTGGACGGGTTCATGCGCATGCTGGATGGGGAAGCCGACAAGGCGGGCATCGAAATCCGCCGCTACACGGCGCAACCCACGACCTCGAAGGAGTTTTACTCCGAAGTTCCCTTCGAGCTGGAGCTGGACGGGCCGTATTACTCGGTGCTCAATTTCTTCGACCGGGTGAGCAAGCTGCAGCGCATCGTCAACGTCTCGGACCTGCTGGTGGCGAGCACTCGCCATCCTACCGAGGCCAAGACCAAGCATACCTACAACTACGCGCCCAATGAGAGCGTTGTGGCCACCTGCGTGGCAACCACATTCTTCAGCCATGACATGCAGGCGACCGCTCCGGCGGTGAAAAGGTAAAGGACGCATATGAAGCTGATGACGGCAATTCTGGTACTGGGGATGGCAGCAGCGCCTGCCTGGGGGCAGAACCTGGATGCCATTCAGAACACGCGAGACACGATGAAGGCGGTGCAGCAGAAGAAGGCGATCGATTCGAACGCCGCGCTGGATGCCGCCGGAGTCAAGCGCTCAGGCCAAGCGGCGAAGCCTGCCATGAGAGGCGAGAGAAGGGC
>Ga0335079_10005177_pt1 | contig 14950 bp, 15 predicted proteins | sample Lox_Sample_33_FD_206719 | JGI IMG/M metagenome (GOLD analysis project Ga0335079, IMG submission 206719) | Soil microbial communities from Loxahatchee National Wildlife Refuge, Florida, United States - Lox_Sample_3.3 | ecosystem: Environmental > Terrestrial > Soil > Wetlands | place: USA...
CCGCGAAAAGCTCACCGACCTGCTGAACGGTAGCGGCATCGATTCCCAGCGGATCGCACAGGAGGCCGCGCTCCTTGCCGACCGCAGCGACATCGCAGAGGAGCTGATGCGCCTGCGCACCCACGCAGGCCAACTCGAGGCCATCCTGGACGGCTCCGGCGAGGTCGGCAAGCGCCTCGATTTTCTGCTTCAGGAGATGAACCGCGAGAGCAACACGGTGCTCTCCAAGACAGGCGGCCTAGGCGACCTCGGCCTGACCATCACGGACCTCGCGCTGGCCGCCAAGAGCGAGATCGACAAGATTCGGGAGCAGAGCCTCAACCTGGAATGACCAACGTCTTCATCGTCTCCGCCCCCTCCGGATCGGGGAAGTCCACGCTGGTCAAGCACCTGCTGGCCGACGTCCCGAACCTCATGTTCAGCGTTTCGCACACCACGCGCGCGCCGCGCGGGGCCGAAATCGACGGCCAGAACTACCATTTCGTGACCCGCGAGCACTTTGAGGCCATGCTGGCAGGCGACGAGTTTCTCGAATGGGCTCAAGTATTTGGCAACTATTACGGGACCCATCGGAGCATCCTGGAGCAGACCTGCGCCCATGGCAAAGACCTGGTACTCGACATCGACGTGCAAGGTGCGAGACAATTGAAAAAGAAGATCCCGGAAGCTGTAACGGTTTTCATCCTCGCCCCTTCGCGACAGGAACTGGAATATCGTCTCCGCACGCGCAGCGAAGATCCGGATGAGGTGATTACCCGCAGGTTGAAGGACGCGGCCGAGGAGATTCGAAACTACAAAGATTACGATTATGTTTTGATCAACCGGGACCTGGCGGAAGCCGAGGCGACCTTGAGCGCGATCGTTCGCGCCGAGCGCGTGCGGCGCACGCGGATCGAAGATCAGATCCGGCCAATCCTGGACACATTTGAGACTTGAGGTAACTGAACGAATGGCTGACAAGGCACCCCGCAACAACGCGCACTGCACGCTGCCCGACGATCCGGAGCAGAGCACGTACCGCTTCATCATCGTGGCCGCCAAGCGCGCCCGCCAATTGCAGGGCGGCGCACGGCCGGTGCTGCCCACATCCTCCAAGAAACCGACCGTGATCGCCATGGAAGAAGTGCGCCGCGGCCTGGTGAAGTACGATCTGCTGGGCAACGCCCCGCCGCCAACCGAACCCGCGCCCGAAGCGGTCCTCTAAGGACGCATGAAGATCCTGCTCGGCGTCGGCGGCGGTATCGCGGCGTACAAGGCCGCGGAGCTTGCGCGCCTGCTGATGCAGCAGGATCACCAGGTGCAGGCCGCCATGACCCGCGCGGCGTGCAAGTTCGTCCAGCCGCTGACCTTCGCCGCGCTCACCGGCCGCAAGGTGCTCACCGACCTGTTCGCCATCGAGAGCGCCATCGAGCACATCTCCGTGGCACAGGAGCACGAGGTGCTGGTGGTCGCGCCGGCCACGGCGGACCTGATGGCCAAGTTCGCCCACGGCCTCGCCGACGACTTCCTCACCACTACCTACCTGGCGTTCACCGGACTGGTGGTGATCGCCCCGGCGATGAACGTGAATATGTGGCAGCATCCGGCCACACAGGCGAACCTGGAGACGCTGGTGCGCCGGGGCCATGTGATCGTCGAACCCGGAAGCGGGTACCTGGCCTGCGGGATGACCGGACCAGGACGGATGGCAGAGCCCGAGATCATCGCGGAGACCATCGTTCACATTGCAACCCGGCGCCATGACCTCGAAGGCGAGACGATTCTCATTACCGCGGGACCGACGCAGGAGCCGCTGGATCCCGTCCGCTACATCACCAACCGTTCGAGCGGCAAGATGGGGTACGCGCTCGCCGAAGCAGCCGCCGCCCGCGGAGCGCGCGTGATGGTGGTCAGCGGGCCGGTTCACCTGGCGCCGCCGCGCGGAGTGGAAGTGATCCCGGTGCGGACGGCGAGCGAGATGCGTGAGAAGGTCATGGAGAACCTGCCCGCGGCGGGCATCGTGATCAAGGCGGCTGCGGTGGCGGACTTTCACTTGAGCAAGGTCCCGGATCAGAAGGTGAAGAAGACCGCGGCGCGCGTTTCGCTCGAGTTGGATCCCACGCCGGATATCCTGGCCGAGCTCGGCCGCAAGAAACACGATTACCTGCTGATCGGATTCGCCGCCGAGACGCAGAACCTGCAACAGGAGGCGCGCCGCAAGCTGGAAACCAAGAACTGCGACATGGTGGTGGGCAACCTGGTGGGCGGCGCCGAGACCGGATTCGAGAGCGACGACAACGAGGTGGTGCTGGCGCTGCGCGGCGGCGAGACCATTGCCCTGCCCCGAGCGTCCAAGCGCGTCATTGCCGACCGCATTTTCGACGAAGCCCTGAAACTCCGCCTGGTCCTGCACGCGACCCGATGAGCCCCGAGACCCTCCGCCGCTACCTCGAGTTCTACCAGGACCTCGGCATCAAGACGATCTATCGCCGTGTCGCGGAGCAGCGCGCTCCACCCGAACCGATGCAACTCCCTTCTCTCGCGCCGGATGGCGACACGATGCTGAAGATTATTCAGGACATCGGCGATTGCCGCCGCTGCCGTCTGCACGAGGGCCGCAGCAACATCGTCTTCGGCGTGGGCAACGAACAATCCCCGCTGGTCTTCGTCGGTGAAGGACCGGGCGCGGATGAAGACGCGCAGGGTATCCCCTTCGTGGGACGCGCCGGGCAGTTGCTGACGCAGATGATCGAAGGCACGGCGAAGAAGGAAGGCATTCCGCTGCTCCGCGAGCAGATCTACATCTGCAACGTGGTGAAGTGCCGGCCGCCGGGTAACCGCACTCCCGAACCGGACGAAATGGAGACCTGCGGCCAGTTCCTCTACCGGCAGCTCTCCGTCATCAAGCCCAAGGCGATCTGCGCCCTCGGCGGCACCGCGGCCCGCGCGCTCACCGGCCACAAAGAGGGCGTCACTAAGATGCGCGGACGGTGGTTCAAGTGGCGCGATATCCCGGTGATGGTGACTTACCACCCGTCATATCTGCTGCGGCCGTACAACCAGAGCGCGAAGCGAGAGGCGTGGGAAGACCTGAAGAAGGTGCTGCACTTCGTGTACGACTGAGGGCCGCTCGCTCCGCGTGCGGCCGGGCAGGTCGGAAACCTGCCCCACCATGATAAACTAAGCTCTTCACGCGACAGAATGCTGCTTGCCAGAGAGTTCGTCAACTATATCTCCAGACAACTGGTCAAAAACCTCACTCCCGGCATGGTCGAGACGCCGCACCCGGACCTGGTTGCGGAGAGAATCGCCGAGGTGATCAACGAGGAGCTGGCCGTCGAAGACCGCCTCAACGACGAGGTTCGCGACCTGCTCAGCCAGTATGGCGAATACATGCGCCGCGAAGGCGTCAGCTACCAGGAGATGTTCCGCAAGATCAAGAACACGCTGATCTCGCAGCGCAAAGTGGTGCGCGCATCGGGCCGCGATACCGGCGACGCCATGAAGCTCTCGCGCGATAAGGTAACGGACATCTCGCACAAGGTGGTCGAGATGCTGCGAAAGAACCGGGACCTCCGGCTGAAGAACCGAGACAGCAACGCGGTGCGCCTCGAGATCGTGCGCCTGATGACCGAAGTACTCCTTAACGAGGACAAGGTGGACCGCGCGGCGCGGCAAAAGATCCGCTCGCAGAAGCGCGAGATCCCGGAAGGCACCGAGGAGTGGGACCTGCTTCACCGGCGCTACTACTCCGAAGAGCTCAAGAAGCTGGGCATCGACCTGGCCAAGTAGCGGCACGTTTACCTGAGCCGGCCTGGTGTTCCGGTTACAGTAAAGCATGCACTCCGAGTTCACCGCCCGCCGCACGGCATTCCGCAAGCTCCACGAGAGCGGCTGTTTCGTCATTCCGAATCCCTGGGACACCGGCTCGGCGCGTTACTTGCGCCACCTGGGATTCTCCGCCCTGGCCACCACCAGCTCGGGCTTCGCTTTTTCGCGCGGACTGCCCGACCTGGAATCCGCGGTCGGCCGCGACGCGATGCTTGCCCATATCGCCGACATCGCCGCCGCGACCGACTTGCCGGTGAATGCCGACTTTCAATCCGGCTACGGAGCGACCGGCGAAGAAGTGGCCGAGAGCGTGCGGCTCTGCGTCGAGACCGGCGTCGCGGGACTCTCCATCGAAGATTCCACCAAGGATCCCGACCAGCCGCTTCACGAGCTGCTGGTCGCCATCGAGCGCGTCAAAGCCGCGCGGGCCGCGATCGACGCGTCGGGCGCCGGAGTGCTGCTCACGGCGCGCGCCGAGTGCTTCCTCACCGGCCATCCCGACCCGCTGCGCGAGGCCATCCGCAGGCTCACGGCCTACGCCGAAGCCGGCGCCGACGTGCTGTATGCGCCCGGGCCGCGCACGCGCGAGCACATGCGCGCTATCATCACCGCGGCCGCGCCCAAGCCGGTGAATATCCTGATGCACGCCAGTCTCGGCATCACCGTGCGCGAGGTCGCAGACATGGGCGCCCGGCGCATCAGTGTGGGCTCCGCCCTAGCGCGGGCTGCGTGGAGCGGCTTTATCCGAGCCGCCAAGACCATCATGGAAGACGGCAGCTTCGCCGGATTCGAAGGGCTCGTTCCCGGGACCGAGCTCAATGAGCTGTTCAAGAAAGCCCAACCGGCAACTTGACCCTTCATCTGAAAGTAGCTACACATGAACTCATGTCCTGGCGCAATCTTCGACTTACTGCCGGCGCGCTGCTTGCGTTTTCTTTTGTAACTTCCGCCGCGCCGCCGGACCGCATCCGGGGTGCGGTAGATAACCGACGCACGCGACAGCTTGCCGGCACGCTCCATTCCATGGCTCAAGCCCGATACGATCAGGGCCTGGCCGATCCGGCCCTGCGCGTGGATGACATGATGCTGGCGATCAAACCATCCAGCGCCCAGAAGGCCGAGCTCGACCAATTGCTGAGAGACCAGCAAAATCCTTCTTCTCCGCAGTTTCTTAAGTGGCTTACTCCCGAGGAATTCGGCAGCCGCTTCGGCCTGAGCGCGAGCGATCATTCGAAGATCGTAGCGTGGCTGACATCCGAAGGTTTCAGCGTGAGGGAAAGCGCGCGTGCCCGGAACTGGATCGCGTTCGGCGGAACCGCGGCTCAGGTTTCGAAATCGCTGCACACGCCCATCCATCGGCTGCGCGTCCACGGCAAGGACCATTTCGCCAGCCTCGCGCGACCTTCCGTGCCGGAGGCATTTGCGGAGGTGATCGGGGAGGTGCTGGGGCTCGACGATTTCCAGCCCACCTCCAGCGCCCACGTGGCCGACCCTGCGTATAACTCCGGGAATTCCCATTACCTGGTTCCGGAGGATTTCGGCACCATCTACAATGTCGCGCCGCTCTACCAAGCCGGCATCGATGGCACCGGCCAGAGCATCGCCATCATCGGTCAATCGAACATCCTGCTCAGCGATATCCGCACCTTCCGCACGCGCTACAATCTTCCCGCGAACGACCCCAAGGTCATGCTGTACAGCAGCACCGACCCGGGCTTCAGCAGCGGTGCGCAGGTGGAGGCCAACCTCGACGTGGAGTGGGCCGGCGCGGTGGCGCCCAAGGCGACCATCTATTACATCTACGGGACCAGCGCATTCGGCGCGATGCTGACGGCCATCAACCTGAACCTGGCGCAGGTCATCAGCAGCAGTTGGGGCACTTGTGAATTCAACGCGTCCCCGCAAGCGTACCGCGCTTACGCGCAGCAGGCCAACGCGCAGGGCATCACCATCGTGTCCGCGACGGGCGACGCCGGCGCGGCGGGCTGCGACATCCAGGGTTCCGAGATCTATGCCGCCCGCGGACAGGCGCTCGATTTCCCTTCGGTGATGCCGGAAGTCACCGCGGTTGGCGGGACGCAGTTCGTGGAGGGTGCGGGGAATTATTGGGCGTCCACCAACTCGCCGAATCTCGGATCGGCTCTTTCCTACATTCCCGAGGCCGCCTGGAACGAGAACGGACCGGGCGGGCTGGACGCCACTGGAGGCGGCGCCAGCGTGCTCTACGCGAGGCCTTCCTGGCAGCAAGGACCCATGCTGCCCGACGGCACGACCCGCCTCACGCCCGACGTTTCGTTCAACTCGGCCGGCCATACCGCGTATATGGTGACCTACCTGGGCGGCAATCTGCCGGTCTACGGAACGTCGGCATCGGCGCCGTCCTTCGCCGGAATCCTGGCGCTGGTCAATCACTACCAGGTTAAGAACGGCTTCCTGAAACAGCCGGGACTGGGGAACATCAACCCGCAGCTTTACCGGCTTGCGCAAAGCGTGCCGGGCGCGTTCCACGACGTCGCGGCCGGCGACAACATGGTGCCATGCGTGATCGGCAGTCCGGATTGCCTCAGCGGGTCGTTCGGTTACCGCGCCGGCCTCGGCTACGACATGGCCACGGGCCTGGGATCGGTGGAGGCCAACACGTTCGTGACCAAGTGGAACACGCCCACGAACGGGGTTTCGGTGAAGCTCGCGGTAAGCGCCGCGCGCGTGACCTTGAACGACACGGTCAACCTCACGGCATCGGTCGTACCGCTTAGCGGCAGCGGGACTCCGACCGGGAGCATCGACTTCAGCGCCATCGGACTTCCGCTCGGCTCGGTGCCGCTCACCGGCACATCCGCGAGCCTGAACTTCCCGGCGTACCTGTTGAGCACGGGAACATCGATCCTGACCGCGTCGTATTCCGGCGACGCGGCATTCAGCGGCGGCGGCGCCACGGCGCAGGTGCAGGTCACCCTGCCGACGAAAGGTGCGGGGATCATCCCATCGGCGCCCACCGTAGTGTGGCCGACGCTGCCGGATGCGCAGGGCCTGAGCTGGACCGCCACCATCAGCCTGCGCGAGGCCGCCGGCGTGCCGGCACTGATTACCGGCTTCACCATGGACGGCGCTGACCAGCCCCTGGCGCAGTACTTCCCCGCCCCGCAGATCCCGCCCAGCAGCACGGTGCGCACGACGGTGACGCTGCGCGGAGTGACGGCTCCGATCGCGCACACGTTCGGCTTCACGGGGACGGACGCGACAGGGCAGAGCTGGTCGCGGCAGATCACGGTCAACTACCTGCCGCTGCCGACTTACAACTTCTTCGAGCTGGCCGCGACACCGCTGACGGTCACGCAGAACACCAGCGCCGATCCCTCGTGCCAGTGGGCCGCGCAGCTCAACCTCTCGGATATCGGCGGCTATCTGAACCTGATCACCAACGTCTACACGGGCAACGGCAGCATCAGCCTGGCCTCGCAGATACCGGCGATCTTCGGCACCACGCGGATAGACGCGTGGGGCGGCGTGCAGGGCACGCTGTGCTTCAGCGGCATCACGCCGCCGGCGACCAACTACGTCGAGGTGGACCTGACCAACGGGGCGCAGCAGATCGCGATCAACTTCGCGGGCCCTCCGCAAAACCCGGGCAAGATCACGGCCAGCCCGGGGAGCGTGAGCCTGGCGACCACGGACGGCGCACCATCGACGACGGGCACGCTCGCGGTGAACCTCACCGACAAGACGCAGCCGTGGACCGCGTCGGTGTTCCCGAACAACCGCACGACGGCGTGGCTGAGCCTTTCGCAGCGCTCGGGCGTGGGACCCGCGCAGATCGCGCTGACGGCGAACGCAGCCGGATTCGCGCCGGGCGCCTATCGCGCCGTGATCGTGCTGCAATCGCCCAACGCGATCCCGCAGACCTTGAACGTGCCGGTGATGTTCGTGCTGAACGCCAGCACGTCGGGCACAGCGATCACGCGCATCGCCAACCCGGCGACCGACAAGCCGAACGCCAGCCCGGGCATGCTGCTCACGATCTATGGCACGCAGCTGGCGAACACCTCGCAGATCGCGACGCCGACGCCACCGTCGTTCTCGCTGGCCGGCGTGACGGCGACGGTGAACGGGCTGCCGGCGCCGGTGCTGCTGGTGGACCCGAACCAGATCAACATCCAGATCCCGTACGAAGCGGGCGCGGGCCCGGCAGTACTGGGCATCAACAAGAACGGCGAGATTGCGGGCTGCCAGTTCACGCTCGGGCCGGCGTCGCCCGGCGTCTACGCAGACCCGAACCTGAGCGCGAAGCAGGGCGGCTACGGTACCGTCTACGTGGCCGGCATCGGCGAGACGACGCCCGCGCTGAGGACCGGGTTCACGGCGCCGGCCAACACACCGGCCAGCGCGCTGGCGAGGCCGGCGCTGCCGCTGAGCGTCACGATCGGCGGCGAGCCGGCGTTTGTCCAGTTCGCGGGCGTACCCGCGGGACTCATCGGCGTGGCGCAGGTGAACTTCCTGGTGCCGGCCGATATGCCCAGCGGTCCGCAGCCGCTGGTGGTCACCGTGGGCGGAGTGAGCAGCGCGCCAGTGATGCTCAACGTGCAGTAGACTCACTCGCCGCCCCCGAAGGGCGGGGAGTACAGCGTGCGCCGGTTGCACTGCGGACACAGGCAGGTGAGCGCTCCGAGCCGCTTCAGGCCCATCGCCGGCGAGCCGGCGCCGCAGTGGACGCAGACGTTCACCATGGCGGGCAGCTCTACCGGCTCGGCGGCGGCGCGCTCGAAGTAGAATGCCCAGCCGTACAGCGCGAGATCGGAGTGGAACGCGCGGTCGAGCCAGCGTGTGCCGAGGTACAACGAGGCGTGGGCAGCACGGACGGCGCGGCGCGGCAGGAGGCGCATGCGGAGCAGGCGGCGCTGGAGATCGGGCGGAGGGGATTCGAGCAGCGGGAGAACGGTGGAGAGATAGGAGAAGGAGCTGTAGAGCTTGCGCCAGCGCACGAGGCGGAGGCCGGTGGTGCGCTGGACAAGATCGACGATTTCGGCGCGGCGGAAGCGGTTCACGTGGCCGCCGCCTTCGAAGAGATAGCGGTAGACGCCGTCGCAGACGCCGTGGCCATCGGGCACGGCGATCGAGAGCCCGCCGCCAGGCTTGAGCACGCGGGCGGCTTCGCGGAGGGCGGCCTCGGGTCCGTCGATGTGCTCGAGCACGTGATGGCAGACGACGTAATCGAAGCTGGCTGCCGGGAACGGCATCCGGACCGCATTGCCGAGGACCGCGGGGTGCACGGCGGGATCTTCGTCGAGGCCAATGACACTGCAGGCGAGCTCGCGGGACTGCTGGTTGCCACCCGCGCAGCCGACATCGAGCAGGCGCTCGCCGGCGCGCGGGGGCGTGGTCCAGTCAAACATCTACAGGCATACTTGCACGTGCGGGGCGTGCCGGGCCACTTCGGCGACGAACGCAGCCGGATCTGCGGGATTGAGGATCAGCTCGGGGTCGTTGCCGACGCGGACGGCGATATGGGTGCCGAGCGTGCCGATGAAGGTGATGGCGCGATAGGGAATGGTCCAACGGACCAGGCCGGCCGTAACGCGGAGCGCGTCGGGCGCGGTGACATAACGCTGCGGAAAGGCCATCGCGATGAGACAAATGAGCACCGGGACGCCGATCCATGCGTTGCCTCCGAGGGCAAGGACGGCGACCACATAGACGATGGCGACGAGATGCCACACTTCAAGCTTGGATTTGTGCGTCATAAAAGATCAACTTCCTGTTTGAAGCAGGGCGGGCCGGGAGGCCCGCGTTACTGGCTTCGTTTCTTCTTCAGGTCGGCGAGGAGGCGATCGATCTCCTCCTGCTTCTCCATGGCGGCGAACTTTTCGCTGACGTCGTCGGTGACCAGCTCGGCAGTAGCTTGCGCCGTGGCCTCGCTATGCCGGACCTTCGACTTCATGCGGTCGAAGGCCGCGGCGTTGGATTCGCCGTTGATATCGCTGGCCGCGTTGGTGGCGTTGCGCATGGCGCGCGAACGGCGGTGTTGGGCGATGAGCAGGTCGCTCTTGGACTGCGCTTCGGCGAGCTTCTGCTGAAGCTTGAGGAGCGCGGCCTTGAGATTTTCGACCTGCACTTTCTGGTCTTCCACCTGCTGGCGGAAGCCTTCGGCCATCTGTTTGTAGCTCATGCTGCGCTCCAGGGCGGCGCGGGCGAGATTCTCGTCGTTCTTGTCCAGAGCCATTTCGGCACGGTGCGTCCACTGCCGCTCGTTCTCCTGGGCCTCCTGCGCCTTCTTCTCGAGGACGTGCTGGTCGGCGATGGAGATGGCGACCTGGGTCTTGACCTGCATGAGCTGATTCTGCATATCGAGGATGACCTGTTTGATCATCTTCTCGGGGTCCTCGGCCTTATCCACCAGATCGTTGAGATTGGCTCGGATGAGGGTTGCGACGCGATCTAAAAGTGCCATAAAGAGTCTCCTTATTGCGACCCAGGAGGGTCGCGTTACTGCTTGGGTGGCTTGTCGCCAATGCTGCGGACCTTGGCGAACAGATCATTGAGCGGCATGCCGCTCAGGGTTTCGAACAAGGCGGGGATCTGCGCCGCCATTTTGGTGAGATCTCCGGTGACTTTGTTGAGGCCGGCGGAATCGCCGTTGCCGGTGGAGACGACGGTGATCCTGTCCACGTTGGCCAGCGGCGCGGCGAGGGCCCTGACGACTTCCGGCATGTTGCTGATGAGCTTGTCGACGATGGCCGCCTGGTTGAATTCCTGGTAGGCCTCGGCCTTGATGTTCATGGCCTTGGCTTCGGCTTCGCCCTTCTTGAAGATGATCTCGGCTTCGGCTTCGCCCTGCGCGCGGATGGCGGAGGCGCGACCTTCGGCCTCCATGATGAGGCGCTGCTTCTCGGCTTCGGCAAGGGTTTCGATGCGCTTGCGCTCGTACTCGGCGGCCTTGGCCACGGTCGCGGTCAGTTCGGCCTCGCGGCGCTTGATTTCGGCTTCCTGCACCAGGACCTCGTGCTCCTTTTCGACCTGGTGGATGGTGACCTCTTCGGCGCGAACCTTCTGCTGCATGACGTTGGTCTGGATCTCGTAGGCCTTGTCGGCCTGGGCCTGCTGGCGCTTTACGCCTTCGATGTACTCGGCCTTTTTGATTTCGAGATCGCGCTGGGCCTCGGCCTGCTTGGCCTGGGAGAGGGTCTCGGCAAGCACGCGCTCCTGATCGGCCTTGGCCTTGGCAATGGCGGCTTCGCGCGAGGCTTCGGCGCGCTTGATGGCGGTGTCGCGCTCGGCTTCGGCCGTGGCCACGTCGGCATCGCGCTTGATGCGGGCGACGTCGGGGCGGCCCATGTTGGTGATGTACTCGTTCTTGTCGCGGACCTCTTTGATGGTGAAGGAAATGACTTCGAGGCCCATCTTGTTCATGTCGTCGGCGCAGGTGGAGCGCATGCGGTCGCCGACCATTTCGGGCTGCTTGACGATCTCTTCGACGGTGAGCTGGCCGATGATGCCGCGCAGGTGGCCTTCCATGACGAGGCGGATGAGGCCTTCGCGCTCCTCGGGGGCCTTGGTGAGGAACTGTTCGCTGGCGGTGAGAATGGATTCGGGATCGCTCTTCACCTTGATCTGGGCGACGGCTTCGACGGTGACGGCGACGCCCTGCCTGGTGTAGAGGTCCTGCTTGGGGGCGACGTCGAAGCTCATTAGCTCGAGCGAGAGGCCGCGGCAGCTTTCGACCATGGGAAAAATGACGGTGCCGCGGCCTTTGACAACGCGGGTTCCGCGGAAACCGTAGACGATGATCGCCTCGTGCGGGCCCGCCTTGCGGAAGAGCTTGGCGAACATCATCATGAGGAACAGGATCGCGAGCAGCATCAGCCCGACGATCACGAAAATCTGTTGGGTGTCCATAAAGTAGCGCTTCTCCTATTGATTGCGGGGCTCGAGTTCGCCGGAGAATTCGTCCCACGGGCGAACGTAGGCGATGCCCTTTTCGTAGCGGGTGACTACGACCTCGGCGCCCCTGGCAATGGCTGCGCCGGTTTCGGCCCGCGCGCCGGTGACGCGGCGCGTGCCGCCCTGGGTGTAAATCAATTCCCCGGTGCCGCCGGGACGGATGGCGATGCTGAGCTTGCCGAGGACGCCGATCATGTCGTAATCGGCGGGATCCAGGGCCTGCTCGCGGGCCATGAGTACCTTGGCCAGGAACCAGAAGACTACCGCGGCGCCGCCCAGACCGCTGAGTGTGGCGATGCCCAGAGCGACGGCAAACCAGACGCCATAGTGATGGGAGAGGAGGTATCCGGTGCCGCCGAACCAGGTGAGGAAGGCGGCCAGGGTTCCCAGGTTGAAGAAGGATACGGTGGTGCCGTGGGCGCCGGCTTGGCCGTGGCCCAGATGAATCCCGTGGTGCAAATGCAGGTGCGGCAGATGCAAGTGCGTGGTGCCGGCCAGGAGCGAAAGCAGGCTCAGGCCGAAGCCGATCAGGAAGCAGATGAGGTAGATGTCAGACCAGATCATGGACTTTCACCGCCGTTTGGATTTAGGAGCCGGGGCAACCGGCGCCTTGAGGACCTCGATGAGCCGCTCGGCGAGGCCCTGGTTTTCCAGGATGGTGCCGAGCAGGATGAGGCACATGCGCGAGTCCTTGTGTTTGGCGACGGTCAGCAGGGCGTGATGCAGCTCGGCATCGCGTGCGAAGCGCTCCGCGCCGCTGACGAGATAGAGATCGAGCTTGTCTTCGACGGCGCCGAGGTCGCTCAACAGTTCGTTCTGGAAGCCCTCGGGGTCATCGACGAGATAACCTGGATGGACTTTGAAGAACCGGGCGAGCAGCATGCGGGTCGAGTTGGTGAGGTGCGGGCGGGCGCCGCTTTCGATCTGCGAGAGGTAGCTCTGGCTGATGCCCTTGCCCTGCTCGGATTGGACGAGGCGGGCGAGCTCAGCCTGAGAGAGCTCCCGGTCGAGTCCGCGGAGAGCGCCTTCGACTTCCCGGAGGTATCGGAGCTTCTCACCTAGTGTCATATAGCAATCTGTGATGACTATATTGCAAATTGCAAATAGTGTCAAGAGGAATTTGCGGGCGCGGAGGCAGACGAGAGCCGTTTGTTAGTTTTGTTGAAAACAAAGAAGAAATTGGGTTCGTTTGGCACAGCGCGCTGCTTGCCTCCCTGGGGGAGAGAGTGTGGGGATCAACGGACGGGGACGAAAAAGTGTGCGATTGGCGCATCGGTGCTCCTGATCGAAGGCTAGCATGGGGGAAGGCGGGGGAAAGGGCCGATGGGGGCTAAGTCGTCTGGAATCAGAGAAAATCGGCCAAAAAGCTTCGGTGATTGAAACCGGTTTGCGCCACCCCGTCGACACAAGGGAGAAAGCAGGCCAGCTTCCGCTGTCTACATCCAGTCAATAATCGAGTACACTTGCAACCGGGAAGGAGACCATAAGAAAGTTGGACTTGCATCACTCCTCGTTGACCCCCGAAGAACGACTCCAGCGCCAGGGAGAGGCGAACCGCGTCGCGGACTTGATCGTCATCGGCGCGTCGGCGGGCGGCCATAAGGCACTTGCGGAGATCCTCAACAACATTTCCTCCGAGCTACCGGCGGCAATCGTGATCCTACTGCACATGCCGTTGGAAAGCGCTCAGGGTCTCAAATGGTCGCTGGGGCGGTTCAGCCGCCTTCCGATGATTGAGGTCGAAAACCAGGAACGCTTGCAGCAAGGGTGCATTTTCGTTCCTCCGCCGGGCAAGTCGGCCACCTTCAGCAGCGGGATGATCACGGTAGAACACACCATTCCGGACCGGCCGGCAAACACAATCAATCGCCTTTTCAAATCGGCCGCGCAGATTTATGGCAACCGTGTGATCGGCGTGATTCTGACGGGACTTTTGAGAGACGGAACCGAAGGACTTAGTGCGGTGCACGAAGCGGGTGGTTTGACCATGGTGCAGGACCCGCAGGAAGCGGAGTACCCAGATATGCCCACCAATGCCATGGAAAAACTGCCAGTGACTTTCTGCTTGAACCTGGCGGATATCGGCCCCGCTCTGGAGCTGCTGGTTCGCAGGGCCACACGGTTCGAGACGGGCTTGGAAGTCGCCGTCCGTACGCTTCGGCACCGCGCCGCCCTTCTCGTGAGGCTAGCCGAACAGTCCTGGCGGAATCCGGGGACACGTGGGTTCCTCGAGAACGAGCTGGCCGCAGTGAGGCGCGACATCCAATCGATCGACGATCTTTTGAGAGCTTCGCTGCCTGGCGGGAAATGAGCCAGACCTGCCTATTCGCAACAGTTGACAGTGCGCTCTGTCAGTGTGCAGCGGCCTGTCTGCGTCGCTGCTCGCTTGCCTTCGTGATTTCGCTCATGTCCCCCGCGGGCCGAATCTCGAAGATGTTGCCATACGTCAGCGCCGGATGCTGGCCGATGAGCTGTACCGCGTGATTCATGTCCCGTGCTTCAAGGACCAGAATGCCGCCGAGTTGTTCCTTGGTTTCCGCGTAGGGACCGTCGGTGGTTGCCACTTTGCCGTTCTTCCAATACAGGGTCAAGGCAGTTTCCGGACCCTGAAGCGCTTCGCCGCCAGCCCAGTGCCCGTTGGCGCGAAGATGGTCATCGTAATCAAAGCAGGCGTCAAACATGGCGTTTTGCTCGTCCGCGTTCATACCCTCGAATTTGCGTTTGTCGTAGTACCCCAGACAGATGTATTTCATTGTTCATCTCCTCATAGCGGATTGGCGAGCCGGCAGCAGAGCGTTGCGCCGGGCTCGTTCCTCTCGTCACTACGGCGCGTGTTCCGTGGCCGTAGCGGCCAGTTTGTTTACTTGCTTCCGACGGGCTCCTGTTCCGGAGCCGGGTAGAAAAGAAGCTCGCGCACCTCGCCCGCCGCATCGCAGCAGATGGCACCCTTGCGCGCCCACGCCAGTGCCTCGTCCATATCGGCGGCTTCCAGTATCCAGAAACCGCCCATGTGCTCCTTGGTCTCGGTGTAGGGCCCATCGGTGACGAGCACCGTACCATCGGGCTGTTTCCGCACGGTCTTTGCGTTGCCGGCCGGGGAAATTCCGCAGGCGAACTTCCTCACGCCGGCAGCAATCAAATCGCGGTTGAGCGCGTGGATCTCCTCGATCATCGCTTCGGTTACGGCGGACGGATCGAAGTCGTC
>Ga0335079_10005178_pt1 | contig 14947 bp, 19 predicted proteins | sample Lox_Sample_33_FD_206719 | JGI IMG/M metagenome (GOLD analysis project Ga0335079, IMG submission 206719) | Soil microbial communities from Loxahatchee National Wildlife Refuge, Florida, United States - Lox_Sample_3.3 | ecosystem: Environmental > Terrestrial > Soil > Wetlands | place: USA...
CCAGTGCAAGCAGCACCAGCGGAACTGCGATTACGTGAAACGCGAAAAAGCGGTTAAGCGTGGCATCCGAAATCGCGTAGTCGCCGCGTATCCAAAGCGCCAGGTCAGGCCCCACAAACGGAATTGCGTCGAACAGGTTGACGATGACCTGCGCACCCCAGAATGACATCTGCCCCCAGGGCAGCAAATACCCGAAGAACGCTTCCGCCATCAGGCACAGGTATATGAGCATGCCGAAGATCCATAGCAGCTCGCGCGGTTTGCGGTACGAACCGTAAAGCATGGCTCTAAACATGTGCAAATACACCACCACGAAAAACATCGAGGCGCCGACGGAATGCATATAGCGAATTAACCAACCCCACGGGACGTCGCGCATTATGTATTCCACTGAGCCGAACGCCAAGCTTGAGTCCGGCTTGTAATGCATAGTCAGAACGATTCCGGTGACGATCTGCATCACCAACACCAGCAGCGCCAGAGAGCCGAAGTAATACCAAAAGTTAAAGTTTTTTGGCGCGTAATATTCTGCCAACTGGGATTTCCAAAGGGCGGTAAGCGGAAAGCGCGCATCAATCCAACCGAGAAGAGCACTTAATTTGTTCGTCATGATTTAGCCGCCTTAGGGTTTTCACCGATCAAAATCTTGGTATCGTTTACGTACCGGTAGGACGGAACCACCAGGTTGGTCGGTGCGGGAACACCTTTGAATACTCTGCCCGCAAGATCAAAGCGCGAACCGTGACAGGGACAGAAAAAACCGCCTGGCCAGCTAGGGCCAAGATCCGGCGGCGCCTTCTCCGGTCTAAACGTCGGCACGCAACCGAGGTGGGTGCAGATTCCAACCACCACGAAGTACTCGGGCTTGATCGAGCGCGTAAGATTTTTGCAGTATGGCGGCTGATGCGGCACCTCGGAATTCGGGTCAACCAAGCGGTTGCTAAGGGTGGGGAGCGTAGCGAGCATATCCTTCGTGCGATTGACAATCCACACCGGCTTGCTTTGCCACTCGATGTCGAGTTTCATGCCCGATTCGACTTTGCCGATATCCACTTCAACCGGCGCGCCGATCGCCAGGGCGCGCTGGCTGGGCATCATGGATGCGACAAATGGCACGGCGGTTGCAACTGTCGCTACCCCGCCCACCGCCGTCGTCGCTGCAATGAGAAAACGCCGTCTAGCATGGTCCACCTCATTGTTATCCGCCATTTAAAGGTGCCTTTTTCCCGGATGGGTAAAAACTCGGTCATTTTACCTGATTGCAAAAGGAAATTTAAATGCTTTAACGCAGGCATAAAACTGAAACAGCGCAAAACATTATTTAGAACCAGGGAGTTACAGCGACCACCGCGGTGAATTTAGAACTTTCGCATTCAAACGTCAAACTGACCGCCAAGTTGCGGAAAAAGAAGCGCAAAAACGGCTTCGCGTAAAAGCGGCGCGGGATCGCGGATACTTTTCGACTTTCCTCACTTTCAGAATAATGAGCCACGCGGTACCGCGAATGTTGCGGATTCGGGATGGATTTTAAAGCGGGTCAGGGTAGCCGGGAACCCCATCCGAACATGGCGTCTGCATTGTCGCCGCGGCAAAAGAGCGTCCGTAACTATTCGCTTTTGTGCGACCGCATTTTGCGCCATAATATTACGTTTTATTCAGCACGATGAAGCTTCCGATGCGCAAGTTTTGGCTCATTTTTGCCCAATCCACGACCGTTTGCCTTGCGATCGTATTTGTGGTTACGACTTTAAAGCCCGATCTGCTGCCAGCCACTTGGCGCGGTGGCAACGTCGTTTCCTTCAATGAAGCGGCGCCGGACGTTTCGCCGAGAGCCAACAATACTTCGTACAGTTACGCCTCGAAAAAGGCAATGCCGGCCGTGGTTAATATTTTTACTAGCAAAGAAGTGCGCACGCCGCGGCATCCGCTAATTGACGATCCTTTATTCCGGCATTTCTTCGGTGATAGTCCCGATGAAATGCACCGCAGCACCAGCCTAGGCTCCGGCGTAATTGTGAGCCCTCAGGGATATATCCTAACCAACTCCCACATGGTGCGCGCTGCCGATGAAATCGAAGTGCTGCTGAGCGACGGGCGCAAGGCGACGCCGCGCGTTATCGGGGATGATCCCGACACCGATCTGGCGGTATTGAAAATAGACTTGAAGAATTTACCAGCGATTACCTTTGGACGCTCTGATCAAATAAACGTGGGCGACGTGGTGCTCGCCATTGGCAATCCCTACGGCGTCGGGCAAACGGTGACCATGGGCATCATCAGCGCGGTTGGTCGCAGCAATCTAGGTCTCAATACGTTCGAGAACTTTATCCAAACTGACGCCCCGATCAATCCCGGCAATTCCGGCGGTGCGCTGGTAGATGTATCGGGAAATCTGATTGGTATTAATAGCGCTATTTACACTAGAACCGGGGGGTCCGAAGGCATCGGTTTCGCGATTCCCACCAGTGTTGCCAAGCAAGTGATGGAGCAAATCATCAAGAATGGCAGCGTTACGCGTGGTTGGATCGGCGTTGAAGCGCAGGACATGTCCAGGGAATTGGCGGAATCATTCAATTTACCCAACACTAGCGGGGCCTTAATCGCCGGCGTCATAAAAAAAGGCCCTGCTGACAAGGCCGGGGTGAAGCCGGGGGACATACTGCTTGCGGTCGAAGGCAAACCGGTAACCGATTCGCGCAGCATGCTCAACCTGATCGCTGCGCTGACACCGGGAAGAGCGGCAGCGTTTACCATGATGCGCAATCAAACCGAAATGCAGCTCAAAATCAGGGTTGGCAAGAGACCGAAACCACGCGTCGAGGATCTTGAAGAGCAAGACGAAGAGGACCAATAAAAGAGGCTAACCGTTATCTGCCGCGCTTATTACGGTTGGTTTCGATATCATCGGTTTCAGGTTCAGTAAGCGGTCGGTAGTCATCCACAGCCGTGCCGGGTTTGCTGATAAACCCCGCAACCACTAACCCCACTTCAAACAACAGCCACAACGGCACCGCGAGCATGATTTGCGAAACCACATCAGGCGGCGTGAATATCGCACCGATGACGAACGCACCGACGATAGCATAGGGCCGCACCTGTTTAAGCTGGGCCACGCTTACCACGCCCATCTTCACCAGCAGCACCACGGCGACCGGCATTTCAAAAGCGATGCCGAACGCGACAAACATCGTAAGCACGAAATCAAGGTATTTGCCGATATCGGTCATTACCGCCACACCCTGCGGGGCGATGCGAATCACGAAGCCGAACACCATGGGAAACACCAGAAAATAAGCGAATCCCATGCCGCAAATAAACAACAACGTACTGGCTATGATTAGCGGACCGACCAGGCGCTTTTCGTTGGCGTACAGCCCGGGCGCGACAAACGCCCATAACTGGTAAAGCACAAACGGAAGCGCGATGACGAAGGCAGCCATTAGGGTCACCTTCATCGGCACGAAAAACGGCGTGGTTACTTCGGTCGCGATCATCTGCCCGCCGCGGGGCAGCGCCCTAAGCAGCGGCTCCGCGAGCAGCGCATAAATATCTCGAGCCCAGGGAAAAAGGCATAGAAACACTATTATTATTGCGAGAATCGAGCGCAGCAGCCGGTCTCGCAGCTCGATCAAGTGAGAAATGAATGTATCTGGAGCGGCCATCGGTCAGCTCTATGTGTCCAGGCTGGCGGCAAACTTAAGATTGCTTTTGCGGATTAACGGACTTCGCCTGCGCTTCGGGCGCCGCGGATAATGGTGTGGCATGCTCGCCAGTCTTCTCCACGTCGTCTGCGATTGTTTTAATATGCGCTTCGGTATCCCGCATGCTGTCACTTACAGATTTTTCAAGTGAGCGCGCCGCATCCTGCATGCCGGATTGGAGTTTCCTTAGCTCATCCATTTGCATCTCGCGGTCGATATCGGCCTTGACCTCCGCAACATAACGCTGCAAGCGGCCGAACAGGTGCCCCAAGGTACGTGCCACCTTCGGCAATCGCTCTGGCCCAATAACGATGAGGGCCACCAATGCGATCACCAAAATCTCGGAAAAACCAACGTCAAACATTGGGCATTGTCACCCAGATCAAGCTTTGGTCTGGGTTTTGTTCTGTACTTCGCCTTCAATGGTCTTACCCGTGACCGGAGGCTGAACTTGCTTGTCGGTCTGGTCCTCATCTGAACTGCCGCGCATGCCTTCCTTGAATCCTTTCACCGCGTTCCCCAAATCAGAGCCTATGTTGCGTAGCTTCTTGGTGCCGAAAATCAAGAGCACGATAAGCAGAACAATCAACCAATGCCAGATGCTAATTGAGCCCATGTTTAACTCCTACGATAAGGTCTACCCCGGCTTGGCACGGTATAGCATAGGTGGCAGCACATCCGGGCCGCCGATAATGTGAATATGCAAATGAGACACCTCCTGCCTTGCTACTCTGCCGGTGTTGATTATTGTGCGAAAACCATCGTTGCAACCCTGTTCTTTGGCGAGCTTCGGCGCCAGCGCCATTATTTTCCCCAATACGCCCTGGTGCGCACGGTTGACATCAGCAAGCGATTCAACGTGCTGCTTCGGTATCAACATGAAGTGTACCGGCGCGAGCGGATTGATATCGTGAAAAGCGAGAATTTCATCGTCCTCATAAACCTTTCTGCTAGGGATTTCTCCTTTAACTATTCTGCAGAAAATGCAATTGTCCATCTGTTCCCCTCTTCCACATTGCTAGTCCTTGCCTTTTTTGCGCTGTTCCTTTTCCGTTAATCCCGAAACGCCTTCACGCCGCCGCAATTCCTGAAGCACGTCATCTGCCGTCATTCCGTAATATGAAAGCATGACCAAACAATGAAACCAAAGATCGGCCGTTTCCCTGACAATTTGTAGTTTATCACCGTCTTTCGCCGCCAGCAGAATCTCTGCAGCTTCTTCGCCGATTTTTTTCAGTATTACTTCCGGCGCGCCGGCATAAAGTCGCGCCACATACGAGTCTTCCGGGCTGGCGTTTTTGCGGTTTTCCAGTGTCTTGGTAAGGCGTTCCAATATATCCGCGCCGCTCATTTCGGGTAAATCTCCTTCGGGTCTTTGATGACCGCATCGGTGACCACCCATTTGCCACTCTGCAATTTCTGGAAAAAACAACTGTGCCTACCCGTGTGGCAGGCAATTCCGCCTATTTGTTCAACGGTAAGCAGGACTACATCCTGATCGCAATCCAGGCGGATTTCCTTCACCTTCTGCACATGACCAGATTCTTCACCCTTGCGCCATAATTTTTTGCGCGCGCGCGACCAGTACACGGCCTCGCCGGTGTTTGCGGTACGTTTCAGCGCTTCGCGGTTCATCCAGGCAAACATAAGAACCTTGCCGCCGCTTGTTTCCTGAACCACCACCGGTACCAGGCCGTCGTGCGTCCAGTTTACTTTGTTTAACCAGCTATCAGCCATGAATCTCTCTCACTACAACCTGACTTCAATGTTGTGTTGCGCCATGTATCGCTTGGCCTCCAGCACGGTATACTCGCCATAATGGAAAATGCTGGCTGCCAGCACCGCGTCCGCTCCGCCTTGCAGCACTCCTTCCACCAGATGCTGCAAATTACCAGCGCCGCCGCTAGCAATGACCGGAATATCCACGGCATCGCAAATCGCTCTTGTGAGCATCAAATCAAACCCGTTTCTTGTGCCGTCCCGGTCCATACTGGTAAGCAGAATTTCCCCCGCGCCCAGCGCCTGCACCTGCCTTGCCCATTCTACCGCATCGCGTCCGCTGGCCTTGCGCCCGCCATGAGTAAACACTTCCCAACGCGGCCTTGTTCCATTTCCTGATTGTTTCGCGTCAATCGCCACTACAATGCATTGCGCACCGTAGCGACCACTCGCGTCTGCTACCAACTGTGGATTCTCTACTGCTGAGGTGTTAATACTGACTTTGTCGGCTCCGGCGTTAAGGAGACTACGTACGTCTGCAACCGAGCGCACGCCACCACCCACGGTCAACGGAATAAACACCTGGGCCGCTACCTCTTCGACAACCGGGAGAATCAGACCGCGCGAATCGGAGCTGGCGGTTATATCGAGAAAAGCGAGTTCATCCGCTCCCTGTTCGTCGTAACGCCGGGCAATTCCCACCGGGTTACCTGCATCGCGCAAACCCACGAAATTTACGCCTTTGACCACGCGCCCGTCAGTGACATCCAGGCAGGGAATGATGCGCTTCGCTAGGCCCATAAATCAGTATTCCATCCTGAGGATGTGGGGAACAAGGGGAAACCAGGAAAACTATTTTGCTCGAATTTCCCGACGGCAGTGCATCTTGGCGATCAGGACTTGGGTTTTGAGCCGAGTCTATCCGCGAGCGCCTGCGCTGCTTTGAAATTCAGGGTGCCCTGGTAGATCGCGCGGCCGGTGATGGCACCCATAATGCCTTCAGATTCCACTTTACACAGTGCCTTCACGTCATCCAGAGTGGCCAAACCGCCGCTCGCTATCACCGGGACTGTAAGCGCGCGCGAAAGTTCCACCGTGGCCTCGATGTTAACCCCATTCAACATACCGTCCCTGCTGATATCGGTGTATATAACTGCCTCCACGCCGTAATCTTCAAATTTCTTAGCGAGGTCCACCACGTCGTGGCCGGTAACTTTAGACCAGCCGTTCACCGCCACTTTGCCGCCTCTGGCGTCAAGGCCGACCATAACATGTCCAGGGAAGGCACAGCACGCCTCGTGCAGGAGTCCGGGTGTTTTCACTGCAGCACTGCCGATGATGACATAAGCGATTCCGTCATCCAGATAGTGCTCGATGATTTCCATGTCGCGCATACCGCCGCCCAATTGCACTGGGATTTCGTTTCCCACCGCAGCGACAATTTCCTTGATAGCCGGTTCGTTCCTGGGCTTGCCCGCAGCCGCCCCGTCCAAATCCACCAGATGCAGCCGCCGGGCGCCCTGCTCCAGCCATTTTTTGGCCTGCTCGGCCGGAGCGTCGGAATATACTGTGGCGTCCTTCATCGAGCCTTGCTTCAAGCGCACGCATTGCCCGTCTTTCAAATCGATCGCAGGAATGATCAACATCGCTTCAGATTCGGGATGAAGGCAATCAGGTGCGGTTTACCCGCCAAGCGGAATTGAAATCACGGCTATAATACAGCACAAATCAGCATTGCGTGGAAGCGTAAGCATCAAGGCCCAGCTTGAGCCTGTCCGTTCCAGTCTACAAAATTGGCAAGCAAACGCAAGCCCGCGGACTGGCTTTTTTCCGGGTGGAATTGCACCGCAAAAATATTATCGCGCGCCACAGCACAGGTAAAGGCAAAAGGGTAACGGCTCACTGCGGCGATTTGCTGCGTATTTCCGGCTTCCACGAAGTAACTGTGCACAAAATAAAAACGGCTGCCCGATGAAATACCTTTCCAAAGCGCATGTGACCTTCTCTGTTCAACCTGGTTCCAGCCCATGTGCGGCACCTTCAGTTTGGCGCCGTGACCGTTGACCATCGCGTCCTGCGGAAAGCGCCACACTTTGCCGGGCAACACACCCAGTCCTTCTACGGCGCCTTCTTCGCTCCATTCAAAAAGCATCTGCAATCCGATGCAAATGCCTAGAAATGGCTTACTCCGGGCCGCTTCAAGTAGCGGTTGGCGCAAGCCGCGCGCATCCAGCTCGCGCATGCAGTCTGGCATCGCCCCCTGGCCGGGGAATACCACCCGTTTGGCATCGCGAATCTGCTGTCCGGAGTCGCTAACGCAGATTTTAGCGTCCGGAGCCACGTGCTCGAGGGCTTTCGCGACCGAGCGCAGGTTGCCCATGCCGTAATCCACTACTGCAATGTCGATCATTGACGACGTTTTTTCTACAGACTTCCTTTGGTCGACGGTAGTCTGCCGCTATTTCGCGGATCGAATTCCGACGCCATGCGCAACGCGCGACCGAACGCCTTAAATACCGTCTCACATTGATGATGCGCATTCTTGCCGCGCAAATTGTCAATGTGCAGCGTCACCAGAGCGTGATTGACGAAGCCCTGGAAAAACTCGTGCACCAAATCTACGTCGAACTCCCCAATGCGGGCGCGCGTAAATTTCAGATTGAATTCCAGTCCCGGCCGTCCCGATAAGTCCACAACCACGCGCGACAGTGCCTCGTCCAGCGGCACATATGCAAATCCGAAGCGGCGTACGCCTTTTTTATCACCGAGTGCCTTCAGGAAAGCCTGGCCAAAAGTGATACCGATGTCTTCCACAGTATGGTGCGCGTCGATCTGCAAGTCGCCCTTCGCCGAGATTTCGAGATCCAGCATTCCGTGCCGCGCGACCTGATCCAGCATATGATCGAGAAAAGCCACACCGGTGGAGAGCTTCGTCTTGCCGATCCCGTCAAGATTAAGTTTCACACCGATTCTCGTTTCCAGGGTATTTCGGGTAACCTGTGCCTTGCGCATGGGCGTGTTGTTGACAAAGACCTTATGGAATTAGGCTGTTCCTGAGCGCCTGGATGAATTGTTGGTTTTGGCCAGCAGTACCTACCGTCACCCGCAAGCAATTCTCCAGAAGCGGGTGACTGCGATTCAAATTCTTAATGAGAACTCCGCGCTTTAGCAAGCGGTCGAAGACATCGTCTGCTCCTGTTACGCGGAACAGAATGAAATTCGCATCGCTCCGATAAGCGCGCACACCCGCAAGCTCCGACAATTCCGTATACAATTTCGCTCGCTGCGATATGATTTCTCCGGCCTGGTCGCGCAACACCACCATGTGCTGCAACAGCTTCTCGGCAACAATTTGCGTCAGCGCGTTCACATTATACGGCAAACGTAACTTTTCCAGTTGCGTGAGCCACTCCCTGCTTCCTGTCAGGAAACCGAGGCGTAGCCCCGCCATTCCGAGTTTGGAAAGCGTGCGCATAACCAGCAGATTGCGAAAGTCAGCGAGAAGCGGCATGAAACTTTCTTGAGCAAAAATATGATATGCCTCATCGATCACCACCAAACCTGGCGCAGCCTCGACAATGCGCCGCAGCCCTTCACGGTCAAAAAGATTCCCAGTCGGATTATTGGGATAGGCAATGAAAATCACCGCAGGCCGAAATCGATCGATGGCCGCAATGACCGCTTCGAGGTCCAACGTGAAGTCGGGATTAAGTTGCACACCTGCGTAACGCAGCCCAGCATAGATTGCGATCAAGCGAAACATTGCGAACGCGGGTTCCACGCTCAACAAGCTCGCGCCCGGCCTTGCGAGCGCCAAGGCGATTATCTGAATCAGCTCGTCGGACCCGTTGCCCAACATGATTTCCATCCCGGAAGGAATCTCCATTGCATTGCGCAGACGCTCTTTCAGGCGGACCGCCCGCGGGTCGGGATAGCGGTTGATGGCAGCATCGCGCACCAGCTGCGCTATTTCGGCGCGCAATTCCTCTGGCAGGGAATGTGGGTTTTCCATAGCATCGAGCATCAGGAATCCGGCGCGCTCCGGCACCGGATATGCGCTTAATGCGCTGATTTCATTGCGCAATAGCTGTTCAAAAGGGGGTGCCATCATCAAAATTTGCCGTGCCGCTGTTGCATTCGGTATAGGGCCGATTTGGCGTGCGCCTGCAATCCTTCACCCATGGCCAGCTCTACCGCCACTTTGCCGAGTTTCACAGCGCTGCGTCTGGATATGTTGATCAAGCTGGAGCGTTTCTGGAAGTCGTACACGCCCAACGCCGACGAAAAGCGCGCGCTGCGTGACGTCGGCAGCACGTGATTCGGCCCGGCGCAGTAATCTCCCAAGGCTTCCGAGCTGTAGCGGCCCAGGAAAATCGCACCGGCATTCCTGATTTTGCCCACCCACCTCTCCGCATTTTCCACGCAGAGCTCGAGGTGTTCCGGCGCAATTCGGTTGGCAATATCACAGGCTTCGTCGAGGTCTTTTACGTGAATTAGCGCACCGCGTTTTTCCATGGACGCGCGTATAACTTCCTGACGGGCCAATGAAGGCAGCAGGCGCTTGACGCTCGCAGCGACGGCGTCCAGGAATTTTGCATCGGGAGAAAGCAAGATAGCTTGCGCCATTTCGTCATGTTCGGACTGGGAGAATAAATCCATGGTTACCCAGTCGGGATCGGTTCGGCCATCGCAAATCACCAGAATTTCAGAAGGGCCTGCAATCATGTCCAAGCCCACGATCCCAAACACACGCTGCTTTGCCATAGCGACAAAAGCGTTGCCCGGGCCAACGATTTTATCCACTTGCGGGATCGTCCGAGTGCCGTAGGCAAGTGCGCCTATGGCCTGAGCACCACCAATGGTAAATACCCGATCAACTTTACAGATTGCGGCGCAGGCGAGCACCAACTTATTCTGTACACCGCTGGGCGTTGGCGCCACCATGATGAGTTCACGCACGCCGGCCAATTTAGCGGGAATCGCATTCATCAGCACGGTGGACGGATAGGCAGCTTTGCCGCCGGGAACGTACATGCCTACGCGCGCCAGCGGCGTCACTTGTTGTCCAAGCAGTGTGCCATCTGCATCGCGATAGCTCCACGATTTGACGACTTGCCGTCTGTGGTAGGCGCGTATGCGTGTCGCGGCATGCTGCAAGGCGCTGCGCTGAGCCTTAGATAGGCCTTCGAGTGCTTGCTTGAGGCGCGACTGCGGCAGTTCCAGGTCGCTTACGGTCTTGGCTTTAAGATGATCGAAGCGTCGCGTATATTCGAGCAGTGCCGCATCCCCGCGCGATCTCACGTCAGCCAGAATTCTGGCCACGTCGTTGGCGACCCTCGTGTCGAACGCCACTTCGTAGGCAAGCAGCGACTTGAGTCGGCGTTCGAAATTACGCTGGGCGGTCGAAAGACGCCTGACGTTAACCACGGTTCACCGCGTGTTCCAACGCGTCGATGAGCGGCCTAATCGCCTCGCGTTTCATTTTTAGTGCCGCCTGATTGACTATCAGCCTCGCGGAAACAGGTGAAATGTCTTCCACGGCCTGCAGGTTGTTGGCCTTCAGCGTGTTGCCGGTCCTGACGAGATCCACAATGGCGTCGGCGAGTCCGGTGAGCGGGGCGAGTTCCATTGAGCCGTACAGCTTGACAAGATCAACGTGCACGCCTTTCGATGCAAAATGCTCGCTTGCGGTTTGTAGGTATTTGCTGGCTACGCGCAGTCGCGCGCCTTGGCGCACTGCCTTCGCGTAATCAAAACCTTGTGGCACAGCCACCACCATGCGGCAGCGGGCGATGTTCAAGTCCAATGGCTGGTACAGCCCGTCGCAGCCGTGCTCATCCAGCACGTCCTTGCCTGCAATACCAAGATCCGCGGCGCCGTATTGGACATAAGTGGGCACATCGGTTGCGCGCACCACAATGATGCGAATGTCTGCGCGGTTTGTGGCAAGAATTAATTTGCGGGAGATTTCCGGATCGTCAAGCGCGACGATTCCTACCGTTCTTAGCAGCGGTACCGCGTCGTCGAAAATGCGGCCTTTCGACAAGGCAAGGGTAATTCCGGACACGGCGATCTCTCAATCGAAAAAGCGCATTTTACAGCAGAGCGGCCGCGCTGCAGGAATTGTTCTTTGAAAATCAATGGGCGCGGCGGATTTGGGCGCCGAGCTGCGATAGCTTTTCTTCTATACATTCATAGCCGCGGTCAAGATGATACACGCGGTCAACTACGGTTTCGCCGCGTGCGATCATTCCAGCGAGAACCAGGCTTGCGGACGCACGCAAATCAGTCGCCATGACTTTGGCGCCGTCCAGTTGAGCAACACCTTTCACCATTGCGGAATTGCCCTCAACCTCGATTTCGGCTCCCATGCGTTTCAGCTCCTGGACATGCATGAAACGGTTTTCAAAAATTGTCTCGGTAACGGTGGACGCACCGTGCGCTACGCTGTTCAAGACCGTAAATTGCGCCTGCATATCGGTTGGAAAACCGGGATAAGGCGCAGTACGCACATTGACCGCCTTAAGTTCCCCATTCATCTTGAGGCTTACCCAGTCATCCCCTGCTTCGATGTCCGAGCCGGCCTCGCGCAGCTTCTCCAGTACGGCATCGAGAATACTGGTTCGGGTATCCTTGAGCCGGATGCGCCCGCCGCTGGCCGCAGCGGCGACCAGAAAGGTACCAGTTTCGATGCGGTCCGGCATAATCCGATAGTGCGCCCCATGTAGGGTATCTGCGCCTTCAACGGTGATCATGTCGCTGCCCGCACCGCGGATATGTGCCCCCATGGCGTTGAGACAATTCGCCAAATCCACGACTTCCGGCTCGCGCGCCGCATTTTCGATGACGGTCGTGCCATGCGCCAGAGTCGCTGCCATCATCAGGTTCTCTGTCCCAGTAACCGATACCAAATCCATAAAAATTCGCGCGCCTCGCATGCGCTTCGCCCGCGCCTGTATATAGCCGTGGTCAATGTCGATTTCGGCGCCCATTGCCTGTAGACCTTTGATGTGCAAATCCACCGGTCGCATACCGATTGCGCAACCACCGGGAAGGCTCACTCGCGCTTCGCCGGCGCGCGCCAGCATCGGTCCCAACACAAGAATCGAGGCGCGCATCGTTTTCACCAGCTCGTACGGTGCAAGCAGATTGCTCACGCGCTCCGCAGCGAGTTCAACTGTCATCTTTTCGTGTAGCGATACTGCGACACCCATCTGCGCGAGCAGATTGAGCATGGTAGTAACGTCGTGCAGGTGCGGCACATTTTCGACTTTCAGCGGTTGCTGGGTCAGCAGGCTTGCGCACAGAATCGGCAAGGCCGCGTTTTTGGCGCCGGAAATCCGAACTTCACCCGAAAGTGGCGCGCCACCTAGAATAACTAGCTTGTCCATTCTTCCGGGGCATAGGTTTTCATTGACAAAGCGTGAATATCTTCGCGCATCTTTTCACCCAAGGCACGATACACAATCTGGTGCCGCTGTACCCGGCTCTTGCCGCGGAAAGCGGTGCTTACAATGACCGCTTCAAAATGCTGGCCGTCACCCCGCACCTCGACAAATTCGCATGCCAGGCTGCTTTGAATGTAAGTTTTCACGTCGTCGGGCTTAACCATGGGCATTTTTAATAACGCAACTTGTATCCGCTTTTGATCAGCCACAAGGTAAACAATGATAAGGCCAGGAAACAGCTTGCGACAACGACCAGGCTCAAGTCGGGCGCAACATCCGAAACCCCGAAGAATCCGTAACGGAAGCCGTCTATCATGTAGAAAATCGGATTGAAACGCGACGCTGTCTGCCAAAAATGGGGCAGCGAATGTATCGAATAAAATACCCCACTCAGGAACGTCAGTGGAATGATGATAAAATTCTGGAATGCCGCGAGTTGGTCGAACTTGTCGGACCAGATTCCGGCGATGATCCCCATCGTACCAAGAATTCCGCTCCCCAAAAACGCGAACAGCAACACCCACAGCGCGTTTTTTAGTGGGACTGCGATAAACCACAATGTAACCGCGAACACGCCTAAACCCACCAATAGCCCGCGCACAATGGCAGCCAGCGCGTAAGCCAGAAAAAACTCCCAGTGCGACAGCGGTGGCAGTAAAACGAATATGATGTTTCCGGTTATTTTCGACTGTATAAGGCTGGAGGAACTGTTGGCGAAAGAATTCTGCAGCACCGACATCATCGCCAGGCCCGGCACCAAGAACGCCGTATAGCTTACGCCGTCGTAGACGTGCAGGCGTTGCTCCAAAGCATGGGAAAAAATCAGGAGGTACAACATCGCTGTCAGCATTGGCGCGAGCAGCGTCTGAAAACTTACTTTCCAGAAGCGCAGCAGCTCTTTGTAGAGCAGGGTCGGAAAGCCGCGCATCAGTGTTTGCTCATTATTTGCACAAACACTTCTTCCAGGTCGGGCTGGAGCAATTCAATTTCCTGAACCGTAATGCCGGCTTCGCGCAATCGCGACATAACTCTTTCCAGTTCTGAATAATCGGGTAGCGCCAGTGTGTAGCTCGAATCGATGCGCTGCCTCAGCAAGGAGCGCAAATCCTCGGGCAGGTAATCTGGCGACAGCCTCAGCTTGACTTGGCGCGCGGAAAAGCTTTCTAGAAGATGTCTAGTGGTGTCGAGGGCGACGATCTTTCCCTGCTTCAGCATGGCTATTCGGCTGCACTGCGTTTCCGCCTCTTCTAGATAATGAGTGGTAAGCACAATCGTGTGGCCGTCGGCATTGAGTTTTCTGATGAACTGCCAAAGTTCCTGACGCAGTTCGACGTCCACGCCAGCCGTCGGTTCGTCCAGCACAATAACAGGCGGTTTATGCACCAGCGCCTGCGCCACCAGCACGCGGCGCTTCATACCGCCGGACAAAGCTCGCATATTAGTGTCAGCCTTGTCAGCAAGGTTCAGATGCTGAATTATCTCGTCGATCCAGCCGCGATTGCTTTTAATTCCGAAATAGCCGGATTGGATAATTAGAGTCTCGCGCACTGTAAAGAATGGATCGAACACCAATTCCTGCGGCACCACGCCGAGTGCGCGTCGTGCGTTCCGGTACTGGGCGATGACATCAAAGCCCATTACCGCAATTTTACCGCTGTCCGCACGCGCTAACCCGGCCAGTATATTGATCAGAGTGGTTTTGCCCGCGCCATTCGGCCCCAAGAGCGCAAAGAACTCGCCCTGCGCGATCTCCAGGCTTACATTCCTCAGCGCCTGAACGGCGCCAAAGCGTTTATGCACCTCACTTATCTGAATGGCAGGAGTCATGGGTACCGGTGACACGTGCTGCGAGAAGTAGGCCTAACGAAGTCCGCCACTCCGCTACCAGCAATGCGTGTCCCTGCGATTCCTCATCTCCCGTCAGAAAAAGGTATCAGGTCTAGAACACCGTAGAGCGAGGCGAGACTTTTCATATTGTCAGGCATGTTGCGTACGCTCAGCCGCAGGTTTCGCCTTTTGGAAACGCGGAGCCATTCAAGCACCATGGTGATTGCGGATGAATCTACTTCCCGCAGTCCG
>Ga0335079_10005180_pt1 | contig 14941 bp, 12 predicted proteins | sample Lox_Sample_33_FD_206719 | JGI IMG/M metagenome (GOLD analysis project Ga0335079, IMG submission 206719) | Soil microbial communities from Loxahatchee National Wildlife Refuge, Florida, United States - Lox_Sample_3.3 | ecosystem: Environmental > Terrestrial > Soil > Wetlands | place: USA...
GAGGGTGGCGGCGCTGTTCTCCGAATCCTCCACAATCAACACCGCCCGCGCGCCGTTATGCGGCATCCCAATCTTCTCCTTGTCGAAACTCGCCGCTAAGGTACAAACCGGTATCCCACTCCGTGGACTGTCAAAAAGTGACGCGGCGCATTGACGTCGGGCTCGAGCTTCTGGCGCAACTTCACCACGTGCGCGTCCACCGTCCGCGTATTCGGAAAAAACTCATAGCCCCACACCGAATTGAGAATCATGTCGCGAGTCAAAGGGCGGTCGGGGTTGTGCAGGAAGTAACAGAGCAGGTTGTATTCGGCCGGTGTAAATTTCAACTCTTCGCCTTTGCGCGTCACAATACGCCGCTCGAAATCCACTTCCGTGTCGGAGAAGCGCGCCACCTTGCGCGCGTCCGGTGCCGCGCGCCGCAGCACCGCGCGGATTCGGGCCATCAGCTCGCGCGTTCCGAACGGCTTAACCACGTAATCGTCGGCGCCGATTTCGAGCAGCAGCACCTTGTCCACTTCGTCGCCTACCGCGCTCAGCACAATGATCGGTATGGCCACGCTGGCAGCGCGCAACTGCTTGCAGATCTCGATGCCGCTCATCCCGGGCAGGCGCAGATCCACCAGCACCATGTCCGGCTTGAGCATGACGGCTTTCTCGAACCCGGCTTTTCCGTCGCCCGCCAGCACCGCGCGAAAGCCTTCCTGCTCGAGCATCACCCCAATGGTGTCGCGCAAGCTTTCATCGTCGTCGATCACCAGGATTGTTTGCATCCAGTCATACGATTCTATCGCCAGCCGCGCGGTCGCGGCCAATGCCAATGCTATACTTTTACGAGCATTAACGAACTGCAATGCGTGTAACCGTCATTGGCACTGGATATGTTGGGACCGTGACCGGCGCCTGCCTGGCCTACCTGGGACACCGCGTCACTTGCGTGGATACGGACGAAGTGAAGATCGCCAAGCTTCGCAAGGGCGAGTCGCCGATCTACGAGCCCTATCTCCCGGAGTTGATCGAACTGGCTAAGGCGCGCGGCGGCATCGACTTCGAAACCGACGTCGCTCGCCCGGTGGCCGAAAGCGACGTCATTTTCATCGCCGTGGGCACGCCGCCCCTGCCCAGCGGAGAAGCTAACCTGGCCTACCTGGAAGCCGCCGCTAATTCGATCGGCGCGGCCATGGACGGCGCCAGGTTTCGTGTGGTGGTGAATAAGTCCACTGTGCCGGTTGGCTCGGGCAATCTGGTGGAGACGCTGGTGCGGGAAGGAATGTGCGCCGCCCGCCCGGCCGAGCGCTTGAACGTGTCTTTTGGGGTAGCGAGCAATCCCGAATTTCTGCGTGAAGGGTGCGCCGTGGCGGACTCGCTCTATCCCGACCGCATCGTGATCGGCGGTGACGGCCGCAGCCTGGAAGCCATGCGCTCGCTTTATGCTCCCCTGGTGGCGCAATGCTTCGACGCGCCGCCGGGGGTGCCACGCCCCAAGGGTCTGGCCCAGGTACCGCTGGTGGCAACCACGCTCACCAGCGCGGAAATGATCAAGTACGCCGCCAACGCGTTTCTCGCCATGAAGATCGGGTTTGCCAACGAAATGGCCAACATTTGCGAACGCGTGGGGGCGGAGGCCACGGAAGTGATGCAGGGCATCGGCCTCGATTCGCGCATCGGCCCGCGCTTCCTCAACCCGGGCGTCGGCTGGGGAGGCAGTTGCTTCGGCAAGGATGTGCAGGCGCTGATGCATACCGCCAGCGAATACGGCTACGGCAGCAAGTTGCTGCAGGCGACGCTCGAAGTGAATGCCGCGCAGCGCCAGATGGTGATCCAGAAATTACAGGAGAAGCTGTTCATCCTGAAAGGCCGTACCATCGGGCTGCTAGGCCTGGCATTCAAGCCGGAAACCGACGACCTGCGCGACGCTCCCAGCCTTCACATTGCGGAGCGCCTGCTGCAGATGGGCGCCCGGGTGAAAGCTTACGATCCGATTGCCATGGAAGCCTGCCGCCAGCAGCGGCCGGAGCTGAAGATACGGCTCTGCGAATCGGCGCTGGAAGCGGCCACCGACGCGGATGCGCTGGTGGTCGTCACCGAATGGCGTCAATTCCGCGACCTGGACCTGACCGGGCTCCGCCGCGTCATGGCCACACCCATTCTGGTGGACGGACGGAACCTTTACTCCTCCGATAGCGCCTTGGCCGCGGGTTTCGATTACTGCGGCGTGGGCCGCCCCGTGCGAGCGCGCGCCATGCACGAGGAAGCCGCCTCGCTGCCGAAAATCGGGTAACGCCGGCCGTCTTGCAGCCGGCGGCAAGACCGCCGGCGCTACCATAAAAGAACATGGCCTTGGTTAAAGTGGCCAGCCTGGCATCGCTGCCGCCTGGCTCGGTAACGGAGGTTCTGGTGAACGGCAACCCCTATGCGGTCTGCAACGTGGATGGCGTGGTGCGCGCGCTTAGCGGAGTCTGTATTCACCGCGGCGGTCCACTGGGCCAGGGCCAGCTTCATCAGGGACGCGTAGTGTGTCCGTTTCATCTCTGGGAATTCGATTGCGCCACCGGCGAATACGATTTCGACCCCGCCAAGCGGGTAGACACGTATCGGGTCGTGGTGGAAGGCGACGATATCCTGATCGAGGCGCCCTGAGGTGCCCGAGCTTCCGGAAGTCGAAACCGTAACGCGATCGATTGCGCCGCTAGTGGGGCAGCGCATCGTTTCCGCCGAATTTCGCTGCCTGCGTATTCTGCGCGGCGGCGATCCGGACCGCATGGCCGCGCGGCTTCAGGGCCGCCGCATCACCGCCATCCAGCGCTACGGCAAGTTCATCGTGGTGAAATTGCAGGGCGGCGGATACCTCCTGGTGCACCTCGGGATGACCGGCCGTCTGCTGCTGGCGGGCCCTCCGGGCAAGCACACCCACGCCATCCTGACGCTCGACCGCGGTGTGCTCCTTTACGACGACAGCCGGCAGTTCGGCTGTGTGGAATTCAGCGAAGAATTTCCCCCGCGGGTGGCTCGCCTGGGGCCGGAGCCTCTGGAGGTGCCGTTCGACGAATTCGCGGCCGGCCTCAAGGGGCGCAAGACGAGCGTCAAAGCGCTGCTGCTCAACCAGAGGTTTGTGCGCGGCATCGGCAACATCTATGCGGATGAAGCTCTGTTTCGCGCCGGCATACATCCCATGGCGGTGGCGCGCCGCTTGCGCGCTGAAAGAGTGCGCCGGCTGTTCGGCGCAATTGTCGAAGTCCTCACCGAAGCCATCGCGGCCGGTGGCTCCTCCGTGTCCGACTACGTGGATGCGCAGGGCCGCAAAGGTTTCTTCCAGTTCAGCCACCGCGTATATCAGCGCACAGGACAGCCGTGCCTGACCTGTGGAACACCCATCCGGCGAGTTTTGGTGGCACAGCGCTCTTCGCATTTTTGCCCGCGGTGTCAAAAACGTTAAGAACTCTTCATAGGGTGAAACCGGGCTTCGGTTCATCGCGTCGGATTTGTTGCGGTGGCACAGTTTAAGCGCTACCGCAAGCATATTAGTTGGTCCGCCGGAAACATATTAGCCGGTTCCGGCACGGTAATTCTAAGGGATAATTGAGCTTGTGCATCCGGCCCTAAAATTCTGAGAATGGGAGATTTTCCACGTGAGACGTATCTGCTGCTATTTACGGTTGCTGCCTCTATTGGTTTTGTCCGTGCCTTTCGCAAACGCGCAGAGCGCGTTCGACTTCAATATTGGATTCGGCGCAGCTCAGGACAAGGCGAGCTCCACACAGGTCGATCAGACCCTCAATCCTTGTACCCCTAACGATCTCTACGGGCCTTGCGTTTCGAGCTCGTCGCTCAGTACGTTTATGCTGGGCTTCGGCGGCGATCTGATGCTCTGGAAAAAACTCGGCGCTGGCGCCGAAGTCGCTATCCAGCCTGCCCAGCAGACTTATGTCAATCTCAGTGCGTCGGCTGCGTCGCAAGGGCTAAACACCTTCTCCTTGAACACCCGCTTGACGCTGTATGATTTCGACGCGATTTACGAGCCGGTGAACAACAAGAAGGTGGGACTCAAGCTGAAAGCAGGTTTCGGCGGCGCAAACATCAAGTTTTACCAGGCGGGGTCATCGTCCGGCTCGGTGATCGGCAGCCAGAACTTCTCACAGTACTTCGTCAGCACGAACCACTTTCAGGTGATGGGCAGTGTGGGTGTCCAGATCTATGTCACCGACCATATGTTCGTTCGCCCCGAGTTCCAGATCCACTACGTACCGAATCTGACGGAGCAGTTCGGCAGCAACCTGGTAAAGGAAGAGATGGTTTGGGTAGGCTATAGCTGGGGAGACCGCTAGGCAGTCATCGCGGGGTAGAAGCCGCCTCGTTACTGCTGGACGGCGGGGGCGGCTTCGCCGGTGAGATCTTCCAACGCCACGGGAGGGTTGTAGTAGAGAATGCGCTGGCAACTCTCGCAGGCCATCACCTGGTCGCCCTTTTTCAGATCCTGAAAAAATTGCAGCCGCATGGCCATGTTGCATGCAGCGCAGCGACCATCCAGGGCTTCGGCCACTCCGATTCCCCGGCGCATCTTGCGCACGCGTTCGTACCGCTGGTAGACGGCGGGGGTGACTTGCGCTAAAACCGACGAGCGTTCGTTGTGAAGTTCCTCAGCGGCCCTCTGATCCTCGGCCGTACGCTCGCGCGCGGTCTGTTTTTCGGATTCCACCTGCGCCTTTTCGCCCTTCAGCGCGGCTTCGGCCGTCTTCACGTTGCGCTCCAGCGGATCGGATTCGCCCATCAACTCCAGAATGCGGTCTTCCATCTTGCGGATGGCGTTCTGGAAGAATTCGATCTCCTTCTGGAAGGCGTGCAACTGCTCATTGGTCTTCGCAAGGCGTGACTGGTCTTTCAGCTTGGAGATTTTCTGATCCTCCATCTGAATATCGCCTTCGCACTTCTTGCGCTCTTTCTGATTGGCGGCCAGCGCGGCGCGGTCGGCCTCCAGCTTGCGCTCATGCGCAACCAGTTTCTTCTCGATTCCGGCGATGTGTTTGGGAAGGGCGGCGATTTCCCGCTCCAGTTCGGCAAGCCGATTGTCGATTTCCTGGAGACGGATCACCAACTTCAGGTCGGGGAGCATTACTTAGCTCAGTGTAACATGCCGCACCGTCGTCACTCGACGCGCCGCAATTCCACTTCGCGATACATCTCTTCGGTCTGGCTAAGACTGGCAAACCTCATGCCGGGCAGGCGCGCCGACGCCGTACCAGCCGCCACGCCCCAGCGCATGGCATCGTCCGGAGCGGAGGCGTGGGCGCCCTTTCGCGACGAAGCCCAGGTGTAGGCCGCCGCGAGCGCATCGCCCGCGCCGATCGGGCTGATGGCATCGATGCGCGGCGCCAGCGCTTCCACCAGGCCGCCGGCGAATGCGCCCACCGCCCCGCGGCTGCCGAGCGACAGCACCACCGATTCGGCGCCCATGGCGCGGATCTGCTGCGCCGCTTCCAAATAGTGCGTGCGCGTAAGCAGCGTCCGGCCCAGCAGCCTTTCCGCTTCCTGCTGGTTGGGCGTCACCACGGTAGGGTGCATCTCGATGCCTTCGCGCAGCGCGCCGCCGTCGGCATGCAGCAGCGTTTTCACTTTCTTCTCGCGCGCCATCGCGATCAGGCGCGCGTAGAAGGATGACGGTGTGCCGGGAGGAATGCTGCCGCTGAGCATCAGCCACGATGCCTGCTTGAGCGTCTGCCGCACGACGCGCTCCACGCTGGTGAACTCGGCTTTGGACAATACGGGGCCGGCTTCGTTCAGGTTCACCGTCAAACCGTGCCGGTCCGTAATGGTGAGATTGGTGCGGATTTCGTTTTGAATCGCCACCACCGCGATCTTAAAACCGCAGCCGCCGAGCAGACCTTCCAGCCGCTTGCCGGAATCGCCGCCCGAAACCAGCACGGCCATCGTCTCGCCACCGAACGAATGGACGACGCAGGATGCATTGATGCCCCGCCCACCCGCCGATTCGCGGCTGGAGTTGATATACGCGCGGTCTTCGAACGCCAGCCGGTCCACATTGATGATGTGGTCGATGGCGGGATTGATGGTAAGTGTAACGATCAAGGAACTACTATGCTAGCGTCCGGTTGGCTTGCGCCGCAATATCCAGGCCCGCGAACTCGCAACGCTCCAGCTTGGGGAAGGCGGCGGCGGCGATCATCGCGGCATTGTCCGTGGACAGGCCGGGCGGCGGAAAATAGACCGGGTACGGCAGGCCGGCCGTGCGCGCAGCTTCCCGCAGGCCGGAATTGCAGGCCACGCCGCCGGAAACGATGACGGCGCGCGCGTCGATTTCGGCGGCCGATGCCGCGGCGCGGGTCAAAAGCTCCCGAATGACAGCGTGCTGAAACGAAGCCAAAAGATCGAGCGTAGCCTGAGGCGTGTTGGCCAGCCAATCGTCGATTGTGGGCACACCGACACCGAGCAGACGGCGGCGTGTTTCGATTTCCGCTGCCATGGGGCGCGCTTCCACCCAGCGCAGCACGGCCGTCTTCAGCCCGCTAAAGCTGAAATCGAGCGCATTGCCTTTCATCCTGGCGAAAGTGAAGCGCACGGCCAGGGGATTGCCATAGGGCGCCAGACGGTCGATAACGGGACCGCCCGGATACCCGTAGCCGAGCAGTTTGGCGACTTTATCGAAAGCTTCGCCGGCGGCATCGTCACGAGTCTTGCCCAACAAGCGATAACGAAAACCTTCCCGCACCTCGAACAGATGGGTATGGCCGCCGCTCACCACCAGCGCCAGCGCTGGAAATTCCACCGCATGACCCGTGCGGCGCGTTTCCAGCAGGACCGCATGAATGTGGCCTTCGATATGATTCACTGCGATCAGCGGCACGCCGCGCACGAAACTCAGCGATTTGGCGAAGGTGAGGCCGACCAGCAGAGATCCGACAAGGCCCGGCCCCACCGTTACGCCGATGGCGGCCAGGTCGTCCAGCGTGGTGCCGGCGCGCTCCAGCGCCTCGCGCACCACCGGCACAATAGCGCGCAAATGCTCGCGCGAAGCCAGTTCCGGCACCACTCCCCCATACTTGCCATGCGTGCTCATCTGCGACGCCACTACCGAGGAGAGCACGGTTTCGCCGTTTTCCACTACCGCCGCGGCGGTTTCGTCGCAGGAGGATTCGATGCCTAAAATGCAGCTATGACCCATGCTCATAGCTAGGTTATCAGGCTCTCCATCGATGCCGCCGACGGCCTCGCGCCGCGGCGTGCCGCAAAATTCAGCAAGCCAGAGGACTTCCAGGCGCAGCGTTGGGCCGCGCCGCGCAGTTCCAGCAGAATCTGGCGCGCCGGACCGGACGCCGTGACGGTCTCCAACAGGCTGTCAATGCTGCTCAGGATGACGGTCAGTTCCTCATTCCAATCGTGCGCCGCTGCTGCCGCTACCGCGCCCGTTCGATCGATTCTGGTTATCCGTTCCACGACCGCATGGTATTAGTACTCCTGGCGGAAATTCGCCATAGAATCGAACTGGCCCTTCAGAAACAACGGGATGGCCGGAACGGTACGGTTGTGACCGGGCGTTTTGCAACCTTCAAAAGGCGAGGCGCGTCACATAGTACAATAGACCAACTGGAGCTGGTTACCCCATGAAATTGTCAAGCGCCGCGATCCTGTTGGGAATCGCGGCTGGTGCGCTTTCCCTATGCGCGGCCGATTCACCCCTTTCCCGTCCCAAAGCCGGAAAAACCGAAATCATGCCCGTCAGCCAGATCAAACCTGGCATGAAAGGGATAGCCTGGACCGTCTTTCAAGGCACCGAGCCAGAGCCGGTGCCGATTGAAATCATCGGCCGCTGGAAAGACATGTGGGGGCCGAAACAGGACATCATTATCGCCAAGATGGGCGGCAAGGCAGTGCGCACCAACGTGGCGGGCGGCATGAGCGGCAGCCCGGTATATATCGACGGCAAGCTGGTGGGCGCCGTGGCGCTGCGGCTCAGCACTTTCTCGCCCGATGCGATCTGCGGCATTACACCCATCGAGCAGATGCTGGAGATCAAGGATTTCGATAATTCCCGCCCGGAGGATGCGCGCACGCCCGACAAGGTTCCGACCAACCGGGCGGCCGCTGCCGCGTCATCCATGCCCGGCGAACTGCTGGGCCAACTGGTGGCGGCGGGAGCATCGGCCGGCAGCCTGCCGCAGCAGACCCCGATGATGGTGCCGATCGAGGCGCCGCTGGCGTTTTCCGGCTTCACCACCGACACCATGCGCGAATTTAACCCCATGTTCCAGCAGATGGGTATCAACGCCGTGCAGGGCGGCGCCGCCGGCGATCTTCACACCAACAAGCCGGCGCCTGGCTGGGAGCACTCGCTCAACCCCGGAGAGTCGGTGGCAGGCGTGCTGGTGGATGGCGACTGGACCGTCACCGGCCTGGGAACCGTGACCTATAACGACGGCAAGCGTGTTCTGGCCTTCGGGCATTCGTTCTTCAACCTTGGGCCGGTCAGCATGCCGATGAGCAAGGGCGAAGTGCTGATGACGCTCGCCTCTGCCTATCAGCCCAACAAAATGGCCAACGCCACCGAAATCGTGGGCGCGCTGCACCAGGACCGCCATAGCGGCATCGAAGGCATGCTGGGCGTCACTTCCGACATGATCCCGGTCACCATGAAGGTACGGTCCATCGGCGACAAAGGCCAGGTAGCCAAGGAAAAGGATTTCCATCTGAACGTGTTCGTCCACCAGAAGTGGACGCCGTACCTGATGATGCTCAGCCTTTACAACTCCATCTCACAGTTGAACGAGTTCGCCGATACCAACGAATCCACCTACCGGCTGAGCGGCAAAGTGGAGATGAGCGGCAACCAGGCGATTTCGCTTTCCACCATGCAGGCTTCGGGCGAAATGCCCATGCCCGCGCCCATGGTGCTGGCCGGCTGGTTCGGCGATAAGTTCAACCGCTTGTACCTGAACAACGTGACCACTCCCGACGTGAAGCGCGTGAACGTGACCGTGGACCTGCTGCCCGAGCGGCGCGTGGCCACCATCGAGACCGCGTGGGTGGCGAATACCGACGTGGTGGCGGGCGAGGAAGTACCCGTGAAGGTGTTCCTCCATCCCTATCGCGGCGAGCCGATCGAGCGCGATTTCACCGTGAAGATTCCCGAGGGCCTGGCCAAGGGCGAGCACCGCATCCTGCTGAGCGATGCCGACACCGTCAACCGCATGCAGAGCATTGCCGGCATGATGAACCGCTTCATGGATATGCCGCAAACGGTCTCCCTGCTCAACCAGGAGCGCAGCAATAACCGGCTGTACGTTTCGCTGGTGGAATCCAGCCCGACAGCCTATTACGACGACAAGACCATGCCCAGCCTGCCGTCTTCGGTGCTCAACGTGATGCAGGCGGGACGTTCCGCGAACCGCTCGCTGATTACGTCGCCGGAAACGGCTACCGAACAGATGGCCCTGCCGTTCGATTACGTGGTGACCGGCAGCTATTCGCTGCGGATTCATGTGAAGTAGCTATTAGCTATTAGCTATGAGCTTTCTTAGTGGCCCGCGGGGCCGCGCCGGGTTTAGCTAATGGCTAACAGCTAATCGCTAATAGCTAGAAATTACCGAAATGACTGCACTTTCCCGTCTTTTACGTCTCGCCCCTATCGTCTGTCTCTCCCTTTTCGCCGGCGACACCCGCACGTGGTCGCAAAGCGATTACACCGATTTCCAGAAGGGAATCGCGCGCAACGTTTCTCTGCGCAGCGATGGCCTGGTTAGGCTGGCCCCTCGGCTGCACGAGTTGTACGACACGTCGCTGCCCTACCTCTGGGCTGGGGCGCAGGATTCCAAGGGCAACGTGTACGCCGGCGGCGGCACCGACGCCAAGCTGTTCCGCATTGGAACCGACGGCAAGGGCAAACTGCTGGCCGAATTCGATACGCTGGCCGTGCAAGCCATCGCGGTGGATTCCAAGGACCGCGTCTATGCCGCCACCGCTCCCGATGGCAAGGTCTATCGCATCGCCGGGAATGGCAAGCCCGAGGTGTTCTTCGATCCCAAAACCAAGTACATCTGGGGGCTGGCGTTCGATTCCGCGGGCAATCTCTATGTGGCGACCGGCGACCAGGGCGAAATCTTCCGCGTTCCGCCCGACGGCAAGGGTAAGGTCTTCTTCAAAACCGATGAAGCCCACGTGCGCGCCATGGCCTTCGACGCCACCGGCAACCTGATCGTGGGTACCGATCCCGGCGGGCTGGTGCTGCGCGTTTCCCCGGCCGGAGAGGGATTCGTGCTTTACCAGATGCCCAAGAAGGAAGTGACGGCGGTGGCAGTGGCGCGCGATGGTTCGGTCTACGCCGCGGCGGTGGGGGGCAAGCAGTCGCAGCCTTCGCCGATGCCGGGGCCGTCTCCCGTGCCGGCGCAGGTCGCCACCGTATCGGTAAGCCCGCCGGGAACGGCCTCGCCCGCGCCGGGCCGGCAGGCGGCGCCGCCTCCGGCCTCGCTTTCCGGTTCGTCCGGAGTGAGCGGCGGCAGCGAAGTTTACCGCATAGAGCCGAACGGCAATCCGGAGCGCGTCTGGAGCAATGCGCAAGACGTGGTCTATGCCATCGCTTTCGACGCGCAGGGCCGCGCCATGCTGGGCGCCGGCAATCGCGGCAACGTGTTTCGCATCGAGAGCCCCACCAGCTACACTTCGCTGCTGACCGTGGCCGCCACACAGATTACGGGCTTTTTCGCCGGATCCGGCGGCCATCTCTACGCCGTCACCGGCAATGTCGGCAAGGTGTACGAAATCGGCCCTGGTTTGGAACACGAGGGCACGCTGGAGAGCGACGTCTTCGACGCCGGCATGTACACGCTATGGGGACGGCTGAGCTTCGACGCCAACCTCGAAGGCGGCCGGATTTCCGTTACCACGCGCAGCGGCAATCTCGACCAGCCGCAAAAGAACTGGAGCCCCTGGTCGGCGGCTATCGATACTCCCAAAGGATCGCGCATCGGCTCGCCTGCCGCGCGCTTTGTGCAATGGAAGGCCACGTTGACGGCGGCCGCCGACGGACGCTCGCCCGAACTGGAAGAGGTGGATGTAGCTTACCTGCCGAAGAACGTCGCGCCGCGCCTGGAGGAGATCGAAATCACACCGCCGAACTACAAGTTCCCCACGCCAAGTACGCCTGCTGCGCCCGGAGCGGAGCCGCAATCGCTCAGCCTGCCGCCGCTCGGCCATCGCGGCGGTTCCACCGGCCCGTCGCTTTCCCTGGAGCCATCTACGACCAGCACCCCGACCATGCAGTGGGCCAAAGGTTATCTGGGCGCCCGCTGGGTGGCGGGCGACCCCAACGGCGATTCCCTGGTGTACACCGTCGAGATCCGCGGCGTCAAAGAGACCGAGTGGAAGATGCTCAAGGATAAAGTGAACGAAAAATACTTTTCCTGGGACTCCAGCGCTTTTCCCGACGGCGAATACCGCCTACGCGTCACAGCCTCCGATTCTCCCAGCAACCCGCCCGCCGAGGCCCTGACCGCCCGCCTGGTGAGCGAGCCGTTCCTGATCGACAATACGCCGCCGCACATTTCCGGCCTAACCGCCACGCGCAATGGAAGCAAAATTCAAGTGCGCTGGCACGCTGCCGACGCGCTTAATAACGTTGCCAAAGCCGAATACTCGCTGGATGGCTGCGAATGGACGGTTGCGGCGCCGGTGACTCAACTCTCAGATTCTCCGGACCTGGATTACGAATTGACGCTCGATGCCAGTCCGGGCGAGCACACCATCGCCGTGCGCGTGGCTGACGACTACGACAACCAGGCAACGGAAAAGGCCGTGGTCAGGTAGGGGGTTTGCGGGATGGCCTTCCCCGCCCGGCTCTGCCACAATGAATATTGAGCGTATTACCGAGCCTGGGGGTGTCGGATGATCGATACGGTACTGAACTTGCTTTTCCGGTGTCCGCATCGTCGACTGACCCGCCCGGTCACTCCGGTTAGCAAGACTGGCGTACCGCAAGGGAGTGCGTATGTGGTTTGCCTCGATTGCGGTAAGCAGTTCGCCTACGACACCAAGGAAATGCGGATCGGGAAGCCGCTCGCCGATTCGCACAATGGCGGAGTGCTCCATCCGGAGGTGGTGCGGCCCCAAACCGGCAGGAAGCTCGGATTTGCCCTGCTGGCCTCCCTGCCGCTGCTGGTAACGATCGGGTCGGCGCTGAAACCGAAGAAGCACCCGCCGGATGAAACCTCTCCCGATCTCCCCTCCTCCGCTCCTCCACGTTGAGCGGAAGCCTCTGGTTACCCGCCTGCTCCGCACACCTTGCGCAGCGCTTCGTCCAGGCGCTGCCGCCGCGGCTCATCGAGCTTTTTCCCTTCCGCGGTAACGTAGAAAACATCAATCGCCTTGTGCGCTTCGGTGTCGATCAGGACCACCTCGATATTCGCTCCATTGGCGGATATGGCCGAGGCCAGATCGTAGAGCAGGCCGGGGCGGTCCTCGGTGACAATCTCGATCAGGGTGGCCGTGCCGCTGGCCGCCGAATTGAATGAAACGCGCGCCGGAATGCGCGCCTTGCGGCTGGGCAGCGCCGGCCTGGGGCGATGGCGCAGCAACTCCCGCACATCGCTGCGGCCGGCGATCACGCGCTCGGCCAGCGTGCGCAGCCGCTCGAGCTCGGTCGGGTTCAGGTCGAGCGTGCGCATGGGATCTTCGAACATGAATGTATCCAGCACCACGCCGCGCCGGTTGGCGAAGGCTTCGGCCTTGACGATGTTCATGCCGAAACCGGCCAGTGTCCCGGCCGCGCCCGCAAACAGCCCGGGGCGGTCGCGCGCCACCAGCGTCATCTGCCAGGCCGCTTCCAGCCGCCGTATCTCAACCGCCGCTCCACGTGCCCGGCTCTGGGCCTCCAGCGCCATGTGCCCGGCAATCTCGCTTTCGGTGTGGGTGCGCAGGTAGCGGGTGGGGAAGCCTTCCAGGAATCCGACCTGCTCGGGCCTTCCGGCCTCCAGCGGCGCACGCGCCGGAATCCGGTCGGTCTCCAGCTCGCGCGTGAGCGCGTTGTAGACCATCATGTAGACTTGCCACAACTGTTCGGCGCGCCACGGGCTCATGGCGGCCGGATTTACCGCGCTGATATCGGCGTAGGTGACCAGCGTCAACAGTTTCAGGCGTTCCACGGTTTCCAACTGGCGAGCCAGTTCGTCCACGGTTTGCGGATCGAAGACGTCGCGCGATTGCATAACGGCGGAAAGCTCCAGATGCTTGCGGATGAGAAACAGCACGATTTCGCGATCCTGCGCCGGCATGCGAATCCGCTCCGCCGCGGCTTGCGCCAGTTTCACCGAGCCGGCCACGTGACCGCCGGGCCCGGATGACGCCCCCTTGCCCGAATCGTGAAACAGCAGGGCGAACAGCAGCAGAGCCGGGCGGGTGACTTCCGAGCGCAAATCGCGAAACGGGCCGCCGATTTCCCACAGATTCTGGATGGCCACCAGGGTGTGCTCATCCACGGTGTAGCGGTGATAAAAATCGCGCACCACCAGGCATTCCATATGCGCCAGCTCCGGGAACAGCCCTGTTAGCACGCCGGTTTCATGCATGGAGCGTACTGCCAGCGGCGCATAGGGCAGCGACCAGATAGCCTCCAGTGCGCGCCACAGGCCACCGATTTCGCCGAACTGTCCCCGCAGCCGCGGCAGCCGCGCGGCAACCTGTTGCTCGGCCTCCAGGGAGAGGCGCACTCCGTGCCGGGCCGTGAATTCGAACAGCAGCAGCACCAGCTCGGGTTCCATCTCCAGCCGCTGCGGCGCGCGCAAATGGGCGCGCTCGCGGTGCACGCTGATATCCGCGTTGCCGAGGCGCGACCGCCAGTCGCGAAATTGCACCAGCAGGGAACTGGATGCCGCCTCGGCGCGGTCCAAGTCGCGGACGGCGCCGCGGTAGATGGCGCGTGCGTGACGGTAATATTCGCGCATCCAGCGCGCGGTGTCGCCGGCGTCCCACTGTTCGGCGATGGCGTCCTGTGCTTCGAAGGAAAGCAGGTTGCTGTCGCGTCCAGCCAGGCAGTGGAGGAAACAACGCAGGCGCGCCAGGTGGCGGAACGCCTGAGCCAGTTCGGGAGCGGTGTCGGCAGCCTCGATGCGTCCGGCGGGGGCTTCGCGCAGTTGCGACAGCCAGCAGACTAACTGGTAGTCGCGCAAGCCGCCTGGGGTCTCCTTGACGTTCGGCTCAAGATGATACAACGTGTTGCCGTATTTCGCGTGGCGTTCCCGCGCGAGGCGCGCGAGGTTGCGCACCAGCGACTCACGATTCGCCTGCACGAAGCGGGGCAGTTTTTCCGCCAAAGCGGCATAGAGCGCGCGGTCGCCGGTGAGGAATCGCTGGTCCAGCAAGCTGACGTTCAGCTCGGCGTTGTGCTCATGCAGTTCGGCGCATTCACCGGGCGTGCGGACCGACTGGCTGATGCGCAGTCCGGCGTCCCACAATCGTTGCAGAAACGCGGCTACCGTTTCTTTCTGCTCCACCGCCAGGCGTTCGGATTGGAACAGCAACAGCAGGTCGATATCGGAGTAAGGGAACAACTGGCGGCGTCCGTAGCCGCCTACCGCCAGCACCGCCGCGCCGGACGGCACAGCGGGAAGCAGAATCTCCGCCGCGGCCCGGGAGACCACGGCATCCACCGCCAACGTGCGTTCCGCAAGCGCGATGAGGGCGTCGCCGGTGGCGAGAAAGGTGTCGTGGGAAACAGTCCCGTTACCGCCTGGAGAACTTGTCAGCATATCGTCAGCACGCCAATCTGGCCATGGCATTGGGTCCAGCAAAGCGCGCCGACAGCGCGGTAACCGGACTAGAGGGCCGCTTCTCCACGGTCATCGTTACGGATCCGCACGGCTTCGGCAACATCGTAGACGAAGATCTTGCCCTCGCCGATTTTCCCGCTGCGCGCGGCGGCGGCTAGGGTCTTCAGAACCTCTTC
>Ga0335079_10005183_pt1 | contig 14937 bp, 20 predicted proteins | sample Lox_Sample_33_FD_206719 | JGI IMG/M metagenome (GOLD analysis project Ga0335079, IMG submission 206719) | Soil microbial communities from Loxahatchee National Wildlife Refuge, Florida, United States - Lox_Sample_3.3 | ecosystem: Environmental > Terrestrial > Soil > Wetlands | place: USA...
ACGTTTGCGGTTGCGGCCTCGATATACGTCGTCAGGGTGCTGCTGATGAACCTCTCCAACCCTCTGACCCAGTCTCTCATCATGGGTCTCGTCTCCCCCGATGAGAGAGGGATGGCCTCTGGAATCACCGCTGCGCTCTGGAGGCTCCCCAACGCGGTCACCACTACGATAGGGCTAACCCTGGTCGGGGCCGGTTACCTGGCCCTACCGTTCTACATCGCGACGGTACTGTACGTCGTGGGCATCAGCATATTCTGGGTCGTGTTCAAGGACGCCAAGCTTCCAGAGGAGGCACCGAAGGGCGCTCAGGCCTTGGCCCAATCGTCGAGGGTTGAAGGCCCCGAGGTAGAACGCTGAATATCTGCCACCCTGACACCTACCAGCCTGACCGGCTTTCCCTTTCCTTCGAACTCGTCGAGGAGCCTGTCGACCGCCTCCAGCAGAGGTTCTTCGCTGTCGGTGTGGCTTACCAGCGTCCTCTCCCGGGTGTGAGTTTCGAATCCCCTGAATCTGATCTTGATCCCTGCGACCTTGTAGGCGTAGCCAGCCGACTTCACCCGCCGCATTAGCTCGCCAGCACCCTCGGCGGCCTCCCTCCGCACCTCCCTGAAGTCTGTCACATCGTCCTTGAAGGTCCTCTCGACGCTCAGAGACTTCGGCATCTCCTGTTGCCTTACTTCGACGTTCTCTAGGCCGTGGATTACCCCCCAGAGCCAGACCCCGTTCTTCCCGAACCAGGAGACGAGCTGCTTCCCTTCGACCTGCTGGAGCTGCCCGATGGTGGAGATGCCTTTCTCTGTGAGGAAGTCGCCAGTCTTCCTTCCGATTCCAGGGACCACTGAGGCAGGGAGGGGGGCGAGGAAGCCAGCGACGTCGTTGAAGGGGACCACCGTCATCCCGTCGGGCTTGTTTCTGTCGGAGGCTATCTTTGCGGCGGACTTGTTGGGGGCGACGCCTATCGAGCATGTGAGGCCGTGCTTCTCCTTGACCGCTTTCTTGACGTCTCTGGCCACGCCCATGGCAGTCCTTTCGTCGGCTGCCCTGCTGGAGATGTCCAGGTAGGCTTCGTCGATGCTCCCCTGCTCGAACTTGTCTGCGAATCCCCTGAGGGTGGCCATGACCTCTTCGGAGGTCTTCTCATAGAGGCCCCAGCTGGGTGAGATGTATTTCGCCTGCGGGCATAGGCGGTATGCCTGGGAGATGGGCATGCCCGACCTTAGGCCGAACTTCCTCGCTTCATAGGAGCAGGCTACCACCACCCCCCTACCTCTCCCTCCCTCGGGGTCCGCACCGACGACCACGGGGAGGCCCCTGAGCTCTGGGTGCTCCTTCACCTCTGCAGACACGTAGAAGGCGTCTAGGTCGACGTGCAGAATGACATGGCGTTCGGTCTGCATCTGTCAGCTACGACCCGAAGAGCGTCTGCTGTCCCGTCCCCTGTGCCTTCCAGTCTAGCTCCATCAGCCCTAGCAGGCGACGGAACTCGTTGGCCGACTCCGGGCTGAAGCCTGCGAAGTGATTGTTGAAAAAGACGTAACCAGACTCGAACTTGGAGGAGTTTTCCTTGACGGCTGTGGCCCATCGCTCCATGTCGGAGGAGCGGTCCTTCTGGATCCCGGTGAACTCTGTTATCTCTCTGTCCCCCACCATCCGGAGGTAGATGAAGTCGGAGGTCACCTCGGCCGGAGTCTCGACGTACTGGTTGAGGGACCAGACCATGGCGATGTTGTTCCGCTTCAGTAGTGCGTAGACCTCGGGGACGAACCATGACTTGTGCCGGAACTCGATGGCGTGCTTGAATTCTGGGCTGAGCAGTGAGACGAACTCCTTCATAACATCGAGGTGGGTGCTGACCTTTATCGAAGGAGGGAGTTGGATGGCGATGGGGCCCAGCCTGTCCTTCAGCTTGCTGAGGACACTGTAGAAGTAGACGAGGGTGGACTCCGAGTTCTTTAGCTTGTTCTCGTGGGTGATCTTTTTGGGGAGCTTGGGGGAGAAGAGGAACCCCTGCGGAGTGTTGGCCCGCCACTGGTTGACCATGAACTGGTTCGGAATCCGATAGAAGCTCGAGTCTATTTCGACGCAATTGAAGACCTTCGAGTAGTAGCCGAGGTAATCCTTGGCTGCCAGGCCCTGGGGGTAGAATATCCCCTGCCAGTCTTTGTAGGACCAGCCGCTGCAACCTACCCTGAGCTTCTCCAGGTCCAAGATGGAACGCGCCCTTCCCAACGGCGCTAAACATTCCCAATATTTATAACGATGGAAGGGCGGCACATTCCTGTAGGACTTTGTCTCAGGGTAACCCCGACATCAGGCAGCAGGTTGACGCCAACAGGGGCGCTATGAAGAAGCTGGAGCTCCTCATTCCTGGGCTCAGAGGGTACAGGAACAAGGAGGACCTCAGGGTCTCCGACTCGCTCCTGCGGAACCAGGTGGCGGACCGGCTCGACAGGGTGAAGGATAATCTGCAACAGCTCAGGAAACAGGTGGCAGCGAACAACGACCTGACCAACCTGACAGGGGTGGGGTCACTGATAGCCCAGGTGCAGACCCTTAGCGGAGAGGTGAGGCACGCCGCTCAGGGATACTCAGGGTGGGTCGCCCCGATTCAGATCAACGAGGACAAGCTGAACGCGCTCTACGAATTCGATTATTCGTTTGTGAGCTCGGTCTTTCAGCTCGCCGACGCGACGTCTCCGGGGAAGCTGACCTATGATAGCACTGCGCCGAACAGCGTCCAGACGGCGCTAAGCGGGTTTGTCAGCGCTGTGGCCGACATAAGACAGAAGTGGTCTCAGCGGATCGAGGCAATAGAGGGCATAGCCCTCGGGCAGTGATGGCGATGGTATTCGGCAAGAAGGGTGATGCAGTGCCTGCGACTGGAGGGAGCGCATTCGGCTCGACCACTTTCGCCTGGGATGATCAGTACAAGCAGCCGTCGCCTGGGGTGTACAACGTGCTCTGGAAAGCACCCCGGCAGATCAGGCTCAACGACAACATTGTCGTTAGGGAGGACGAAATCGCGGTGTTCTACAGGGATGGAAAGGCTCTTACTTACTTCGACCAGCCCAACAGGTACGCTCTCACGGACTTCAACGCCCCCATAGTCGGGAATCTGCTGAAGTTCTTCACAGGGGTGACGCAGTGGGCGGAGGTCTACTACATACCGAAGAGGTATCTGGACGGGAAGTTCGGCAGCACTCAGCCATACCAGTTCACGGACCCCACCTTTGGCATTGTCAACCTCAGGGTGTTCGGAGAGTACAGGTGGAAGATTTCATCCCCTGAGCTGTTCATCAACCAGTTCGTCGGGACCTTCGGAGCAGAGTCCTCAGACGACGTGGAGGGCAGGATCAAGGAGCAGATGGTCATTATCGTCTATAACGCTCTTGGAAAGATGAAGGCCCAGGGACTCAAAGTCACAGACCTCGCAGCAAACCTCACCAACATCGAGCAGGAGGTGCTCGCCGCAGGACCCGATAACCTTGGCCAGTATGGCATAGAAATCAACAAGATTTCGGGGCTGACCATAAGCCTCCCTGACGAGGTGCAGAAGGCAATCGATACCAGGTCTCAGATGCAGGTCCTGGGTGTCAGCTTCATGCAGTACCAGACCGGGAAGGCTATCGATGATGCCGCAAAGAACCCGAGCGGAGGGGCAGGGACGTTCGCAGGGCTTGGGGCAGGAATCGGAGTCGGTGGAGTAATCGGGGGCCAGATGGCCCAGGGCATGGGCCAGAGCACAATGAATAGGAGCTGCCCCAACTGCGGTTCTCTGATTCCCGCGAGTGTGAAGTTCTGCCCGAACTGCGGCGCCACGATGCCGTCACCCGAGGGACCCCCGGCGCCCGCCGGGACGAGCAAGTTCTGCCCGAACTGCGGCAGCCCGATCACCGCGGGCGCGAAGTTCTGCAACAACTGCGGGACGAAGCTGTAGGTGAGCGGAACTGTTCTGTCCCAAGTGCGGCTCGCAGTTACCGGATGATGCTACCTTCTGCCTAAAGTGCGGAACGAAGGTAGGGGAATCCACCGCATCAGAGCAGCAGGCCAAGCCCACTCAAAATGTGCTGGCTCCAATCGGGGCGACTTCGCTGAAGTGCCCAAGCTGTGGGGCACCCATTTCCCCGAAGTTCGGAGAGATGGTGATTACCTGCGAATACTGCGGGAGTGGGATTACCCTCGGCGACCAAGGGTGGACTGGAATCCAGAAGCAGACGATGCTGCCAGTCAAGCTCGGGGACATGAACCAAGTCAACGCCATGATCACCTCGCTCATGGACAAGGGCCTCATGCACAGACACCTCCACGAAGATTCGACCCAAGAGGAGATGAATCTGTCATATGTTCCCTACTGGATTGTCAGCGTCTCTGCGAGGACAACGGTCGTTGCTGCGAACGTCGCTGCCGAAGTGGGACAGACAGCCACCACGGCCGCCCTGATGGGAGTCATTTTGGGCGGAATGGGAGGGGGATTCGGCGGAGGCATGGGAGGGGGGAGGAGGCGGGTCTTCGGAGGGAGAGGGATGCCGGGGCCTCTGACGGGACTCTTTCTGCCAAGATGGTTCAACCTCTACGGGATGGGGATGGGGTATGGAGGGGGGATGAGGAAGACGGATCAGATGGATGCGAACTACAACTTCCCGGTGGTGGCCCTGAAGGCACTCACGGAGTACCAGCCGCGGGATTACCAGTTCGACCTCGAACAGAGGACGTTGTTCGACATCTCGAAGCTCTCCAAGGCAGTCAAGGTGCTCAACGGAGACATAGGGGAGGACGTGGCGAGGTCTCAGGCGAAGACCCTGGTCGATCAACTGCAATCTGAGAAGGCTCACGCCAAGTACCACATGATTCAGCAGCTCACGACTCAATCCGATGTTGGGGATGTGGAGCTGCTCCATGCACCAATCTGGTTCGCCAGGTATGATCACAAGGGGAAGAAGATCGTACTCGTCATCGACGCGAATTCGGGCAAGCTGATTAACAGCCTAGGGTTATAGGCAGCGAGGACCGACGTGAGATGAAGACCTTCAGGATCATCATTGTTCTCGTGGTAGTCGTGATAATCGTGGCCGCCATCTACGCCGTGGTAGTGCTGACCGCGGCCCCACCACTTTGTACTTCGACCTGGCACTGCGCGGCCGGATACCCCACTGAGGTGGGAGGGACGTTCGCGATAGCGGGGCAGCAGTGCGTTAGCACTGCCTCTTCGATCTACTGCGTCGGGGGAATGGACGCCAACGGCGGGCCGCGCAACGAGGTGTACTACACCTCAGCCATATCCGGATCGGGAAACATAACCGCCTGGACTCTCGCCTCTAACCCCTACCCCCAGTACATTAACGGCGAATCCTGCGTTCTCTCTTCGGGGCTGATCTATTGCGTCGGAGGCTCGTACAATGACAACGGTGACGACGTCGCTTCGAGCTACTACGCCAGCGCGCCAGGGTCTGGGTCGCTGGGGAACTGGAACCCCACGACAAAATACCCGATACCGGTCGACAGCCAGTCCTGCGTGGCGGCTTCTTCATACATCTACTGTGTAGGAGGGAACAATGAGACCGATGGATCCAATGTTGATGCGACGCCCACAAACTCGGTCTGGTTCGCCCCCCTCTCGGCTTCTGGAATAGGCAACTGGAGCCTGACGACCGCCTATCCGGCCAACGTTTACTACCCGAGTTGTTACGCAGCTGCGAGCGACATCTACTGCGTTGGAGGGGCAGATGGTAACGACAACTCCCTGGGGACAGCCTACTACGCGCCGCTATCTTCCTCAGGTGTAGGTCCATGGACCTCTACGGAGTCGTATCCTGTGGCCGGCACCGGTCAGGCTTGCGTGATTGACTCCGGGGAGATGTTCTGTGTTGGTGGGGAAACCAGTGGCGGGTCCAGCCCTACCTACACCAACGCAGTCTACTACGCCCCAATATCCTCCGGGGGGATAGGAACCTGGAAGCAGTCTCCGAGCTACCCGGTCAGCGTCGGGACTACCTGCGCGGCCCTGTCGGGGGACATCTACTGCATGGGAGGATTCACCGGCGGCTCCACAGAGAACAATGTCGTGGAGTACGCGTCGCTGGCGTCCCTGATGAGCTGAAACGCGCCCCGCCAATCCAAAAATACTGACCTTTCGTATGGGCGGTTATGACCGCCAACAAACATGGCGTGCCTGTAGTAATCCCCACCGATGTGTGGCAACCCCTGATGGAAATCAGAGCTCAGCTGGACTCGGAATGCCCCGGCGCTCCTACTCCCATCGAAGAGTTGTTGAGAGAGGTCATAGCGCACTACGAGCGTTGTGACAAGGCGGCCGACGAGGCCGCGGATTTCTGCAAGCGGGCCCAGGCCTGGAAGAAGCCAAGATAGAGGGCGCGGTTTCCCTGCGCCCAGGCGTTCACTGGAATGAAGGGTCACAGGGAGGAAGCTGCATGAAGTTTTTCAACAGGATTATGGCGTTCCAGCGCGACAGCTTGTGGCATTGAAGTTCGGAACCATCAGGCAGACGGTCTTGATAGAGGCAAGCCCGGAGGAAGTGTACGAGGCCTATGTGAACCCCAAGAAGCATGCCGCTTTCACCGGCTCGGCGACCAGTGGAACGGCCAAGGTAGGGGGGAAGTTCACTGCGGGGGACGGGTACATCACAGCGAAGTACGTCGAGCTGGAGAAGGGGAAGAAGATTCTGCATGAATGGACGACCACAGAGTGGCCCGCAGGCTATCCTCCTTCGATGCTTGAGCTAAGACTCAGGCCGAAAGGCAAGAAGACGGAACTTACGATGACCCACTCGAAGGTTCCCGCGGCGCAGGTCGAATACTACGCCGAGGGGTGGAAAGACTTCTACTGGGAACCGATGAAAGAATACTTCAAGGAAGCTTCGACGAAGCCTACTAGGTAGTGGCTGTTGGAGCGGGTTGGGGCGGCTGCTCATCGGCCTACTGCTGGAGAGGCCTGAACTCGAAACCGCACTTTACGCAGACCCTCATGCCTGGGGCGTCCGTTATCACCTGCCGGGTTCCGCACCTGGGGCACTCCACCGTCAGATTGGCATGCTTGATGGAGCCTGAATGCTCCGAGCGGACCTTGTTGATGGCGTCACTGTACGCGTCGCGCCGATAGCCGGGTGGCATCTATCCAAGGGGGCGGAGGACTGGGAGAAAAAGGTGACCTACTTGACTTCTTCAAGGGTGAAGGTGAACCTTGCGCCCGCGAACTCCCCGGTGCTGACCCTCTCCCACGCGACCTTGTAGGTCTTGGTGACGTTGGCGCCGATTATGCTGATCTGCGTTGGAACCTCTGAGAAGAGTTTCTCCACCTTGGCCGGGTCCTTGGTGAATATCAAGCTCCTTCGCCTCTTCATGAGGTATTTTACTGCGACGTTCTGATGCGCGTGCCCCTCCACCGGAATCTTCTCCTTCCCCGTATCTATGGTGAACGCTCTCTTGGCCATGGACCAGCCCCTGGGGTGAGGGGCCTTGGGTAAATACCTTCGGGGTCAAGTCGGATGAACAAGCCGCTCGACGGGAACCCAAGGCGGCGTCCGCCGAAGCACCCTGAACCAAGGCTCAGACTTTGCCCCCGTCCGTCGCCGTTTCCAGGGGTGTCACCATGAAAGTTGGCAGCGCGAGGCTCCTCCGCTGAATATGGGAAAGGACCCTCCGAAGCAAGCCTGACTTCGACGTATCCACGACCTCGAGCTCGAGGCCTAGGCTGCTCGATAGCCGATTGCCTTCTTCGATTGCCCTCCTGTAACCTTCGTCCAGGGCGAAACCGTAGACGACTACTCGCTTCTTCGTGGCGCCGACAAGCATTCCGGATGGGGTGAATACGGGGTGGCTCACTTCTAAAGATCGGATTGGAACGCGTCTGCTCTTCACCACGACCTTTACCCTGCCTCCCGAGCTCATCGGTCTTCTCCCCCGTCCCAGATTTCGAAATCCACTCCCCAAGGGTATGCCACCACTCTGAGGAAGGCGCTGCCCTGTGCCGAGGTACCCGACCGCGAATTAGGGGCCGCCTCAGCCCTTCCATTGCCGTTTGGCCTTACAACCCACACTGGGCGAGTTGCAACTGGCTTCTCCTCGATTTCTTCTTCCGCGTTCATAACCATCATCAGGGGCTTAGGTGGTTAGGTATTTATGTTTTAACCATCATTATGGCTTTAGACAGTTAGGTTAATACGTTGGGGGGTCGGCCACTGGGCCGATGGCAAAAGCTGGCGTCAGTCAGGCTGGCCATGAACTCTGCCTGGACTTTTCGAACACCGTCGACTGGCGCAACGGCCCCGAGAGAGAAGACAGACTCACTTCGTTCAATTCGCTTGTTTCGTGGAGCGTGAAGCAGGGCCTTGTCACCAAAGGGGAAGCCCAAGCCCTTGCCAGAGAGTCAGGGGGCCGCCACATGGGGGAGGAAATCCTCGACAGGGCGATACAGTTGCGCGAAACAGTCTACAGAATCTTTTCGGGGGTCGCACACGGGGCTCAGCCTTCTGACGAGGATATCGTCAGGCTGAACAATTTCCTCTCCAGCTATTCGACCAGCTCGAGGGTTGTGAAGCTGGGGGGTGGATTCACATGGGAATGGGTCCCTGGGAAGGGGCTCGAAGGCAGGATCCTTTGGCCAATCGCGAAGTCTGCTGCGGATTTGCTGACGTCCGAGCTGGTGGAAAGGGTGACTGAATGCGCAAATGTGAAACAGGGGTGTGGGTGGATCTTCCTCGATAAGTCGAAGAGCGGTACGAGAAGGTGGTGCAGCATGGACGGCTGCGGGAATCGATCGAAGGTGCGGGCCTGGTACGAAAGACAGGAGCGCTCAGGGCAGACTAGGGCCGTCTGATGTTCGTCACTAGAAGCTTGAACTGAAGAGTCTTCCCTGCCATGGGATGCCGTCCTGACCTTCCGTAGGCCTTCTCTGGTGGGAGGGTTATTTCCTTGGTTTCGTTGATTTTCATCCCCGTAAGGGCCTCTTCGAAGCCGGTGATTACCTGGTGCTGGCCCAGCACCACCTGGAGCGGTTTGTAGTCTCTTGCCGGACTGAAGAGTCCCGCGTTAATCGCTTCCGCTTTCATGCTCGTGTCAAAGACCTTCCCCCCTGGGAATTTGCCTATGTAATGGACAGACACTGTGTCCCCATTCTGTGCGGTGATGTCGCTCAAAGCGGGGTCCATCCTTGTGGGTGCGGCTTTATCGGTTTCGCTACGTTCTCCTCCCTAGAGTTATGTAGGAGATTAACCCTCCAAACAAGGAGGATGAGAGCTTGGAGCGGAGCGCCTTCGCGTTCATTGCAATCGCGCTACTGGTCGCCGCGTCCCTGGCCGTCGTTGCCTTCACCGTCCAGGGCAAGCCTCCAGGGAATGAGAGCACCGCCTCCATCTCCACACCATCTACTACAAGCTCCGTGGCCCCGACTCTTCTAGCCCCAGGGCCCGTAGTCCCCTTTGGCAATTACACGTTTGGGCAGGGAGGGTTCAGATACCTGAGCACAGGGTGCAGCGACCCCTCACTTTGCTTCGGCAATAGGTCGATGGCGATCGTCTTCGACTGCGCCCAGACTGCCGCGTCTCCGCAGGGGTGCACTAAGACATTTGCGACTACGCCGGTCTATGCTGGCGGGACGGTCTACGTCTACTCCATAAGAGTCTGGTACCCCTACCGGAACTACACGGCGGAGGTCTCTTGGATCAATTGCGCGTTCGAAATCGTCCGCCCACTCTCTGGGCCTTGGGGTGGATATTGTATGCCCATCAACTCATCCTCCTTCCTTGTCAGTGAGCCCATCATCCCAGTCGCCCCGCCCTGAATCTCACCGTGTGATGTAAGGTTCGATAGGAGAGACCAATAGCCGCCCCTCGCTGTCTTCGTCTGCCCGTGCAGGTCAAGTGTTGTTCTTCTTCCGCACCTCGTTCCAGCTTCGGGTCGCAGTCGGGAGTTGAACCGCATTCGGGATTCCGTGCGCCCTCGGGTTTCGAGCGCTTCTTCATCCGAATCCGGCGCTAAGCAAAGCGCTCCGCGCCTCGTTCGGTCGAAGAAGGGTTCGTCACCCTCCTGCGCACATCTACCTTCGTGCGCTTCCGCCCCCGCCCGCGCTCCTCCACTTTCCTGGGGTGCGGTCGTCGAACCACACCAGCCCTGGCGAGCACAAGACCCTGCTTCAGACCTGGGGGCAGCCCGGAATATTCCCGACCTCGCGCGTTATCGGCGTCGACTCGGCCTGCACCCCCGGCCGTCGGCAGAGCCAACAGCGAGAGAGCTGAATGAGTCATAGGGAGCGAGGCTGTTATCCTAGCTTGACTTGGGTTGATGACAAAAAGCAGATTTTCTGTTGACAACCGTATCACCAAGGCAGAAATCTGCAGATGTCTTGTGGGCAGCAGGGGATGTCTGTAAACGATGACCGCCGGGTGGACGTTGACACAGCCCAACGGTGAAATCTGAGGTAGACGGCAGGGGAGGGGTGGCGGAGTCGAAGGTACACAGGGCGATGAAGGCCGTGGTAAGGGGGGAGCTGGAGAAAGAGCGCTACGCAGTTGTGGAAGAGCCGCTCTTCCCGCCGGGTGAGAAGGTGACGTGGTCCAGGTACAGGCCTGACCTGCTCGGTTACAGGTCTGAGGGAGGGAAGGAGGAGCTCGTCCTCGTGGAGTGCGAAACGAGGCCCAACATGAGAAGGCTGGGGGCCAAGAACGTGTCGAGTGTGTCGTTCCAGCCGTTTCTCTTCAGGCAGGGGTCGGTCAGAAGGATACTGGCGGTACCTCAGGGGAAGCTGAGGTCTGTGGACATGAAGGTGAGGCAGGGATGGGAGGTCTGGGTCGTGGGGTCGAACTCCCCCATGGCGAAGTTCCCGACTGTCACCCGATGAGACTGCGCTTCTCAAAATCGAGAATCAGAGCAAGTGATTTATACTTCTCCGGCCCTTTATCCTATCACTCGTCCGGCCAGGAAAAGGATGGATTCGCGGAGAAGAAGAGGTGCCGGGGAAAGCCTTGGCGCCTGGTACCACTCTGCGAGCGGGATGGTGGCGCGTAGAGACGGGGGAACCCGGACTTCACGAAGGCCAAACCGAGGGCGAACCGGGGCGGCGGCGATGAAGGAACGCTACGAGGCCGCCGTCGGAGGAAAGCCACATCCCTCCTGAGAGCCGGGCGAGCCAGCCAAATATCCCCCAGGGGTTACCATGAGGGGGGACAGTCTGATGCTCTTCAGGAACAGGGAGGAAGCGGGGAAGAAACTCGCGGATGCTCTGATTCGATTCAAGGGTGAGGAAGTCGTGGTTCTCGGCATCCCCAGAGGGGGTGTTGTCGTCGCCAACGAGGTGGCCAAAGCATTGGGCGCCCCTCTGGACGTAGTTGTCACGAGGAAGATCGAAGCCCCCGGAGAGCCAGAGTATGCTCTCGGGGCCGTCACCCAGGAGGGGGACGTGATCATGGACAGGCAGGCCGCAGAGTCGCTGGGAGCGACACCGGAGTACATCGATGACCAGGTGCGGAAGAAGAGGGAGGAGGTCAGGGAGAGGATGGACAGGTTGAGGGGCGACGCGCCGTACCCAGAGTTGAAGGGGAAGGTGGTCGTCATAGTTGACGATGGGATCGCCACGGGGAGCTCGGTGAGCGCGGCGGTGATGTCCGTGAAGAAGAGGAACCCGAAGGAGATCGTCGTCGCTGCACCGGTCGCGCCCACGGATGCAGTCGAGACCCTCTCCGAAGACGGGACGAAGGTGGTCTGCCTCGAGACCCCGGAGTCATTCCTGGCCATCGGAGAGTTCTACAGGGATTTCGACCAGGTCGAGGACATCGTGGTGAGGCGGATACTCGACGAGCGCTCGGCGGGAAGTCGCTGAGGCTCCGCCCCTTTAATACCACTGAGGCAGTTGGGCGGTCGATTGGACGTTCGGAGGTTCAGGGGCGACCTCTACGCGCTTGCCACCAAGGCCTGCGCCAAGGATGGGCAGGTTGTGCGCTCGAAGGTCCGCGAGATAGCGGATATCCTCGTCGGGTTGTACCAGAAGAACATGGTCAAAATCAACCACTCGGCCCTCGAGCTGGTCTGCGCCAGGGGCCTGATCAGACAGGGGTACGAAGTAAAGGTGGAGCATAAGCTGGGGAGAGGGCTGGTCTGCGACGTCATGGGAGAGAGGGGGGATGGGCCGCTCATTGTAGAAATTGAAACGGGTTTCATCCCTCCCGAGGCCGCCCTCGAGCCGTCGGCGTACGCCCGAAGGAGGGTCGCCAGCAAGATTGCGCGCTACAGCAGGTTTGCGGGCAAATTCGCGCTCGGAACGACCCCGAGCTATATCCTCGACCTCCCCGAATTCTTCGTCAGGCCCACGAGGGCCAGGACAGTCGAAGAAGCGAGGCGGATCAAGACCCTGACAGACGTCCGCTATAACAAGCCTGCAATATCGGTGGAGGAGTTGATGCAAGCCAGGGTGCATGCTGTCTTCCTGATAGACGTGGATTCGGCGAGCATGCAGGAGATAGACCCTGAGACGTACGTCGAGACCACTGCGGCTCTGATGGATTGGCGGAGGTCCATCATGGCCGTGAAGGAGGGCAGGATAGCTGGCGGGGATTCGTTCACACCCGGGGAATCGGCAGGCTGAAAGAATACTTTGTTGGGGGGAGCACTCTGATGTCCGAGTCTGGAGGGAGGACGGCGTTGGCGGAGGCGCTCTTCCGCATCGGCGCCCTGAGGTTCGGGAAGTTTACACTGGCCAGCGGCAGGGCGAGCTCATATTACCTGGACCTGAGGGTCGTGCCCAGCGACCCTGAAGCGTACGGACTGGCTGTGGCAGCCTATCTCGCCATGATAAAGGAGCTTGGGGAGAAGAACTACGACGCCGTCGCAGGCGTCGCCACCGCAGGTGTGACCATATCATCGCCGGTTGCCTATCTTCTCAAGAAACCCATGGTGTATGTCAGGAAGGAGGAGAAAGGGCACGGCCTTGGGAAGCTCGTCGAGGGCGCGGTTCGGCCAGGCTGGCGGGCGTTGGTTGTAGACGACGTCGTGACCACAGGTGGGAGCGTAATCTCTGCTGTCGAGGCGCTGAGGAAGGCCGGCTTGGTCGTCAAGGACGCACTTGTGCTCGTGGACAGGCTGGAAGGAGGGAAGGAGAACCTGGCGGCGGAGGGGGTGAGACTCGGAGCGTTTGTAGACGTCAGGGAGCTCGTGGAGACGCTGTACGGCGAGAAGAAGGTCACCAAGGGGGACCTTCAGGCTGTCTTGAAACAGATGGGGGCGGGGAGAGGGTGAGCGCAGATGCAATCGCGGTGGAAATGGCGGGTTTGCGCCTGGCCAACCCAACCATCCTTGCCTCCGGAGTGCATGGGAGCTCCCTGGAGAGGGTCCTCGCAGCCCTGAAGTTCGGCGCCGGCGCGGCTGTCACGAAGTCGATAGGGCCGGTGGCAAGGGAGGGGTACCCAGAGCCCACCCTTGTCGAGGTCGAGGCCGGGTGGGTAAACGCCGCTGGCCTCCCCAACCCCGGGGCGCAACGGTTCTCTCAGGAACTGGCCCAGGTGAAGGGCAAGGGGCTCCCGATAGTGGTCTCGATCTTCGGCGGAGACGAGAATGAATTCGCCCGGGTAGCGAAGACACTCGACGGCAACGACTTTGGCGCCTACGAGCTGAACCTCAGTTGCCCGCACGTGTCAGGGGTCGGGACGGAGGTTGGGCACCATCCTGAGCTGGTGAGCAAGGTGGTGAAGGCTGTCAAGGCAGTCAGCAGGAAGCCTGTCTTCGCCAAACTTTCCCCCAACACGGAAAGGCTCGTTGAGGTGGCCAGGGCGGCAGCAGACGCAGGAGCGGATGGGATTGCTGCGATAAACACCCTGAGGGCGTTCCCGATAGACGTGGAGTCGGGACGGGCCGCTCTGTCGAACGGGTACGGGGGGCTCTCCGGTGGAGCCATCAGACCCGTCGCCCTGCGTTGCGTCTACGACCTCAGCGAGGAGGTGGACGTGCCCATAGTGGGGTGCGGAGGGGTGGGGACCTGGGAGGACGCGGTTCAGTTCTTCTTGGCCGGGGCAGAGGCAGTCGAGGTGGGGTCTGCGACGATCAAGAAGTTCGAGGTCTTCAACGACATCAACCTTGGAATCGTAGAATACATGGAGAGAAAGGGGATAGGAAAGCTCCACGACATGGTCGGTGCAGCGCATAGAGGGGGACTGGGGAGAGGGGGGGCGCGTTGAACTTCAGGGAGAGGATGCTGGCTTCGGCCAGTAGCAGGAAGAGCAGGGTGGTTCTTGGGCTTGATTTCGCTGATGCCTACGGGCAGAGGCGCGAGCGCGCGAAGGCGGTGCTCGAGGCGACGAGGGAGAGCGTGGCCGCGGTGAAGGTGAACCACCACCTGCTACTCCCCTTCGGATTGGAAGGGCTGGGAGAGGTAATCGATATGTGCAGGGAGGAGGAGTTGCCGCTGATCGCAGACCTGAAGATCAACGACATCGAATCGACGAACCTGAACATAGTCGATTCGCTTCTTGCATATGGGTTCGACGCGGTGATCGCGAACCCGTTCGTGGGGAGGGAGGAGGGGCTGGGGGAGGTGATCGAGCGAGCGCATTCCAGGAACGGGGGTGTCATCCTGCTCGTCTACATGAGCCATAGAGGGGCCGAAGAGGGGTATGGTCTGCGTCTGCAGGGGGGCGAGCCGCTCTACAGGGCGTTCGCGGAGAGGGCCAGGGACTGGGGGGCGGACGGGGTGGTGGTATCTGCCAAGGCCTCCGATAAGATCGCGGAGACAAGGAAGATTGTCGGGAAGGAGTGCCTGATATTCGCGCCCGGGGTCGGAGCCCAGGGAGGAGACCTGAAAGCCGGGGCAGGACACGGGGCTGACTTCGTGATTGTGGGGAGGGGCATCACCGAGGCCTCCGACCCAGGGAAGGCGGTCAGAGAATTGAACGCGTCCCAGCCTCGCAGTTGAGGATGGAGGCTAGGTTTGGACTCCGGA
>Ga0335079_10005188_pt1 | contig 14930 bp, 12 predicted proteins | sample Lox_Sample_33_FD_206719 | JGI IMG/M metagenome (GOLD analysis project Ga0335079, IMG submission 206719) | Soil microbial communities from Loxahatchee National Wildlife Refuge, Florida, United States - Lox_Sample_3.3 | ecosystem: Environmental > Terrestrial > Soil > Wetlands | place: USA...
GCGAACCGATGCGCCCGTTCCTGTCCCCAGATTCACGGCGAAGCTGTCGTTCCCCGCAGTGAGGTGCTCGAGCGCCTTTACGTGCGCGCTGGCGAGATCGTTGACGTGAATGTAATCGCGGATGCAGGTTCCGTCGGGAGTCGGATAGTCGGATCCGAAAACCTGCAACTCCGGCCGCGTCCCGGCCGCCGCTGCGAGCGCGAGCGGAATCAAGTGCGTTTCCGGCTCGTGCAGTTCGCCGATCTCTCCGCTTTCATCCGCGCCGGCGGCATTGAAATATCTTAGGCTGGCAAAGCGGAATCCATAAGCGTGGTCGTAGGCTTCGAGCGCCTGCTCAAAAAACAATTTCGAGACGCCGTAGGGATTGACCGGCTGCCGCGGAATATTCTCTTCAATCGGGACCTTCGCCGGTTCTCCATACACAGCGCAGGTCGAAGAAAAGATGATCTTCTTTACCCCGGCTTCCAGAGCCGCATTCAGTAGCGAGAGTCCCCCCTCGACGTTATTGTGGAAATATTTCCGTGGATTCGTGACAGATTCACCCACATAGGCATGCGCCGCAAAATGCATGATGGCCTGGGCCCGCGGCAACACGCGAGCGAGCGCCGCTGCATCGAGCATATCGCCCTTTACTAACTCGAAACCGGTCGCCAGGAGTTCGTATCCGGTGCTGAGGTTATCGAAGATGACGACATCGTATCCCGCCTTCTTTAACGCTCGAGCGGTATGACTGCCGATGTATCCCGCGCCGCCAATGACAAGAACAGCCACGTGAATTCCTTTCCGATGTATCGGATTCCCAGAAACTACCGGAACTGGGAGGGGAGTAAGACATTGTACAGGGGCTAGGGGCTAGAGGCTCGGGGTCAGGAGCTAGACCACACCGCTCATGTGCCTAATCTCTAGCCCTTAATCCCTAACCCCTGGTCCCTCGCTCCTGTTAGCATTCTCATCTGGTGGTGAGAGTATGTCTGAACAACTTGCCGACAAAACGTGCGTCCCGTGCCGTGGAGGCGTGCCTCCGCTCAAAGGCAACGAACTCGAAAAACTTCATCGCAGTATTCCGGACTGGACGGTCACCAACGAACACCACATTCACCGCGAGTTTCGATTTCCCGATTTCAAGCAGACGCTTGAGTTCGTGAACCGCGTCGGCGCTCTCGCCGAGGAACAGGGACATCACCCTGACATTCTGCTCGCGTGGGGTAAAGCGGGAATCACTCTGTGGACGCACAAAATCAACGGCCTCACCGAAAGCGATTTCATTATGGCCGCCAAGATTGATCGCTTGAGCCGGGGCTAGGCTCGGTCTGCGGCCAAGACTCTCGATCTGCCGGCACGCAACGCAATCGCCAACAGCGCTGCCGGAATCAGCATAAATAGTCCTGTGATCGCCGACATCGCGTGCGCCGATACGCCGGCGTCTAGAACTTTTCCCGACAAGTACGCCGTGGTCGCGAACGTGAAGCTCGCGAGTCCGAGGTCAGCCGAGAAAACGCGCCCTCGGAATCTGTCTTCGGTATGCACCTGCAGCAACGTCGTAGAGAATACCCACACCGTGGAACCGCCCGCATGCGCGACCATTGCACACACCGCCGCCAACCATACAGTATTGGCCGCACCTAGGACGGTGTAGCCAAGAGAAATCGTGAGATATCCAAAGAGGATGCCCAGTCGCAGCCGGTGATCGCTGTGCCCGGCCCAGCGCGCAGAAACGAGTGGACCAACCAGCGCTCCCAAGCCACGACCGCCGAGCAGGATGCTCATGCCGAGCATCGCCGCTCCGGCAGCGTCTATGCCGCGGCCATGCACGGCGAATTCCCGCGCGCCCATGACCGTGAAGATCACCCAACTTGGCCCAACCATCAATTCGCCCGCCTTCGCGAATACGGCAGGCAGGAGCGTGCGATGGCTTCGGATGTACTGAATCCCTTCCCATACCGGAGAGAAATCGACCAAATCTTTCGCCCGCAATGGCGTGGCGGTCTCGGCATGCGGCTCAGGAAATCGCATTCCTCTGATAAGCAGCGCCGAGGCCAGAAAGGACAGCGCATTCAGGATGAAGACGGCGTCCCGGCCAAGAAACGCCGCAACCACTCCGCCGACTGACGCGCCAATCAGCAGATTTACCGACCATGTCGCCGACGATAACGTATTCGCGACGAGAACATCGTCCGTCGACGCAATATTCGGGATGACGGCACTGCGCGCTGGCTCGAAGAAAGCCGCCATCGTCGTTTCCGCCAGCAGCAGTGGATACACCAGCCATACCAGCGATCTTGACCGGACCAGCAACATGCAGAGCACAACGACGAAGCGGATCAGGTCCGCGCCGATCATCACATGCTTGCGCTTCAGCCGGTCGTTGACGACTCCAGCTGTGGGTCCGGCGAATGTCTGTGGAATCACTTGCAGCACGAGCGCCAGCGCCACCGATCCGGCATGACCCGTCAGCTGCAAAAGCAGCGTGTAGATCGACAGCGTGTAGAACCAGTCGCCGATCTCGCTCACAATCTGCGCAAGCCACAGGCGCCGGAAATTCCGGTTCGCGCCGATTAGCCGTGCATACGACGCAAGCGTAATGGCAGGCATAACGTGTTCTGGCTCTGGTTCCATGCGGAAAATTAATCTACAGGTTGGAGGAAACGTAGATCAACCTAGGAAGGACTTCGAGCAGAAAAACTCAAGCACCAACTTCAGGCCGCGGTCACGGCTTGAGTTTCAGTTTCAAATCCGCCGCAATCTGCTTGCCGTGGAATCGTCCGTTCTCGATAAAAATCTCATTCGTGCGCGATCCCGCGACGATCACTCCGGCAACGTAAATTCCGCACACATTGCTCTCGAGCGACACCGGATCGCAGACTGGCCGGCACTGCTGCTCCGAAAGTTCAATTCCCATGCTGCGCAAGAAATCGTAGTCCGGATGGTAGCCAATCAGCGCCAGAACAAAGTCATTCTTCAACCGGATCGGTCCCCGCGGAGTGATGACGACGACGTGGTCCACTCCGATCTCCTGCACCGAACTGCTGAAGTACGCCTCGATCTCTCCGGCTTTGATGCGGTTCTCGAGGTCCGGCCTGATCCAGTACTTCACATGATGATGAATCTGCGCCTCGCGATGCACGAGCGTCACTCGCGCCCCATGCCGCCACAGATCAAGTGACGCGATCGCCGCCGAGTTCTTGCCGCCGATCACAAGCACATCCGTGTCGTAGTACGGATGAGGCTCGCCGTAATAATGCGAGACCTTAGGCAGATCTTCGCCCGGAATGTGAAGTTTGTTGGCAAGATCGTAATATCCAGTCGAAACGATGACTTTCTTCGTCACGTAATCATGCGGACGCCCGGCGCGGTCGGTGGCGCAAATGCTGAACTTGCCGTCCTCGCCCATGACGGTCTTCACCCACTCGTACTGGCGGATATCGAGATGATAATGCTCCGAAACTTTGCGGTAATATTCGAGCGCCTCTTCGCGCGTCGGCTTCTGCTGCGCTGTCGTAAAGGGAATATCGCCGATCTCCAGCAGTTCCGGCGTCGTGAAGAACGTCATGTTCGCCGGATAGTGAAACAGCGAATTCACCAGGCATCCCTTGTCGAGCACAATGACTTTCAGCCCGACTTTCTGCGCTTCGATCGCGCACGCCAACCCGGTCGGCCCGGCTCCGATCACGACAACGTCGGTCCGCATCTCCGGACGCGGCTTCGCCTTTGCCTTTGGGAGGGTCTCGACGTCTTCGGAGGCAAGGTACTGGAGCATGGGATCAGCTGGCGGAATAGGGGGTTCAGGCGTACCCGGAAACCGATGATTCTAGCACGCGGAGGATTTATAGCGCGGAGTGCAAGCGGTGGGATTTCCATAATCAACTGCAGAAGCCGGGAAATCAGATGTCCGTTTCTGCCCTTTGTGGAACTTCGTGTGCTTCGTGGCTCACAGAATTTGGCGCGAACCCGCGACAAAGATCGGGATAGACGGGAGTGACGCCGCGCTATAATTTTCGGTTGCCTTCATCTCGCCGTCCTACTCAGGAGCACCTCATGTCGACTCTTACCGCGCCTGCCACTCGCATTGAATCCGACAGCATGGGCAAAATCGAAGTCCCCGCGAACGTCTATTGGGGAGCCCAGACGCAGCGCTCTCTGCTGCATTTCAACATCGGCCGCGACACCATGCCGCCGGAACTCATCAAGGCCTTCGGCACGCTGAAGAAAGCCTGCGCTTTGGTCAATCAGGATCTCGGCAAGCTTCCGGCCGACAAAGCCAAGTTGATCGTCGAAGCCGCGGACGAAGTCATCGCCGGCAAGCTGAACGACCAATTCCCTCTTCGCATTTGGCAAACCGGCAGCGGCACGCAGACCAACATGAATGTCAACGAGGTTATCTCAAACCGCGCCATCGAAATCGCCGGGGGCGAGATGGGATCGAAGAAACCGATCCATCCCAACGACCACGTGAACATGTCGCAATCATCTAACGACACTTTCCCCGCTGCCATGCACATCGCAGCCGCCGACCGCGTCAAGAATGCGCTCATTCCCGCGATCAAGACGGTGCGCGAAGCTATCAACGCGAAGGCCAAGGAATTCGACAGCATCGTCAAGATTGGCCGTACTCATCTACAGGACGCCGTCCCACTTACGGTCGGCCAGGAGTTCAGCGGATGGGCCAGCCTGCTTGAACGCGATATCAAGCGCTTAGAGCAAGCTCTCGATGGACTCTATGATCTCGCGATTGGAGGCACCGCCGTCGGAACCGGCTTGAACACGCATCCCGAGTTTGCCGAGCGAGCCGCCAAGAAAATCGCCGAACTGACAGGACTTCCCTTCCGCTCGCACGGAAACAAATTTGCTGCGCTCTCTGCACATGACGAAATCGTCTTCGCCCAGGGCGCCATGGAAACGCTCGCCGCGTCACTGATGAAAATTTCCAACGACATTCGCTGGCTGGCATCCGGACCGCGCTGCGGACTGGGCGAGTTGACGATCCCCGAAAACGAGCCTGGATCCTCCATCATGCCCGGCAAGGTGAATCCCACGCAGTGCGAAGCTATGACAATGGTCTGCGTGCAGGTCCACGGAGCGACCGCTGCCGTGGGCTTCGCGGGCTCCCAGGGCAATTTCGAACTTAACGTCTACAAGCCGGTGATCATTTACAACTTCCTGCACTCGGTCACGCTAATCACCGACGCCTGCCACGGATACGTCGAATACATGCTGAAAGGAATTGAGGTTGATCGCGCCAAGGTCGACTGGTACGTGAAAAATTCTCTGATGCTGGTAACAGCGCTGGCCCCGAAGGTCGGATATGACAAGGCCGCCCAGATTGCACACACGGCGCACGTCGAGCACTCAAGCTTGCGCGAAGCGGCCGTAAAGCTGGGGCATTTGACAGGCGAAGAATTCGATCAACTCGTGAAGCCCGAGAAGATGACCCGGCCGTAGGAACGTTTCTCCCTGCCGCAGGTCGACGTGGAACTCAACGAATTAGTCTCTGGCATCGGTGCAGCAATAGTTTCTATGGGGCGGGTGCGGAGAGCCATTCCGTACGTTCCAGCGTGGCGTCGGACCTAACAGTGAGCCCCAGTCCGCGATTCACTTTTTCAGAAGGCTGGTGTGACTGGCCACGCACTGCCACTTGCCCATGTCCAGCACCCACGTGTCAGTGAATCGTCCCACGTGATCGTAGGATTTGCCCTGATACGTTCCCTGCGTGTGATAAATCCCGGTCACAACGGCCGTGTCGCCGAAGAAGTTCATCTTCACGTCGGAGATATTAGCGGACGTGGGCTTAAACCGCGGATCTTTGATATCTTCCAGAAATTTCTGCTTATCACTGAGTTCGCCATCCCACTCGGTGTTGACGAACCGGCTCGAGACCAGCTGGTCCAGCGCGGCGGAGTCGCGGTTGACCTGAGCTTCGTTCCACAGGCGTTCAAGAATCAGAATTCTGCTTTCGCGCGGATCTGCCTGCTGAGCGACCGCCAGCAAACTCACGAGCAAAAGGAGAAGACACGAGGCGACACGATTCATGGCGTACACGCCCGGCGTCCTCCCGACTGAACGAGCGTTCGTCGACGATAGCAGCCGCTCCTCGAGCCTTGCTACGGAATTACACGAAGGGGAGTTACGAACGTCATGAAGGACCAAGTTTCAAGTTTCGGGTTTCCAGTTTCAAGTTCAGAGCGAAGCTATTATTTTGACTTTGAAAGTTCGAGGCGTTGAATCGCGTGAACTCAATTGGACCGCCTGCAGTGGAACTCGAAACTTGGAACTCGAAACTTGAAACTCGAAACTTGAAACTCGAAACTTTCTCTAGAACGCCCAGCGCAACAACGTCGCCCCAATCGTAAACCCCGCTCCCACGGACGCCAGCAGCACCAGGCTTCCCTTCTTCAGCCGGCCTTCTTCGATTGCGGTATTCATCGCCAGTGGAATCGTTCCGGCCGTCGTATTGCCGTAGCGATCGATATTGATCACGACGCTTTCCGGCCGCAGCCCCAGCCTCTCGGCAGTCGCGTTGATAATCCGCAGGTTGGCTTGATGCGGGATGAAAACGTCTATATCCGATCCCTTGAGCCCATTTCGCTCCAGCAACTTCAGGCACAGCTCCGTCTGCTTACGCACGGCAAACTTAAAGACCTGCTGCCCATCTTGATGGACATAGTGCATGCGCTTCTCGATGGTCTCTTTGCTGCTCGGATTCCTGCTGCCCCCTCCCGGCATGTACAAGTACTGCCCGCCCGATCCGTCGACTTCGTGGATGAAATCGATCAGCCCAACCGAATCGTCTTCGGCCGGCTCCAGAATGGCAGCGCCTGCGCCATCGCCAAAGATCACGCAAGTCGCGCGATCCGTGTAGTCGATGATCGACGACATGACGTCTGATCCAATCGCCAGCACGCGTTTGTGTGCGCCGGTCGAAATGAACTGCGCCCCGACCTGTATGGAATACAAAAACGCCGAACAGGCCGCCGAAATGTCGAATCCCCAGGCGCCTTTTGCGCCAAGTTTCTCCTGCACCACACAGGCGGTGGAGGGAAAGAACATGTCGGGCGTCACCGTGCCGACGATAATTGTCTCGATATCTGTGGGAGAAAGTCCTCGCTGGGCAAGTGCCTTCCGTGCTGCTTCCGCTGCCAGGTCGCTCGTAGCGACGCCCTTGTCCACGATGTGTCGTTCGCGGATGCCGACTCGGGTCATAATCCATTCGTTGCTCGTGTCGACCATCCTCTCAAGGTCGGCGTTGGTTAGAAGGCGGGGAGGCACATACGTGCCCAAGGCGCTGATTTTGGCGCGGATCGGTTTCGTCAATGAGAACCCCTGTGATGATTCGGATTATTGTGAAGGATTGCGGAAAGAAAGTCTAACGAGGCAAGGTTTCTGGGTTTCGGGAAGATCAGTTTCAAGTTTCGCGTTTCAAGTTTCGAGTTTTTGACGCGAACGCCATCCTACTCTTGGAATTTCGAAACATTGAGACTCTAGAACTTGCCTTGGAATCAGCAAACGGACGCATTCACCAGATCTCGAAACGTGACACTTGAAACTGCTTCTAGAACGCCCAGCGCAGCAACGTCGCCCCCGAAGTAAATCCGGCCCCCACCGCCGCAACCAATAGCAGATCACCCTTCTTCAGCTTGCCCTCTTCCAGTGCCGTCTGCATCGCGATAGGAATCGTTCCCGCCGTCGTATTGCCGTAGCGATCGATATTGATGATGACTTTCTCGGCCGGCATTCCCAGCCGGTCCGCCGTTGCCGTGATAATGCGCTTGTTCGCTTGGTGCGCGATAAAACAGTCGACATCCTGACCCGTCAGCTGATTTCTTTCCAGGATGCGCTCCGTCATCTCCGCCATCTTCTTCACCGCATACTTGAATACATTCTTGCCATCCTGGTGGATGTAATGCATTTTCTGGTCGACGGTATCGTGACTCGCCGGGTTTAAACTGCCCCCGCCCGGCATAAATAGATACTGGCCGCCCATGCCTTCAATCTGCGCCACATGATCGATAACGCCGCAGCCGTCCTCGGATGGCTCAAGCAGAACAGCTCCCGCCCCATCGCCGAAAATGATGCACACGGCACGATCGGTATAGTCGGTCATCGACGAGTTCACGTCCGACCCGATCACCAGCACTTTCTTGTACCTTCCCGACTCCACGAATTTCACGCCGGCGTTCAGCGCATACAAGAATCCGGAACAGCCGGCCGAGACATCAAATCCCCAGGTATTCCCAATTCCGAGTTTGTGCTGCACCAGGCACGCCGTCGACGGATACATCATGTCGGGCGTCACCGTCCCCACAACGATCAGGTCGACTTCCTGCAAATCAAACGGATGTTTTTCGAGCAGATTCTTCACCGCCGCAACAGCGAGGTCGCTCGCGGCTACTCCCTTATCCACAAGATGACGTTCGCGGATTCCGACTCGCTCGAGAATCCATTCGTTGGTGGTGTCGACCATTTTTCCCAAGTCGGCGTTGGTGAGAACTCGCGGAGGCAAATACGTGCCCAGCGCGCTGATTTTGGCGCGGAGAGGTGTAGTCAATGAGGGCTCCTGAATTATGGAAACCCAGTATTTTGAAGGATAGAGAGAAGAATGTCTAACCGAAGTTATACGGTCCGTCAACACTGTGCGGACACGTAACTTCTCCCGTTCACGCCGCCGCGCGCTGCCGCTCGTGATCCATCCATTCGCGGATGAAGTTCGGGCACGAGATGATCCCGAACCGTCGGGCTTCCCCGTCGAGTAGATACGCAATCGCATCCCGGTCTAGCTCTTCCAGCTGAGACAAGCTGAGCAGCGGCCATAACCGGCATTCCGCAGCAGAATCAATGAGTTGATCAAGAGCGTTCAAGTGTCCACGGAACAATCTGCCGGAAACGCGGATCGTCACATGCGGTGGGGGAGAATTATGATTGCGCTTCATGTTCCTCCTTCGGGCCGATCTTGGGAGCTGCGCGCATACCTATGGATGCTCGAAACGAGCTTTCTTGCGCAAAAAAGTCGTAAAGGGATGTAAAAGCAGGCAAATCAGGCGGGGCTACAACCGCGGGAGGTGCTCTGAAAAACTTAGTCAGGCACCGGGAACTCACTGCACACGCAAGAGCTCGTTACCGTTGCTTCCTTCCGGACCTGGCGGGGTTGGCGAGAGTACGTCGCGTGAGACCGATGCCCGACTGAACATCATAGCATTCCCGAATTTCGCGCTATTCCCTCCCAACCACGCCATCTGCCTTCAAGTGACCTTCGGTGCAAGAATTCGCTTCTCACCCCTTCCTTTCTCAAGGCCGATATCGAACAATTGAGGCAAGGTTTCAAGGTTTCAAAGTGCCAGATGTTTCAAAGTTACAAAACCAGGGACGACCGTTCGAGCGAGAACTCGAAACCCGAAACTTGAAACTGGTTTTCCCGAAACTATGAAACCTTGAAACTTTGCAATGCTTTCACTCTCCCCAAAATTCGTTGCGGTGCCGCTCCAACGAGCCATCGAACATTACTTCGAGCTTGCCATCTATATGCTTGTCGTGACTGGTTTTGGGACGCTGGCGGCCACCGGGGGACTCGACCTCCCCTCGACCACACTGGTCGGCGGTGCACTCGCCGTCCGCGGATACCTACTAGCCAAGCGAAAGAGATTCGTCATCTCCGACCGCTGGACGACGCCCTTATCTCTCGCCTACCTGCTCTTTTTCACCATCGATTACTTTCTGTTCTCGCGAGGTTTTCTTCCTGCCACGGTGCACTTGGCTCTGTTCGGCGTCGTCGTTCGAATGTTTTCCATCCGCCGCGAACGCGACTACCTGACCCTCGCGATTCTCGCCTTTCTGATGGTCCTGGCGTCCGCAGTGCTGACAGTCAACAGCATCTTCCTGTTCTCGTTCGCCGCATTCATGTTGATGGCCGTCGCGACCTTCATCCTGATGGAGATGCGCCGCTCCGGCCGCTCCGCCGACGTGCAAGCGCGGCATTCTGCCGATCCCGGCGAGCATCGCCGCTTCGCCTTCGCTCTCGCGCGCGTCGCCCCCGCTTTGGTCGCGATGATTCTGGTGGCCGGCGCAGCCCTGTTCTTCGTGATCCCGCGCATGTCCGCGGGTTACCTTGGCGGATATTCCTTCGGCAACGACTTCTCTTCCGGATTCAGCGATCACGTCCGCCTCGGCCAGATCGGGCAGATTCAGCAATCCAACGCCGTCGTGATGCACGTTCAGATCGACGGCGACACCAGCGGCCACTACGACATCCACTGGCGCGGAATTTCGCTGGCCGACTTCGATGGACAGACGTGGTCCAATCCTCCCGAGCAGTTCGTTCTTCAGCACACCCCCGACAACACTTTCCTGCTGCCACGAAGCAGCGGCGCGATGGGCGTCTTCCTCAACGGAGCGCTTGCCCGTCAGCACCTCATCCACTATCGCGTTCTCATGGAGCCTATCGGCACCAACGTTTTCTTCCTCGCGCCCTGGGCTCACACGATACACGGACAATATCGCTTGCTAGCGGCCGACCTCGGCGGCGCTGTCTACGACTTCGATCCACGCCACACCATCAGCCGCTATGACGCCACCTCCGACATCGCGACTCCGATTCCGTCGGAACTGCGTGCGGCCAGCCATCAATATCCGCCGAAAATTACCGAAGCATACCTGCGTTTGCCGGATCTCGATCCGCGCATTGCTCACCTGGCTACAGAAATCACCCGCTCAGCCACCAACAACTTTGACCGCGCCGCCGCCATTGACCAATATTTGCGTGGGCATTACGGCTACACCCTCGAATTGCCACGCACTGCGCAAAAGGATCCCATCGCCTATTTCCTGTTCGAGCGCAAGCAGGGACACTGCGAATACTTCGCCTCGTCAATGGCAGTCATGCTGCGTGAACTCGGGATTCCTTCCCGAGTCGTCAACGGATTCCGCAGCGATGAATTCAACGATCTCACCGGGAATTATGTCATCCGCGCCAAAGATGCCCACTCGTGGGTCGAAGCCTACTTCCCCGGGTACGGCTGGCAGACCTTCGACCCCACCCCCGGCGGTGCAGGCGGGACTCCCCAAGGATGGGGTCGCCTCGCCCTCTACGTAGACGCGATGGCGTCTTTCTGGCGTGACTGGATCGTCAGCTACGACAGCGCGCATCAGTTCATCCTCGGCCAGACGGCCATCAACGGCACAAAAAACTTCTGGGAGAATGCGCGCAACTGGGGACGCATCAAGTACGACTCCATGCTGCACTGGGCTGGACGCAGCCAGGATCGCGTCCAACACTCGCCCGCACGCTGGGCCATCGCAGGTCTTGCCGCCGCACTGCTGCTTTTGTTGCTGGCGAACTTAGGACGCATCGCGCGCTGGCTGCACGATCATTGGCTCGGTGCGCATCCCGAGCGTTCGCCAGAGCAGGCCGCGGCCATGTGGTATCAACGGATGGCTCGCGCCGTAGCCCGACGCGGACCGCAGAAATCCGCCGCGCAGACTCCGCAGGAATTCTTGAAGGAAATTGAGGATGCTCGCCTACGCGAGCCCGTGTCGCGCTTCACCCACGTCTACGAATCCGCCCGCTTCGGAAACTCCGTGGATGACGCGCAGCGGCTGCCAGAGTTGTACGAGGAAGTCGAACTAGCGACAAAGAGCCGCTGAGAAGAAATAATGAGATGGATTCGCCGTAGCGTGATGTTGCTGCCTTTCGCCTTCGCGGGCATCTTCACGACCCGCAGTCTCTTTGGCGACGCACTACACCTAAGTCGGCACACAACAGAAAAATACGGGTTTCTTTTTGCGACGCCTTGGGCGTGGTTACTCGATCACTACTGGTTCGGATCTCCAAACAGCAGGTGGCTTGAAACCCTGACCATTTATCTAGTTCTTTTGTGGATTCCGGCCGCGCTCTATTCGGCGTGCCTGTGGATGATCATGCAACTTCTGACACTCGGAATCCGCAGCCGCAAACGAACTGCTGTTCCCTAGAACCGCCAGAACACTCCGCCGCCCACAAAGAAATTATGCTGCCGCGTCTTTCCCGTCGGGGCCAGCGGAAAATCCGGCTCACCGGACCAGAAATCGCGCACTTCGCCGCGAAGGCTCAGAGCTTTCCATACCCTCACATCCAGTCCTACCCCGCCCTCAAGCACTCCGGTCGTCGTGTTCTTCCCCGGATTCGTGCCGCCATACACGAGCGTGCTCGACTGGCTAAAATGACCAAACCCGCCTCCAATACTCACCCACGGCGACACCGCAGTGGTCGGGAAAAGATTCACGCGAACTGCCGGCGTAACGAACAGCTGCTTGTATTGCGTCGGCACTACGGCGTTGCCGTATGAGCCGCCGTTGAGGTCCTCATCAGGGTTGTAGGCCACCACCCCTTCAGCAGCCACCGAGAAGATCGGGGTCACGATAAACCGGTGCGCGAACTCGCCCTCGACCGTAAGCCCCTTGCCGGAGTGAATGGTCGGATCCAGGAAAGTCGCGCCCGTGATGCCCTGGTCACTGATAAACGTGCGTCCGACAAAGCCGCCGATTTCGTTGTGCCCGTCTTGCGCAATCGCCGATATAGCGAACACCGACATCACAAACACGACCGCAACCCACAGCCGTTTCACGGACATTTCCCCTCCCGACGAGGCGGTTCCCTGCAAATTGCAATGCGGAAGTTTAAGCCTAGCACGACACCGCCTGTTAAAATCCATAAAAACCTTCCCCGAGTACCTCTGGCGGTTACGCTGCCGCGCCAAGCCGTACATACAATTGCTGTCAGTTTTTTCAGATTACCGCTTTTGAACCCCTCAATCCGCGCGAAGTTGCCAGAACTCGAATGCTAAAATAGTAAGATTCCATGCCCGTAAAAGACCTCACTGTCAGCGGTTCTCCCGAAATTAGCAAGACAAATGCCCCGGAGAATCCCCCTTCCACTCACCCGCAAAAGGTGGGTTTCGTCAGCCTCGGCTGCCCCAAGAACCTCGTCGACAGCGAGGTCATGATGGGTCTGCTGTCCCGCGCCGGCGCCGAACTCACCCGCCGCGCCGAAGATGCCGACGTGATCGTCGTAAATACCTGTTCCTTCATCGACAGTGCCCAGCAGGAATCCGTAAATACCATTCTCGAAATGGCCGGTCACAAAACGGCTGGTAGGGCCAAGAAGTTGGTGGTCGCCGGATGCCTGGTCGAGCGCTTCCGCGACCAGATCCGCAAAGATATCCCTGAAGTGGATGCCGTCGTGGGAACCGGTGAGCTTGAGCAGATCCTATCAGCAACTGGCATCGCGCCCACCCCGCGGCCCAATTCGCCATTCGTGATTCTCGGCTCTCGGCCCGAAGGCGACGCCCGCGCTGCTCAGGGACGCTTCTCGCGCGAATCCTGGGACGGAGCCGTCAGCGATCTGCCGAATTATCTCTACGATGACGCGACGCCGCGCGTGCTGGCCACGCCTGGGCACATGGCCTACATCAAAATCGCCGAAGGCTGCGATCATCCCTGCACCTTCTGCATCATCCCCCAGCTTCGTGGACAGTTCCGTTCCCGCCGCTTCGAGTCGGTGATCGCCGAGGCCGAACGCTTGGCGCAATCCGGCGTTCGCGAAGTCACGCTCATCGGCCAGGACACGACGTGTTACGGCGAAGATTTTGGCTTGAAAGACGGCCTCGCCCTGCTTCTCGAAAAACTCGCAGCCGTTGAAGATCTGCGCTGGGTCCGTTTTCTTTACGCCTATCCCAACAAGATCACCGGCAAGCTGCTCGAAACAATCGCGGCCCACGACAAAATCTGCTCGTACATGGACGTCCCTTTGCAGCATGCCTCCGCATCTGTCCTCAAGCGCATGAAGCGCGGTGGCAGCGCCGATGTTTTCCTGCGCTCCATCGAAAAAATGCGCCGCACCATTCCTGACCTGACGCTCCGCACGTCGTTCATCGTCGGTTTCCCTGGCGAAACGGACAGAGAATTCGAGGAACTCTGCGATTTCGTCCGCGAAGCTCGCTTCGATTGGATGGGCGCCTTTTCTTACTCCGATCAAGAGGGCGCGAAAGCCTACGATCTTGAGAAGAAACTTTCCCCTCGCGAAGTCGAGCGCCGCCGCAAGCACCTGATGTCGATCCAGCGCCAGATCAGCAAGAAGAAAAAGAAAGCTCTCGTCGGACGCAAGTTCGATCTACTCCTCGAGGGCGAATCCGAAGAATCCGAACTTCTGCTCGAAGGCCGCACTCCCATGCACGCGCCGGAGATCGACGGCAAAGTCTTCGTGAACGATTATCCGGAAGACCTCGCCCCCCAACCGGGACACTTCTACCGCTGCGAAATCACCGAATCCCACGACTACGACCTGATAGCGAAGATCGTGTAGGGAACAGCCGCCTCGGCTGTCCGCCGGCCCAGAATCATCCGGCTGCATGCCGCTGCACATTGCGTACGTCCCACAAGTTAAAATGTGATCCGGATATGCCCCGCAAGCGCGCAGTCAAGCTCCACTGCCCGATCTGCAAGAAGCCGGTGAAGAGCACGGCTCCCGACTTCCCTTTCTGCAGCGAAAGATGCCGCACCATCGACCTCGGCAAATGGGCCAGCGGAGGCTATGTCATCTCGTCCCCAGTAACCGACGCCGAAGAGCCAATTCGGGAACATACCCCAGAAAATTCCGACAAGGATCATTGACCTTTCCCAACCTCGCAGTACCCTGTTCAGTGGGCAAAGAGGGCACGCCCGACCGTAGCGCCGGCGTCCCGCCGGCTGTCGCGGGGGCGACTCGCCCCCGCTTCGGCAAAATCTACATCCGCAATCGTGGTCGTCTCCCTCATTGGGAAGGCGAAGGAGCTACGTACTTCGTGACTTTCCGTCTCGCTGATTCCCTGCCGAAAACAGTCCTCGACCGCATTGAATCTGAGCGGCAGTCAATAATCCGCACCGCAAACCAACTCCATCGCCCTCTCAGTCCCGACGAGCGAGGGAAA
>Ga0335079_10005190_pt1 | contig 14929 bp, 10 predicted proteins | sample Lox_Sample_33_FD_206719 | JGI IMG/M metagenome (GOLD analysis project Ga0335079, IMG submission 206719) | Soil microbial communities from Loxahatchee National Wildlife Refuge, Florida, United States - Lox_Sample_3.3 | ecosystem: Environmental > Terrestrial > Soil > Wetlands | place: USA...
TATAAACTAAGGGTTCCTTATGCTTGAGTCCGGCCAGAATACGACTGTGTTGCGGCTGCTGGGCGTAATGGCGGCGACAGCTACAGCTATTCGTCTCTCTGGCAGGGGGACTTGAGCTAGCCGATCCAAGAACAGCTCCTGAGCCCACCGCCAGATAAGGCGAGTGGGTTTTTGTTTTGTGGGCAATCTATGTGCAAGGATGAGCTGATGCGTTGCGCAGGGGTGGGGCGATGATCGTGATGAAATTCGGCGGCACTTCGGTCGAGGACGCCCCGGCCATCGAGCGGGTGGCGGAGATCGTGCGCACCCGCGCGGCGGAGGGCCCGGTAGTTGTGGTCAGCGCGCTGGCCCGCGTGACCGACCAGTTGCTGGCGGCCGGGCAGGCGGCCGCTGCTGGCGATCGTGATCGCGCCCTGGAACTGGCTTCGGCCCTGCGGCAGCGCCATCTCCGAACCGCCTCCGAACTGCTCCCCGACGCTCACTTTTCCGCCATTCAGCCCGCGCTGGAATCCAATTTCAAGCTACTGCGGGAACTGTTGATCGGCGTTGCCACTCTTCGGGAACTCTCGCCCCGCAGCACCGACTGCCTGCTTTCCTTTGGCGAACTGCTCTCGAGCGAGATCGTAAGCGCGGCCTTTGCTGCGCGCGGTCTGGCGGCCGAGCGCGTGGACTCGCGCGAATGCCTGATCACCGACGCCTCGCATACGAAGGCAGCGCCACTCTTCGATGAAACCGGTACGCGGCTCGAGGCTCGCGTGCGTCCCCTGCTCGCGAGGCGCTCGATTCCAGTGATGGGAGGCTTCATCGGCGCGACGCTCGACGGCGTCCCGACCACTATCGGCCGTGGCGGCTCAGATTACTCGGCATCCATCGTGGGCGCGGCCATGCAAGCCGAACGCATCGAGATCTGGACCGACGTCCCCGGCATGATGACCACCGACCCCAATGTGTGCCCGGAAGCGCGGCTGATTGAGGAGATCAGCTTCGAAGAAGCCGCGGAACTGGCCTCCTTCGGGGCCAAGGTGCTGCACCCAGCTACGCTGCTGCCGGCCATCGAGAAGAACATTCCGGTCTACGTGCTGAATTCGCGTGATGCGGCGGGCGCGGGAACTTGCATACGGGCCCACGTGCCGGGGAACCACCATCCGGTGCGCGCCATCGCCGCCAAACGCCACAGCACCATTTTCAACGTCGCTGGCGAGCGCGGCGAGATCCCACGCGGCTTCCTGCGGGAGGTGCTGGCGGTATTTGACCGGCACCAGTGCCAGGTGGATATCGTCGCCAGCTCGCAGGTGCGCATCACGCTGGCGGTGGAGTCCGACTCGGCGGCGCCGGAACTGCTGGCCGATCTGGAACACTTCGCGCAGGTAAGTTGCGAGCCGCGGCAAGCCATCGTGAGCGTGGTGGGCGAGAACCTGCGCGGCCGGCAAGGAATCGCGGCCAGCGTGTTCTCGAGCGTCGCGGCCGCTGGCGTCAATGTGCGTATGATTTCTCAGGGCGCTTCCGAGATCAACATCAGCTTCGTCATCCAAGAGGATGATGTGCCGGCGGCGGTGCGCCGCCTGCACAGCGATCTTTTCGCCGACGTCCAAATCGAGGAGCGACGGCTGCCGGTGGGCGGCCCGGTCCCTCGGCGGCAGCCTGCGCCTGAACCCGTGCTGCAGCCAGAGGAACGCTGACAATTTGTGACTGATGCAACAACAAACACCGAGGTGAACGCTCATGGGTCCGAAATCTGATTTCGTCTGGATGAACGGCAAGCTGGTCCGCTTCCAGGACGCCACCCTGCACTTCATGACGCCCGGCCTGCACTACGGGATTGGTGCGTTCGAAGGCATCCGCTGCTACGCGGCGTCGAATGGCTCCGCCATCTTTCGCCTGCACGATCACATGCAGCGCCTGGTGGATTCGGCGCGGATACTGGGCTTTCTGGAACTACCCTACACGCTGCGCGAGCTGACCGATGCGGTGAAGGCCACGGTCGCCGCCAACGCCTTCCCTGATTGCTACATCCGGCCACTCATCTATCTTGCCGAGGGCGGCTGGAATCTGGTGCTCGATAACGGCGTGCCGCACGTCGGGATCGCGGTGTGGAAGTGGGAGAAGTTCCTGGGCGACGAAGCGCTGGAGACTGGCATCCGCGCCAATACCGCATCGTTCACGCGGCATCACGTCAATGCCAGCATGACCAAGGCGAAGATCTCCGGCAATTATGTGAACTCGGTGCTGGCGCGGACGGAATCTCTACGACTGGGCTTCGACGAGGCCATCATGCTGGATACCCAAGGCTACGTCGCCGAATGCACCGGCGAAAATCTGTTTCTGGTGCGCCGCGGCGTGGTATACACCTCGCCCAGCGCTGCTATCCTCGAGGGCATCACGCGCGACACCATCCTAGTCCTGGCCCGTGAGCTCGGCCTCAAGGTCGTCGAAGAATCGATCTCGCGCGACCAGCTCTATCTGGCCGATGAAGTGTTCGTTTGCGGTACTGCGGCGGAGGTCGCCGGCCTGCGGGAGATCGACTTCCGGCGCATCGGCACCGGCAAGACCGGAGCCATCACCCGCCGGCTGCAGCAAGCCTTCCAGCAGGTGACGCGCGGGTCCCATCCACTTTCCGCCAACTGGCTGGAGTATGTCCCGCTGGTCGAGGTGGGCTATGGGCACGGAGTGTGAGCAAATGGCAGTGATGAGCGAAAAAGCGCAGCTCCCTTCGGCAACTCCTGAAGCGCGCCCGGTAAATGTTGCCCTTATTGGTTTTGGGACCGTGGGCAGTTCGGTGGCCCGCATTCTGTCGAGTGCGCCGTCGCACCTTCACCTGACTCACATCGTCAACCGCAATGTGGAACGCAAGCGCGTCGACTGGCTGCCCGGCAACGTACGCTGGACCGATAGTTTCGAAGATGCGCTCAGCGATTCCGTCGACATTGTGGTGGAACTCGTGGGCGGGTTGGAACCGGCGCGCGAGTGGGTGCGGCGGGCGCTCGCGGCGGGCAAGTCCGTGGTCACGGCCAACAAGCAGTTGATCGCCCATCATGGGCCGGAACTGCTGGAGCTGGCGCGTCGCCAGAAACGCCAGCTTGCTTTTGGCGCCTCGGTTGCCGGCGGCGTGCCGGTGGTCTCCGGACTGCAGGAAGGACTGGCGGGCGACCGTCTCTACCGCGTCTGCGGCATTTTGAACGGCACCTGCAATTACATCCTCAGCAAGATCGAAGACGGCGGCGGCGGTTTTGCCGAGGCACTGCGCGAAGCACAACAACTCGGATACGCTGAGAGCGATCCTACCGATGACGTTGAAGGCTTCGATGCCAGGGCCAAGCTGGCGATTCTGGTGCGCGTCGGATTGAACTGCGAAGTTGCGCCGGGCGAGATCGCCTGCCGCTCCATCGCCAGCCTGGAGGCGGTCGATTTTCACTATGCCCGGGACCTGGGCTGCACCATCCGCCAGATCTCCTGCGCCGAGCTGAAGGACGGAAGGCTGTTCGCCTCGGTGCAACCGGCGCTGGTGCCGCTCGATTCGCCGCTGGCGCGGGTACAGGGCAGCCAGAACCTGGTGATGGCGACCGGCGAGTTCGGCGGCGAGACGGTATTTTCCGGCCATGGCGCGGGCGGCCATCCTACGGCGGTGGCCGTCGTCTCTGATTTGATCGCCATCGCCGAAGGTCGCATGAACGGGTGGCATTCACCGCCGGCGCAGAAAGTGCCCGTGACCTCCGAGTTCAGCGCCCCGCATCATGTGCGCTTCACGGTGAGCGATCGCCCCGGGATCATCTCCTCCGTCTCAGGAATTCTGGCAAAACACGGCATCAGCATCGAAGCGGTGCTGCAAAAGCCGGGCTACTCGAGATCACGACTACCGTTCGTCATGACGATTGAGGAGTGCCCAAACTCGCTGGTAGAGCGCGCGCTTGAGGAATTGCGCGGCCTGGATTTTCTAGTGGAACCGATTCTGAGCCTGCCCCTGTTGCGGTAAGAGAGCCGAATGTATCTGCGATGCATTGACGAACGCTGTGCCAACAGGCTGGAGTTGCACGAGCGCGCCTTGACGTGTCCGCGCTGCAACGGCCTGCTGGAGGTGGCGGCCGGCCCGCTGATGTTTAGCCCCGAGGTGCTGAAAGAACGGTGGTGGAACCGACGCTGCTCACGCGATGCCCGCGATCGCAGCGGCGTGTGGCGCTTCCGCGAATTCCTGCCCGAGTACGTCCCGCGGGAAATCGTCACCCTGGGCGAGGGCAATGTGCCGCTGGTCGCGGGCATCAAGAGCGCCGACTGGGCCGGGCTCTCCGACATTCGCTTCAAGCACCTGGGCTGGAATCCCACCGCCTGCTTCAAGGACCTGGGAATGACCGTGGGCGTCACCGAGGCCAGATTTCAGGGCGCGCGCACGGTGGCCTGCGCCTCGACCGGCAACACCTCCGGTTCGATGGCCGCTTATGCCGCGCGCGCTGGAATGACGGCTCGCGTCTATCTGCCCGCGGGCGCGGTGTCGCCGAACAAGGTAGCGCAAGCTCTCGATTACGGCGCCGAGATCGTGGAGGTAGAGGGCAGCTTCGACCAGGCACTCGCAACGGCGTTGCGCGAGGCCGGCCCGGACATTTACTTCCTTAATTCCATCAATCCATTCCGGCTCGAAGGCCAGAAGACGGTGATGTTCGAGCTGCTGGAAGAGCTGGGATGGAATCCGCCCGACTACATCGTTGTCCCCGGCGGAAACCTGGGAAACACGTCGGCGTTCGGCAAGGCGCTGTACGAGCTCAAAGCTGCCGGGCTGATCGACAAGGTGCCGCGGCTGGTGGTGGTGCAAGCGGAAGGCGCGAACCCGCTGGTCCGCACCTGGCGCGCAGGTTCGGACGAGCTGCAGGTGGTGAAGGAGCCACGCACCGCGGCCACGGCGATTCGCATTGGCGCACCGGTTTCGTGGAGGAAGGCTTTGAAGGCGCTGCGATTCACGAACGGCCTGGCCATTGACGTGACCGATGACGAGATCGCCGAAGCCAAGTCGGTGATCGGTCGCGACGGCATCGGCTGCGAGCCAGCTTCAGCCACCACGCTTGCCGGCGCTCGCAAGCTGGTTCGCGACGGGACGATCAGCCGTGATGCCAGCGTGGTCGCCATCCTGACCGGACATGTGCTCAAGGACACCGATTACATCAGCAAGTCGCGGTACACCGCGACGGCGCGCTCCGCGGCCGAGGTCCAGGCAGACTAGGAGAGATGGAAACCAAACCAATGGCGATGCGAATGCGACTGGAGCCGGCGGATATTGCGGTACCGGCTTCGGTCGCGAATCTTGGGCCTGGCCTCGATACGCTGGCCGTGGCGTTGCAGCTCTACCTCCACGTACGTGCGCAGAGCTTGCCTGGCCCAGAGAAAAATGACCTGCGCTTCGATTTCGTCGGCTTTGAGCTGGACGGCGAAAACTTCATCGAACGCGCCTTCCGCTTCATGGCACTGCGGGACGGTGTGGAGTTCCCTTCGCTGAGCGTGGAAGTGCGCAGTGAGATCCCCAGCCGCTCCGGGCTGGGCAGCAGCGCCGCGGCTACGGTGGCAGGATTGCGCTTGTACGATGCTCTGTTCGGTCCCCGCCCAACGCAGGAACTGCTGAACGCAGCTTGCGAACTGGAAGGACATCCCGACAATGCCGCGGCTGTGCTCCTCGGCGGCTTGACCACCAGTTGTGAATTAGAAGACAGCTCGGTAATCGCGCTCTCCACGCCCTGGCCGGAGGCAATTCGTTTCGTGGTGCTGACTCCACACGTGGGGCTGGACACGGCATCTTCACGCCGCGCGTTGCCGAAGCGGCTTCGCCGCGAAGACGCGGTCTTCAACCTGCAACGGGTAGCACTGCTGCTGCAGGCGCTACAGAGCGGCGAATATTCACTGCTGCGCGAGGCTTTGCGCGACCGCTGCCATCAGCCTTTCCGCTTAATGCTGGTGCCGGGGTTGGAAGAGAGCCTTGAACTCCAGCACCCCGACCTGCTGGGGGTGTGCCTGGCAGGGGCGGGACCGTCCATCGTGGCGCTGGCAGAAAAGAACGTGGGTGCGGTGCAGGAGTTGCTGGCCAATACCTACCGGCCGCTGGGAATCCCGTTTACGGTACGCACGCTGCGCGCTTACCAAAACGGTACACGTACGCTGCAGGCTTGCCTCTCGGCGGCGGCAACGTCTGCCGACAATATAGGATTAAAGAGTACTCCCTAATTAATTCTTTGAAGGTCCGGAACTCCATGCTGACCACGAAAGCGCGCGACGTCCTGGTAGCCAAGAACCTGCAACAGGTCCGCTCGCCCATCCGCGATTTGGCCGCGGTCGCCGATGAATTACGGCGGCAGGGCAAGACCGTCCTCATGCTGAACATCGGCGATCCGCTGGATGCGGACTTCAGCACGCCTCCCGAGCTGGTGGAAGCGGTGGTGAAAGCTCTGCGCGAGGGCAAGAACGGCTACGCTCCGGCCCTGGGCGTGGTCGAAGCGCTCGCAGCCATCCGTGGCGATGCCGAGCGCAAGGGCATTTGTAACATCCAGGACGTGTTCATCACCGAAGGCGTCAGCGAAGCCGTGGACATCTGTCTCACTGCGCTGCTCAACCCGGGCGACGATCTGCTGGTTCCCCGCCCGGGATACCCGCTCTACAGTGCGGTGCTGGCCAAGATCGGCGCCGCACGCAATCCCTACGACCTGGCGGAAGAACTGGAGTGGGAACCCGACGTCGAGAGCCTCGCCACACGGGTGACGCCCTCGACGCGCGGGATCGTGCTCATCAATCCCAACAATCCGACGGGCGCGGTGCATTCGCGCCGCACTCTGGAAGCGATTGTTGACCTCGCCCGACAGCATAACCTCGTTATCTTCGCCGACGAGATCTACGACCGCGTCACCTTCGACGGCGCCGGGCACGTACCCCTCGCTACGCTCGCACCGGACATCCCGGTAGTTACCTTCGGCGGATTGTCCAAGGGTTTTCTCGCCACTGGCTGGCGCGTGGGCTGGTGTGTGGTGAGCGGGCCGGCGACCAGTGTGCAGTCGTATATGGAAGGCATGCACAAGCTGCTGCGCTCGCGCCTGTCCGCCAATCATCCGGTGCAGTACGCAGTGCGTCCGGCGCTCGAAGGTATGCAGCAACACCTGCCCGGCATGATCGCCAAACTTCGGGCACGCCGCGACCTGACCTTGCAGTGGTGCGACTCAACCCCGGGCGTGCGCTGCGTGGCGCCGAAGGGCGGCTTCTACGCCTTCCCGCGCCTCGACATCCCCGAAGACGATCTTGACTTCGTGAAGGCGTTGTTGCTTGAAAAGCAAGTGCTGGTGGTTCACGGCGGTGGATTCGGACAGCAGGTCGGCACGCGGCACATCCGCATTGTCTTCCTGCCCCAGGAAGCCACACTGAGGAGCGCCTACAAAGCCATCGCTGAGTTTATGGCGGCACATTATCGCGGCGCCTGATGTTCACCGCTGAGCGGCAATCTTCGACGGAAAAGTGAACTCAGCGGCTAGGCTGTCGCCTTGGACGGCGGCTTTTCAGGATAAAGCCGTTCGAATTCGGGCTCGCCACGAAGCAGGCTCAGATCCGGGTCGCGGCGGGCCCAGTCGGGATCTTTGAATCCCGCCTCCCAGGCCTTGCGCAGAGCATCGAGGGCTTCGGTTTTCTTCTTCATGAAGCAAAAGGTGCAAGCGGCGTTGTACAAAACCGTGGCCTCGTTCGGCCGCAGGGTGATGGCCAGATTGGTCTCCCGAACTGCTTCGTCAAGCCGGTCCATCTGGGCATACATACCGCCGAGAAGAATGCGCGCGCGAGCATCTTCCGGGACCCGCTGGAGATGCTGCTCCAGCGCGGTGACGAACCGCTGTTTCACATTGCGCAGCGCTTCGTCCTTCCCCAATGCCCCCAGAGAATTCATGATGGGCACGTAGACGTTGTAATCCTCGCCGCTGGCTTCTACGGCAGCATCAGCCCGATTCGCGACATCCTGATAACGCCCGGAAGAAAACAGCGTGCGCATCAGGATGTAATAGGCCCCCTCGCAATCACGTTTGCGATCAATGGCCTTCTGGACCACGGCCACGGCCTCATCGTACTTGCCATTGGCATACAGGATCCAACCCTGGGCGACCTGTACCTCGGGCAGATCGGGGCGCAGCACAACTGCCGTCTCCGAGGCCTTCATGGCGCGCTGCATCCACACCGGATCGCGACCGTAGTTGTAATGATTCTGAGCGCAGACGTTGGCGATGGCGGCGTAGGCCAGGGCGAAGTTCGGATCGAGGATGGCGGCGTTCTCGAACATCTGCAGGGCGAATTCCAGGTCCTGGCGCTGCAGACGGCGAGCGTAGCTCTTGCCCCGCAGGTAGAGATCGTATGCCTGCAAGTTGTCGGTCGGCTTGGCGGCGATGGCCTCCTGCTCCTGCGGCGACAGCGTGATGCGCAGGGCCTCGGCGATCTTGCTGGCGATCTCGTCCTGAACCTCGAACACGTCCTTCATTTCACGGTCATAGCGCTCCGACCAGATGGGGAAATCCGTGTTGGTGTCCACCAACTGAGCATTGATGCGCAAGCGGTTGCCCGCCCGCCGCAAGCTGCCAGCCAGGACATAAGCCGCTTTCAGTTGTTGCCCGATCTGCGCCGGAGTGACCTGCTTGTCGCGATAGGCCAGCACGGTGGGACGCGAAAAGATGTTCAGGCCTTTGATCTTTGAGAGTTCGGTGATGATGTCTTCAGTAATGCCGTCACGAAAATACTCGTCCTCTTTGGCCCCGCTGAGGTTCTCGAAGTAGAGGACGGCCACCGATTTCGTGCTTGGCCTTGCGGCCCCACTACGCGAGTCTCCTGCGCCGGCTGCGCGCTTCTGCCCAGAATCGAGGTCGCGCTTGAGGCGAACGAGGTCGGTCTTAAGGTCGGTGGCGGTCTGATATCGGAGGTTCCGGTCTTTTTCCAGCGACTTGTCCACAATGCGGACAAATTCAGGCGGCAAAGCTGGATTTACTTTGACCATGGGGGCCGGGTCCCGGTTCAGAATCGCTTCGTACACCACGGCCGAGGTATCTCCCTGAAAAGGAAGCAGCCCGGTCGCCATCTGATAGAGGACCGTCCCGAGTGAAAACAAGTCGGCTCGGGAATCGGTCAGTTGGCCTCGCGCCTGCTCGGGCGACATATAGGACACGGTGCCCAGAGCCGTCCCAGGGGTGGTGAGGTCCTCGGGCCGGCCCATGGTCTCGAGCTGCGACGCGCCGGCCGGCCCAACCTTGGGCCGGAAAGTCTCCATTTTGGCCAGGCCGAAGTCGAGAATCTTCACTTGCCCTCGCGGCGTGACAAATATATTCGCCGGTTTAATGTCGCGGTGCACGATGCCCTTGGCGTGCGCCGATTCCAGGGCGTCGGCGATCTGGATGGCCAAGGCCAGCAGTTGTTCGATCTCAAAAGGATGCTGGCCGATCATCTGCGCCAGCGACTGCCCTTCCAGCAACTCCATGACAATGAAGTGCTGCCGCTCATGCTGCTCGATGGCATAGACCGTGCAGATATTGGGATGATTGAGGGCAGAAGCAGCGCGCGCTTCGCGCTGGAAGCGCTCCAGGGAATGCGCGTCTTGAGCCAGGTCGTGAGGCAGAAACTTCAGGGCAACACGACGCCCCAGGTGTGTGTCCTCAGCTTCATACACCACACCCATGCCGCCGCTGCCAAGCTTGCGAACTACGACATAGTGAACGACGGTCTGACCGATGACGGATTCCATGATTCGCCAAAGAGGGAAGGAGTTTAATCGCCGATGCTAAGGGCGGTCAAGAAACATTCAGGTTGGGCGGCGGCTGAGAGATCGCGAACCGTCGTCGGCTAGGTAGCGCGCGCGGCGGCAGAGCGTTGCCGGACCAGCGCGATAAAAGCCAGGGCAGCGCGTGGAAGGCTGCGATCTCTGCGATAGATCAACCCCAATTCCCGCCACAGCGCGGCTCCCTTGAGCGGGATTAACACTACATGGCCGGCCGCCTCTTCGGCCTGAGCGAAGCTGGCGCTGATCAGGGTTGCGCCCAGGCCCGCCGCCACAAAGTTCTTGATCATTCCCACACTCGGCAGCTCCATGGTCACGCGCAACTTTTCCCGGTGCGGGCGGAACAGCTTATCGAGCAACTGCCGCGTGTATCCGGTCTTGGGGAAGATGAGCGAGTGCTGCGCAATCTCCTCCACGGAAACATCGGCGTGCTTGGCCAGCGGATGCCGCGGTCCCACCATCACCATGAGGCGGTCGCGAAATATCGAGTGGACCTTCAGGCTGGGAGAGCGAACCGGCAGCGTGACGATGCCGACATCGAGCACGCCCGACTCGATCCGTTCCACGATTTTGCGGCTGAAGTTGCGGTAGATGTTGATCTGCACCGCGGGATAGAGGCGCGAGTACTCCGCGAAGGCGTCGGGCAGAACGTAGAGGCAGGTGGCTTCGTTAACGCCGATGGTAAGGATTCCGCGCGGAGTGACGTTCTGGTCGGCGACGGCGCGCAACGACTCGTCGCGCAGGCTCAGCATCTGCCGCGCGTAATCGAGCAGCACCTTGCCAGCGGGCGTGAGGTGCACGCTCTTGCCGGCGCGGTCGAGCAGCTTTTCGCCGTATTCCTCTTCCAGCTGGTGGATCTGCGCGCTCACCGCCGACTGCGAGCGGAAGACTTTCTGCCCAGCGCGGGAGAAATTCCCCTGCTTGGCGACCTCGAGGAACGTGGTTAGAACGTCGAAATCCATAGCGATCAAATATCCTGCAGCAGCGCCTCAGCCAGCGCCTTCTGGCGGGCGGCATCAAGTTTGGCGCCGCCGACTGTCAAATAGAAAACATCAATGGCCTTCTGGCCTTCAGTATCGATGAGCGCAACCTCAATGTTGCAGCCCTGCTTCGCCAGCTTTGAGCTCACGTGATACAGCAGCCCAGGCCGGTCCTGCGCCACCAGTTCCAGCAGAGTGCTGTGGGAAGAGCTGTGATCGTCGAAGGTGAGCCTGGGCTGGATGGTCACCTTCGCCGGACGCATGCCGCCGGGCTTGGCGCGGCCTGCCATCAACGCCGCCAGGCTCAGCTCTCCGCTGAGCACCGAGAGCAGGTTGTTCTGGAAGCGCTCGATCTCCGTTGGATTCAGCTCGAAGGTGCGAAACAGATCGGTAAAGTGAAATGTGTCCAGCACCACGGCGGCCTGATTGCAGTAGGCGTCTGCCTTCACGATGTTCATGCCCCAGGCCGCCAGCGTACCGGCGATGGTGGCGAACAGCATCGGGCGATCGGTGGTGACCAGCGTCAGTTCATAGTGGTGCGAGCGCTTCTCCACCGACAACTGGACCGGCGCCTCCGCCAGCGCCTCCGCCATCCGCAGATGCTGCGTGATCTCGGCTGCCGAATGGGTCAGGAGGTAGCGCTTGGGAAACCCCGCGAGGAATTCCTTCAGCTCGTCACCGGTGGTCTCCGGGTGGGCTCGTGCGACCGGCAATTGGCCTGGATGCAAGCGCTCCTCGTCGAGGCTGCGGTTCATGTGGTTGATGGTCTCGGCATAAAGCTGCCACAGCATTTCCGCCTTCCATGGCGTCAGAGCTTCCGGGTTGACGGACTTGATGTCGGTGTAGGTGAGCAGGCACAGCATCTTCATCCGTTCCGGAGTGCCGATTTTGGCGGCCAGAGCGCGGACCGTCTCGGGATCGAAGATGTCGCGGCGCGACAGCGCCACCGACATCTCCAGATGATTGGCGACCAGGAAGCGGACAGTATCGGCCGCGTCGGCATCCAGCTCCAGGCGCGCCAGGATCGGATCGAGTACCTGCAGACTGCCGACGATGTGGTTCTCCGCTGGCATGCCCTTGCCGATGTCGTGAACCAGCAGCGTAAGGAACAGTAATTCGGGGCGTTCGGTCTCGGCCAGAATCTCGGCAAACCGCGGTTCCTCGGCCTGGCGAAGACGGTGCAGGTTCTCGATGGCGATGAAGGAGTGCTCATCCACCGTGTAACGATGGTAGTAGTCGCGGATAACCAGCGCATCGATGAAATGGAATTCCGGAAGCAGGATGGTCAGTAGCCCGGTGCGGTGCAGCCCGCGCAAGGCATCTGCGGCATAGCGCAGGGTGAGGATGGTGCGCAGGCGATCCCAGAATCTAGGCAAACCGGGCAGCCGCTGGCGCAGCAGGGGCAAAGCTTTTTCGATGCGATGCTCGGCGTCACGGCTAATCTTCAGCCCGTGGCGGGCAACAAACTCAAAGAGCGAAAGCGCAGTCGAAGCATCCTCCATCGCCGTGGACTGCCGAAGCAGGATGCGCCCATGGCTGACCTGAAAGTCGGCGTTGGAGAGCCGTGATCGCCAGTCGTCGAAGGCGTGGTAGAGGGAAGAGCGCGCCCCCTCGACGTCATCCAGGAACTGGGTGGCGGCGCGGTCGATGATGCGGGCCTGGCGGAAGTAAAGGCGCATCCACTCCGCGGGCTCCAGGGCGCGGTTCGCTTTGGCGCCAACGCCCGCAGCCGCAGCTTCGGCCTGGAGTTCGTAGCTGAGCGCGTTGTCGTCCCGTCCCTGCCGATAATGCAGGAAGCAGCGGACCGCGCACAGGAAGTCGAAGGCGCGCAGGCAATCCTCGCGCAACTCCTGTGCCAGCAGCCCGGCGGGCGGCCGGGGCTGCCGCTTTTCGAGCGCCGAGATCAGAGCCAACCAGCAGGCGACGTTGTAATCACGCAGGCCGCCCGGGCCTTCCTTAACGTTGGGCTCAAGGTGAAAGATGGTCTGGCCGTACTTGGTATGACGCGTGCGCGTCAACTCCGCAAGGTTCTGCACCAGCGCCTGGCGCTCCCGCACCACCAATTGCGGCACCACCACGTCATGCAGGCGGGCAAACAACTGCGGGTCTCCGGCGAGATAGCGGCAGTCCAGCAGTGACACGTTGAATTCGAGATTGTCGCGGTACAGGCGGCCGCATTCCGCCAGGCTGCGGGTAGCAGGGCTGACGCGCATGCGCAGGTCCCACATCTCGCGGCAGAGGCTGGCGATCCCCGGCTTGTACTGCTGCTCCGTGCGCCCGTCCGCGGTGAGAAACAGGAGGTCCACATCGGAACCGGGGAACAGGACTTTGCGTCCGAAGCCGCCCAGCGCAGCCAGGCAGAAGCCCTCGGCGCTGCCCGGTTCGTGCGCGATAAAGGTGGAGTAGAGTTGCTGCGCGATGGAGTCCACCAGCGCCGCTCGCTCGCGCACCGCAGCCATGCCGTCTCCGCTCTCCTGGTAGCGGGCGCGAATCTGTCCCGATTCGGAGAGGTACAAGTCCCGCAGATTGGGTACGGCAGCAGCCGACATAACAAAACAAGTGGTTAGTTGTTAGTCGGTGGTCGTTAGCCGAACCAGGCCGTGCCTTAGCCGATGACCGGCGACTAACGACCAACGACTTGTTCTACAGGGCGCCTTGGCCGCGTTCATCGTTGCGGATGCGGATTGCGTCATCGATGTGGGAGACGAAGATCTTACCGTCGCCGATCTTGCCGGTCTTGGCAGAGCCCACGATGGCTTGGATGGCCCGTTCCACCAAGTCATCCGGCACGACCATCTCAATTTTTACCTTCGGCACCAGGTCCACGGTGTATTCACGACCGCGATACACTTCGGTGTGGCCCTTCTGTCGGCCGTGACCGCGCACGTCGGTGACCGTCATTCCTTCCACCCCGATCTCCTGCAGTCCTTCCTTGACCGCTTCAAACTTGGAAGGCTGAATGATTGCTTCGATTTTGGTCATGACACCTCGTTTGAGTACCAAGTAGTCGCACGTACCAAGTGAGGAGTTTCCGATGTTCGCTACTGCGCTACTTCAAAACTCCAAGTTGTAGCCTTCCTCGCCGTGCTGGGAAAGGTCCAGCCCCTGGACCTCCTGCTCCGGCGCCACTCGCAGTCCCACCACGAGATCAACGACCTTCAGAATCACCAGCGTCCCCAGGATTGCCAGGCACCATGCAATGGCAACCCCCACGAATTGATTCAGCAACTGGTGCGCATTGCCTTCAATCAGGCCCACTGGCCGCGGATTCCCTGCGCTGTCTTTGAAAACAGGATTCACCACGCTGACGGCGAAGACTCCGGTGAGCAGCGCTCCGATAGTCCCGCCGGCGCCATGGACGCCGAAGGCGTCGAGGGTGTCGTCGTAGCCGAACGCGGCTTTCACCTTGGCGACCATCGAATAACAGAAAACGCCAGCGATGAAGCCGATGACGAGAGCGGACATCGGACCCACGAACCCGGAAGCCGGAGTAATGGCCACCAGTCCAGCGACCGCGCCCGAGATGGCGCCCAGCGCGCTGGGTTTGCCATTGCGCAACCACTCGGCCAGTCCCCAGCCCACCACAGCGGCGGCGGCCGCAAAATGCGTAGCCACGAACGCGCTGGTAGCCAGGCTACCGGCGGCGAGCGCGCTGCCGGCGTTGAAGCCGAACCATCCCACCCATAGCAAACAGGCGCCGATAAAGCTGAGCACGACGCTGTGCGGCAGAATCGATTCCTTGGGATAGCCCAGGCGCTTACCGAGATACAACGCGCATACCAGCGCCGAAACGCCGGAGGTGATGTGCACCACCGTGCCGCCGGCGAAATCCAGCGTCGGCAAACGCCCGCCCAGGCTGGCGTTCAACAGGCCGCCTTTGCCCCACACCATGTGCGCCATGGGGGCATAGACGATCAGCGACCACAGCACCATGAACAGCGCCATCGCGCTGAACTTCATGCGCTCAGCGAAGGCGCCGGTGATCAGAGCCGGTGTGATGATGGCGAACATCAACTGGAAGACCATATAACTCTGTTGCGGAATGGTGGCCGCGTAATCGGGGTCCGGCGCCGCACCCACTCCGCGCAGAAAAACGTGCCCGAAGCCGCCGATAAAGCTTGTTCCCGACCCGAAGCAAAGGCTGTAACCAATGATGGCCCACAGCACGGTCACGATGGCCATCAGCGCA
>Ga0335079_10005191_pt1 | contig 14929 bp, 14 predicted proteins | sample Lox_Sample_33_FD_206719 | JGI IMG/M metagenome (GOLD analysis project Ga0335079, IMG submission 206719) | Soil microbial communities from Loxahatchee National Wildlife Refuge, Florida, United States - Lox_Sample_3.3 | ecosystem: Environmental > Terrestrial > Soil > Wetlands | place: USA...
CGTCGATGTTCGAGGCCTCAATCCGCTTCGCGTAAATCTGCCACAGCGGTGGATGCTGCTTGATGACCTTGTACATCAGCGGCTGCGTCACGGTCGGGTCGTCCACTTCGCTGTGACCGTGACGGCGGTATCCGATCAAATCCACCACCACGTCGGTTGCGAACTTGTAGCGATACTCCGCCGCCATCCGCGCGATCCGCACCACTGCATCCACATCTTCTCCGTTCACGTGGAATATCGGAATCGATTGCCGCCGCGCCAGTTGCGCGGCAAATCGCGACGAGTGTTCTTCCCGGGCATTGGTCGTGAATCCCAGCAGGTTATTCACAATCACGTGGATTGTCCCGCCCACCGTGTAGCCCGCAAGGTCAGCATAATTCAGCGTTTCGGCTGTGATCCCCTGCCCGGCAAATGCCGCGTCGCCGTGCACCAGCAGCGGAAGGTATTTGGCCTTGCCGTTTTCGCCCGTCCGGTCCTGCTTTGCCCGAGTGCGTCCCACCGTCACTGGATCGACGGCCTCCAGGTGGCTGGGATTCGACGCCAGGTGGATATGAATTCTCTTTCCGTTCTTCGTGACGTACTCGCCCGTGGCGCCGATGTGATACTTGACATCACCCGAACCGAGAACACTGCGCGGGTCCACGTCTTCAAATTCGGCAAAAACTTGCTCCGTCGGCCGGTTCGCCACGTGAACGATGACGTTGAGCCGGCCGCGGTGACTCATTCCCATGACTAATTCCAGGGCGCCGTGCTCCCCGGCTACATCCAGAATCTCATCGACGGCCGGCAGCAAAGAGGTGTTGCCTTCGAGCGAGAACCGCTTTAAACCCAGATATCTCTGCTGGAGCGTCTGCTCGAACAGGTCCGCCCTCATCAGCAGGTCCAGCGCCCGCTCCCGGTCCAGGGTTTCGGGTTCGGATTCAATATGCTCCTGGATCCAGCGACGCCGCTCCGGATCGGCAATGTGCATGAATTCCACGCCTACGCTGCCGCAGTAGATGCGCCTTGCCTCACGAGCCCATTCGTTGTCGATACGAAGATCGGGATGCGGTTGCGGCGGCATGAGGCCGAGCGGGTTGAGTTCGGCTTCAAGGTATCCAAACTGCCGGAACAGGCCGAAGACGCGTTCGCGGTCGTAGCCATCCATACCTTGCAAGGCCTTGTTCCCCGCAGGATTACGAGTCGTAGAAGTCGCCATAATCAATATCTATAGAATAACTCACGTCCGACCGGGGCCACGAACCAGCCCGCGATGGTGAGTGGTCCAGTTCTGAATCGTCATCCCCAGCGGCCTCCACCTGCGGGCGGCGTCCTGACCGGGTTCCAACTGTGTCGGCCGTCACTGCGCGCGCTCTCAAACGGAAATAATCTGGTCCCAGCGGAGAAACGCCCATGACATTTCATCCCAAGTCGGCCAGGCCCGGAACACCCGTCCTGCTCGGAATCCCGTTTGACGCCAATTCCTCATGGCTGCGCGGCGCGGCTGGGGCTCCCGCGATCATCCGCGTCGCTTTCGGGTGCGCCTCTTCCAACCTTACGACCGAAACCGGCGTGGACTTGAGTGCCGACGGCGCATACTGCGACGCTGGGGACCTGAAGTTCACCTTCGGAGATCCGTTTGCCGCTATCGAGGCCAAGGTTGGAGAACTGCTGGATCACAATCTGCGCCCTGTTTGCATGGGAGGCGATCACTCGATCACCCTGCCCATCGTGCGTGCTTTCGGCCAGCGTATTCCCGACCTGACGATTCTCCATTTCGACGCGCATCCCGATCTCTACGACGAACTCGAAGGCAACCGGCAGTCGCATGCGTGTCCTTTTGCCCGGATCATGGAGGAGAAGGCGGCAAAGCGGCTCATCCAGGTCGGCATCCGCAATATGACGGCGCATCAGCGGGAACAGGCGGAACGATTCGGAGTCGAAGTGATCGAAATGCGGCATTTGCCGGCCCTCGATCGCATGAAGGTCGACGGTCCGGTTTACATCTCCTTTGATATGGATGCTCTGGACCCGGCGTTCGCTCCGGGCATCTCGCACCGCGAGCCGGGAGGCATGTCGGTGCGGGAAGCGCTTGCGCACATCCAGGCGATCAGGGGAAGAGTTGCCGGAGCCGATATCGTGGAGTTCAATCCGGCGCAGGACCACACCCAGATGACCGCCATGGTCGCCGCCAAGATGCTGAAGGAAGTCATGGGAAAGATGATCGCGGGCTGACGCGAGGTGTCAGGCAGCAGGTGCCACGTCCAGGGGCTTGCTGGTGGGGACGTTTGCTATCTTGGTTGAGCGTTTCCCAGACCTGACGTCTGCGGTCTGCAGTCCCCAAATTCCTGCATCCACTCCGTCCTCGCCATCGTCTACTCCACCGGAGGCCTTCATGACCCCAGGCATGGTTGACATCCCCAGCCGCTACTCTGTCCCCGAAACTCTCGACCGCTTGCAGTCGCTGCTCAAGCGAAATGGCGTGACTGTCTTCGCGCTGGTAGATCACAGCGGAGAAGCGGCAAAGGCCGGGTTGGAAATGCGGCCGACGCAACTGCTGATCTTCGGCAATCCAAAGGCGGGAACACCGGTGATGGTTGCAGCTCCGAGCTGCGCGATTGATCTGCCGTTGAAGGCGCTTGCATGGCAGGATGCGCAGGGGAAGGTTTGGCTCTCCTATAATGCGCCTGAATACCTGCAGCAGCGGCATGACATTCCGGCCGATCTGGTGAAGAACATCGCGGGACCGGCTGCGTTGTTGCGCAAGGCTGTGGAATAATTGCGGCTGCCTCGCGCCCGAAGATGCCGCCCGACAAAACCAATCCGATCGATACGAGCACAAACCCCAATCTCAGAACTCCCAACCGGGCGCGCGATCACCTTGCGAACGAGCGGACCTTTCTGGCGTGGGTGCGAACGGGAATCGCGACGATCATCTTCGGATTTGCGATTGGGCGCTTTGCCATTGCGCTGCGCGAGTTCCTGCGGCTGGAAGGACACGGAGCCACGGTTTCGACCAGCGTTTCCGCATGGTTCGGAGTGATCTCGATTATCGGCGGAGTGCTATTGATTCTCGCAGGCTTGTCGCGCTACCGGAAAACACGATTGCAACTTGACACGGACAGCTTCGAGCCCGCGGGATTTGTCATTGACCTTGTTTCTTACCTGCTGGGATTGTTCGGGCTAGCGCTCGCAGGATATCTGGTGTATATCGAGCTGTTCCGAAAGTGAGTTCTGGCGAAGAGAAGGAGACTTTTTCGTACGGGATCGAGCTCGGATTCGCGCTTGAGAGGGAAGCTCGAAAACTGTTTACCAGTTAGTATCGAACCCCCTATCCAGGCGATCTATTAGAATCAATGATTTATGGAGATGCTTTCTGTAGATCCTTGAGGAGTAAGGAGTTAGTGGTATTTTTAGCTTGGCAAGTGTGAGTTTTTAAGTTATTGAAAATAATAAAGATATTTGATTATCCAAGCGTTCCTGTTCTTGGGGATGCTTTGATCTTTGAAAAATAAGGACTTAGCGGCAAGATATATATTATTCAATAATTTACAGCGATGATTTTGGAGGATTCGAAGGGATCTATGGCTGATTCGGGGCAGGCGCAGCGAGAAAAAGAGCTGGCGGGACGGGCGGCGGCGGAGCTGGTTCGCGATGGAGATGTGGTCGGGCTGGGTACGGGATCGACGGCGTACTTTGCGGTGGTGGCGCTCGGAGAACGAGTGAAGGGCGGGCTGAAGATCGTCGGCATTCCGACGTCGGTTGCGACGGCCGAGGTGGCGAAAAAAGCCGGTGTTCCGCTGACTACGCTCGACGAGCATCCTGAAATTGACATCACCCTCGACGGCGCCGACGAGATCGATCCGCACCTCAATCTGATCAAGGGGGGAGGCGGCGCGCTGCTGCGCGAAAAAGTGGTGGCCGCGGCGTCGAAAAAAATGGTCGTTGTCGCCGACTCGGCCAAGACCGTCCCCGTGCTCGGCAAATTTCCGCTGCCGGTGGAAATCGTCGCCTTCGCGCGCACTGTGGTCGAAAACAAGATCAAGTCTCTGGGCGCGACCGTCAGGCTTCGTACCAAGCCCGACGGCGCCACCTGCCTGACCGACAACGGCAATCCCATTCTCGATTGCAGCTTCGGAAAGATCGAAGACCCGGCTGCGCTGGCGCGGATTTTGAGCGACATGCCGGGCGTGGTAGAGCACGGCCTGTTTATCGGCTTGGCAAGCATGGCACTGGTAGCGAAAGGAAATCTGGTTGACACGCTCGACCGGGGGGCCCGCAAACCAAGAAGGGAAGCCTGAAAACCAGTGATGCCAGAAGCCGCGCTCGCGCCTGTCAGTGAGCCTGTTCACAGCGGGCTAGTGACGCCTTCCACCGCCTGCCGCGCTTCCTCGACCGTAATCATCAGCGTCATTGGCTCGACCGGTGATGGAACGAATCCCCACTTCTCATAGAACCGTTTGGCGCGCTCCGAAATCGCGTGCACCAGAATGGCCCGGATGCCGGCAATCTCAGCCGCCTGCAACGTGCGCAATACGGCGTCGCGCAGCAGAGCCGGACCAACTCCTCGGCCCTGCATCGCGTGGTTAACCGCGAGCCTGGCGAGCACCATTACCGGCACCGGCTCCGGCATATTGCGCCGCACGCGTCCAGGCGCAACCACGTGAGCCACCGCGCCCACCGCCAGCGCGTAGTAGCCTACAACCCGCGTTCGCACGCAGACAACGTAGGTTCGCGACGCACCACTTTCCTCGTTCTGCAGCGCGCGTTTTCGCAGCCAGTCATCGAGTGCAGGCTCTCCGCAGTGGAATTGCGACAGGTCGTGGCGGGAGGAAATTTTTTCGGGAGAGCCGATCGGGGGATCGTTGGAATCGAGGCCAGCCTTCATTTGTTCCAAGGCACCCGCGTCCTGAGCAGACGCGCCAGTCGCGCATTGGCAGCCGGAGGCTTATCGAGCATGGCCTGGAAGCGTTCAAATTCCGCTTCCGGGAGAGCGAAATAGCGCCGGTCAAGCAGGACACTTTCTGCTTCGCGGCAGGCCGTATCCAGCATAAAATCCGAGCGGTTCCGGCCGAGAGCGTGCGCGGCGCGATCAATCAGCGCCTTTTGCACGCGGCTCACCCGCAGGTTGATATTCTCGCCGCGGGCTTTGTCCGGTTTGGCCCCTGCTCCGGGCATGACGTGCCTCCATTGTACGCACGTTAAACATACATCGTTGTGCGCACATTGTCAATACGAATAGGTAAAGGCAACTTACGCGCCCGCAATCTCCTCGAGCGCCGCAAGCAGGCGCTCTACTTCCTCCGCCGTGTTGTAGTGCACGAGGCCGATGCGCAGGAAGCCGCCCGAGCGCTCCACGTCCAGCTGCTCGGTGACGTTGAGCGCGTAGTAGTTTCCATCCCAGGTGAAGAAGCCGCGCTCGCCGAGCCTGGTGGCGAGTTCGAGCGGCGTGTGTCCTGCGATGCGGAGGACGACCGTCGCACAGCGTTCGTCGAAGCGGCGCGGATCGGTGATGCCGTAGAGCTTCAGCCCGCGGATAGCGAGCAACCCAGCAATCAGTTTCTCTACGAGCGCGCGTTCATGCGCGTGGATGGCGGCGTGCGCGGCGATTAGGGCCTCGCGGCGTGTCATGGCGGATGAACCGAGATCGGCTGAGCCTGGATTTTGGGTAGCGCTGCGCTTGAGCGCTGCGTTTACGTCTGGCATTTCATCTGCGGCTTTGCAGCCTGCGGGAAAAGTGGTTTCGCGGGCTGGCGGTCCCCCAGCGGCTTGAAGCCGCTGTTGATTTTGGGCCCCTTGCGGCACGAGTGGAACTCGTGCCCTTCCCGTTCGTGCCCAATTCTGAAGTTTTTCCGCAGCCTGTTCAGTCGCTGACGTCGCCCGCCTTCCCAGTTCTTCCCAGTAATCCACGCAGGCCTTAATGCCCGCGATGCACTCGTGGTTCAGCGTGCCCCACTCCCAGCAGTTGGGAATCGCATTGGTATTCGGACGCACCTTATAAGGATGGAGCCGCTCGAGATGTCCGCGCTTGCCGTAGAGCACGCCCATGTGCGGTCCGAAGAACTTGTAGGTGGAGCAGACAAGGAAGTCGCAGTCGAGGGCGCGGACGTCGATCAGCCCGTGGGGCGCGTAGTGGACGGCGTCGATGTAGCTCAGTGCCCCGGCTTTCCGCGCCAGCCGGACGACCTCCCTGGCGTCATTGATTGTGCCGAAGGCGTTTGAGGCGTAGCCGGCGGCAACCAGGCGCGTGCGGCTGGTGATCTGGCGCGCCAGATCGTCCATGTCGAGCGTGCAATCGGCGGGATTGAACTTCGCTGCGCGGATGGTCACGCCCTTCTCTTCGAGCGCTTTCCAGGGTGAGAAGTTGGCGTCGTGGTCGAGGAGCGTAAGGACGATTTCGTCGCCCGGTCCGAGCTCTCGCGCAAAAGCCCGGCTGATGGCATAGGTGAGCGAAGTCATGTTCGGGCCGAAGACGATCTCGTTGGCGTCGCAGTTAAGAAAATCGGCCATGGCGGCTCGGGCTTCGGCGATCATGATGTCGGTGGCGCGGCTGGTGGCAAAAGCTCCGCCGGTGTTGGCGTTGTTGCGGGCCAGGTAATGGGAGATGGCGTCAATTACGCGCTGGGGAACCTGCGTTCCGCCCGGGCCGTCCAGGAAGACGGCAGGCTGTCCGTTGACAGTTTGAGACAACGATGGGAACTGGGAGCGAATCCAGGCAACGTCAAGGGAAGCGGAGATAGAGTGTTCGGCGGTGGGCATAGGCAGCAATATTCTAAATGCCGCGGGCCGCGATCGGATGGGAGGAGCGGGTCGCTGTGGAAGCGAAACTTAGTCCCCGGGACGGATTTCGAGGCGTGTCTCCACACATTCCCGCATAAGGCGCTTTCAGGCGGCGTGGTCGGAGGAATTGTGATGCGGCGGTTTTCCGGCGTTACTGGCATTGAGCTGGATGCGGCTGATGCAGGCGGTTTTCTCCGCCAGTTCGCTGGTGGAGGGCGAACCGTCTCCGGCCATTACGGAACCGGCTGCGAGCGCGAACCGCAAGGCATCTGCTTGATCGTCAAAGTAGAGAACGACTTGGCCTGACATAGGACTTCTCCCTGGTGCGAGCCTTGGGCCTCACTTGCGATGAGGCCGGGGGATGTAATGATCGAGCGCTCGTGGCGCGGAAGTGGCGCAGGCAGTACGTGAGGCTATTGTGAGTGGAAAAAGCAGCGGGTGGTAGTGACTGAGTTGATTCGGGCGGACGGGAAGGGCATCCGGTGTGGAACACGCGCGGAGCCCGCCGCCACTCGTGATATCGGTTGCGCGAACCTGGGCGAGGTCAGTTAATGCGATACGACGGTCATGGCGAAGCCGGAGGCATTATGAGTGCCGTTAGTGACGGGTGTGAACGCGCCATTCTTCCAGTAACCGGCCATCTCGATGCCTCCGACAATATTGGCACCGGCCACATATACATCGCTTCCGGAAACGACGACCGCGTTGGCAGCGGTCGGGCCTCCGCTTGTGAGCAGGGTGAGTGAGCCGTCTTTCCAGAAATCAGCGATCGCGGCCCCTTGCCCGAGATCCTGGTTGCCGACAACATATACGTCCGCACCGGATACGGCCACGGACGTTGCCCCGGTCGGGGTCTGATCGGTGAGGACAGTGGGAGTACCATTCTTCCAAAAGGTGGCCTGATTGCATCCGGGAGGGGGCGGAGGAGGCTGAGCCGCCGGGCAGCTGTTCCCAGCGATATAGATGTCGCCTCCCGAAAGGAAAATGGACTGGGTGATGCCGACGCCGAGCGGGTCAGATAATGCTGTGGGCACACCGTTCTTCCAGAGCATCGCGACCGGGCCGGTGTAGGTAGTGGTCGGATTGACCTGAGTTGTCACGTACTGCCAGCCGGCCACGTACACGTCGCCTTCGGAGACGGCGATGGCCCACGCCTCGGCACCATTTGAGCCGTTGAAACTGGTGAGCGGAATCGCTACCCCATTCTTCCAGTACTCCGCCACGCCCCCGTCCCAACCTGCAACGTAGACATCACTGCCGTCGACAAAAATGGACATGGCAAAAGCATCGTTACTGGCTCCATCGGTTAGCGGCACCGCGACACCGTTTTTCCAGTATTGGGCAACCTGGCGAGTCGTGCCGCAGACGTTGCCGGCAACATAGACATCAGGGCCTGAAACGAAAATGGAGGTCGCATCCGACCCACATGTGTCCGTGCCCAAGGCTACAGCCGTGCCATTCTTCCAATACTCAGCGATCTCGGGGACGGTGTCGCCCGCCTCGAACCCGGCGACATACACATCCGGCGCTTGGGGTGGTTGTACTTTGGAGCTGCCACTGCCGCATGCCAGCGTCAGGCTAGTCATGCAGGCGACGATTGCTGATGAGAGAAATGGTGCGGCCTTCCTAGTCATGAGATCCTCCCCGGGATGGGAATCTTCCAACGACTTCGGCTTGCACTCACATTAGTTATTAGTACGCAAACCCATCGGGCTGACTTACCGCGCCCACGCGCACGTAATGATCGATAAACTCGCGGCCTGCAGCCATGGCTTTGCGATTGACTTCTTTCAGTTCGACTTTCTTGACCTTCTTCTGGAGCACTCCCTCGGCGGTTGCGGCCAGCAGGCACTCGGTTTCTTCGAGCAGGGCGCCCATCAGGACGATGTTGGTGGCTTTGGTGGAGCCGAGTTTGTCGGCCATCTCCGACGCGGGAATGCAGATGACGCGAGCCTGCGGGAGCTGAAAGTCTTCCGGGAGCCGCGCCGCGTTATAGAGGATGAGACCTCCGGGGGCAACCTGCGGCGCAAACTTACGGAGGGAGACTTCATTCATGGCAATGAGGACGTCTGGGTGCGAGATAAGCGGAGTGCCAATACGCTGCTTGGAAAGGCAGACATGGCAGTGTGCGCTGCCGGAGCGCATTTCCGGACCGTAGGACGGAAGCCAGCTTACTTCCAGGCCTTCCTGCATGCCCATTTCGGTGAGCAACTGGCCGAGTAGAAGCACCCCTTGGCCGCCGAAGCCGGCGACCTTGATTTCGAATGTCTCGAAGTGGTGTTGATGTGCGCGCGGGGAAGCGGGCGCCGGCCCGCCGGGAGCCGTTGTAACCACGCTGGTGTGCATATCGGCTTGAGTGCCGATGCGGGCGTCTCCGATCTCCAGGGTTTCGGGGACCGTGTGATGGGGGACAATGGCATTTTGCACGGGCTCGTGCACGTGGTCTTTAAAAACGTTGAGCGGGAAGTTGGGGATCATGACGTCGGCGACCCACTTACGGGCCTCGACCGGATCCTTGGCCCAGATGGTGGGGCAGGGTGAAAGAATTTCGACGAAGGAGAAGCCCACGCCGTCACGCTGAACTTCGAGGGCATGGCGAACGGCCTTGCGCGCCTTCATGACATTCTTGTTGTCCGAGAGCGCAACCCGCTCGACATAGACAGGAGCCTCAAGTCCGGCGATCAGCTCGGCCATGTGCAGCGGGAAGCCTTCGTTGACGGGACGGCGCCCGAACGGGGAAGTGGTGCTCTTCTGGCCGACCAGGGTGGTGGGCGCCATCTGTCCTCCGGTCATTCCGTAGATGGCATTATTGACGAAGAAGACGGTGATCTTTTCCCCGCGGTTGGCGGCGTGGATGATCTCGGCGGTGCCGATGGCGGCCAGATCGCCATCTCCCTGATAGGAAATAACAATGCTGTCGGGGCGCGTGCGCTTGATGCCGGTCGCGCCGGCCGGAGCGCGCCCGTGGGCGAGCTGGACGTTCCCCACGTCAACGTAGTAATACGCAAAAACAGAGCAGCCCACCGGGCTGACAAAGATAGTTTTGTCCTGGAGTCCGAGTTCTTCAACGGCTTCCGCAATCAGCTTGTGGGCGACGCCATGACCGCAGCCCGGGCAATAGTGGGTCTGGTTCTGGAGGTCGCCTTTGCGCTCGAACGTGCTGTAGAAGACGGGCGACTTGGAGTGGGTAACCTCGTAGCCCGCGGCCAGGATTTCTGAAGCCTGTGCTTCGGTTTTCGCGTTGGTTGACATGTGTGCTCCGCCCTTGGGGACTCAAGCCCCTTGTATCTGTTCTGTTCGCGGCGCGCCGAAAGCGCGTCCTTTCAAGACTGCTAAACCATTTGTACGACGTGCTGTATCAACTGCGAGTAGACCTCTTCGACGGACGGGACATTGCCCCCCGCCCGCCCGTAAAATTCGACGGGAACCTTGCCCTCAAGCGCCAGCCGCACGTCTTCCACCATCTGGCCATTGCTGAGTTCCACGACCAGTACTTTGCCGACCTTGCTGGCGGCGTCGCGGAGAGCTTGCTTGGGGAACGGCCACAGGGTGATGGGCCGGAACAATCCCGCTTTCAGACCTTCGCGGCGGGCCATTTCGACCGCGGAACGCAGGACCCGGGCCGTAATTCCGTAACCGACCAGCAGAACTTCCGCGTCGGCAGTCTGGAACGTTTCATGGCGCGTTTCCAGCCGCGAAGCGCGGATGTATTTGGCTTCGAGCTTGCGAATGTGATTTTCCAGATCGTCGGGCTCAAGGAAGATCGAGCTGACAAGATTCTTGCGCGTCTCGGACGTGCCTTTCACGGCCCAGGGTTTTTCCGGGAGTCTGACTTCGCGATAGGTCAGGTCAAGGGGTTCCATCATCTGGCCGATAAAACCGTCGGCCAGGATGATGACGGGATTGCGGTACTCGTCCGCGAGTTCGAACGCAAGAATGGTCAAGTCCGCCATTTCCTGGACAGAGGCGGGTGCCAGGACGAGATTGCGGTAGCAGCCGTGCCCTCCACCTTTGACCATGGCGAAATAATCGCTCTGCTCGGGGGCGATGTTGCCAAGGCCCGGACCGCCGCGCACGATATCGACGATCACACAGGGAAGTTCGGCGCCCGCGCAATAAGAGATGCCTTCCTGCATCAGACTGAGGCCCGGACCGGAAGATGCGGTCATAACGCGAGCGCCGGCAGCGGCTGCGCCGTACACCATGTTGATGGCCGCGACCTCGCTCTCGGCTTGCAGGAACGTGCCGTCCACCTGTGGCATCAGCAGGGCCGCCGCTTCAGCGACCTCGCTGGCCGGCGTGATGGGATATCCGAAATAGGAGCGGCATCCGGCCAGGATGGCCCCCTTGACGATGGCGACATTTCCCTTACAGAGCTGCCGCATGGGATTCTCCTTGATTCTTGGTTTGCGTTTCCGGGTGAGCCAGAGGCTTGGATGGCGGAGCGAGGCGGTAGACGGTAATCGCGCCGGGTTCTGGGCAGCAATAGAAGCAGATGCCGCATCCGGTGCAGCCTTCGCCGGTGTAGTGCGCGGGATGGACGCCGTACGCGTTAAGTTCCGGAAGCAGTTCGAGACACTCCGGAGGGCAGGACTCCACGCAAAGGCCGCAACCTTTGCATTCCTCGGTGTCGATCAGGATATTACCGCGCGCTTGTTTGGTTTTGGTCTGTTCTGGCATTCCTCACCTCGACATGGCAGCAGGTTCTGGCCGCTGCAACCACTTGGTTTTTTCGCAATACGCATACAGCTGTTCACGGAACTTAGGGTGCGCGATTTCGATCAGGGCCTTGGCCCGTTCGCGGATCGACTTGCCGTGCAGGTAAGCGACTCCGAATTCGGTTACAACGTAGCGAACCAGTCCGCGCGACGTCACCACGCCGGCGCCGGTGCACAGCGTGGGCACGATGCGCGAGATGGTGTCACCCTTGGCGGTGGCGGGGATGGCGATGATCGGCTTGCCGCCGTGAGCGCGGGAAGCGCCCCGCAGGAAATCCACCTGGCCGCCGATGCCGCTGTAAAACTGGTTACCAATCGAGTCCGAACAAACCTGCCCGGTCAAATCGACTTCCAAGGCCGAGTTGATGGCCACCATATTGTCGTTGCGGGCAATCAGGGCCGGGTCATTCACATAGGCGGTAGGGTGAAATTCAAAAATGGGGTTATTGTCCACAAACTCGAACATGGTCTTGCTGCCAAGGACAAACCCGATGATGACCTTGCGCGGCTTGAAGTTCTTGCGCTCGCCATTGATGACGCCGGCCTCGATCAGCGGGATGACGCCGTCGGAGACCAGTTCGCTGTGGACGCCGAGATCCTTGCGGTCACCCAGCATGGAAAGCACCGCGTCCGGGATGCCGCCGATACCGGTTTGCAATACGCAACCGTCCTCAATGAGGCCGGCAACGTTGCGGGCAATGGCCGTCTGCGTCTCCGTAATGGGGTGGGCTTTCATTTCCGGCAATGGGCGTGAGGACTCCACAAAAACGTCGATGTCAGAAACGTGGACAAAACTGTCGCCGAAGGTGCGAGGCATCTGGTCGTTCACCTGCGCCACCACGAAACGGGCGCAATTGGCCGCCGTGAGCGTCGTATCCACGCCGATGCCGTAGCTGCAGTAGCCGTGGGCGTCGGGCGGCGAAACCTGCACCAGGGCGACATCCAACCGCATGGCGCCGCTCACGAAGAGCTCCTCGATTTCGCTCAGGTAGATGGGTGTGTAATCGGCGCGGCCGTCGTTGATAGCGTCGCGCACATTGCCGCCGATGAACATGGCATTGTGACGGAAATGGCCCTCCATCCCGGGGGCCACATAGGGAGCGCTGCCCATGGTCAGCATGTGGACGATTTCGACATCCTCCACGTGGGCGCCGCGCTGCATGAGCGCTTCGACGAGCGTCTCGGGTTCGGCACAACCGGGCTGGATGTAGACGCGCATGCCCGATTGCACATAGAGCAGGGCCTCCAGCGGCGTACGCAGCTTTCTCTTGTAATCAGTTTGCCAGGACATCAAGTTCTCCCACATCTCACTCTGCGGCTTAACGCGATGCACCCCGCGCGGGAGGCATTTCATGAGCGGCGATCGCCCGTTCATATCCCACGGATGCGTAGTAGATAGCACGATCGAAAAACTGGTCGAGCAACTGCAGCATTTCGAGTTCGCCGAACGCTTCAATGGGACGCTCGGGCAAGGATTCCTTATGCAGGAATTCCCAGAGATTTTCTTTCGTCAGAATGATCACCCACACCAACTCGCTTATGGGCACGCCCTGGTGCACGCGGCGCGTGCCGATCTCTTCATACCGTTGCTCGATGTCAAAGCTGGAACCTTTGCCGAGGAGCCATTCGCCGAGGTGGCGGTAGATCTCAAAAACACGTTCTTTCAAGTCCTCGGGTGGCACATTTCGATACGAGCGGGTCAGTTCGGAATTCTGAACTTTCTCCAGCAATCCGGCAGAGAGGCCGTCGGAGTGGGTCTCAATCAAACGGACGAGTTTATAGGCCAGCATCATGACCGCCTCCAAGGCCAGTGTCGACCTTGGAAGCCAAAGCCGTTCGTGACAAGTAGCACATTAAGTTGTGATGGCAGTCACAAAATGAACACTTGTATAATCATTGAGTTACGGGCAGCGAGAAGCGCGACCGACCAACCGGCCGGATGGTCGACTTTCCGCTCCATCGACCGGCGGAGCTAGCCCACGGTACCCTTGTTTGCCGCCTGGTGGTAACCGTGTGCCGGAGGCAACTGCGCCAATGGCCCGGCGGGTTCCGACACCGTGGTAGACACGTCGATCCTGAGCCCGGACCAGCAGTTTGAGGCGGGACTGTTTTGTGGATCCGTCCGGCCGCAGCGACCAACCGCAGCAAACCCCATAGGAGTTCCCATCAGCTCGAGCCTCGGGACGAACCTGTGCCCAGCTTCACAGTATGGGTCCACCTTGATCCAGATCCCCGCTCCCGGAACCGAGAACGACGACAAGAATCCGCCGCGCATCGCGCCGCGCAACCTCTTCGACCTCGCCGTAGGGGACGATAACCTGTTCAAAGGCGATCATTACAAGTGGAGCCTTACGCTCACCGCCGTCAATGTCGCCAACAAGACAGCTTTGTATAACTTTCTTTCGACGTTCAGCGGCACGCATTATGTGACGCCAAGGGCGATGACAGCACAGCTGGGGTTTCACTTCCAGGCAGGTGCCGTTTCCCCCTCCAGAGGCGAGAAAGACGGCGTGTTGTTTTTGTGGCTATCGGGGAATCCCCGGCTGGTCCGCCCTGCCCACGCAGGTGCTCATTGCAGTTTGGCGTATTCGGCTTGGGCCTCGTGCAGAAGAGGCAAATCGGGGTCGGCGTTTTTCCAGTCGGCGAGAAAATTCTGGTACGCGATGCGGGCCTTGGGAGTGTCGCCCTCTTTCTGGTAGAGCCGGCCCAGTTCAAGTTGCGCCAGGTTGAAAACGAGATCGGGGCCGCTATGGGACTTGAAGCTCATTACTTTTTCCAGGTCCTGCTGCGCCTCGGGATAGCGTTGGGCCTTTTCATAGGCAAGACCCCGGGCGTAGAAGACGCCTCCATTGGACCGCGCATAAAGGGCTGCGGTATTCAGCGAATCGATTGCCCCGTTGGGATCAGCCTTGGCGGGATTGGCGGGCATGAGGGCGATAATTGCGTGAATCATCGGCAGGGTCAGGTTAATCGCGAAGGTATCGTTAGGATGAGTACGCTGAATCTCGTCGGCCAGTGAGAGAGCTTTCTGGTCCTCGCGCGCGAGAGCATAAGCCTGCGCAACATTCGAGAGGACAGAAAGGCTGCGCGCCAGTTTGAGCGCCTGCTCCGAATCGTGAAGGCTTTCCACCCGGTGACCGACCAGAACTTCGATAACCGCAAGCTGCGCCTCATTCTCAGCCCGGCCAGCCAGGTGCAAACGGTCGAGCGCCTCTTCCGCCTGATGAAAGTAGTCGCGGGCCTTTTGCAACTGGCCGCGACTGGAGGCAAGACTCGCACGGAATTCCAGAACGTTCATGGCGGACGTATTGGGACCGGTCGCGGCTGCCTGTAGTTCCGTCTCCATATCGGCGTCCTTGCCTTGGGCCCAGTCCAGGGCGGCGAGGAATGTACGGAAGTCCGTGGTGTTGCCTTTGCGCTGGATTGCGGTGTTGAGGATGGCTCGCGCTTCT
>Ga0335079_10005192_pt1 | contig 14927 bp, 15 predicted proteins | sample Lox_Sample_33_FD_206719 | JGI IMG/M metagenome (GOLD analysis project Ga0335079, IMG submission 206719) | Soil microbial communities from Loxahatchee National Wildlife Refuge, Florida, United States - Lox_Sample_3.3 | ecosystem: Environmental > Terrestrial > Soil > Wetlands | place: USA...
CCCGGGGCCGTGCCGAAGTAATGGTCGAAGCTACGATTCGCGCTCTGCCACGCGAGCCGGAACCGCTGATTTTCATGATCATGAAGGATTTAGTACGGCGGCCGTAGGCGGACCAGATCCTTCGCGATCATGAACTATTAGCACCCCTGTACGAATCTTGAGGCTATGCACGTTCCTCCAGGTCCGGTTTGCCATGATCAACTGAGCGGGACGGCACCGTGCCGCAACGACACGAACGCGGCATCCAGACCCTTGCCAGCCGTCGGCCATCCCGCCGCCAGGCGGGGCAACGGCCGCGCGGTGGCGTGCCGAGCGCGTACCGGCCGGATACGCTCAGTCTTCGTGGCAGCAGATCAGGAGGTGCCCCGCGTTCCCGGGTCCCCGTCGCTGTACCGCACGGTGGCCGGGGACATCAAGGCCGCCATCGCGGCGGGCGGTTACGCGGCCGGCACCCGGTTGCCGTCAGAGCACGAACTGGCCGAACGCTACTCGGTCTCACGCGGCACCATCCGGCAGGCCTTCGCCGTGCTGCGCGCCGACGGGATCATCGCGTCGCGTCGCGGCGCGCGCCGGGTGGTCGTCGGCGGGCCGCGGGTACAGAGCTTCGGCGAGCTGCTGTCCTTCTCCCGCTGGGCGCGGGCCATGGGCGAGGTCCCGGGCGGCCAGGTGGTCGCCATGCGGCGCCGGGAGGCCAAGCCGGCCGAGGCCGAGCGCCTGGCCCTTCCCGGAGGTGCGCAGGTCTACCACCTGACCCGGGTCCGGCTGCTGTCCGGGCACCCGGTGATGATCGAGCGCGGCGTCTACCCGGACCGGGTCGGCGTGCTGGTAGCCGGGATGGAACTGGTGACGGACTCGATCACCGAGCGCCTGGAGGAGCTGGGCGTCGTGTTCGCGGACGCCGAGCACGTGATCGACGCGGTGGCGGCCACCGCCGAGGACGCCCGGCTGCTCGGCGTCCGGCCGCGGGCGCCGATGCTGCGCGAGCGCCGCCTCACCACCGATCGGGCCGGGACGCCGGTCGAGTGGTCCGACGACCGTTACCTCGGCGGCGCGGTCGCGTTCAGCGTCCGCAACTCGACCGCGGTCAACGCCCTGTCCCGCACGCCTCGGAGCTGAGCGGACCCGGCTTGAGAAGAGCCTGCAGCAGGGCCTCGAAGTGCCCGAATTCCGGCGGGGTGACCGCGGGGTCCTTGGCCTCGTCGTCCCAGCGGCGTACCGCTACCGCGTCGTGCGCACAGGGCAGCGCGGCGAACGCGGCCGCCTGTTCCGGCGTCATCGGGCCGCCCTGCAGGGCCAGGGTGCGGACCGATTCGGCCGACAGCAGGCCGAGGTAGCCGGGTTCGGCGGCGCACAGGTAGCGCTTGGCCGCCACGTGCAGCCGGACTGGTTCGGTCACCGCCGGGCCGAACCACTGGCCCAGCCACTGCGCGCCCGCCGGGCCGTGCCGGGCGTCCGTCTCCTGGCGCAAGTGCCCGACGTCGTGCAGCAGGGCCGCGGCCACCAGCGGCGCGGGCGCCCCGGCCGCCTCGGCCAGCGCGCCGGCCTGCCGCATGTGCTCGCCGATCGTCACCGCCTCGCCCAGGTAGTCTCGGGCGCCCGGCCCGGCGAACAGGCCGGCTATAACCTCGATCCCGGTCACGACTCCTCCTCACGCTGCAGTACGGCCAGGGTGCTGGCCAGGCCGTCCAGGTCGGCGTAGCAGCCTTGCAGGTGCCGCCCGGGCGAGTGCGGGCTCACGCTGAAGGCGGTGCGGGCGTGCAGCACCCGGGTATTGTCGAAGACCAGGCAGTCCCCCGGCGCCAGCCGCAGGGTGAGCTGCCGTCCGGGCCGGGCCAGCAGCTCGGCCCACCGCCTGTAGGCGGCGTAGAACGCGGTGACCTCGGCGTACGGCCGCCGCAGCGGCCGCATCGACCGGTTGTTGAAGCGGACCCAGCGGACCCGGCCGGCCGGGCTGAGCTGGATGAGCGGCAGGCTCGCCCGTAGGTCGGTTTCTTCATCGACATAACCGAACGAAACGGGTGTTCTCGCCAGCGTGCCGAACGATTCCGGGTCGGCGGCGCGAAAATCGGCCGCGGCCGCGAACCCGTCCACGAGCTGAGTGTCTCCCCCTTGCCCGGCCGCGCGCAGGCAGTGCAGCAGTTGCACGGTCGGCGCCGGGTCGCGGTACGGGTTGTCGGTGTGCGGCCGGATCGCCCGGCTGGTGAAGGCCAGGTTGCCGGGAGCCGGTTCCACCCGCACGTCGAACAGCCGGCCGTAGTTCGTCTCCCTGACGTAGCCGAAGCTGGCCGCCACCTCGAGCACCCGGCCCGGCACGACGGATAGGCCGCTGAGCAGCACGAACCCTACCCGCAGCACCGCCTCCAATGCCTCGGCCTTGCCCCCGGCCAGGTAGCTGGGCCAGCTCATGGCGGGGGGCTCGGCAAGATCCGCGGGGAGCCAGAGTTCCTTGTCGTCCTCGGTCCGGCCGTCGCCGTCCGCGTCATCGCCGGGCGCGTGGTCTTCGAGCCAGGAGCGCGGGAACGCGGACCGGTGCTGATCGGGGGCGAACGTCACCAGCACGGACTCCCCCGCATCTTCGGTGCGCGTGATCGCCAGGCCGTTCGGTATGTCGGTGATGTCTTTGAGCTTCTGGCCGGTGCCGGGAGCCAGGCAATCCGGGCACGGGCAGTTGTCGCGCAGCCACACCGCGGGGAACCGTACCGGTCGGCCGCCCACGACCAGCTCCAGGTCAGCGTCCATAAACGCCTCCGGACTCAGTAAAGTTGGCTATACAAGTTAGAAGTTGACTATACTAGGGTCGTGGCGTCAGGGACACGGGTGGTCATCGCCGGCGGCGGCGTACTCGGCACCATGCACGCGGTCATGGCCCGGCGGCGCGGCTTCGAGGTCGTGCAGCTGGAACGCGAGGCGGAGGCGCGCGGCGCGAGCGTGCGGAACTTCGGCCTGGTCTGGGTGAGCGGCCGGAAGGCCGGACCCGAGCTCAGCCTGGCCCTGCGGGCCCGCGAACTGTGGGCGGAACTCGGCGCGCGGGTGCCCGGGATCGGCTTCCGGCCCGCGGGCTCGCTCACGCTGGCCACCGGGGACGCCGAGCTGGCCCTGCTCAAAGAGGCGACCGCGCTGCCCGACGCGGACCGGCGGGAATTCGAGCTGCTGGACCCGGCGGCCGTCCGTACGGTGAACCCGGCGCTGCGCGGCGAGTTCACCGGCGGCCTGTTCTGCCGGGCCGACGCGATCGTCGAGCCGCGCCAGGTGCTGCCGGCGCTGCGCAGCCATCTTTCCGCCCGTGGTGATGGTCAGAGCGGCTACGAATGGCTGCCCGGGCGGGAGGTCACCGAGATCGCGCCGAACGCGGTGCGCGACCACACCGGCGTCTGGCACCGGTGCGACCTGGTGGTCCTGTGCCCCGGCGCGGCGCACACCGGGGTAGCGGGCCGGTACCTGGCCAGGGGCGGGGTAAGGAGGGTCCGGCTGCAGATGATGCAGACCGCGCCGCTGGCCGAGCGGATCACCACAGCGCTGGCCGACGGCGACTCGCTGCGCTACTACCCCGCGTACGACCTGCCCGGCCGGAACCAGCTCCCGCCGCAGGCGGCGGCGGCCGAGCGGGCCCGCGCGCAGCTGCTGCTGGTCCAGCGGGCCGACGGCGGCCTCACCATCGGTGACACGCACGAGTACGCCGAGCCGTTCGGCTTCGACCTGGACGAGGACGCCTACGACCACCTGCGCACCCGGGCCGAGACCCTGCTCGGCGCGCCCGTCCCCCCGGTGCGGCGCCGCTGGGCCGGGGTCTACAGCGAGGTTGATCCCGTGGTGGCGCCTCACGCGCTCTACCACCGGGCCGAGGTCGAGCCGGGCGTGATCCTGGTTACCGGCCCGGGGGGCCGCGGCATGACCTGTTCCCCGGCGATAGCGGAGGAGACGTTCGGATGACCCGTATCACGGTGGCCTGCCTGGACATGGCGGGCACGACGGTGGCCGACGACGGCACCGTGCTCGAGGCGTTCGCCGCGGCCGTCGCCGACCTGCATGAGACAGCCTTCGAGCAGGCGATGACGGCCGTGCGGTCGAGCATGGGCCAGTCCAAGATCGAGGTGTTCCGGCGGATCCTGGGCGACGAGGCGGCCGCCCGCAAGGCCAACGAGGCGTTCGAGGACCACTACGCCGCGGCCGTCCGCGGCGGGGCGATCTCGGCCGTGCCCGGGGCCGAGGACACCATCATGCGGCTGCGCGACGCGGGCGTGCGGGTCTGCCTGGCCACTGGCTTCTCCCCCGTCACCAGGGACTCCATCATCGACGAGCTCGCCTGGGGCGGGCTGGTCGACCTGGCGCTGTCCCCCGCCGACGCGGGGTTCTGGGGACGCGGCCGGCCGTGGCCTGACCTGCCGCTGACCGCGCTGCTCCGGCTGCGCGGCGGCGCCGTCGGCGAGCTGGCCGTGGCCGGCGACACCGCCAGCGACATCGAGTCGGGACGGCGGGCGGGAGCCGCGATCGTGGCCGGCGTGCTGACCGGCGCCAGCACCCGCGCCGACCTGGAGCAGGCCGGCGCCCCGCTCATCCTCGACACGATCGCGGGCATCCTCCCCTATATCGTCAGCTGACCCGGCGGGCAGCGACCAGCACGGGCTGGGCGGGCAGCGACACCGCGACGGACGCGCCCGGGGCCAGCGCGGCGGCTTCGGCGCTCGGCCGGTCGACCTGGACGGCGCCGACGTTCCCGTTCAGGAACGACCCGATCTGGATCAACATCAGCGGGATGGTCCCGTTGGTCAGGACCTCGGTGGTGGCGTAGGCGGAAAGGGCACTGCCGAACAGCAGCAGCACGCAGCCGAGGAAAAAGGGCAGCAGCACTGGGCCGCCCACCTAACGCCAGTAGTCCCAGGTGCGTGCGCCCAGGTTCTCCGCGGCTTCCCGCCAGGCCGGCCGCAGGCCCAGTTGGTCCCGTTGCCGGTAGTGCCGCTCGTGCTGCCGCTGCCTGAATTCGAGGAACTGCAGCCGACCGTGAGCAGCAGGCTGCCGGTAACGGCGGCGGCTGCCGCCATGGCGTGCCTTGGCGGCTGCCGCCATGGCGTGCCTTGCTCGCAAAATACCCTCCCAAACGACTGTCCCGCGGGCGGGGACCAAGATGTCGATCTTGGCTAGACAAGTGGGAATGATGGCTAGCCAAGACCAACGGGAGGTTGCCAGCTCGTGGCGGGCGGGCATCGGTTGGTGAACAGCTTGATAGCCAAGCCCAGGCTCTGGCCGCCGCCCAGGCAGGTGGCTAGGATGTGCGCTCAGCGACGTACCTCCGCTCCTATCTGGGGGAAGCAGAGCGTCATAACCGTAGGCAAGGCCATGACGAGGCAGCAGGGCGGAGAGCGGCAGCCAGCGGGGATCCGGGACGTGGCCCGGCTGGCCGGGGTCTCGGTGGCCTCGGTGAGCTTCGCGCTGAACGGGCAGCCGGGCGTGGCGGACGATACCCGCCAGCGGATCCTGGCCGCCGCGGCCCAGCTCGGATACCGGGCCAACACGCAGGCCCAGGCGCTGCGACGGGGCCGCACCACCACCTACGGCCTGGTCATCCGCAACTTCAGCAACCCCTTCTTTCTCGAGGTGCTGACCGGGGCCGAACGGGCCGCGTCCGACGCCGGGGCCACCTTGCTGCTGCTCGACTCGCACTACTCGGCCGACCGCGAACACCTGCTGGTCCGGGAGATGGCCGCCCAGCGGCTGGCCGGCCTGGCCATCGCCCCGGTCGGCAGGGGCGAGTCGCTGCGGCTCTGGCAGGAACTCCGGCCCGGCACCCCGGTGGTGGCGCTGAACGCAGCGGTGGAAGGGATCCCCGGCGTCTCCCGCGTCCATCCCGACAACGCGGCCGGGGTCGAACTGGCGATGCGGCGGCTAGCCGAGCTCGGGCATTCCTGCGTGGCGTTCCTGTCGGCGCCGCGCGGCCTGGTGGCCGATCCGGACCGGCTGCGCCATTTCCGGCGGCTGGCGCGGGTGCTCGGCGTGCAGCCGGTCGTGATGCGCTCACCGCTCACCATCACCGACGTGCGCAAGGCGGCGGGGACGCTGCTGGCCCGCCCGGATGCCCCGACCGCGATCATCACCAACTCCGACTACACCGCGCTCGGCATCTACAAGACGGCCCGCGACCTGTCGCTGCGGATCGGCCCGGACGTCTCCATCATCGGGCACGACGACCTGGCCACCTCGGAGCTGCTCGATCCGCCGCTGGCGACCATCCGCCTGGACGGCCGGGAAATGGGCCGGGCGCTGATAGCGCGGCTGCTCGGCGACGGCGGTTCCGGTGACTACGTCGCGCCGGTTGAGCTGGTCGAACGTACCTCGCTGCAGGCGCCCCGGGTACCGGTTAACCCGCTGTTCACCCCGCTCAGTGCGGCAACTCGGTAACGAACCTTGACACCCTCGCGGCGGGTGTGTGAGCATTCGAACGCTAAACGTTTTAGGTGCGTTTATCCTGCACTCTTAGCTGGGGGAGAGGTGGGTCGGCAAACCGTTTCGGTAACGCCACCCGTGGCCTTTTCGGGCAGCCGTCGTCCACTTCGGATAGGGAAGCTTTTCAGGAGGCACTGGTGAGATCCACATATCGACTGGCGCTCGCAGGCGCCGCCGCCGCGGCGCTGCTCGCCGCCGGCTGCTCGTCGTCGGGTTCCTCGTCGAGCTCAGGCAACGGGACCAGCAGCGCGGCCAACTGGGCCACGGAAACCTCCGCGTCCGGCGGCGGCGGCATGAACGCGCTGGTCGCGGCGGCCAAGAAGGAAGGCACGCTCAACGTCATCGCGCTGCCGCCGACGTGGGCGAACTACGGCGCCATCCTTTCGGCCTTCACCGCCAAGTACGGCATCAAGATCAACTCCGCGCTTCCCGACGGCACCAGCCAGCAGGAGGTCAACGCGGTGAAGACAGAGAGCGGCACCGCCAAGGCGCCCGACGTCCTGGACGTCGGCCTGGCTGTCGCCCTGGCTAATACCAGTCTTTTCGCTCCGTACCAGGTCAGCACCTGGTCCGACATCCCGACCGCCCAGAAGGAAGCGAGCGGTCTGTGGTACGAGGACTACGGCGGCTACATGGCGGTCGGATACTCCAGTAAGTTCGGGACGATCACCTCGCTGAACGATCTGCTCAGCTCGAAGTTCAAGAACGCGGTGGCCCTGAACGGGAACCCGACCTCCGCCAACGCCGCCCTGAACGGCGTCATGATGGCGAACCTGGCTCAGGGCGGAACGGCCAGCGACATCTCCAAGGGCGTGTCCTTCTTCCAGAAGCTCAAGACAGCGGGCAACTTCTCCCCCGTATCGGCTACCGGCGCCACGATCAAGGCAGGCACGACCCCGGTCGTGTTCAACTGGGATTACCTCAACCTGCCGAGCTACGTGGGCGTGTCGAACTGGAAGGTGTTCATCCCGCAGAACGCCGTCCTCGGCGGATTCTACGCACAGGCCATCAACAAGACCGCGCCGCACCCGGCGGCGGCCCGGCTGTGGGAGGAGTTCCTCTACTCACAAGCCGCCAACGGCGGCCAGAACCTCTGGCTCCAGGGCGGTGCCCGGCCGGTAGAGCAGGCGGCCATGAAATCCAACGGCAGCATCAACGCCACGGCAGCCGGGAAGCTGCCGTCCGTCACCGGATCACCGGTGTTCCTCACCCAGGCCCAGAACACCGACGCTGCCAATTACCTGGCGGCGAACTGGGCGAAGGCCGTCGGCTAGCGAGGATACGTGGCTGTCGCTGCGGCAACCGAGACCGGCGCCCGGCCTTCACGGGCCGGGCGCCGACTGTCCACTCCGGCCTGGGTCGGTACCGTCCCGTTCCTCGCTTACGTCGCGATCTTCCTGGTGTGGCCGACCGGGATCGTGGTGGTCGACGCGCTCAAGAACCCGAACGGCGCGTGGGCGTTCTCCAACATCACCGAGCTCGGCAACCCGCTGGTGCGCGGCTACTTCATCGGCTCGTTCAAGCTGTGCCTGCTCTCGTCGCTGCTCGGGGCTGTGTTCGGCGCGATCCTGGCCTATGCGGTGGCGTCGGGCGACCCGGACGGCACGGTGCGCCGGCTCTACCTGGCCGTCTCGGGAGTCCTCGCCCAGTTCGGCGGGGTGACGCTGGCGTTCGCCTTTCTCGCGCTCATCGGGCCGGTAGGGCTGCTTTTCCATGCCAGCTGGTTCTATTCGTTCCCGTGGGGCATCACGGTGATCTACACCTACTTCCAGATCCCGCTGATGGTGCTGGTCTTCCTGCCCGCGATCGACGGGCTGAAGGTCCAGTGGCGGGAGGCGTCGGAGAACCTGGGCGCGTCGGCGTGGCAATACTGGCGGCATGTCGGCGGGCCGCTGCTGGCGCCGGCCTTCCTCGGTGGCCTGCTCCTGTTGTTCGCGAACGCGCTGTCGGCCTTCGCTACCATCATTGCCTGGGAGAATCAGATCGCCTATATCGTGCCGCAGCAGATCAGCACCGCGCTGTCCAGCGAGGTCGGGCTGAGTAACGTCAACGTGGCCGACCTGCTCGCCCTGGGCATGGTGATCATGGTGGCCATCGTCATGACGGGATACGCATTGCTGCAGCGCAGGGCGGCACGATGGCTGCGCTGACCTCAGTCGGCGAGACGCCCCTGACCGCTCCGGCCGGCCGGCCCAGCGGCATGCAGGCTCGCCGGCGCAAGCGGCTGAACATGTTCCGCTACGTGGTCTTCACGGTATTCGGGCTGTTCTTCCTCCTGCCGCTGCTGGCGATGGTCCGGTTCTCCCTGGAGGGGGCCAAGCTCGGCACCTGGTCGGTGACGGCCTGGAAGCAGATCGCCTCCTACTCGGGGACGGGCATTCCTCCCCTGATCAGCTCGATCGAGATCACCCTGGAGCTGGCCGTCATCACCTGCGTGGTCATGCTGGTGCTCCTGGTGCCGACCATGATCTGGGTCCGGCTCCGGGTGCAGTGGCTGGCGCGCACCATGGAGTTCCTGTGCCTGCTGCCGCTGACCATCCCCGCGATCGTGCTGGTGGTCGGCCTCGGCGCGATCTACAACAAGATCCAGCATTACAGCCTGTCCGCCCTCATGCTGTTCTGGGTCTACGTGATCCTGGCGCTGCCCTACGCCTACCGCGCGCTCGCGGCCGGGCTGAGCGCGATCGACGTGACCACCCTGTCCGAGGCCGCGCGCAGTCTCGGGGCGAGCTGGTTCAGCGTGATGGTCCGGGTGATCGCGCCGAACATGCGGCAGGCCATCCTGAACGCCGTTCTGCTGACCGCGGCCCTGGTACTCGGCGAGTTCACCATCGCCTATCTCCTGCTCTACAACAATTTGCAGGTAGAGCTGTACTCCATCAGCCGGAATACGCCGAATGCCGGGGTGCTCTTCTCCACATCGGTCGCCGCGCTGCTGTTCGGCTTCGCGCTGTTGATGATCCTGTCCTACGCTGGCCGCCGCCGCCGTGGCCGGGGATGAGGTTCCGCTCGTGGCTTCTTCACCGATGATCAGAACGCAGGAGGATGCGGCCAGGACCGCCGTAGAGGTGCAGATGGAGGGACTGTCCCGGCACTACGGCGCCGTCGTCGCGCTCGACCAGCTCGACCTGACCGTGCATCCGGGCGAGCTCGTCGCCCTGCTCGGCCCGTCGGGCTGCGGCAAGACCACCACGTTGCGCCTGGTCGCAGGGCTGGAGGACGCCGACAGTGGCCATATCACCGTCGGCGGCAAGGACATCACCCGTCTCTCGGCCGCGAAGCGCGACATGGGGATGGTGTTCCAGGCCTACTCACTGTTCCCGCACATGACGGTGCGGCAGAACGTGGCCTTCGGGCTCCGGTTGCGCAGGGTCAGCGCGGCGCAGCGGGACAAGCGCGCGATGGAGATGCTTGACCTCGTCGGGCTCTCCACGCAGGCGGACCGGTATCCGCACCAGATCTCCGGCGGCCAGCAGCAGCGGGTCGCCCTGGCCCGCGCCCTGGCCATCGAACCGCAGGTGCTGCTGCTCGACGAGCCGCTGTCCGCGCTGGACGCGAAGGTCCGGGCGCAGCTTCGGGACGAGATCCGCCGGATCCAGCTCGAGGTCGGCATCACCACGCTATTCGTCACCCACGACCAGGAGGAGGCGCTGGCCATCGCGGACCGGGTCGGCGTCATGCGGGAGGGCCGGCTGGAGCAGCTCGCGCCGCCCACCGAGGTCTACTCCCGCCCGGCCACCTCGTTCGTGGCCGAGTTCGTCGGCCTGTCCAACCGGCTGGACGGCGAGGTCCGCGGCGGTGAGGTGATCGTCCGCGGCTGCAAGCTGCCGCTGGTGGAAAAGGACACTCCCGACGGTCAGGTGGTGGCGCTGGTCCGGCCGGAGGCGATGAGCCTGGCGTCGCAGGCCCCGGATTCCGGATCCGGCCCGCTGACCGGCACCGTCATCGCCATCACGTTCCTGGGCGCGACCAGCCGGGTCACGGTCGACCTCGGTGACACCAGGGTCATGGCCCAGCTCCCGACCTCGGAGGCTTCCACGCTGGCGGCGGGCAGCCGCGTCGTGCTGGCCATCCGCCCCGATCCGGTGCTGGTGTCGGCCGGCGCGGACCCGGCTGCGGCGGCGGCCGGGGAAGAAGCGTGAGCGGCCGTCACCCGCCGCTGACTATCCACCGCCGGCTCGGTCACGGCGCGGTCCTGCGCCACGGGCGGTCGGCTCCCTACCGGGCCATCGAGATCGGCGCGGGCGAGCCGCATCTCGTCCGTGACGACTTCACCGGGGCCCAAGGCCCCGAAGGGTCCGAGGCGGCCGGACGTCCACTGCTCTGCCTGGTTCACATCACCGACCTGCAGCTCGCCGATGTCCAGTCACCGACGCGGTTCGAGTTCCTGAACGCCGGCTTCGCCGACCCCAGGTACGCCGAGATCATCCCGGTGCAGCGTCCGCAGGAAGCGCTCACCGCGCACGCCGTCGACGCCACCCTCCGCACGCTCGGTTCCGTGCACGGCCCGGCGACCGGACTGCCGGCGCACCTGGCGGTCACCACCGGCGACGCGATCGACAACGCGCAGTGGAACGAGCTGCAGGCCTTCCTGGCCCTGTTCGACGGCGGCCTGGTGTCGCCGGATTCCGGCGGCCCCGGCTATGAGGGAGTGCAGGCGCCGGACTGGCCGGGCGACGTCTTCTGGCGGCCGGACGGGCCGGGCGCCGAAGGGCCCGACTTCTTCCGCCGCGAGTTCGGCTACCCACACCATCCCGGCCTGCTTGAGCGTGCGCTGCGCGAGTTCTCCGCCGTCGGCCTGAGCATCCCCTGGCTGTCCTGCTTCGGCAATCACGAGGCGCTCAACCAGGGCGTCGGTACTCAGACGCCCGGCCTCGGCGCCGCGATGACCAGCGGCAAGAAGCCGGTCAGCCTGCCCGAGGACTTCGATCACGACGGGGCCCTCGCCTTGTTCACCGAGCATCCCGAGGCGTTCATGGCCGGGCCCCAGCGCCAGGTCACGCCCGATCCGTTCCGGCGGCCGATCACCAGGCGGGACTTTGTCGACGCTCACCTGCGGACCGGCTCGCGGCCGTTCGGCCACGGGTTCACCGAACGGAACCGGCTGGACGGCACCGCCTACTACGTCCACGACACGCCGGCGGTCCGCTTCATCGCGCTGGACACCAACTGCCTGGCCGGCGGCGCATCCGGATGCCTGGACGCGCGGCAGGCCCGCTGGCTGGAAGCCCGCCTGGCGGAGGTGCACTCGGCCTACCGCGGCGCGAACGGGGGCGAGGTCCAGACCGGGCACGACGACCGGCTGGTGATCGTGTTCTCGCACCACGGCACCGACACGCTGGACAACAGCCGCGGCGGGCACGAGGGACCGGACGGCGAGCCGCTGCTCGGTGCCGGGCTGGTGGCCCTGCTGCACCGGTTCCCCAACGTGGTCCTGTGGCTGAACGGCCACACGCACACCAACACGATCCGCCCCCGGTCCGACCCCAGCGAGCCGGCGCGGGGATTCTGGGAGGTCACCACCTGCGCGGTGGTGGACTGGCCGTGCCAGACCCGGGTAGTCGAACTGCTGGACCACGGCGAGTACCTGTCGATCGTGACCACGATGGTCGATCACGACACGCCGGCGGCACCGCCCGTGCCGCTGGCCACCTCGGATGACCTGGCCGCCCTGCACCGCGAGCTCGCGGCCAACGTGCCGTGGGACGTCTCTGTCATGGCCGGCAACGCCGCGGACCGCAATGTGGAACTGCGCCTCGCCCCGCCGTTCCCGCTCAAGCGCCTCCCCGGAGCTTGACCCGCAGCGCGTCCAGGTCAGCGGCTGACAAGCCGTGATCGGTCAGCCACGACACGACCCCGCCGTACCGCGCGTCCATCTGCTCGAGGAACGCCGCCATCGTCTCGGCCCGAGGTGGCTGCGGATCGGCGAGCTTGCTGGTGACGTCCCGGGAGTACAGGCGTGACCTGCGCAGCCGGGCCACGATGGCTTCGGTTCGCTCGCCCGTGGCCGCGTAGTCCGCCACCACGGCCTCGGCCGGCACGCCGGCCACGGTGAGCGCGAGCGCCACTACGACCCCGGTCCTGTCCTTGCCCGCCGCGCAGTGCACCACCGCCGCTCCCCCGGCGTGCGCGACGCTGCGCAGCGCGCCCACCACCTGATCCGGGCGGTCCTCGAGGTAGCCCAGGTAGTGCCCGCACACTGGGTCGCGCGGGTACCTGAATTTGTCCATCCGGTCCCGGGCCAGCAGTGCGTCGGCGATGACGTCGGTAGCGGACCCCACCTCGGGCAGCACCGGGTGGTGAGCGTGCCGCACGCCCGCCACCGCGTCCAGCGGCGCGGGACCCTCGGCCGCGAGCTCGTTGGAACTGCGCAGGTCCACGACCGTGGTCACGCCGATGTCATGCACCAGCTTCCTGACGTCAGCGGCCGACAGATCCTGCAGGCTGTCCGCTCGGAGCAAGCTGGCTCTTGCCGTCTTCTGCCCGTCCTCGGTGGGCATGTCCCCCAGGTCCCGCACGTTGACCGCGCCGTCAAGCTCAATCCACGCCATGACAACACCTTCGCAGACCCGCCCGGGGGCCGCGAACCCGGCCATACCGGAACCGCGCCTGGGCCCGAGTGGCTTGCCTCCTGCCCGAAGTGGGGCATACTGAAGCCAGTCATGATGCCGCCCAGACCCCTGCGGCCCGCCGCACGGTCGATGCTGGCACCGCTGCTTCCTGGCTTCCGGCCGGAAGAAGCCCTCTGACAGCAGCCGCCTCAATCCTGTTCGATGCTGCTGAATGGGAGCCTCATGACATGGCAACGCTCCGCTTCCGGCGCCGCCGTTCGTCCCCAGCCGGAGGGCGGCTGATGAGCGGCCCGGACTGGCCCGCAGCCCATGAAAACGGACCACCGGAGTCCGCGGGCCCGGTGAAGGACGGCCGGGTGACGATCGAGGTAAAAGCCCGCCCGGGAGTCACCACGATCGTCGTCAAGGGAGAGCTTGACATGGTGACGATGCCGTATCTCGCGGCCCAGCTGGCGCTGGCTGTCCGGGACCGCCCCGGCCGGCTCGTCTTCGACCTGGGCGGGACGCACTTCATGGACTGCGGGTCGGCGAGGCTGATCGCCGGTGCCGGGCAGCGGCTGCCCGGCGGCGGCCGGCCGGTCATCCGCCGTCCGGGGCCCGGCGTGCGCCGCGTCCTCGAGCTGACCGGGCTCGACGCTCACTGCGAGATAGAACCGTGAGCGGCGGGTAGTACAGCGCCAGAGAACTACCGGGAGCGGAACAGATGAGCGTCTCGATACAGGATGTGCGCCACGCGCTGAACGAGCTCGGCAAGCTGCGGTTCGGCGAGATGCGCGTCGAAGAGGCGATGCACCAGATCGTCCAGACCACGCATGCGATCTTCAATGTGGATGGCGCCGGGCTGATGCTGGCCGACGTCGATCACCATCTGCTGAACGCCGCGGTATCGGACGAGCGGATGGGGCACCTGGAAGAATTGCAGATACGCCACCAGGAAGGTCCGTGCATCGCTGCCTTCGAGGACAAGGAGCTTGTGCGTGCCGAAGACCTGACCGAGGAGATGCGCTGGCCGTCTTTCAGCAAGCACGCCGTCACTCGCGGGATCCGGGCCGTCCTGGCCAGCCCCATCCCTTACAACCAGGACGCCGTGGGCGTGGTAGCCGTCACGTCCGAAGACCGCCGCCCCTGGTCGGCCGAGGCCGAGCTCGCGCTGCTCGCGTTCACCGACCTGGCCGCCCTGCTCATCGCCAGCATGCTGCTCGGCGAGCAGCAGACCGAGCTGGCTGCCCAGCTGCAGTCGGCGCTGAACTCGCGGGCCATCATCGAGCAGGCCAAGGGAGTGCTCATCGGCCAGCAGGGCCTTACCGCCCATGACGCCTACGCCCGGCTCAGGGCGCAGGCGAGGGCCGAACGTCGCAAGCTCGCGATCGTCTCAGCCGAAGTGGTGGGCCATGCCATCCGCGGTGCTGAAGATCATTAGCGGCGCCTGACCCAGGCGCTCCCGATGCCGGCTTGATGCAAGGCCAGGCACGCCAGGCCGATGAGGAACAGATCGGTAACCGAGAACCACGCGCTGGTGGCGGTGCCGGTGGCATTGATAATCCAGGCGATGGCGAAAATGATCGCCGCGATGATGGCAAGCATGCCCATGCTGCTTCCCATGGCGTGCCGGGATAATCGGGCCGGGAAGTAGCGGCCAAGCGGCGGCGCCGGGAGCCGTCACACGTTGTACTGCGCGGACCGCGGCCCAGCCGCCGGGCAGTTCGGCGAGCACCAGCAGCACCAGCAGGAGAGGCTGGAGCACCGCCACCACCAGCGCCCGCGGCTCAGTCGCCCCAGATGTCGCCGGCGGTCTCGACGATAAGACGCAGCTTGGCCACCTGCTCGTCGTAGGTCAGCGCGTTGCCCTCGACCGTGGAGGAGAAGCCGCACTGGCCGGACAGGCAGATCTGGTCCAGCGGGACGAACTTGGCCGCC
>Ga0335079_10005194_pt1 | contig 14925 bp, 10 predicted proteins | sample Lox_Sample_33_FD_206719 | JGI IMG/M metagenome (GOLD analysis project Ga0335079, IMG submission 206719) | Soil microbial communities from Loxahatchee National Wildlife Refuge, Florida, United States - Lox_Sample_3.3 | ecosystem: Environmental > Terrestrial > Soil > Wetlands | place: USA...
CTCCTGGAGAGTCGACGAAACGTACATTTGCCAGGGTGGGAGTTGGCGGTACCTGTATCGTGCCGTCGATTCCACCGGCGCTACCATCGACTTTTGGTTTTCCGCTGAGCGAGACGCGGCTGCGGCCAAACAGTTCTTCCGGAAAGCCTTGCAGTCTCCTGGTCATCCCCGGCCGCGGGTCATCACGGTTGACGGCAACCCGTCTTACCCGAAGGTGATCGCGGAGCTGAAGCAGGAGCGGAAACTGGGACGCCGATGCCGCTGTCGAACCTGCCCGTATTTAAACAATGTTGTGGAACAGGACCATCGAGCGATCAAGCGGCGGGTGAATGCCAGCCAAGGTTTTCGATCGTTCGAGGAAGCCTGGCGGACGATTCAAGGCTACGAAGCCGTACACATGATCCGAAAAGGACAGGTGAGATGGCTGCCGAAGGACGATGTGCTTGGGCAGATTCAGTTCGTTCGCGAAACCTTCGGGTTGAAAAGCTAAGAGTCGATACCACCCAGTTCTGTTTGATAGGTTTAGTTTCTCAGCAGGATTCTTTTTGCAACACAACCGGTTGTCGCACCAGCGTGTTGCATCTCGAAGTCTTCCTTAAGTTGGCGGCGGGTTGGCGACTTGCTCATGCGACCGGAATCACATCCACACCCACCTGTAGACTGTGCTGGGCGCCACCGAACAGAACACCGTGAATAGGGCTGACGTCGCTATAATCACGCCCCCAGGCGAGAGTGAGGTGACCATCCGAGGGCACGCAATCATTGGTGGGGTCGAAGTCCACCCATCCTTCGCCTGGGCACCACACCGAACACCAGGCGTGCGACGCGTCTGCGCCCGCTAAACGCGCGCGGTCAGGCGGCGGCATTGTTCGCAGGTAGCCACTCACATAACGCGCCGGGAGGCCCAGTGATCGTAGGCACGCGATCTGCAGATGAGCGAAATCCTGGCATACGCCGCGGCGCTTTTCGAAGAATGTCTCAACCGGAGTCGTGACCTCGGTCGCTTTCGTGTCGAAGCGGAAATCCTGGTGGATTCTTCGCGTGAGATCACGAACCGCCTCCAGCAGCGGACGTCCTGCGGGAAACGAATCGTGCGCATAGGCTGCGAGTTCCGGACTTGCCCCGACGCGTTGTGAATCGAAAACGAACTGGTAGGCGTCGAGGACTTCCACACTAGTCTCGCTTTCCAGCGACTGCGGCACTGTCTCCCAGTGCGGAGATCGGGAAAAATCCGGCGGCTCGACGGTCTGGACTTCCAGTTCGCTGCTCGCCTCCACGGTCAGGCGGCCGTGCGGCTCCCGCAGCGTGAAGAATGTCAGCACATTGCCGAAATAATCGATGCGCGTGACGGAGCTTGGAGGTGCAGGAGCAATGGCTATTTGGCTTCTACTGCATCTCTGCCGTGGAAGATTGCGAGGCGTCAGGCGCAGGACGTGATGCGAGATCGAGACCGGGTCCTCATAGTTGTATGTGGTTATGTGCCGGACTTGATAAATCAAGTGGCCCGTTCCAATTCCTCCGCATGACTGAAATAAGTATGCGTGAGCGCGTTCGAAAAGGTGGGCAACTCCTCCTCCATTCGACTGAGGAACTCGTCGAGGAGCACGCGGACGCCGTTCGTGTCCGGAAGGCAGAGCCTGTCGATATCCGCGCGAAACAGATTTGACGCCGCTTCCTCCAAACGTCTCTGTTTGGAAACTGGCCATCCGGCTCCGGATGGCATGCTCGACAAAGACCGGCAATGCTCCGAGAGATCCTTCACTTGGAAGGCCAGTGAGCGCGGATTCGCCTCGTCGTTCATCAGCAGGTCCAACGCTGGGGCGGCCTGAAGGATCGTGAAATAGCGCGCGCGGTAAGTCATCGAACTGTCGGCGACCTCAAGCAGCATCTCGAGCGCTGGCCACGTTTCGAGACGCAGCGGTACGATGATCGCGCGGAAAAGCTTCACCAGATGGATTGAGCGCTCAATGCGTCTTCCGATATTGAGGAAACGCCATCCGGGGCCCCGGGTCATGTTTTCCATTTCGATCCCGCGCAGCGCCGCGAGCGCTCCGACACAGTGATTCAGCACAGCTAACGCGTCGCCTGCCGGGATATATCCCCAGGCAGCGGCGCCGGGAGCGCGAGCCAGCGTGCCAAACTGGCTCACAATACGGAGTAGATCGCTGGAAAGGCGGTCACGCACGTGCGCCGCGGCGCGCCCAGCCTTATTGAGAATCCAGTTCAGGCTGCCGCTGCGTGTGCCGTCGAAAATCTGCGAAAGAATCCCCTGCTCAAATTCTCGCGATTCGTCAAGATGCCCCTGTGCATGGTCCGTCGCGAGCTGAGGGTCGGGAGCTTCCAAACAATCGCGCAGCTTCATCAGAGACTCCCACTCCCAACTTTCCGGCGCTCCCGACTCGCCAGTGAGCCGGATCAGAATGCAGCGCAGTACGCGGGCCAGATGCTCGCTGCGTTCGGCGTAGCGGCCCAGCCAGAAGATGTGGTCGGCTGCGCGGCTGGGAAGATCGCTTGTCTCCCCGCGATTCAGATCAACCGGCAGATCGCGCGGCCGCTGTAGAGAGGAAGTATCGACCGGTCCGTTCGAAAGAACCCACGTGTCCTTGCTGCCACCGCCGCGCTGCATGGAGACCACCGGCGTGCCGAGTGAGGAGGATACGCGGGCAAGTCCACCGGGCATCACAACCCACGAGTCTCCCACAGCCGCCAGATACAAACGCAGAACCACCCGGCGCGGGGAGAGAGTGCTCTCGGACCAGACGGGAACCGTTGACATGTTTACCAACTCCTGTCCAACGAATTCATGCGGACTTGCCTGCATGCGCGCCATCAGCCGCGAGCGTTCGCCGGCGGCAAGCTTGCCTCCGAAAACCGGCTCCATCCCTTGCGATGGGAACGCCGGCTTGATCACCAGGAAATCCAGATTATCGAGCACGTAGCGGAACGCCTCGGGCTGGCCACACCACCACGTGGCCACGGACGGGAGTTTCAAGGGCTCTCCCAGCATTCGTTGGCTGAGCCCGGGAAGAAACGGCATGAAGGCTGACGTTTCAGTTAAGCCGCTGCCCAATGCATTAGCGACCGCGACGTTGCCAGCACGCACGGCTTCGACCAAGCCCGCCACGCCCAGGAAAGAATCGGGGCGCAATTCGATGGGGTCGCAGAAGCTATCGTCCACGCGTCGCAAGATCACGTCCACCGGTTTAAGCCCTTCTAGCGTCTTCAGGAATACTCGGGAGTCGCGCACGGTCAGGTCACCGCCCTGAACCAATACGAGACCGAGGTAACGGGCGAGATAAGAGTGCTCGAAGTACGTCTCGTTATACGGTCCGGGTGTAAGGAGGACAACGCGGGGATGGTCGCGGGGCAATGGCGAAAGGCGCAGCAGCGTGTCGCGAAAAGAACGAAAAAATGATGCGACCCGTTTGACCCGCAACTCATGGAACAAGTCCGGGAACGTTTCTGCCAGCACGATGCGGTTCTCGAGCGCATAACCCGCGCCCGAAGGCGCCTGCGTTCGGTCCGAAAGCACCCACCATTGCCCATCGGGCGAGCGCGCCAGGTCGACCGCAAGCAGGTGGAGGTACGTGTTACCCGATACGGGCACAGCATGACACGGCCGCCAGAAACTGGGGTTCGCGAATACTAGAGCCGGCGGAATGTGGCCTCCGCGAAGCAATTGCTGCGGACCGTAAAGGTCCGCCAAGATCCCGTTTAACAGGCGCGCGCGCTGAATCAGGCCGTTTTCCAGTTGTGCCCATTCCGATGGCGGAATAACAAGAGGAATAGCATCCAGACTCCACGGGCGGTCCACGCCCAGCGGATCGCCATAGACGTTGTAGGTTACGCCGTTTTCCCGAATTCGCTGCCTGGCCGTCCTCCAGCGGCGGGCAAGTTCCTCCCCGCCGAGCGCGGTTAGTGAACTGATGAACGTGTCCCAATGAAGGCGAAGAACCCCACCCGTGCTGGACATCTCGTCATACACGCCTGCCGTCTGAGGATAGTTCCCGATGAGGAGCGGCGCCGCGCTAGTGTCTGCGGAAATCTTCATTGAGGCGCGGCGTCAAACCCTTTCGTGGGCGCAGCCCGCGACATCCGGCGCAAATCCAACGTCAATGGAAACTCCGGATTGCGCTCCTCGTCCGGCACTGCGAGAACCCCCGGCGTATGGCCGATATCCCGGAACCGGGCCAAACGGCGGCTCTCAGCCTCGTAGGCATTGACGGGAAGCCGTTCGTGGGCGCGCCCACCCGGATGGGTCACATGATATTCACAGGCCCCGACTGCCCTACCCGACCAGGTGTCCACGATATCAAACACCAAAGGCGTGTGCACCGGGATGTTCGGATGAAGGCAGGACGGCGGCTGCCATGCGCGATATCGCACCCCCGCCACGAACTCGCCTTTCTCCCCGGTAGCGTGAAGGGGCACCCGCCACCCATTGCACAAGACCACATAGCGCGGGTCGATCAGTCCCGTTATCTTTACCTGCAACCGCTCCACAGACGAGTCCACGTTGCGGACCGTGGCGTTGCCGGAAGTCTCTTCGCCCAGCACGTTCCACGGTTCCAGGGCGTGCCGCAGTTCCAGGCGCAACCCCCGTCGGGTTACCGAGCCGATCAACGGAAATCGAAACTCGAAGTGCGGAGCGAACCAATCCTTCTGGAAGGCGTAACCAGCTTCACGCAAATCCTCCACCACGTCTTCCCAGTCGAGTTGAACAAAATACGGAAGCAAGAAGCGGTCATGCAGCGTCGTTCCCCACCAAATGAGTTTGCGGCGGTACGGATTCCGCCAGAAGTGCGCGATCAGCGCCCGCACCAGCAGTTGTTGGGTAAGACTCATGCGCGCGTGCGGAGGCATCTCGAACGCCCGGAGTTCCACCAGGCCAAGCCGCGATGCGGCGGCTTCCGGCGGGTACAGCTTGTCAATGGAGAACTCGGCGCGGTGCGTGTTGCCGGTTAAATCGATGAGCAGGTGACGGAAGACTCGATCGACGAGCCAGGGAGGCACGGCCGGCGCGCCCTTATCCGGGATCTGGCCGAAAGCGATTTCGAGCTCGTAAATGGAATCCGTGCGTGCCTCGTCCACACGGGGATGCTGGCTGGTCGGACCGATGAACAAGCCTGAGAGCAGATACGACAGCGAAGGGTGGTTATGCCAGTAACCGATCAGACTTCGCAGCAAATCGGGCCGGCGCAAGAAAGGGCTATCCTCGGCAGTCGGGCCACCGATCACGACGTGGTTGCCGCCGCCGGTTCCGCTATGCTGCCCATCCAGCATGAACTTCTCCGTGCCCAGGCGGCTCTGGCGCGCGAGATCGTAGAGCACCGTGGTGTTTTCCACCAGTTCGTCCCAAGACGCCACCGGATGGACGTTCACTTCGATGACGCCTGGATCCGGCGTCACCTTGAGCACGGCCATTCGCGGATCGAAGGGTGGCACGTAGCCCTCCAGCAGCACAGGCATTTCGAGATAAGCGGCGGTGTCTTCGATCGCGGCGACAAGATCGAGATAGTCCGCGAGATACTCGACCGGCGGCATGAACACAAACAACTTGCCCTCACGCGGCTCGACGCAGAGGGCCGGACGTGCGATCCAAGCCGCGGATTCCCCCTTCTCCGGCGGCTTCGTGCGTTCCGCGGCAGGTTCAGGATTATCCGCGACAGGCCGCTCGGTGAAGAGGTGGCGCTTGCGTTCCGGCTTTTCGGGCAGCCTCGACCGTCTCGCGAATGGATCGGGTTCGTAGGTGTAGGTAACGTCTTCCGGGCTGGTCCAGGGAAGAGATTCGAGCGGCAAGCGATACCCCACCGGCGAGTCGCCGTGGATCAGAAACATTTGCTTCGACGCGAGAAACCAGGGCTGGCTGGTCCATCGGGAGGCGCCCGATCGGGCCGGAATCCGCCGTAGCGGAAGTACGTAGCCAACCACCTTATCCAATCCCTGTTCGAAAAGGCGCGCCATGCGCCGGCGTTCGATTGGATCTTGCAGCTTCGGGTCGAGTGGATCGACATTGACCGGAAGCCGCCGTTCCTTCCAGAGACAGTAGAAGATGTCCTCGTACGCGGGGATCATGAACGAGGCGTCCACTTGAAGACGGCGCGTGAGTGCTTCGAGAAACCTTAACGCATCTTCGCTTCTGTAACCATAATCCTTGTCGTTCTCAGCAATAAGCCTGGGATCCTCCCAAACGGGAACTCCGTCTTTGCGCCAATAGCAGCCGAATGCCCACCGCGGCAGCGGCTCGCCGGGGTACCATTTGCCTTGCCCGAAATGCAGCAGCGCATGGGGTGCGAAATGGTCGCGCAGCCTGCCAAGCAGTTCCACCGCTCGCTGGCGTTTGGCGGGGCCGAGCGCGGCCGTGGTCCACTCGGCTCCGTCGGGGTCATCCAAGGAAATGAAAGTCGGCTCCCCGCCCATGGTCAGACGCACGTCTCCGGTTTTCAGATCGGCGTCGACAAGATGGCCCAGCGTTTCGATTTCGTGCCACTGGAACTCTGTGTACGGCTTGGTGACGCGAGGGGTTTCGTAAATTCGTTGTACGGTCATCGCGTGACCGAATTCCGTCTTGCACGCAGCAAGCACACCGCTGATCGGCGCCGCCCCGCCGGCGTCCGGTGTGCAGGCCAGGGGGATATGGCCTTCGCCGGCAAGCAGCCCGGATGTGGGATCGAACCCGATCCAGCCGGCTCCAGGGAGGTACACTTCGGCCCACGCATGCAAATCCGTAAAATCGGCGCTGGGCCCGGCCGGTCCTTCCAGCGGCTTCACGTCCGCCACAAGTTGAATCAGATAGCCGGAAACAAAACGCGCCGCGAGCCCAAGATGACGCATGATCTGCACCAGTAGCCAAGCCGAATCGCGGCACGAACCGCTCCGCAGATTCAGAGTTTCCTCGCAAGTTTGCACGCCGTGTTCCATGCGAATCACGTATGCGATTTCGTATTGGACGCGTTGATTTAGGCCCACCAGGAAGTCGATCGTCGGGGCGCTTCCGGGAGCTACTCCCGCCAGGAATGCGGACAGTTTCGGTCCCGCCGGTTCCGGCGCCAGATAGGGGCGCAATTCCTGAACCGACGCGACGTCGTAGAAAAAGGGGTACTGTTCGGCGTGCGGCTCGAGGAAAAAATCGAACGGATTATACACTGCCATTTCGGCAATCAGATCGACTTCCACGAATAGCTCGTCGGTCGGCTCCGGAAAGATCAATCGTGCGAGATAGTTGCTTTGTGGATCCTGTTGCCAGTTGATGAAGTGGCTCTTGGGTCTGACCTTCAGCGAATACGAGAGGATGGGTGTGCGGCAGTGCGGTGCCGGCCGGAGCCTCACAATCTGCGGCCCAAGCGAAACCCGGCGATCGTAGCGGTAGTGCGTCTTATGATTGAGGGCGACGTGAAGGGCCATAAAGTGCGCAAATAGGGGAATCAGGGGCTCTGGAGAACGCGCAATCCATTGTCCATTTCAATCGGTGCCACTTCATCCGTCACAACCGTGAAGCTTTTCAACCAAGCAGTTCCGAATGACGTGGTGATGGCAACATCCCCGGCATCGCGGCCGGTAGCCATCAACACTCGCCCAATTCGCGGGAGGTTGTTACGCGCATCGAAGGTCCACCAACGATCCTCCAGGTAAGCCTCAAACCAGGCGCTGAAGTCCATCGGTGGTGATAAAGGAACACCGATGTCGCCCAGGTAACCTGTGGCGTACCGGGCCGGAATATTCATACACCGGCAAAACGTAATCGCAAGATGCTGGAAGTCGCGGCAGACACCGCGCCGGTCCGCATACACATCCTGAGCCGTCTTGGTAGGACTGGCGAAGTTGTAGCCAAATGTGATATTCGTCTGTACCCAGTCACAGATCGCTTGCACGCGGGGCCATCCCGGTTCGGTCATGCCGAACAACTCTCCCGCGGTGTTCAAGAGCCGGTCAACCTCACAATAGCGCGAAGCCAGCAGGCACTGGAGCACTTCCGGCGGGAGATCTTGCACCGGTGCTTGGCGGGCTCCGGGATTTACCAGATCAGGTTCGCCTGAGTCTTCGATCAAAGTAGAATTGTAGAGCCGAAGTTGCCCCGCAGGCGCCACGAAGCGACTACAGATGTTTCCGAACGAGTCGTGATATAGGTCAATCGAAGCCGCCGGGGTAAGCCGTACTTCATCGGGTTCCCGCAGGTCCGCGATTCTCGAGGGGTGCACGCGGAGCATCGCGACTATCGGAACGGGTGCGGGAATGTCGAATTGAATGTCGTAGCCTAATCGGATCAGCATTGGCTCCCGCCAATATGAATGATCGATGCTGCCTTGCTGACGAGGCAATCAGCGACGGAGATCTTTAAGCCGCCATCCAGAATCATTTTAACCGAAAGCGGGAAGCCTTATGTCCTCCGCTCGTGAAAAATGCGACAATGGCGCGTACGCCTCGCTCGAAGTGCGATAGGTTCTTGCTGTGAACAAACAGGTGCTCGTAATATACAGGGAAGCTGACAGAGTGCTGCCGTACCGCGATGCACTGGTTGCGGCCGGGCTCACTCCCGTGTTGCGTGAGGCGAACCGCCCGCTGTCCCTGTGTGGTTCCGAAGGCCTGGTCCTAACTGGCGGACCCGATGTCGATCCCGGGCTTTACGGTGAAACAAGGCGAGCGGAAACGGAACAGCCGGACCCGGAGCGCGACGCCCTCGAAGCCTCGCTGCTGGCAGAGGCGCTGGCGCAGGATCTCCCGATACTGGCGATCTGCCGCGGACTTCAGATTCTCAACGTGTCTCAGGGCGGGACTCTGATCCAGCATCTGAACCCGCCGCACCGGCATCAACGGACCAGCGCCCGCCCCGAGTTGCCCGTGCACCCGGTGACCATCGAACCGGATACACTGCTCTCCACCATTGCCGGCACAGATACCTGGCAAGTGAACTCCCGCCATCATCAGGCGGTAAGGACGATTGCCGGCAACCTGCGGGTATCCGCGTTCGATCCCGAAGACCGGACCGTAGAAGCGCTCGAGCATCCGGACAGGCGATTCGTACTCGCGGTGCAGTGGCATCCTGAGGACCAGGCGCGGATTGATCCAGGCCAATTGAACATCTTTCGGAGCTTTGGCGCAGCAATAGGCTGAGAAACCAAGGAAATCAAATGACATTTTGTCTCGGGGTAACTGTTGAAGAAGGCCTTGTGGGCATTGCCGACACTCGCGTCGTGTCCGGTTTCGAATCGCTGACAGCCAGGAAGGTAGCCACTTACCAGGGCCCGGGGTATTCCTTCTTCGTAATGACCTCGGGCTTGCGATCTCTCCGGGATAAGGTCCTGCTCTGTTTCGAAGAGGCTTTCAGCCAGCAGATGTCTGCCCGGGAACGCCTGTTCAAACTAGTCAACCTGTATGCGGCACAGGTGCGGCGTCTCGCAAACGAGGACGCGAAGTCGCTAGAGGAAAGCGCTCTTCATTTCAACATCTATTCCTTGATTGGCGGGCAGATGACGAACGATGGCACGCATCGCTTGTTTCTGATTTACCCGGAGGGGAATTGGGTCGAAGTCGGGCACGACACGCCGTATCAGATCATCGGCAACTCGGGATTTGGGAAGCCGATTTTGGAGCGCTCGTTAACATACACCGATCCGATTCTTTATGCATTCAAACTGGGCATCCTGGCGTTCGATGCGACCCGGCTGTGCGCCTCCAACGTAGATTTCCCGATCGACCTCGTTCTCTACAGACGCGGAAGCTATGAGCTTGTGGAACACCGGTATCAGCGGGAAGATCTGAACCAGATTTCCAGCTGGTGGCAGGAGCGCATGCGTTGCGCGGTGGATGAACTGCCCTCCAAGTGGGTGGAGGCCGCATTCTCGAAGCTGGGTGGATCCGGGCCGTCGCCCGGAACATCGTGACCCGGATCTCGCTCTGGCGCCGGGTTCGATGGGTTCAACCGGGGGCTTACTGCTGTTGCTGCTGTTGTTCCCGCTGACGATCGCTGTGCCGCGGAATCACCTCTTCCTCCGAGATGAATTGGGGGCTAAGATCGCGTTCCGCAGGCAGAGTCTCCGATGGGCTGACCGCTACGGACACGGTGAGCTTCGTTGATGCCTCTCCCTTAAAGACTCCGCGCGTGGGTGGCACATCCGCGTAATCGCGTCCGACGGCGGTACGGATATGACGCCCGGAGGCGAGCAGGTTGTGGGTCGGGTCGAAGCCGACCCAGCCCAGGCCCGGAAGCCAGGCCTCCACCCAGGCATGCGTCGCGCCGTCACCGGAACGGTCCTGATCCTCGCTTCCGTGATACAAGTATCCGCTCACGTAGCGAGCCGGAATCCTCATGCCGCGGAGAAGGCTGATGAAGATGTGGGCGAAGTCTTGACAGACACCCTGATGGCTGGTGAGGGCCTCTTCAATCGGTGAATCCACCCGAGTCGTTTTAGGCTTGTATTTGAAGGCGCCGTATATGGATTGATTGAGTTCTCGGAGCAGCGACAGCGGATCGCCGCGGCGCTGGGCGCCAATGCTGACCGCAAGCTCTTCTAGAGCCGGAGAAGTTCGCGCGAAATGGCTGGGGAGCAACATTTCGAATGCATGCGCCGGCATCTGCTCGGGGTCCAGGAGCTTCCAGTCCCCCTTTTCGAGCCGGTCGGGAATCGGAACCGGATCAAGATCCACGAGGGCTTCGGCTGTAATGGCCAGCTCCCGATGGATTTCCGGAATATCGAAGTAATGAACTGTGTTAGCCAGTGAGTCGCGGTAAAGATAGATTCGCGCGCGTGGCTGCACGGCAAGTTTGAAGGAGTAACACCGCTGCGTGCTCTCGCTGCGTGGCTGCATCCGCGCCTCCATGACGCTCTCGTACACGCCGGCGCCATATCGGAAGTGGGTTACGTGACGGATGGAGTAGTACATTGTTGCCTCAGGCGCCCACGGACCGCTCAATGGGGTGGTCGATGTAGGCTTCTCGAATGCCAACGTGGATCTGTTCGCACTGCCGCCGCACGTTATCCAGCCACGGGTGAAGACCCGCTGACATTATTTCTTCGATGTTGCTGAAACTCATGCCGGCTCGCAAGCGGCCAGTGAGCCGCGCCAGCCGCTCGGTCGCTTGCCGGGATCCCTCGGGAAGCGCCCGGACCGCGCTCTGGATGCGTTCCATGCAGAAACGAATCGAATGTGGGAAGACCGGATTGAGCAACAGAAACTCGGCCACACGATCGGCTCTGAGGTCAGCGGTGTAAAACTTGCAGTACCCTTCGAATGCCGAACAGCTCTTCAGAAGGCCGCTCCACTCGAGGTGCTCGGAAAGTTCGGACGAGGGCCCCAGGTCGGCAAACATGCGGAAATGCACGTCCAGAAGAACGGCCAGGGCGCCGGCGCGTTCCAGATATCGACCCAGTTCGATGAAGCGCCATCCCTGGTCGTGGTTGATCGTCGAATCGGTGATGCCCTGAAACAGCTGCGCTCCCTCCCGAACCATCTTAAGAAACTCGTGCGGGTCGGATTTCCACTGGTCTTCGCCGTCTGCGCCGCGAACGGCAAGAAAAAGACGGTTTAGCTGTTCCCACATGGCTGAACCGGTCTGTTCACGAACCTGCCGTGCGTTTTCTCGGGCAGCGGCGATGCAGCTTACGATTGAGGACCGGCCTGCGCCATGGGTCAGAGCGTGCGCGATACATTCGACCGGGCCGTCAGGCATGGCCACGCCGAGGCTAGCGGTCACACGCGTCCATCGCTGATCCGCCGGAATGGAGAACGAATCGAGCATTAGATTGAGATGCTCATCGATCAGGGACGCCGCGTGTTCCGCGCGCTCCAGATGGCGGCTCATCCAGTAAAGGTTGTCTGCTACCCGGGAAAGCATCTTATTCGTGCATGACCCACGTGTCTTTGCTGCCGCCACCCTGTGATGAGTTGACCACCAGCGATCCGTGGCGGAGAGCAACCCGCGTCAGGCCCCCCGGAACGATGGTGACTTTGTCGCCAAAGAGAATGTAGGGACGCAAGTCCACGTGTCGGGCGTGAGCGTGGCCGTCCACGAAACATGGCGCGAGAGAGAGATTCACGACTGGCTGGGCGATGTAGTTGCGAGGGTCGGCGAGTATACGCCGTCGAAACTCTTCCCGCTCCTCGGCGCTGCTGTGCGGTCCGATCAGCATCCCGTACCCGCCCGATTCGCCCACCGCCTTCACCACCATCTGGTCCAGATGGTCTAGAACGTGCGCACGCTGCGCGTCGTCGGTCATCAGGTAGGTTTCCACGTTTTCGAGAATTGGGTCCTCGCCCAGATAATACTTGATAATCGCCGGCACGTAGACGTAGACTGCCTTGTCATCCGCGACTCCGGTCCCGATCGCATTCCCCAGGGCAATGTTGCCCGCCCGATACGCATTGAACAGGCCGGCTGCGCCAAGCCCCGAATCCGGGCGGAATGCAAGCGGATCGATGAAGTCGTCGTCAATGCGGCGATAGATGACATCCACGCGCACCAAGCCTGAAGTAGTGCGCATGTAGACGATGTCTTCGTGAACCGCCAGGTCGCATCCTTCGACGAGATCGATGCCCATCTGTCGCGCCAGAAAGGCGTGTTCGAAATAGGCGGAGTTGTAGATGCCGGGCGACAGCAGGACGATGGTCGGATCGGCCACCTCGCGTGGAGCGAGGGCTCGTAATGCGGAAAGAAGCGACTGGCTGTAATGCTCGATGGGCATTACCCCACAGCTCTGATACAGCGCCGGGAACATGCGTTTCACGATCTCGCGCCCGGTAAGCATGTACGACACACCGCTCGGCACGCGAAGATTGTCCTCGAGCACGACGAACCGGCCGTCGGGCCGGCGGAGGAGATCGGTGCCCACTACGGTCAGGTAGCGGCCATGCGGCACGTGAATGCCGCGCATCTCGCGACGATAGTGTCTGCACGTGTAGATGACCTCGCGAGGGATTGCCTTGTCCGCCAGTATTCGGCCTTCATGATAAATGTCTTGAAGAAACAGATTGAGCGCGGTGATGCGTTGGCTGAGTCCTGCCTCGATCTCCCGCCATTCAGCGCGAGCGATAATGCGCGGCAGCAGGTCGTGCGGGAAGATCCGCTCGGTGCCCTCTTCACGGCCGTAAACATTGAAGGTGATTCCTTGATTGAGGAAGGCAAGATCTGCTGCCTGCTTGCGCCGCCGCAGCTCATCGGCAGGAATCGCGAGCAGGCTGCTGTACAGCTCCCGGTAGTGCGTGCGTGGATTGCCTGAGCTATCGAACATTTCGTCCCATGCGTCGTCAAGTTGATACCCGGTGAAAAGACCGCGGTCAGAGACTCGGGAGGGCGAGGCCATATAGAACGTCCTACAGAACCTAAGTGGCCTTTCTACGTGGAAAGCTTTTGGAACTGGGAAGCGTGTCCAACTTATCGCGGCAGGGTAGCCGGTGTCAAGCAGTGAGATCAACACGCCGATGCAGTATATCGGGGACAGCGTGCACTTTCTCCGTCAGGCGTTTCAGGACCTGCTACGATTTCTCGACACGCGGCAGGAATCCCATCGCATGCTCGGGAGTGGAGCGGGACCGGAGGCGGACTTGACTACGATTAGCGAGGCCCGAGGCCGGTGCCGACTTGGATTACGTTCGCGAACGGGTGCCCCGCGCTCTCGAGCGGACACTCGAGGGCATCGAGCGTGTCACGTCCATCGTGCGGGCGATGAAGGAGTTTGCCACCCCGACGCCGCGGAAAAGAGTCCGACCGATATCAACAGGGCACTGAGCAATAAGAGGCTGGGCAATTGTTGGAACTTATATCCGGCCACCGAAGAGATCGATCGCGCCGGCTTGGCCATAGTTCTGGACAAAGATCGCCGTCTTCGCTCGAACATCCGGCGGCAAACTGTTGTAAACACGCGTCACCGTCGCGACCATTTCCGGCCAGCCAAACTGGCTCGCATAATTCTGCGGCAAGGGGCCCAGCTTGTGCGTCTCACTTGCAGGCGGCGAGAGGTGCAACGCGCGCGTGTAGCGAATGTACGTTTCGACCGGCAGCACCGGCGTGGCGACCGGCGCAGCGATCGCGCCCGCCGCGATCATCAGTGCCGGGTAGGCCACTCGCACCCACCTTCGCTGCCGCGCCTCGAGCCACATTTCCCACAGGACGCTGCCGGCGGCGAACACCAGCGGAAACGAGGGAAAGAGGTAATACACGCGCGGACTCATCGTAACGATCACGCCCGCCGTAAACACCCACGCCCAGCCCAACGCGCGAAATCTCTTCCCTTGCTCCTCGAAAAAGAAAAACCACAGGCCTGCCAGCCACACGGGCGCCGTCAGCACGTTCATGGCCCCAATTTCCTGACCGAAGAAGCTGAAGAAGCCCAACGGCACGTTCCGCCCGCTGCGTCGAATGTTGGCCTGCAATTCGAGAAATGGGAAGTGGTGCCGAACATTCCACCAGAGATTCGGCGCAAAAATCACAAACGCGACCACCCCGCCAATCTATAACCACCGATTCGCGAGCAGCTTCCGTTGGTTCGTAAGCAGTAGTCCGAAGACAATCCCAGCGCCGAAGATCATCATCGAGTACTTGTTCTCGAGACCGATGCCCGCGACCACGCCGAACCAAATCCACAGCCTCTCATTTCCGGTTTTGATGATGCGAATCACGAGATACGCGCAGGTCATCCAGAACAGTGGCTCGAACGCATTCATCGTGAAGATGCTGTCCAACCCGAGAATGCCGGGCGCAGCGAGCGTGGTTATCGCCGCAAGTGCCTGCGCGAAGCGCCTCCCACCGAGTTCGCGCGCAATCAGCGCGGTTAGCACAACCTCCACCGCCCCCGCGAGCGCCGGCAAAAATCGAATCGCGAGCAGCGACTGACCCAGCGTATTCCGCACCGCCCAGGCAATCATCGCGATCAGCGGCGGCTGATCGACATAGCCCCAAGCGAGATGACGGCTGCAGGCCAGGAAGTACAA
>Ga0335079_10005197_pt1 | contig 14917 bp, 15 predicted proteins | sample Lox_Sample_33_FD_206719 | JGI IMG/M metagenome (GOLD analysis project Ga0335079, IMG submission 206719) | Soil microbial communities from Loxahatchee National Wildlife Refuge, Florida, United States - Lox_Sample_3.3 | ecosystem: Environmental > Terrestrial > Soil > Wetlands | place: USA...
TGGCATCCAGCTCACCATCAACGGGATTTCCGCAGGGCTGCGCAATACGGGGTGAGGAAGCGAATAGCGAATGGCGAACAGCGAATAGCGAATAGCGAATGATTGTTCCCATTCGCTACTCGCTATTCCCCATTTGCCTGGTTCACGGCTTCATCGCGCCTTGCGCGCTGGTGTAGACCGCATAGAGCGAGCTCGAGCCGCAGATATAGAGGCGGTTGCGCTGCTGGCCGCCGAAGCAGAGGTTGGCGACGGTTTCGGGGATATGGATCTTGCCGAGCAGCTCGCCCTCCTTGGTGTAGCAGCGCACGCCGTCCTCCTTGGGATCGCCCCAGCCGACCGAACACCAGATGCGTCCCTCGGTGTCGGTCCGCAGGCCGTCGGTGATACTGGGCTTGGGCATGTCGGCAAAGACCTTGTTGTTGCCGACCTTGCCCTGCTCGACATTGAGGTCGAAGACGCGGATATGCGACGGGTTGTCCGGTCCGTCGGTAAAGCCGGTGTCGATGACGTAGAGTTTCTTCTCGTCGGGAGAGAGCGAAATGCCGTTGGGCTCCACGAAGTCGTCGACGACGACCTTGACCTCGCCGGATTTCGGGTCGACCCGGTAGACGTTGTGCTTGTCCTGTTCCTGATCGGCCTTGATGCCTTCATAATAGCCGCCAATGCCATAGGCGGGATCGGTGAACCAGATCGCGCCGTCCGAGGTGACCACCGCGTCGTTCGGCGAGTTCAGCCGCTTGCCGTTGTATTTGTCCGCGATCACCGTGATCGAGCCGTCGTGCTCGGTCCGGGTCACGCGCCGGCCAGAGTGCTCACAGGTGATGAGACGCCCCTCCCGATCGATGGTGTTGCCGTTGGAGTTCATCGACGGCTGGCGGTAGACGCTGAGGTGACCGTCATCCTCGGAGAAGCGCATGATGCGGTTGTTGGGAATGTCGGAGAACAAGACGTAGCGACCGGCCGGGAAGTAGACGGGGCCCTCGGCCCAGCGGAAGCCGGTCGCGACGCGCTCAACCGCCATGGTGCCGGCGAACGCCGGGAAATCGTTCGGGCCGAACGTGGGTTTCGACGACGGCTTGGCGGATTCCAGTTGAGAAGCCGGATAGCGGCTCCCCGGCAGCGGTCCCAATGGCAACGGATCGGTCGATGTGGTTGGGGCGCCGGTCTGGCCGAGTGGAGCGACGCTGGCGGCAGAAGCGGCCGTTGCGGTTGCGGCCGTCGCGGCAAGCGCCGCCGCGCCCTTTATCAGGGTGCGGCGATTGACGTGGTCGGGAAAGGTCAGTGGAGTTGTCATGGTTTCCTCCAAATATTTTTTGCTGGAAGGAAATCATGTGCCCGCAATCCGGCATAAAGCAGGCAGTCTTTCGCAAAACAACCGCAGATGGAAAGTAAACTAGATCGGATCCCAGCTGAAGACATCCGCCGAGCGGTCCAGCTTGTAGAACGACGCTTTCAGCGCAGGCATCGCGTGCGAGCCGACGCTTTCGATCGTCCAGCCTTCGCTGCGATGCACCGAACGCAGCGGGCGCGACTGACCCATCAGGAATATCTCGTTCATGCGTACGCCGAAAATCTGTCCGGTGACCTCCTTCGACGCGTCGCTCAGGAGGTAGGCCACGACGGGCGCGATCTTTTCCGGCCCCATCTGCTTGATCTTCTCGACGCGTTCTTTTTGCGCCTCCGTCTCGGTCGGGATGGTTCCGATCATCCGGCTCCAGGCGAAGGGAGAGACGCAGTTCGAGCGCACATTGAAGCGGCCCATGTCGAGCGCGATGGATTTCGACAAGCCCACAATGCCAAGCTTGGCCGCCGCATAATTGGCCTGGCCGAAATTGCCGATCAGCCCCGAGGTCGAGGTGAAGTGCACGAACGCGCCGCTTTCCTGCTCGCGGAACAGCCGGGCCGCCGCATGCGAGACATAGAACGAGCCCATCAAATGCACCTTGATGACGGCTTCGAAGGCTTCGACGCTCATCTTGTGGAAGATCATGTCGCGCAAAATGCCGGCATTGTTGACGACGCCGTCGAGCTTGCCGAAATGATCGGTCGCGGTCTTCACGATACGGCTGGCGGGGATTGCCTCGGCAACGCTGTCGAAATTCGCTACGGCCGTCCCGCCGCGCTTTTTGATCTCCGCGACCACCTCCTCGGCAGGCGAGGCGCTCGAGCCCGAGCCGTCGGATGCGCCACCGGGATCGTTGACCACGACCTTGGCGCCCTCGGCGGCACAGAGCAGCGCGATCTCGCGTCCGATGCCGCGGCCGGCACCGGTAACAACGATGGATTTGCCTTCGAGTGATTTGGCCAAGCTTGCCTCCTTTTGCCGTCATTTCCGAAGTCGCGCCCTCGCGCGCCTCGCAACGACAGGGTTTAGTGACGTTCGTTGGTGAAGATGATCGTGCCCGACGCGGCGAACATCCCGCCGACACCGTGGCAAACCGAAATCCTTGCGTTCGGGACCTGAGCCGGTGCGATGCCGCGCATCTGACGCACGCTCTCCTGCAGGGCATACATGCCGTACATGCCCGAATGCATGTAGGAGAGGCCGCCGCCATTGGTGTTGAGCGGCAGCTTCCCGCCCGGGCGCGTGTTGCCGTCGGCGATGAATTTGCCTGTCTCTTCATGCGGCATGAAGCCGAGATCGCCGAGCCCGAACAGCGGCAGATGCGCAAAGGCGTCGTAGATCATCAGATGATCGACGTCCTTGTGGGCGATGCCGGCCTCCTTGAAGGCGAGGGGTCCTGCGACCTTGAAGGCGCGCGAGGAGTCGAAGGTCTGCATCTGGCTCACCATCGGCGTTTCCACGCTCTCGCCGGTGCCGAGAATGTAGACCGGCTTCTTCGGGAAATCCCTGGCGCGGTCCGCCGAAGTCAGGATCAGCGCGCCGCCCCCGTCGGTGACGAGACAGCATTGCAGCAGGCGGAACGGATAGGCGATCATCCGCGAGTTCAAGACGTCGGCAACCGTGATCGGCTCCTTCATCGTGGCACGCGGATTTTTCGCGGCCCATTCCCGCTGCACCACCGCGACCATGGCGATTTGCTCGTGGGTGATGCCATGCGTCTTCATGTAGCGCAGCACGGGGATCGGAAACATGCTTGCCGGCGTGGTGACCCCATAGGGCAGCTCGAATTGTCCGTTGAGGCTGTCGGGGCCGATCATGCGCGGGGTGCGGCCGATATTGGATTTGCCGCTTTCGGCATGGGTGATCAGCACGGTCCTGCACAGCCCGGCTTCGATCGCGGCCGCGGCATGACGCACATGCAGCATGAAGGAGCATCCGCCGACGGAGGTACCGTCGACCCAGGTCGGCGTGATGCCGAGATAATGGCAGACCTGTTGCGGCGTCTCGACCGCGGTCGCAAAGCCGTCGATGTCGGAGAGTTTCAGTCCGGCATCCGCAATCGCATTCAGCGCCGCATCGGCATGAAGCTGGATCTGCGACATGTTCGGGATGACGCCGAGCTCGGTGGTCTCGGCAGCGCCAACGATGGCAACCTGGTTTCTGCGCATGGCCTTACCCTTTCGCCGGACGGAACAAGGGTAGGGTAATCTTGTCGTCGAGCTTCTCGAACTTGACCTCGAGCTTCATGTCGAGCGCGAGCGCTTCCGGCGTCTGCGGGCAATCGACGATGTTGGTCATCATCCGCACACCTTCGTCGAGTTCGACCACGGCGATCGAATAGGGCGGGGTGAAGCCGGGGGCGGGGCGGTGATGGATGACGTAGCTGTAAAGCTTGCCCTTTCCGCTGGCTTTGAACACGGAAACCTTTCGCGAGGCGCAGGACGGACAGAACGGGCGCGGCGGGAAATAGACGTGTGCGCAGGCGTCGCAGCGTTGCAGGCGCAATTCGCCGGCCAGCGTGCCGTCCCAGAAATGCTGGGTTTCAGGCGTCGGTTTCGGTTTTGCGCGCGCGGGCTCGGCCATGTCGGCTTATCCTCCCAAAATTCGTTTGCAGTCTTGATGCGACAATGGACGGGTCGGCGTCAACACTCCACCCGCGCTGCGCGCATGCCGGTATTCCGCGAGGCGCACAAAGGATGAGCTTGGGGCGCTTGTATGCCTCCGATCCGCCGCGGTAGAAGGGCCACAAGATCGAGAAATTCGATGAGCGGCAACGAGGTATTGCACCGTGCCAATTTCGGGCTGACATGATGCGGACAATTCGCATAGGGTCCGGCGCAGGCTATTCGGGCGATCGCATCGAGCCTGCGGTCGAGCTCGCGGAAAAAGGCGATATCGACTATCTCGTGTTCGAATGCCTCGGTGAGCGCACGGTGGCGCTCGCACAGCAGGCCCGCCAGAGGAACCCGGAAGCAGGTTACGATCCCCTGCTGGAAGAACGGATGCACGCGGTGTTGCCGCTCTGTGCCGCCAAGGGCATCAAGATCGTCACCAATATGGGTGCGGCAAATCCCGAGGCCGCGGCGAGGAAGACTGCCGAAGTGGCACGCTCGCTCGGGCTCTCCTCGCTGAAAATCGCCGCCATTGTCGGCGACGATGTGCTTGACGCTTGCAAGGCCGGCGACCTTCCGATCCTGGAGTTCGATGGTACGATCAAGCAGCTCGGCAACCGCCTGATCTCAGCGAATGCCTATCTCGGCGCCGAGCCGATGGCGCAAGCGCTTCGCGCCGGAGCCGATGTCGTGATCACCGGCCGCGCCTCCGATCCGGCGCTGTTCCTGGCGCCGATGATCCATGCCTTCGGCTGGGCGATGGACGACTGGAACCTGCTCGGGCAGGGAACGGTCGCGGGCCATCTGCTCGAATGCGCAGGGCAGATTACCGGCGGCTATTTCGCCGATCCCGGATTCAAGGACATTCCCGATCTGGCGCGGCTCGGCTTTCCCATAGGCGAAGTCGGCGCGGACGGCTCGCTGGTTGTGACCAAGGTCAGGGGTTCCGGCGGTGCCGTGACCGCGCAAACCTGCCGCGAGCAACTGCTCTACGAGGTCCATGATCCCAGAAATTACTTCCAGCCGGACGTCGTCGCGGATTTTTCGCGCGTGTCGATCGAGGAAATCGCGCCCGATCGCGTGCGTGTTTCCGGCGGACGCGGCAGCAGGTGCACCGACACGCTGAAGGTTTCGGTCGGCTATATCGACAGTTTTATCGGCGAGGGCCAAATCTCCTATGCCGGCCCCGGCGCGCTGGCGCGCGGCCGGCTTGCGCTCGACATCGTCCGCGAGCGGTTGAAGCTGACGGGTGTCGCCGCAAGCGAATTGCGCTTCGACCTGATCGGGGTGGATTCGCTGCACGGTCCGCAGGTCTCCGCGCATGCCAACGAACCCTATGAGGTCCGCATCCGCGTCGCCGGGCGCACCGAAAATCTGCGCGAGGCGGTGCGGATCGGCAACGAGGTCGAAACGCTCTACACCAACGGCCCGGCCGGCGGCGGCGGGGCCTGGAAATCGGCGCGCGACGTGGTCGCGGTTGCCTCCGTACTGCTGCCGCGCGAGCTCGCCAAGCCGCAAGTGCGGTTTGTGGAGGCGTGAATAGCGATGAAGCTTCGCGAGATCGCGCATTCGCGCACGGGTGACAAAGGCAACACGTCGAACATTTCCGTGATCGCCTTTGACGCGAGACATTTTCCGCTGCTGCTCGAGCAGGTCACGGCCGAGCGCGTCAAGGCCCATTTTGCCGGCATTGTCGCGGGTGAGGTGGTGCGCTATGAGCTGCCGAACATCGCCGCGCTGAATTTCGTCATGAGCAACACGCTCGGCGGCGGGGTGACGCGGTCGCTGGCGCTCGACGCTCACGGCAAGTCGCTGAGTTCGGCGCTGCTCGATCTGGAGATCACTGGGCCCGAGGATATCAGATAAATGCCGAACCCGACGCTTGCCGCACTCGCCGACGATCTCGAAGCCGGCCGCACCACCGCCCGAAAGCTGGTCGAGGACTGCCTCGAACGGATCGTCGATCCAGCAGGCGAGGGAAGCCGCACCTTCATCCATGTCGACAAATACGCAGCCCTTGATGCCGCCGATGCCATGGATCGACTGCGCAAGGCCAATGCCGCGCCGTCGCGCTTTGCCGGAATTCCAGTCTCAATCAAGGATCTCTTCGACATCAAGGGGCAGGTTACCCGCGCGGGCTCGCGTGCGCTCGAAGAAGATGCCATTCCGGCGAAAGCGGATGCGCCTGCGGTGGCGCGACTGCGGCGCGCCGGATTTGTCGTGATCGGCCGCACCAATATGACCGAGTTCGCCTTTTCCGGCATTGGCATTAACCCGCATTACGGCACGCCGAAGGGCGCCTGGCAGCGCAGCGTCGGCCACATCCCGGGTGGCTCGTCGTCCGGCGCTGCGGTCTCGATCGTCGACCGCATGGCCTATGGCGCGCTTGGCACCGATACCGGCGGCTCTTGCCGGATTCCTGCGGCCTATAATGGCATTGTCGGCTACAAGCCGACGCAAAGCCGCGTCCCGCTCGAGGGCGGTGTGCCGCTGTCCTTTACGCTCGACAGTTTTGGGCCTCTGGCAAATACGGTGCAGTGCTGCGCGACGCTCGATGCGGTGCTCGCGGGCGAGCCGATTCCCGCCGTACGACAGCGTCCGATCAGGGGCATGCACCTTGCCGTACCGACCACGGTCGCGCTCGACGATCTCGATGATTCCATTGCCAAGAGGTTTGAACGCGCGCTTGAAACGCTGTCGCGTGCGGGTGCGCACATCGAACGCATCGAGATGCCCGAATTCCTCGATGTCGGCGTGATGAACGCCAAGGGCGGTTTCGCGGCGGCCGAAAGCTATGCCTGGCACCGCTATCTGCTGACAAGTAAGGGCGATATCTACGATCCCCGCGTCTCCATGCGCATCCTGCGCGGCGAGGGTGTGAGCGCGGCCGACTATATCGACCTCGTCACCGCGCGCCGCTCGCTGATCGCGCGCGCCGCGACGCGGCTTGCGGCCTATGACGCGCTGGTCATGCCGACCACGGCGAACACGCCGCCGCGCATCGCCGATCTCGCCGACGACAAGGCCTTCACGGTCGCGAACCTTCGCTCGCTGCGAAATTGCTCGCTGATCAACATGATCGACGGTTGCGCGATCTCGATCCCCGCGAACCGCGAGGGCGAGGTGCCGGTCGGTTTGATGCTGGCCGCGTCCGGCGGCGCCGACCGCCGCATCTTCGAGCTTGCGGCCGGGATGGAGGCAGCAATCCGTGTTTGATCTCACTTTCACCGTCATCGACCGCGAGGGCGGCGCGGTGCCGCTGACGCTTCCGATCGATCAGGCCGTGATCGCCGGCTGGACCGGCCGCGACCCCGTTGCGCGCGACAAGCACATCGCCGAGCTCGAGGCGCTCGGCATCGCGCGGCCCGCGACGACGCCGATCTATTACCGCTGCTCGGCCCGGCGGCTGACGCTGGAAGATGCAATCGAGGTCTGCGGCAACGACACGAGCGGCGAGGTCGAATTCGTGCTGATCGGCTGGCAGGGCCGTATCTTTGTCGGCCTCGGCTCCGATCACACCGACCGCAAGGTCGAAAGCTACAGCGTCACCGTCTCAAAGCAGATGTGCGACAAGCCGCTTGCCTCGGTACTGTGGGAGCTGGAGGACGTCAGAGGTCACTGGGACAAGATGATCCTGCGCTCCTATGCGGTGACCAACGGCAAGCGCGAGCTCTACCAGGAGGGCACGCTGGACGCGATGCTGTCGGTGGACGAGCTGATCAAGCGCGGCTTTGAAGGCGGCAAGTTTCCTGACGGCTGCGCCATGTTTGGCGGCACCTTTGCCGCCAAGGGCGGAATCCGCCCCGCCGACCGCTTCGAATATGAGCTCGAAGATCCCGTGCTGAAGCGCACGATCCGCCATGCCTATGATGTGATCGCCCTGCCGGTGCGGGGGTAGCGAGCTGTCATTCTGGAGCGATGCGTAGCATCGAACCTGGAATGACAGATAACCAGGAATCGGGTGGCGTCGTACAGTCCAAGTTGGCACATTGCGTGTCATGAACGCGAAAACAGCCATTCTTCGGAAGCCAGAGACAGGCATTGCCGCCCGTGTCGAGACGATCGATTGGCCGCGAGCGGAAGGCGAGCTCGACGGGCAGGGCTGCGCGGTCCTGAAGGGCCTGCTTTCGCCCGGCGAATGCCGCGCGCTCGCAGCGCTCTACCCTGACGACAAGCATTTCCGTAGCCGCGTTGTGATGAGCCGTCATGGCTTTGGCCGCGGGGAATACAAATATTTCTCCTATCCGCTGCCGGACGTGATCGCCGAGCTGCGGCCAAGGCTTTACGCGCGCCTTGCCGGCGTTGCCAATCGCTGGAACGAGGCGATGGGCATCGATATCCGCTATCCAGCACGTCACGACGACTTCCTGAAGCGCTGTCGCGACGCGGGTCAGACCCGCCCGACGCCGCTGTTGTTGCAATATGAAGCTGGCGACTACAACTGCCTGCACCAGGACCTCTATGGCGAGCACGTGTTCCCGCTGCAGGTCGCAATCCTCCTGTCGGAGCCGGGGCGCGATTTTGCCGGCGGCGAGTTCGTGCTGACCGAGCAGCGGCCGCGCATGCAGTCGCGCGCCGAGGTCGTGCCGCTGACGCAGGGCGACGCGGTGGCATTCGCTGTGCATCACCGCCCGGTGCAGGGGACGCGCGGCACCTATCGCGTTAATCTGCGCCACGGCGTGAGCCGGCTGCGCTCCGGCCGCCGCCACACCGTTGGCGTGATCTTTCACGATGCGAAATGACCGCAGATCTGTTTGACCGCCTCGATGTCCGCCCCGAACGGGAGCAGATCGCCGAAGGGGCGATGCTGCTGCGCGGGTTCGCGCGATCCGTGCAGCACGAATTGATGGCTGCGCTCGACACGATCATCGCGCAGGCGCCATTCCGCCACATGCAGACTCCGGGCGGCCACGAGATGTCGGTCGCGATGACCAATTGCGGCGGTCTGGGCTGGATCACCGATCGGCGCGGCTATCGCTATGACGCGGCCGATCCGGTGTCGCAGCAACCATGGCCCCGGATGCCGCCGGCCTTTCTCGAACTGGCCGCTCAGGCCGCCGCGGAGGCGGGCTTTACCGGTTTTTCGCCCGATGCTTGTCTCGTCAATCGCTACGAGCCCGGCGCGCGCATGTCGTTGCATCAGGACCGCGATGAGACCGACTTCGATGCGCCGATCGTCTCGGTCTCGCTGGGGCTGCCCGCGATCTTCCTGTGGGGCGGGTTGAAGCGCAGCGACAAGCCGCAACGATTCCGGCTGGAGCATGGCGACGTCGTCGTGTGGGGTGGTCCTTCACGCCTCAACTTTCACGGCGTGACGCCGCTGGCCGACGGCGAGCACGCGCTCCTCGGGCGTCGGCGTATCAATCTGACGTTCCGCAAGGCGCGTTAGCGCATCGGAAAAGTGAGCAGCGGTTTTCCGAAAAGCATGCCCTCGGGCTTTGACCGGGGGATCATGCGCAAGCAATAAGCATTCTATTTGCGTATCCCGCATGTGGTCGCGGCCACCCAGTTCTTCTTGATCGTCATGGCGCCGATCACCATCGGGTAAGCTCTTGCTTCCTGCGTCAGCGGACTCGTGATCACGAGATTGGTGGCATTGCCTTCGATCGAGATCATCTCGTCGATCGCGCCGAATTCGGGCCGCGGCAGCGGAAACGTCACTTCCCGGGGTTTGTTGGTCAACGCGATCGGCGGCGAAAGGTAATTGCCCTCGCGGAAGCGCACGACGCCGCTGCCGTTGTTCGTCGAGACCAGCATGGTGCGCGGCAGGATCTGGCACGGGCCGGCGTTCGAGGCCTGGGCCGGCATCGCCGCGGGCGACGGATTGCTCAACATGACGGTGCACGTCACGATGGAGGCCATGAAGGCGGCACCCAGGCCTGCCACCAGGGCGGATTTCCTGCGCGATTGCGCCTCGGTCGAGAAAACTGCATCGGACATGGCGAATCTCCACTGTTGCCGGCTGACATAGCGGAGGGCTGGCGCGTCGACTGTGACCTTTTTCACGTCGGGAAACCCTGTTGAAATTGCAAGGTTTAAGCCATTCAGCAGCGCAGGAGTTTCGGCCTGCAGAAGCTGCCCGACTATGCCCCGCTGCTGCACTGGGGCGCCCCTCGCCTGCTGGTCGGTCGCTGGCTGCGGCTTGCTCGTGGTCGCGGCTTCCGAGCGACGTCTGTTTCACACCGCCATGAGGTGAGGTACCTATTGTCGCGCCGGATGGATGTAGGTCCAGGGCGTGACCTCCGAATCCCGGGGCACTTCGATTGCGATGAGGGAAGGGCCGCCATGGGCGAGCGCCTTCTCCAGCGCCGGACGGAAGTGGTCGGGTGAAGTCACACGGCTCGCCGCCACGCCGAAGGATTCAGCGAGTTTGACGAAATCCGGATTGACGAGATCGGCCGCCACCACGCGACCGTCGAACCGCATGCGCTGGTCGCGCCGCACATTGCCGTAGGCGTTGTTGTTGAAGACGAGCGTCACGACGGCGATCTTGAACTGGACGGCCGTCGAAAGCTCCTGCACGCCGAACATGAAGCCGCCGTCGCCGGTGATCGCGACAACGGGCCTGTCGGGATTGGCGACCTTGGCGCCGAGCGCGGTCGGAAAGCCCGAACCCAGCGTGCCCTGATAGCCCGATGTGATGAAGGTGCGCGGTTCGTAGATGGGAAAGCCGTACCAGGAGGCAAAGCCGACTTGCGACAGCTCGTCGGTGACGATCGCGTTCGCCGGCAGCACCTCGCGCAGGATGTTGAGATAGGACATCTGCGGCTGCACCTGCTGGATTTCCCTTTGCGCGGCGGCCGTTGCTTCCCGGATCGCACCGCGCCGGCCGGCGGTCTTGCGGTAGCCAGCCCGGCGAACCGCGGCGAGCAAATCGCGCGTGCCCGCCTTCGAATCCGAGATCACGGCGACGTCGGGCGCATAGCGCCGCATCTCGGAGGGATCGATATCGATGCGGATCGACTTCAGGCCATGCGGGCGATACGGCCAGCGCGACATGGTCGGCAACTCCAGCCGGGTGCCGATCCCGATCATGAGGTCGGTGTCGGGCCAGAGCCGATAGGCGGCCGCCATGGTCAGCCCCAGCTCGTGCGCGTTGGAGACAATTCCCCGGCCGCTGCGGAACGCCACGACCGGCGCATCGATCATTTCAGCGAGCTCCAGAACCTCCTCGCGCGCATGGATGGCGCCCGAGCCGACAAAGATCATCGGGTGCTTGCTGTTGGCAACCAGCGCCGCGGCGCTCTTGATGCGGTCGCCATCCGGAAGCGGTGCACGCAGCGGCTCGAGCACCCTGACGGCGCCGATATCGGCCCGCTCGGTGAAAATGTCCCAGGGCATTTCCAGCACGACCGGGCCGCGGCGGCCGGACATCATCTCCTGGAACGCGCGCGCAACCAGATCGGGCGCCGCATCGGGATATTCGATGCGCTCGGCCCATTTCACGAAAGTTCGCAGGGTCGCCAGCTGATCCGGCATCTCGTGCAGATGACCGCGGCCCTTGCCCAGAAACTGCGTCGGCACCTGCCCGGTCAGGCAGAGCACCGGCTCGTTCGATCCGAACGCCGTGAGCATCGCAGCCCCCGCGTTCAGCACGCCGGGGCCGGGCACCACGCTGAACACGCCCGGCTTGCCGCTCGATCGGGCGTAGCCGTAAGCCATGTAGCCGCAGGCCTGCTCGTGCCGCGCGCCGATGACCTTGAGCTGCGCCTGGTGGAAGGCGTCGAACAGGCCGTAGATCTGCGCGCCCGGCAGGCCGAACACCGTATCGACACCGTGGGCGAGGAGGCCGCTGACGATCGCCTGGCCGCCGGTCATGGAAGTCATCGCATCAATCCTCGCGCATCTTCATCGACCACGCCATTGCGCAGCACGCCAATTCCCTCAGCCTCGATCTCGATCACGTCGCCGGGCTCGAGGTAGCGCGGCGGGTCGAACCGGGCGCCTGCGCCTGTAGGCGTGCCCGTGACGATGACGTCGCCGGGCACCAGCGTGGTGAAGGTCGAGACGTAGTTGATGAGGTAACGAAATCCGAAGATCAGCCGCGATGTACGGTCGTTCTGTCGCGTCTCGCCGTTGACGCGGGTGGCAAGACGGATGTCCGCGATCTGCGCTTCATTGCTGTAGGGCACGATCCATGGCCCGAGGCTGCCGGTCTTGTCGAAATTCTTGCCCTGCGTCACGTTGAACTTGGCATGCCGCACCCAGTCGCGGATGGTGCCTTCGTTGCAGAGCGTGACGGCCGCGATATGGTCCAGCGCCGCGCGCTCGGCGATATGGCGGCCGGCCTTGCCGATGATGATGACAAGCTCGCCTTCATAGTCGAGCTGCTGCGAGACGCGCGGGCGCACCAGCGGCGTGTTGTGGCCGACAAAGGAGCGCGGCGTGCGCATGAACATCGAGGGATATTTCGGCGCATCCGAGCCGTCTTTATATTCGGCGTTGCGGTCGGGATAGTTGACGCCGATGCAGATGATCTTCTCCGGCTGCGGAATCGGCGGCAAAAAGGTGACTGCATCGAGCGCGTGATCCGGCGGATGCCGCGCCGCATCTTCGACGAGCTTTGCCATCGCGCCTGCTGAAATGACCTCGCGCAGCGTCGGATAATCTTTGCCGAAACGCGCAGAGAGATCGACGATGCCGCCATCGACAACGGCGCCGTATCCGGTCGAACCGTTGATGGAATAGGTGGCAAATCGAGGGGAAGCCATGGGATGCTCAATAGGTTTGGCGTGTGCCGGGAGCCATGCCGGCCGCCTTGATGGCGGCGACCGCGGACGGTGTCATCAGAAAATCGACGAAGGCACGAGCAGTATCGGCTTCCTTGGTATCCGCGGCGATAGCGGCAGTAAACGTCAATTGTTGCTGCAGCGGAGGCGGCAATGGGCCCGCGAATTCGACACCGGGCGCAATCAGCACGTTGGTCAGGAACAGGCCAAGCTCGGCCTCGCCGCGGGCAACCGCCGGCGCGATCTGTGCCGGCGTCGCCTGAACCCTTGTCTTTGCCTTCATCTCCTCGGCAATACCCAGTTGCTCGAACACCCTTGTGATGTAGCTGCCCGCCGCGCTCGCCGGCAGAAACGCGACGGATTTGGCGTCGAGCAGGCCTCTTTTCAGCACGCTTGGGGTCGAGATGTCCGGTTTCGGAGTTCCGGCCCGAACGATGACGCCATAGCCGACAAGCGCGATGTCGGCTACCGGCGACGTCGCGAGAAGGGCTTTGGCGCCCGCATCCCGAAACACGTCGCTCGGCACGACGATCGCATCGAACGGGGTGCCCGACGTCATCCGAGTGATGATGTTCGGTGTGGAATCGAAGTGAATGGAAAGCTTGTAGCCGCTCGCCTTCTCGAACTGCGGCGCAAGTTCCTTGAGCAAGGCGGCGATTGAGCCGCCCGCGATCACCTTGAGCTCGTTGGTTTCAGCCGTCGTCATGGATGATGAGACCATACCAGTTATGATTGCGATTGCCGTGAGCGCACTCTTCCAGCTTGCTCAATCCGCAACGGTGACGTCTGCGACGAAGGCCGGCTCGCGCACCTTTTGCCCGGTGAACGGCGAGCCCTGTTCGAACCAGGAGCGCGGCGCGGGCGCGCCCCACAGGGTTTGCCGGCGTGGATCCTTTAGCGACCAGCGCATCGGCGGATGGTCGTGATCCATCGTGAAATAGTCGCTGGTGTAGAGTTCGAGCCTGTGGCCGTCGGGATCGCGAACATAGAGGAAGAACGCATTGGAAATGCCGTGGCGGCCAGGGCCGCGCTCGATGTTCTTCAAATAGCCGCTGGATGCCATCACATCGCAGAGATGCAGGATGTTCATCGCGGTCGGCACCCAATAAGCGAAATGGTGCAGGCGAGGGCCCTTGCCGTTGGTGAGCGCAAAGTCGTGCACGTTGCCCTTGCGATGCAGCCAGGCCGCGGCCATGCGTCCGTTCGGGCCGTCCTCCTCGGCATATTCGGTGAGCCGAAAGCCGAGACGGGCGTAGAAGTCGACGGTATCCTGCACTTCGGCCGCGAATACGTTGAAATGATCGAGGCGCTGCGGATGGCAGCCGCGGTAGAGGTCGTAGCGGCGCAATAGAAGCGGGCGCTTCTCCATGGTCGCATAGAGCTCGATCTGGAAGCCGAAGGGATCGGTGAACTGGAGCGTGCGGCCCTGGAACGGTCGCTCGGCAAAGGCGCAGGCGATGTCGTTTGCCGAGAAGAACGCTGAGGCCTTGTCGAGATCGGTCTCGTTTCCAACCTTGAATCCGAGCCGGCTGCAGGCGGGCGCTGCGGCTTTCCGCAGCACCAGCGAGTGGTGCTGATGCTCCTCGCTGCCGCGCAGGTAGACTGCGTTGTCGTCGGCGTCCTCGACATGCAGGCCGACCGTCGTCTCGTAGAAATCGCGGCTGAGCTTGAGGTCGGTGACGTCGAGCACGGCGTGGCTTGCACGGATGACGTTGAATGGCGGATCGAAGACGTGTTGTGGAACAGGCATTTCTTGTTTCCTCAATCTCATCTGTCATTCAGGGGCCATGCGCAGCGGCGCGGCGCGGTCGAGATTGTCCCTGAACGGATCGGATTTCGGCGTGACCTTATCCATGAACGGCCTCCGCTTTCAACGCGTCGTGAATATTGTTGCGCTTCCAGCTCGTCTCCTTGTCGTTGATCTGCATGTCGAACGACAGCGCAAACTTGCTTTGTGCGAACACCGGATCGAGATAGGCCGACAGCGCCTTGAAGATGTGTTCGCCGGCACGTTTGCGGGTCGCGAGATCGCGGCCCTCGCCGAGCCTGAGCACCATGTCGAGAAAGCCGTAAATCGGCTTGCCATCGGCGATCGCATAATGCTCGCAGCGGATGGCGCGCACGCGAATGCCGCCGAGCGGGAAAATGCCGGTTTCGACCGCGGCGCCGCGGACGACCTCGACGACTTTGCCCATATCGACGCGTCCATCGAGATTGGCGGAATACTCGAT
>Ga0335079_10005198_pt1 | contig 14917 bp, 14 predicted proteins | sample Lox_Sample_33_FD_206719 | JGI IMG/M metagenome (GOLD analysis project Ga0335079, IMG submission 206719) | Soil microbial communities from Loxahatchee National Wildlife Refuge, Florida, United States - Lox_Sample_3.3 | ecosystem: Environmental > Terrestrial > Soil > Wetlands | place: USA...
ACGCGGCGCTCGCACCCCATGATGATGTCGAGGTTACGAAGTCCCACGTCGAAGTCGATGATGCACGTCTTGTAGCCCTTGAGGGCCAGGCCCGTGCCAAAGGCTGCGCTCGAGGTGGTCTTTCCCACGCCGCCCTTGCCGGAACTCATTACGATGATCTTGGCCAAGTTCTCGCCTCCCCGATTTGTGTTGCGGTGACGGCCTCCGCGCCTCTGGACAGACCTCGCCACTGGAAAACCTCAAAATGTTAGGGGCTCGATGCGCAGGTGTCCCTCGTGTAGGTAAACCTGCACCTGCTTCGACAGGACGTTCGCGCCCATGTCCTCGCTCAGTTGGTAGATGCCGGCGATGGACACGAGCTCGGCTTCGAGGCAATGGCAGAAGATGCGGGCGGCACTGTCTCCAGACACCCCGGCGAGCGCACGCCCCCTGAGGGCTCCGTAGACGTGGATGGACCCGTCGGCCAGCAGCTCCGCACCCGGGCTCACCATGGCCGTGATCACGAGATCGCCGTTTTGCGCATAGATCTGCCGACCGGAGCGGACCGGCTCCGTCACGATCCTCGTGGACCGCTGGTATGGGATCTCCGGCGCGCGCTCGTCGGTGGCCTTGGGAGGCAGCATCACCTCGGCGCGCGTGGCGCGCGCTGGCAACAGGGCGAATCCCGCGGCTGCGGCTTCCGCCTGTTGGCGCTTCCCTCCCCCCTGCAACCCGACCACCATGAGGCCCAGATCGCGCAGAGCGGTCGAGAAGCGAGCGAAGTCGACCTCGGTCTTTGGTCCGAGGCCGTCCAGGTCAATCACGATGGGGGCATTGCGAAAAAAACCAGGGGCCTGTCGGACCTTGTCGGCGAGCAGGTGAAAGAATTGTGTATCGCACGGATCTACGATCTTGAGGACCATGATCGTAAAGCTCGTGCCGCGGAGCTGGAATGGGGGTTCACTCGCCGTCGGCCCACCCTGCATCAATTGATAGCTCGACAAGTCGCCTCTCGTGAAGCCGCGGAACTTTGGGGTGGCCGTATATCGAACGGTGTGCCGCCGTTCGAGCGCCAAGAGGGGGCCCTCCACTTGCGGTATGGGTACGTGGCCGAGCTGCCCCGCAAAGCGTTAGCCAAAAGACGTAGGCATGGGGACAGCCCGGCGAATGAGACCGCCTAACTTGCAGCCTGAGAGGCGCGGATCAGGGTGCTTTCATAGGCGAGCCGGAGTGCTTCCCGGAACAGCTTGTAGCGCTCGCCCTCCTTGAGCTTGGAGCACAGGCGCACGATCTCCTGTACCTCGAACTTGAAGCGGGCCGTGATTGCGTTGCGATGTGCCTCCACCAGCGCGGGGTTTGCTTCTATCCCGAAGTAGACGAACAGGTGAGCCAGATCCTGGGTACGGATCGCTTCGAATGCTCTTCCCATCGATGCCTCCGCGGCTCCTCACACCGAACCCTGCTCGCTTCATGCCAGTTTCGCGATCGATGCAAAGTTCAGCGTTTCGATTGTTCTCGTCCTTACTTGGGTTGCGATCGATGCTCTGATGGCGAGCAGTCACGGTAACAAACCTGCATCGCCAATCCAGCCGGGTTGTGGATACCTCCTTTCGAGTCGCGGGACTCCCTGGAAAACCCAAGAGATGTGCCGCAATTCGTCATGTGTGGATCTGGTGGTGGAGGGATTCGCGGCCTTCTCCATCGATGGTGATCCCTGAGGTCGCGCGAGCCCTTGCCACCGCATGCTCCGCAGTATCAGACCCTTCTCGACATCCTCTCCGGCCGAAAGGCCGGAGATTCCGGCTTGGGCGACGCGAACAGCTCGCGCCGCCGACACGGTGGATTCCTCTTGCTGGCGACATTGGGGCATCGCTCACCACACAGGCGATCCGGGCTGTGCTTGCGCACCCGATGGAAGCGTCCATCGGGTCCTGCCCCTCGACTCGCCGCATTCCGCGAGCGAGGAAGACGATGCACTTGGTCGACGATATGAGAGAAGCGGAGACGCTATCCTTCCTGACCGGGGCTGGTCGCGCGTCCTCGCCAAAACGTTCAATGTGGGGATTGGGTCGGTCCGCCCGATCCAAAGCAATGACTCGGGCTGCGGGTCCGTCCCGCGCAGGAAGTCCTCCCCGACACGCTCGGCCCGCAGTGCCGAGGCAGGATCCCCCGTAGAGGCCAAGCGCGCGGTGGACATCGGTGGCTCGGCAACGCGTCGGGCGTTGTGCCCAATCCGGGATGACACCGGCCCCTGTGGCTGAACCAGCGCGCGGGCCCGTCCCGACGTTCTCGAACAGCGGTGGACAGTTGCCGTCATCGGGGACAGCTCTCAGAAGGTGATGGAGGCGTTGATTTCAGGCGCCCAGGTGTCGCAATCGCTGGAGCAGGAGAGCCGACGCTCGTAGAAGGCGCCCACACCCAGCGAAGTGGGGCCCGCCGAAAGAAGCAGGACGCCGACGCGCCCGCCGACGCTATCCGAATCCGGGACGTTTCCTGCCACGAACCAGTGCGCGTAGTAGGCGCCGATGTAGGGGCGGAACAATGGGATCGGGAGGTACCAGGTCAAGCCGGGCCCGACCTTCCCGAACCCCGGCGTGTTGCCCCACCACCAGCTGCCCATTGCGTCGAGCTCGAGCCCGAACGCGAGCTCATATCCCACCGTTCCGCCGAGATAGCCGTAGGCCTGGCCGAATGCCGAGCCAACCCCGGCGTTCGCGCCGATACGCCAGCCCGCGGCTTCGTGTCGCAACGGGAGAGACGAGGTGAGCAGGGCCACCGCGACGAGGGAGGTCAGTCGAATGGAGCGGAGCATGCCTGCCTCTCGCAAAGTTGGGGCGATAGTCTGTTGGTTAACGCACCAAAGTCAACTCGTTCGTTCCGGATCGACGTAACACCGGCGACGAAAAAATCATCCATGCTATCCTCGCCCCTCTACCCGAAAAGAGCCTCCCATGAAGATGTTCAGCGCCTACGACGCGGTACAGTTTGCCATTCGTATCGAGGAGAACGGAGAGGCGTGGTACCGCGAGGCGGGGAGCACCGCGGTCGACGAGGAGGCGAAGCAGCTCTTCTTGCGGCTCGCCGAGAAGGAGGCCGACCATCGGGGTCTGTTCCAACGGATGCTCGACAATCTCGGGAACCGTCCGCTTCTCGAGTCCTATCCGGGGGAGTACCTCGCGTACCTGCGAGACCACATCGACGGGAGGGCCGTTTTCGAGCGCGACGGTCGGAGCGGACCAGAGGCCGGGAGCGACGCGTCGAAGGTGCTCGAGTTCGCGCTCCAGCGCGAGCTCGATTCGATGCTTTACTTCGAGGCGCTGAAGGCGTTCGTGGTGGATCGCGATCTCAAGGCCGTCGATGCCATCATCGCGGAGGAGCGAATGCACTTCACCGAGCTCTCGCGAATACGCGATCGATCGCGGTGACTGGCGCTCACGCCTTTTGTGGCTTGCTGCTCGCGAGGTGGAGCAGGGTCCAGTCCTGCTCGGTCGCCCAGGCGCCGAAGGAGTGCCATCCGAGATCGGGATAGGTTTGGCGCAGCCGGTCGATGTCGACGTCGTATCCCACGCGATCGACCCACTCCCACATGCGAACCGATCCTTCGCCCTGCGGGCGCGACCGTGCGAAGCATATTGCCCTGCCGGTCACGTGCGCGAGGACACTCGCCGCCTCCAGACCGGACAGCGCGTCGGAGGCGATCTCGATGCGCTTGGCCTGGAATTCGGTCGGTCTCTCGACGACCATCCGGACAAACTGCGCGACATCGACGGCGGAGGTCACCTGCACCTCGCGAGACTCGGGCAGCGGCATCGAGAGCGTGTTCGCGCGCAGTCCCTCGAGGAACGCTTCATCGAGGAAGTTCTCCATGAGGTAGACCGGGGCCACGATGGTGTGAGGGACCCCCATGCCCTGGATGAAGATTTCGACCCGTCGCTTGCTGTCGAAGTGGGGGATGAGGGTGCTTCGTCCTGCGCCTGCCACCGAAGCGTAGACGACGTGGCGCACGCCCGCGTCGCGGGCAGCTTCGGCGGCCTGACAACCCTGCTCGATCTCCGCCTGCGTGTCCTCCTCGGGGCTGTTCCCGATGAGGACGAGAGCACGCATTCCCTCGGCTGCTCGTCTGATGGCCGCCTTGTCCTCGAGGCCCCCCACGGCGACGTCTGCGCCGAGCGCGCGCAGATCGCGGGCGTGTGTGCAGCCGGGTCTGCTCGTGAGAGCGCGCACCTCGTGACCTTTCTCCAGCAAGAGGTGCGCGATGGCTCTGCCCTGCCGCTCGGTGGCGCTGGTGACGAGAACCGGGATCGGTCTCGGCATGGGACCTCCTCGCGTCGCAATAGCCGGACGAGCCGGTCGCGTCCGGACTCAGCTGGGAGCGCCTGCGAGATTCGGGTGCTCGCTTCCGGGGCGGGTCGGGTGGGATGCCAGGCTCGCTCTATGGAAAGATGCGTCCATGCTCGTCGCATACGTATCCGGTCACGGCTTCGGACACGCGACCCGAACCTGCGAGGTGTTGCGCGCGGTGCGCGGCCTCTCCCCCGGCTTGCCAATCACGATCGTGGGCGCTGTCTCAGAGCGGCTCGTGCGCCTGGAAGTGGCCGAGCCGTTCGCGTACCGAGGCGCGGAATGCGACGTCGGCCTTTCCCAGCGGGACGCCCTGGTCATCGACGAGGAGGGGACCGCCTTGCGTTGCCGAGCCTTCGAGGCAAGCTGGGAGAAGAGGCTCGCCGAAGAGGTGGCCTTCCTGCGCCAGAGCGGCGCGCGGGCGGTGCTGGGGGATATCCCGCCGCTCGCTTTCGCGGCCGCCGAGCGAGCGGGGGTCCAAAGCCTCGGGCTCGGGAACTTCTCCTGGGACTGGATCTACCGTCACCTCGCCCGCCGCCAGCCTTCGCTCGCCTGCTCGGCGGATCGCGCGAAGCAGGCCTACGCGCGGGCGGGACTGCTCCTCGAGCTTCCCTTTGCGGGCGATCTGTCCGCGTTCCCGCGGCGCTGCCCCATCGGGTTGGTGGCTCGCCGCCCGCGCGTCGATCGGGCCGAGGCGCGTCAACGCCTCGGCCTCGATTCGCGACCAACGGTCCTCCTGTCGTTCGGCGGAGTGGGTCTGCCGGGTCTCGACACCTCCCGCCTCGCCCAGGACGAGGAACTGCGGTACCTTTTCCCTGAGGAACTGGGCGGGGATCGGCTGGAGGCGCTGGGGTTGGGCTATCCCGACATCGTCGGCGCCGCGGACGTGGTCATGACGAAGCCGGGCTACGGGATCGTGTCCGACGCCATCGGAGCGGGAACGCGCCTCGTCTACACCGAGCGCGGTGACTTCCCGGAATATCCCATCATGGTACGCGAGATGAGCAGCTATCTCGCCTGTGTTCACATCGGGAACGAAGACCTGCGGGGAGGGCGGCTCGCCGAGCCCGTCCGGCGCGCGCTTTCGATGCCGATGCCGGCAGCGCCAGATCTCGGGGGCGCAAAGCGGGCGGCCGCACGGATCCTGGCGGTGCTCGAAAGCGGGCGGGTCCCCTCATCGTGAACGACGACGTAGTGGCCGGGATCTTTGCTCGGCGAGAAAACCCAGGTAGTCTTACCTCGTGCCCCTCAAGAAGATGCTGCTCCCTCTTGCCACGGCGCTCGTGCTCGCGCCGGCGTTGGCGCGATCCGCTCCTCTCGAGGGCGACCACCGGGTCAACGCGAGGACGCGCGTGAAGACCTCGGAGCTGGACCACGAGTATCGTTCCGATGCGACGGTGTCGCTCGCGCCGCAGGCCGGAGGATCATGGAAGGTGGTGGTCTCGGCCCAGGGCAAGCACTGCGAGTTCGCCCCGACCAAGCCCGACCTGGAGGGCTCGCTGGTCCTCGAGCCGGGTCAGCGCTGTGCCCTGGAGGAGGAATCCGACACCGTTCGCGCAAGACTCAACGCGATCCTCTCGGCGGGGACGATCTCCTTTCGGGGAAAACAGATCCTGGTCAGGCTTGCCTGGAACGTCGATGGAACCGTGCAGCTTCGATCACGCCCGGTGCACCTGGACCTTCCGACGGGCAACTTCGATTTGCCCGCAACCTGGCTTCCCGCACTCCCCGTGCGGGGCACGGTCTCGTCGGAGGGCGAGTCCTCCAGAGGATGCGCGGAAAAGAGTGCCGCCTGTCAGCCGGAGTGACGCTTCGGCATCGCCTCCGGCTGCGAAACTGCCGCACCAGCATCGAGCGAGCAGCTTGTCGCGCATCAGTCCCGAATGAATGCGTCAAGCGTGCGATTGAATCCGTCCGGGTCGTCCATCATGAGCCAATGGGAGACTCCTGCCAGTTGGGTTCGGCTGGCGGTTGGATCAAGGGTTGAGAAGAGGGCCGGGTTGGGCGGTCCAGCTGCCTCGATGACGAGACGCGGGCCGCGAAACTGCCGGAGGAGAGGTCTTGCCCGAAACTCCACCATGCTCCGGCGCAGCGCCGCGAATCTCGAGGGAGTGAGCCGGTCGAGCGAGGTAAGAACGCGCTCCCGTGTCGATGGCTGGGCGACCAGCAGCATCCTCGAGAAGATCTCGCGCTCTTGCTGCTTGCCAAAAGCGGGGGACGACTCTTGCTGCAACATTTGCTCGATCTGCGGTTTGGGGATCGCGGTCAAGTCGCCCAGCGCATCGGCGTAGACGAGGCCCGCCAGTCGCTCTGGATGCGCCGCGGCGTATGCTGTCAGGATCTCGCCCGACATGCTGTGGCCGACGAGATAGAACCGGTTCAGCCCGAGGGAGCTCGCGACCGCATCGAGATCCTCGACCAGAGCGGCGATGGTGTAGACTCCGTCGCGCGCATCGTCCGAGCCACCATGGCCTCGCTGATCGTAGGCGATCGCCCGGCGTGAGGACCGCAGATGCACGAGCTGTGCGCGCCACGCCTCGAGGTCTGACCCGAGGCCATGCAGAAAGACCACCGGGACGCCGCCCGTGCCCCCGTCCGAGACGCGGAGGCGGCCGGCGCGGCCGGCAACCATGGAGATCCGTTCGGCATTGGGGGCGGCCTGGCTGGGGGTTGCGGGCGCGGTGGCGCAGCCAAGGAGCGAAAGGAAAGAGATGACGACAAGGGGCCTGCTGAGGGAGAGCATGACAAGGCCCTTAGCATGCAGCCGCCACGTCGAGGAGGATTCTTTGTCCCGGTCATCCCCCCCTAATGGGGCTGCGAGGGTCCACCGAAATTGCCACCGGGAAGTCCGCGCCTCCAGGCGTCGGGAGGAACGGTGGCAGCGAGCGTCTCAGAGGTCGGTGGTAGGCTCCATGGTGTTGTGGCTCTTTGAAAACTGACGACACGCTCGATGTCCGGAATGCTGCGGCGGCATTCCCGGCTGCGAAGCCGCTGCTGCGACGGGCGGCATCGAGCGAGCAGCATGAACCTGCGAGCGGGGTGGGATTCCCCACCTCCAGGCGCCCTGGCGCGAGAGCGGGTCGCCCGTCGAAGAGAGGCACAGCCGCGAGGCCGGAGACGTCGTAGCCGCAAGGCGAGGGCTCCGGGAATCATCTCGACCTCAGATCAGAACCCCCGGGATTCATCCCTGGGGAGGTTTTGGGGGTCTTCACCGCGGTTGGGAGCGCGCTGCCAGTCCTTTGGCGCGCATGAGACCCACGAAATCGGCCTGTCCACACCGCGACGGAACCTGGCAGGTACTTCGGCACCGAGCGACGTGGTGGTGGCACGAGTGAATGACGCTCCGATTGTTTCTGTACGCCACGGACACATCGCGATCACGACCGGTTGCAACAGCAGGAAAATGGCTGCCTGGTCACGCGCCGAGCGTTCATGGCGGCCGTCGTCTCTGTGGTGCCTTGCCTCATTCGGGGGGTCCGAGCCCCCGGTCAAGGGGTAGATACTCGACTTCTCATGGGTCTCGGGTCCTGGGGGCGGCCATGCACCTGGAAGATGATCTCATCGATCGGAGCGCGGAGGAGGGGTCGCGCCTTTTGGTCCTGGAGCTTCTGCACGATTGCGATGCTGTGGCGGAGAAGCTGAAAGCGGGGACAGATGGTGAAGCGCTACATGATTTTCGGGTCGGGCTCCGCAGGCTGAGGACCGCCCTGCGCACATTCAAACCCTGGCTCGAGGACAGTGTGCGGTCGCGCCACGAGAAGCGGCTCCGAGACCTCACCCGGCGCACGAATGGCGCTCGCGATGGCGAGGTTCTACTCGAACTGCTCGCCGACGCGCATCGGCGCGTCGGCGCCCGAGAGCGCCCGGGGGTGGACTTCCTGTCGGAACGGCTCAAGGCGCGCCAGCTCGCAGCGTCGAGGGGCATGAGCCGGGTCGTCAATCGATATGAACGCCTGTCCGCCAAGCTCGCGCGGAGAATTCGCCACGTGCGGGTGAGTACGGGACATGCCGTCACCTTCGGTCCGGTTCTGGGGCGGCTTCTGGGCGATCAGGTCGCGGCGCTCGAGGAGCGGCTCGGCTCCGCTACCAGTGGGGGCGACGCGGTAGCCATCCACCGGGCCCGGATCGAGGGGAAGCGGCTCCGCTACCTGCTCGAGCCCCTGCGCGGGAATCGCCATGCCGACGCTGGCGAGGCCGTGAGGCAGCTCAAAGAGCTGCAGGACGTCCTGGGAGCCCTCAACGACCACCACCTGCTCGCGCGAGAGACCGAGGCGGCGCTGGTCGACGCTGCCGGGGCGCGGGCGCGAAAGCTCTTTCACATCACCTACGAGGCCGAGGCGGGCCCCGGCCGACTCAAGGAGGCGCTGCGCAACGACCCGCGGAGTGGCTTGCTCGCCATGCTCCGCTTGGCGCGCGAGGTGCGCGAGAAGCTTCTCGGCGAGCTCGAGCGGTCTTGGCGCGCAGGGGGCCGCGGCGCGCTCTCCACCGCTGCGCGCGACATTGCCAGCCGCCTCCAGGCGCGCGCCGGCCGCAAGCTCGAGACCGAGCGCAAGTGGCTCCTTTCTGGCGTGCCGCCGGTGGTCGAGAAGGCACCCGCGTTCGATATCGATCAGGGTTGTCTCCCCGGGGAACACGTGCGCGAGCTGTTACGCCGCGTGCGAGGCCCCGAAGGCGAGCGCTACTGGCGCGGGTTCAAGCAAGAAAGCGGGCTCACCCGGCTCGAAACGGAGGAGGAGACGTCGCTCGAGCTCTTCGACTTGCTCTGGCCGCTGACGGAAGGTCGCAGGGTGGCGAAGCGCCGCTGGCGCGTGAGGGAGGGCGACACAATCTGGGAGATCGATCAGTTCACCGACCGCCATCTGTTGCTGGCCGCGGCCGAGTTGTCCCCTGCCTTCTCCTCAGTGGAGCTCCCAGAATGGCTGGTGCCGCACGTCGAGCGCGAGGTGACGGGCAACCCCGCCTACTCCGATGAGGCTCTCGCACTCTCGGGCTTTTCGCGGGCCGCCGCGGCACGATAGACGGAGGCCGCCGAGGCGAGCGTCGAGCAATCGCAAGCGCAGATGGCGCCGAGGACATGAACCTCCCTGAGCGAAGAAAGGGGCCTCTCGCGCTCTCTGGCAATGCCACGACCAGCGGTCCGCCTTATCACTGCTCGCGCGTCATCTCGTCGGTCGTTCTCCGGAGCCCTCGCTTGCGGTTACGACGCCGGTCACGACGTCTCCGTCCTCGCGACCAATGTCGCCTCCTACGAAACTCCCCCTTGCCGGACCGTTTCATGCGTTCGGGTGCGCGCGCGCATGACAACTCTCTTCGACGGGCGACCCGCTCCAAGGCGCCCAAGTACCCGGGGATGGGGAAATCCCACCCCGCTTGCCGGTTCTTCCTGCTCGCTCGATCCCTTGTCGCAGGACCGTTTTCGCACCCGGTCAAACCACAGCAGCCTGACCGGCACCGAGCTAAAGGGCTTCTCATTGCCACTCCACCCCGGGCGGGACACGTCGGGAGCCGCCGTTCCTCCCTGAAGGCGCGGGCTTCCCGGTAGGTCCGGTGAGCAGGCGGCGCCCCTCCTGACTCCGATGGTCGTTCCTGGGGGGGGCCGGCGCGGACAGCCGAGGTCGTTGCCAAGGCCGCGCGGACGCGAAGTGTTGTCGGAGCTGATGGCGGTGTGGCGGCGTGCATTCGGCTGATGAACACAAGGTGTGTGGGTGCGGCGAACGAACCGGCGGTACCCCGGCGGGCGCGGATCCGCAAGAGCCGCCTTGGACCGCGATCTCAGCGCCTGGACGCGGAGTACTGCCCAAGCGAAAGAGCGGGGCGAACCATCACCGTCGCTATCGCTGTGCTCGCCAATGCGGGAGTCGCTCCTGGTCCTCCCTGCGCCAGAACACCGTTCTGGCGAGCCTCATCCCGGAGTGGACTCAGCTGATGGGGGGGCCGCCTGTTCGAGGATGCGAAGGAACTCGGGGAAGCGCTGGAAATCCCGGACCACGCTCGCCGCGCCCGCTCCGCGGAGGATGCCGCAGCCCTCGGGTTCGACCCCGACAAAGGGAAGGCGGAGCGCTCTGGCGGCGCGCAAGTCCCAGACGCCGTCGCCGACGTACACGGCTCGCCTTGCCGCCGGCCCGGCCCGCTGCAGTGCTTCCCGGATGATCTCTTCCCGGGCCACGTGTGCGTCGCTGCCCACCAGGAGGTGGCCCTCGACCGGGATGCGCGCTGCCCTGAGCTTCACGCGTGCAGCTCGCTCCCACGCGCCGGTGGCGAGTGCAACCGTGTGTCCCGCCTCCCCCAGTCGATGAGGGACATCCCTGGCGCCGCGCACCGGCTCCACGCCTCGGGTGCCGGCTTCGAGGACGAGCCCTGCCACAAATCGCTGCTGGAATTCCGGGATGAGAGCCGGGTCCAGGCCGAGCGTTCGCACAGCCTCTTCGGCGACGCCACGATCCGTTGCACAGAGATAGGTTCCCCATTCGGTGCTCGGGAGCTCGGTTCCGAAGACGGCGGCAAATGTTCGCGCGTAGACGTCGGCGTCGATGGCCGTGCTCTGGATCAGTGTCCCGTCGACGTCGAATAGGACGAGCATTGAGAAAGATCCGAGAGGCGAAGTGGAGCCCAACCTCCCGCGATGAGAGTCCCATCCGGTTTCCGGGGGGACAGCAACCGCTCTGCCCGCCCAGCTTGCTCGCCTCGTTCGCGGACGGGTTGCAACGGTAACCGAACTCGCCGCACTTGGGCGGGCCGCCGGATCGGGTACCTCCTCGACCACCCTCTTGGCGGGATGTGCCTGCAGCACGGGCACGTCCGGCTCGTGTTGCGGGGAGCGATGGCGATTCCGCCGGGGGTCTGTTTGTATCGGCGCGTCCAGCCGGCTCCTGCGACGGAACCGCCGAGACAATCGCCAAGCGATACCCGGAAGGGCATCCTTCGGAACCCGAGCTACTTCGCGGTGTCCTGTGGCGGGGCATCGAGCCCCACTCCCGCGGGCGCTATCGTTTCCCGCCCTGAAGGGCGGGCTTGTCGCCCATGCCTCTTGGGGTGCTGGCTCGCGTGTCGTGTTGGAGACCCACCCGGACCCGTGAATGGGTGCGACGGCAGGGCTATGGAGGGGCGCCAACGTTGCGGCAATAGACAATTAAGGAGGAGTTTGCATGGCCATCGCGACTTCGCCGTCCCAGCAGTCAGGCGGGTATCTCGCCGAGCCCCCGGTGCGTCTCGAGCTCAACGGTCCCGCGCCAGATTTCGAAGCGAACACCACGCACGGCCCCATCAGGCTTTCGGAATGGCAAAAGGGGCGTTGGCTCGTCTTCTTCTCGCATCCGGCCGACTTCACCCCGGTATGCACGACCGAGTTCATCGAGTTCGCCCGGCGCTATTCGGAGTTCGAAAGGCGAGGCGTTGCGCTTCTGGGCAACTCGATCGATTCCGTCTACTCCCACATTGCCTGGGTGAGGAGCATCGAGGAGAAGTTCGGCCTCAAGATCCCCTTTCCGGTCGTCGCCGACCTCGACCAGAAGGTCTCCCGCTTGTACGGGATGATTCACGAACCGAGTTCAGTGACGGCCCCCGTGCGATGCGTCTTCTTCATCGATCCCAAGCGGACATTGCGCGCGATGATCTACTACCCGCTCAACGTGGGTCGGAACTTCGACGAAATCCTGCGGGTCATGGACGCGCTGCAGACCGTGGACGCGAACGCGGTCGCCTGTCCTGCCAACTGGAAGCCGGGAGACGACGTCATCGTCCCCCCTCCGGTGACCTACGACGCTGCCGCCGAACGCGCTGGGTCCAAGCAGTTCGAAGTGAAGGACTGGTACTTCGCGAGAAGGCGCCTGTAGCGCCCGGCTGCGCCGCACATCGGGGGGTGCTCGGTGATCTTCCACCAGTTCCGCGCGGGAGGCTGCTTGTCGTACGTCCTCGCGTGCGGGCGCTCGCACCTCGCAGCGCTCATCGATCCGGAGATCTCGCTGCTCGAGCGGTATCTGGGGGAGGCGAGCAGGGCTGGGCTGAGGCTCAGGTACATCGTCGATACACACACGCATGCCGATCACTTCTCGGCGACCCACACCCTCGCGCACCGGCTGTCGATACCCATCGTCATGCACCGCGCGGCCGAGGTGAGACACGTCGATCTGCGCGTCGAGGACGGCGAGGAGTTGCTCGTCGGCGATCTCCGCCTTCAGGTGTTGCATACGCCAGGCCACACCCTGGACTCCATGTGCCTTCTCTCCGGCGAGCGCATCTTCACGGGAGACACCCTGCTCATCCAAGCGACGGGACGGACGGACCTGCCAACGGGCGATCCGATCGCGCTGCACGCGAGCCTGTTCGAGAAGCTCCTCCTTCTCGACGATTCGCTGCAGGTCCTTCCCGCTCACGACTACAAGGGTCGCACCAGTTCGAGCATCGGCGCAGAGCGGGTCAACAATCCCCGCTTGCAGCTTCGCGACCTGGACGCCTTCGTCGCACAGATGCAGTCGCTCAACCTGGCCATGCCCACGCACCTCACCGAGGCGCTGCGGACGAACCGCACCGGAGCCAAGTCGTTCTCCCAGATGCTCGAGGAGGCGAGCCGGACGGTGCCCTTTGTCTCGTCGAGAGAGCTGCACCGTCGCCTCAAGGGCGCAGAGCCTCTCACGCTGCTCGACGTCCGGGAGAAGGATGCGTATGCGGCGGGGCACCTCCCCGGCGCAGTACATCTGGCGCGAGGGAAGCTTGAGCTGGGCATCGACGCCGCCGTTCCCGATCCCGCCACCCGTCTCGTCGTCTACTGCGAGGGCGGCGCGATCTCGACGCTCGCCGCAGCTACGCTGCGTGAGCTCGGCTATGTGCGCACCGCGGTGCTCGATGGTGGCCTGGGCGCCTGGAAAGCTCTGGGTTTGCCATTGGTGTTTCCATAGCGGCTCTCCAAGGAGCGCGCGACACTCCCTCCGGCCCTGACACCGCCGTATCGGTTGGTCGAGGCTCCTGGGGTTGACCACGCCGCGGTCAGTGCACCCTCTCCTCGCTGGCCGGGGTCGCGATGCGCATCACGCCCGCCGGCAGCGTGGGACGCTCTCCGCCGAGCCACGTCGGGACGGGCAGGTTCTTCGCGCGCAGGAACTCCGGGTTGAAGAGGCGGGAAGCATATCGAATACCCGAGTCTGCCAGGATGGTCACGATGGTCTTTCCGGGGCCGAGCTCTTGGGCCATGCGTATCGCGCCCGCCACGTTGATTCCGCTCGAGCTGCCGAGCAGGAGGCCCTCCTGGAGGAGCAGGTCGAACACGGTCTGCACGGTCTCTGCGTCGGGGACCTGGCAGGCAAAGTCGACCCGCAATCCTTCCAGGTTCTTGGTGATGCGCCCCTGGCCGATGCCCTCGGTGATGGACGACCCCTCCATCTTCAGCTGACCAGTCGTGAAGTAGCTATACATCGCTGCGCCCGGGGGGTCGACGATGCCGATCTTCGTCTCGGGGCGGCGCTCTCGCAGCGCCATGGCAACGCCGGCAAGGGTGCCTCCCGTCCCGACGGAGCAGATGAACGCGTCCGCTTTGCCGCCAGTCTGACGCCAGATCTCGGGGCCAGTGGCCTCGTAGTGCGCCTGGCGGTTGGCGACGTTGTCGAATTGCTGCGCCCAGATTGCGCCATCGGGTTCGGTTCGGGCGAGTTCGTCCGCCAGCCGCCCCGCCACGTGCACGTAGTGGTTGGGCTCCCGATAGGGCACGGCCGGTACCTCGTGCAGGGTCGCCCCACACAATCTGAGCATCTCCTTCTTCTCCTGCGATTGAGTCTCAGGGATCACGATGGCCACGCGGTAGCCGCGCGCGTTCGCGACCAGCGCGAGGCCGATGCCGGTGTTGCCAGCGGTCCCCTCGACGATGACGCCACCGCGCCGCAAGCGTCCCCGGCGCTCGGCGTCAAGCACGATGGCGAGGGCGGCTCGATCCTTCACTGAGCCGCCGGGGTTCAGGAACTCGGCCTTCCCCAGGATCTCGCAGCCGGTCGCCTCCGAGGCCCGCCGAAGGCGGATGAGTGGCGTGTTCCCGATGCTGCCGACGAAACCGTCTCTCGTGTCCATGATCGATATATAAGGCCTCTGCGCGAAGGGTTGGCCTGGGGACCCGCAAGGAGGCAATGCCGAGCGCGTCGTTCCCAATCCAGGCCTGGTGGTTCGTGTTCACCCGGCTCTGCTTCGAGCCGGAGACGGTTGTACTCACCGGCAGGGGCTTGTTCAGCGTTGGTCAGGCTTGTGCGGCTCTAACTTGGTCGATGCGCAGAGTCCGATCTGTGCCGCTGGATCCGACACACACCATTGTCAGCAATGCCGCGAGGAGTAACACTGGCGTTCCCATCCGGGCGCCAAGCGAGGCCAGATGTGATTGACGCGGAGCGCCCTGGGCGGTCCGACAGGTCGCACAGAGCCGAAGGCGCTCACGATCTGGATGCCTCTGTGACTGCAGGCGGATGGGGCGAGGAAGAAGAGAGGACAGGCGAAGCCGCGTGGAGTCCGGCGCGCATGGTGGTCTGGAAGGGGGACGGACGAGGCTCCCGCTGCAGAATTTGGAACTCGCGGGTGACGCGAAGCTACTGCCAGGAAGCATTGTGCACTTTGATCTGCACGA
>Ga0335079_10005200_pt1 | contig 14912 bp, 11 predicted proteins | sample Lox_Sample_33_FD_206719 | JGI IMG/M metagenome (GOLD analysis project Ga0335079, IMG submission 206719) | Soil microbial communities from Loxahatchee National Wildlife Refuge, Florida, United States - Lox_Sample_3.3 | ecosystem: Environmental > Terrestrial > Soil > Wetlands | place: USA...
TTCCATGGTCACGTCAATGTTCGGAAGATAACCGTCGATGCGGCCGCTCGTTGCATCAAGCTGAATGCGCCCAGTGGGGGTGATGCGGAGATGTTGTCCACCGGGGCAAATGTAAAACACACCAGGCTGCACGGCTTCGTTCGCTTCGGCTTCCTTCACGCGGATACCGGTGAACTCCGCCAGCTGCACCGCATATTGGCTGGTGAACGATGCGGGCATGTGCTGGACGAGAATGACGGCGGCGGGGAAGTCGCGCGTGAAGCCGGGCGCCATGCGCATCACGGTAGCCGGGCCACCCGTGGAGGCGGCCAGCACCACGACGGGAAAGCGCAGATCGGAAGGTGGGATCGAAACCGCAGGGGTGGTCCTTGCCGAGGCCGCGGCGGATGCCGTTTTCGATGGAGCTTGCACGAGGTTGGCAAGCCGCGAAGCGGTGCGGACCACGCGGACCTTGGCGGCCACGCGCACCTTTCGCAACAGCTCTTCCTTGACGCTTTGCATGTCGAGGTCGATGCCGCCGCTCGGTTTGGCGACAAAATCGATCGCGCCGAGTTCCAGGGCTTTCAACGTGCTTGCGGCGCCCTCTTTGGTCTCCGAACTGACGACGACAATCGGGCGCGGGCTGTTGGTCATGATCTGCGCGGTGGCCTGAAGCCCGTCCATATGTGGCATGTTCAGGTCCATCGTAATCACGTCGGGCTTCAGGGAATCCGACAGCGAGACCGCCTCGCGCCCGTCCTTGGCGTGGCCCACGACTTGCAACTGTTCGTCCGCGTTGAAGATCGATTCCAGAACCTTGCGCATGAAAGCGGAATCGTCCACGACGAGCACGCGAAACTTTTTTGGGCTGGCGCTCACCATGGTGTCTCTATCCGACCGGCACGAACGGGCGTGCCGCCTCCGTTCCCATCAGCCGTTCAACCGCCGCCAGGAGCTGGTCTTCCTGCACCGGCTTGGTGAGGAATGCGGAAGCTCCTTCCTTTAAAGCGCGATCGCGGTGCTTTGCGCCCGCGCGCGACGTGACCACCATGACCGGAATGCGCTTGGTCGCCGGGCTCTGCCGCAACTGCGCCATCAGTTCGTATCCAGTCATGCGCGGCATTTCCAGGTCGGTAATTACAAGGTGGCAGCCGTGCTGGGCGATGAGTTCGGCGGCTTCCAGGCCGTCGGCGGCCAGCTTGATGCGATAGCCATTCTTCTCGAGCATTCGCCCAACGAACTTGCGAACGCTGATGGAGTCGTCGGCCACGACGATGACGCGTTCCTGCTCGACGCGATCGATGGCGTCCGTGGGGATGGTTCCGCGGGCGACGGCAGCCGAGCCGGGAGCGAAGACGCGCGCGGCGCTGGCGCTGGCCTGCACGGGGCGGCGATCCGCGGGCTCGGCGGCGACCATGCGGTTCAGATCGATGAGGAGAATGAGGCTGCCATCCGGAGCGATGGTGGTACCCGGGAAGAGCTTCACGCGGCGGAGATATTCGCCGAGATTCTTGATGACGATCTCGTCCTTGCCGAGGACTTCTTCGACCACCAGACCGACCTGGCGGTTCCCCGCGTTGGCCACGATCATCCGGAAATAACCGTTGATGGGCTCGAGCGGAGGCAGGCCCAAATACGAATCGAGGCGCACCACTTCGGTGACCACTTCGCGCACTTTGGTGAGGAGTTTTCCACCGACGTCTTCGATTTCGTCGGCGCGGATGCGACGAATCTCCTCGACCACGGCAAGCGGCAGGGCAAAATTGGTGGCGCCGCAACGCACAAACAGCGCGGGAGAAATGATCAGGGTTAGAGGCACCTTCAGAATGAATTTCGTGCCCTGACCAGTGACACTCTGGACCTCGATTTCGCCGTTCAGCGCGTTCAGGTTGGAGCGAACAACGTCAAGGCCAACGCCGCGGCCGGCGAGTTCGGTTTTGACGGCGGCCGTGGAGAAGCCGGGGTGAAAGAGCATTTCGCGGAGGTCGCGCTCCGTCAGGCGATCGGCAGTTTCCGTGGAGACGAGGCCGCAGTCGATGGCACTCTGGCGGACGCGAGGATAGTCGATGCCGCGTCCGTCGTCTTCGACCTCAATATAAATGTGGTTGCCGCGATGGTAAGCGCGGAGGAGAACCTTGCCTTCTTCCGGCTTGCCGTTAGCCTGGCGTTGCTCGGGCAACTCGATACCGTGAGCGACAGAATTGCGGACGAGGTGGACGAGCGGATCGGAGATCTGTTGGATGATGTTGTTGTCGAGTTCCGTCTCGCTGCCGGAAAAGTCCAGCTCGACTTTCTTTTTGGAAGACTTGGCGGCATCGCGGACGGCCCGTGAGAGCAGGGAATAGAGAGTGCCGATGGGCACCATGCGCGCGGCGGTAATCTCGTCCTGGAGGTGATGGGCGAGTTTGGTGAACTCGTCGATATCGCCTTCGACGCGCCCGATGAACGACTCGAGCTGGGTCAGAACTTCGTTGACGTCGGCGGAGATTTCCGTCATGGAACGCGAGAGAATATTGAAGTCGTCGTAGCGGTCCATTTCGAGTTCGCTGAACTCATCAAGGAAGCCAGCTTCTCCGGCAGCGGCGCTGGCGAGCAGTTTGTGACGCTGATTGTTGGCCCATGGCGTGTCGATTTGCGAGCGGATGCGGTTGTATTCGTACTTTTCCTGGAATTCGCTAACCTTCCCTTGCAAGCGCTCCTTCGAAAAGCTCAGGGTGTCCACCAGTTTTTCGAGTTCGGCGACGCGGCCGACCATCTTGGTGCGGTTGATGACGAGTTCGCCGACGGTGTTCATCATGCGGTCAAGGCGGCCGAGGGCGATGCGCACGGACTTGGTCGCGGCGGCCTGCTTCTGCGAGCGAGGAGCAACGGCCTTGGCCGGACCCTTCGCCGGAGCGGCCGCTTCGGGCTCGGGTTCGGTTGTTTCGATGCTGGAAGCGGAAGGCTCGGCTTCTTCCGCTTCCAACGGAGCCAATTCCGAAATCCGTCCGAGCAGGGAATCGACGCCCAAACGCATGTCGGCCTCGTCCGGCCACTCACGGCGGAGCGTTTTGCGGAGCACATCGACCGATTCGAGGCAGATATCGACGACAGCGGGCGACGGCTGAATTTCGCCATCGCGCAGCCGCCCGATCAAATCTTCCACGCGGTGGGCAATGCCCCCCAGGCGGCGCAGGCCTACCTGCGCGGCGGAGCCCTTCACGGTGTGAATAGCGCGGAAAAGGCGGTTGATCTCCTCCGGATTGTTGTTGCCTTCCAGGGAGAGTAGACAATCGCTGACGACCTGCAAGTGCTCTTCCGCTTCCGGCTGGAAGAATTCCAGGATCTCGTCCGGGACCTCGTCGTCGGAGGGAAGAGCATCGAAATAGGAGCCGGTCAGGCCGGTGTGAACCGGCGCCGATTCCTCGACCGAAACCGGGGCGGAACTGTAAGACGTTTCCGTCTGCATCGACGGCATGCTCAAGTTGAGCGGCGGAGGCTCCGGAGGGAAGGCAAAGCGATAGCGTTCCTTGAACGCGGCGGTATCCTCGACATTTTCCTGGCCGGTGTCGCTGATTTCGAGGAGGCTGGTTTCGAGCAGTGAAATCCCGTCAGAGAGGAATTCCGTGAGGGGACCATGCAGGTCGTCGCCAAGGGAAGCGTTCAGAGCGTACTGGAAAACGTGCGCCAATTTGCCGGCAACCTCGGAAAAACGAGGGAAGCCGTAGCTGGCCGAAGTGCCCTTCAGGGTGTGCGCGGCGATGAACAAGCGCTCCATATCTTCCCGGCGCGGAGAAACTTCCTGAAGCACACCAACATATTCCCGCAGATATTGCAGGTGCTCGGAGGCTTCCTGCAGGAAGAGTTCGACGGCTTCGCGGTCCGGGGTGCTCACGCGCGTCCCTCCGCAACCAGCTCAGGCTTCTGCAACTCCTCCGCGGTCGGCTTGCGGTAGAGAATGCAGTCGCCGAGAACGATGGCCTGGAATTTCACGGGCATTTTCGAAATCGATTCGGAATGGCCGAGAAAGAGATAGCCGCCCGGTTCGAGAGCGTCATAGAAACGCTGCACCATGGAGCGGCGGCGCTCTTCAGAAAAGTAGATGAGGACGTTCATGCAGAAAATCAGGTCCATTTTTCCGACATAGACCGGCGAGGCCAGGTTCATCTGAACGAAGCTCACCATTTTGCGAATGCGAGGCCTGACCTGGTGGCCTCCATCCACAGCGGTGAAATGCGCGGCCATCTGTTTTTCATTGACGCTGGCCAGGCTGCGCCCGGAATAGACGGCGCGCTCGGCGTGCTTCAGGGCCTGGCGGCCGATGTCCGTGGCGAGAATCTCGACGTCCCAGGCTTCCGCCAACGAAAGGGAATCGAGGACGGCGATGGCGATCGAGTACGGCTCCTCGCCCGTGGAACAGCCGGCGCTCCAGATGCGCAGGGTGCGCGGGTTCTTCCAGAATTTCTTGGCGTGCAATTCGGGAAGCACGCGCTTTTCAAAGGCGTCAAAGACCGCCGGATAGCGGAAGAAGGAAGTCTCCTGTGTAAGCAGCTTCTCCAGCAGGCCTTCGTATTCCACGTTGCTTTTGCGGATGGCACGGAGCATCTCCGAGCCACGGGCGTAGCGGCGCTCGAGCAGATGTTCACGAACCCGCGTGGAGAAGAATCTCTCCCGCGAATCGTCGAAATGAATGCCTGTCCGCTCTTCAATCAACATGCGGAGCTCGCTCAATTCGTGTTCGCTCAATCCGTGTCCCGCCCCGTGGCGTTCGCTCATGTTTGTTCCGCTCATGCCCCGCCGTTTCGGCGAGGCAGGAATTCACAGCTATCGAACCGCGCCTGCTGGTACGGGGCGGTGGTCCGACTCTTCGGCTACGACCGCGCCCTTCGGGTTCGCGCGGAATTGGGCCAGGGCTTCGTTCAACTGGTCGGAAAGTTTTACGAGCTGGCTGACGGTGGACACCGTGCTACGGGTGCCCTGGGAGGTCTGCCGCGTAATGTTGGAGATGATCTGCATCGCGTGCGCCACACCTTCCGTGCCGCGCACCTGTTGCTTGGAAGCGAGGGAGATTTCCTGGACGAGTTCGGCGGACTGGCGGACGACGCTGGAAATCGCGTCGAGGGCGCGGCCGGCCTGATCGGCGAGCTGTGCGCCGGATTCCACTTCCTTGGTGCCGTCCTCCATGACCACGACGGCCTCGTTCGTTTCGGCCTGGATGGCCTTGATGAGAGCGGCGATGTCTTTCGTGGCGCTGCGGGAGTGTTCGGCGAGCTTACGGACCTCGTCGGCAACGACGGCGAAACCGCGGCCAGCTTCACCGGCGCGGGCAGCTTCGATAGCGGCATTCAAGGCGAGGAGATTGGTCTGCTCGGTGATGTCGTTAATCACGTTGATGATTTCCGAAATTTCGAGAGAACGGTCACCGAGGGACTTGATCTTCTTCGCGGTGGCCTGCACGGAAGAGCGGATGCGCTGCATGCCGTCGAGAGTATCGCGGACGGCGCGGTTGCCCTGCTCGGCGGCGTCAAGGGCACGGCGAGCGGCTTCGGCGCTGGCCTCGGCGTTGTTGGACACCTGCTTCATGGAGACCGTAAGTTCTTCCACGGCGCTGGAGGTGTTGGTGATTTCCTGGTCCTGTTGCGTGGCGCCGGCCTGCATCTCGTCGGCAGCAACAAGAATGTTGTTGGAGCAGGCGGTGACTTCCATCGCGGCCTTGCGGACGCGTTCGAGCACCTTGGTGAAGTTGTCGAGCATGTAGTTGATGGAGTCAGCGACGTTGCCCAGGGCATCGTTGGTGACCTTGCCGCGGAGGGTCAAATCGCCACGGGCAATCTGGTTGATGACGGCGAGGAGGTCGGTGATGCTGCGCTGCAGCGATTCGTTGGCTTCCTGGTTGCTGGAGGCCTTCGAGACCTTGGCCACCGCGCGATTCAGGTTCTCCGCGATATAACCGAACTCGTCGTTCGAGGAGACATCGGCCCGCGCCTTGCCGTCGCCGGCGGCGAGGCGCTCGGAGAACTCAGCGAGCTCGCTGACGGGAGAAAGGATCGCGCTGCCGAGGCGCCAGGCGAGGATGATCGTCATCGCCAGGGCGATGATCCCCGGGATGATGAGTCCGCTCGGGTCAAAGCCCGTGCCGCCGCTGGCCTGGCGGCCCGCGTTGTAGGCCAGGGCCAACACGAGGATTAGTGCGACGCTGTTGAAGATCACCAGCGTCCAAATGGATGTACTGAGTCGCGATTTCATTACCTTCCTCCCCAACTCGTCATAAAGCTCATCAGATACTCGGCCCCGGATAGACTTCCAACAGCCGGCGCAAATCGATCACCAGCGCCAAGCGGTCGTCGTGCCTGAGCATGCCCACGACATGCGGCACGTTTTCTGGAGCTTCCTGCAACAGATCTTCGGCCTCGTTCACGGAATAAGTGCCCACGACTTCGTCGGCGGCGATGCCAAGGCGAAGGTCGTCGTGATGCCCTTCACCCCGCAGCGAGGCCACGACCACATGCTTCGGCAGCAGCCCCGCGCGCCGCCCTTCCGTCAAAGCGATATCGATCAGCGGGACGATGGCGCCGCGAAGATTGAAGATGCCGAGCAGGTAACCGGGAGCGAGGGGCATCTTGGTCACCAGCGGCCACTCCACAACTTCCTCGACGTCCAGGACCGGCAAGCAGAAACGCTCGCGGCCACTGCGGAAGACGCAGTACTGCGATTCCGGAGGACGGTCCGCGACCGGGCTTAGCGCTTCAAGCATCTCGCCGATCTCCGCGTCGGCGGGAATCGGCGTCAATTGGAAGTCTTCACTCATTCGTACACTTTCAAAACTCCCCTCACGCGAACCGGCGAACGGCTCGCAAGAGTTCTTCGCGCGTGAACGGCTTGGTCACGTAGCCATCCGCGCCCTGCTGCTGGCCCCAATAGCGATCGCTGGCGGTGTCTTTCGAGGTCACCAGAATCACCGGAATGGCGTTGAACTTGATGTTGCTCTTCAGCTCCCTACAAACCTGAAATCCATTTCGTTCCGGCATCACCACGTCCAGGAGAATCACCTGGGGCTTTTCCAAGGAGATGGCCTCTTCCACTCGCTTTGGATCGCTAAGCCCGACGGGCCAATAACCTTCGGGTTCGAGCAATCCCTGGATCAGTTTTACCTGGGCCGGCGAATCATCGACGATGAGCACTTTTTTCTGCACGAGCGTTTCTCCGCACAGTTTTCCACGGTAGAAAATTGCACGTCAGCGGCCAGCTTTGGGGTTGAATGGAGGGAAGTGTCTATTTTTTTAAGTGTCTGGAAATAAGGGAGTTAAGGTGGGGCCTGGCATGGCTAGCGGCGCGGAAAAATCGAAGCGCCGGCCTCTTCCGTCTCAACTTGAGAGGGCGTCTCAGACTCCCTCATTTCGTTCGCCAACGATGAGAATCGCTGCATGATCTCGTTGATGCGCAGGGCCATGGTGTGAATGGTACGGATCTGGTCGAGCGATTGGGCGGACAGCTGGCCGGGCTCGAGCAGGAGCAACTCGGCATTGCCCAGGACGGAAGTCATGGCGTTGTTCACGCTGTGCTTCATGTCCATCATGTAGCGGCCGAGTACGGCGTGGTTGGCGTTCTGCTGTGCACGTGATTCCGCTTGGCGGGCCATGTGCATGGCCTCGGTCCGGCGCAAGGATTCCCCCGCGACCAGCAAAACGACCTGTGCCCAATCCTCGCGAAGGGGCACATGGAGAAGGCGCGGATAGCGTTTCCGGAGCTGCGCAAGGTCGCCCGGCTCAATGGGCGCGCACAGAATCAAAGCCGTGTGCGGGCCGATGGCGGGAAAAACCTCGCCAAGCTTTCCTTCTTTGAGTGGTCCAATGACGACGAGGTCGGACGCGACGGAGTCGTCGCCGTTCCACAAATCGCTGGTCACCACGGAAAGGGCTGGCAAATGGCGCTCCATCTGCCAGCAAGCCGCCAGCAAACGGGCGAATTCGCCGTCGTCGGTGAGAATCAGTACGCTGGTCTTTCGCAAAGGAAGTCCGCTCCCTGACTGTCTTCCACGCCTGCCCGACCGCTCAGCAGGGAATTAGAGTTTTTCGGCCTCATCCAGCGACGAAAGCAGCCGCTTCGTGCTGATACCAAGATTCACCGCTGCTTCCGTATCTTTTGCCTGCTTGGCGCCCTCGACGCGTTCCTGCAGACGCGAAACTTCCATACGGGCGATGGGCAGAACACGTTCGAGTCCCACGGCGCTGCCGGATTCCTTGGCTTGCTCGATCGCCGAAGTCACCATGGCGCGAGCCACGACCGCCCGACGCAAATCCTCGGCGGCGGGACCATCCTCGCTGACGAATGCGGCCACTTCCCAGGAAGACATCAGGAGCCGGGCTCCCCCTACGCGAACCGTGGTCATGGACCGCCCGCGGGAAGGAGGCGCCGAGATCAGTTGTTCCCAGACCTGTTCCATGCAGGTTTCGAAGTCGAGCGCGGAATCCGCCTCGTTCCCGCTGCTGGAAGCGGAAGCCGGGCTCCTTCCTTCCGCCTTAGCGGCAGGACGGGATTCGCTTTTGGCTTTGTGCTCGACAGCTGATTCCGCAGGCGAAGGATGCGCCAGGTTGGATTCGGCGGCCTTCCCAAGTACGCGTTCCAGATTGCGCTCCACGTCCGCGCGGAGCGAGAGCAGTTTGTCAAACGCCTGGCTGACGGTGCGTTCCGTGTATTCCCTCTGGAACGGCTGCTTCCATTCGTCAGCGATCTGGCGGACTTTGTTCAGCGGCTCGCTGGAGCTCAATCCGAAGGTCTGGCAATCCAGCGTCTTTGTGCCGGCCATTTCCATGTGGTTGATGCCGGACCGGATGTAGATCAAATCTGCGTGCATCAGTTCGATTAGAGTGCGCCGCAACAGGAAATTGAAGCGAACAAAAGCGAGCATCGCGGAGGGATCGTAGAACATCCCGCCGGCGCCTTCCTTTACCCGGCGGCCCTGCTCGATGAAATTGGTTTTCAGGATTTCGCGAAGACTGCGGAGGGTGCGCAAAGAAGCGATGACCTTTTCCAGGGGTTCGCACCAGCTCAACGGCGAGCAATCGACTTCGCCAAGCACGGGCTTCATGACCTGTGCGACGTCGTGCAATTCGATCTGTTTATGGTAAATCTTGGCGGGCGCGCACAGAGCAAAGTACTGAACCATGAGGAAGTCGATCTTGTCGCGGTCCATGTTGGACTTCGTGCGTTTGCGCAGATGCCGCATGATCAGGGCGCGGAGGCCACTCTCGCTGGCGTTCAGGGTGGTCATTTGCAGCAGGTGGCGCAGTTGGTGGACCTGCACCTGCTGGTCCATCGAATCCAGCCACGTGTGCACCTGATTGAAAAGTTCCTGAATGGGTTTATCGGGCAGAACCCGCTTGTTCTGGGGGAAGGGAATTTCCATTTGGAGATGCTTGGCGAGCGCCAGATAAATGGGGAAAACAGAGCGGGCTTCCTCCCATTGTGCCTGGCGCTGGTTCTCCGGCTTGGGCGGAGCGGACAAATTCAAAGTTGTGATCATTTTGTTCACGAGTGCGTCATCCATTCGCAGGGGCCGTCCAGAAACCGCACCGCCACCGCCTTGCTCCCTTCGTGATACTGCAAAGCGATGACCGCAGCTTCGGCCGGGGGGCCTCCTCGATTTGGGACAAGGCGGACACGATCATCAAACTCCAACGCGAGTTTTGACAGGAAGATGGCGAATTCCGCGGTTCCGTACTCCACCACGGTCGCTTCCTGTGCGCTGGCTCGGCCGGGCCGCCGCGGACTGACCTGAATGGGAATGCGCACCGCGGGGAGCTTGGGGAAAAAGCGTGCGAGTTGCTCCGTGCATTCCCGTGCTTCCGCGGTGAGAGTCATCTCCGGATCGCCCCGAAACCAAATGAAGTGCGCGTGTCGCGAGCCCCGGTCGTGTCCCGTAACGATACACATCGACTCGACAAGGGGCGCACTGTCCCTGAGAGGGAAATGCACGCCGGGAACCAAAAGGATTTGTTTTGGAGGGCTTCCGGAACTGGAAGAAATCTAAGGGCTTATGAATTTCCCGTGGCGTCCGGTGAGGCAGGTCGTCTCACGGTGACACATTCTGTCTCAGTGCTACGTTCGTGTTCTGCGCCACGGGGTGAGACGCTTCATTTCCCGGCAGCGTGCGCTTCCATCTCTCTTGGGACTTCCTGGCGCTCCGATGAGCCGTGCAAAGGAATGTTGTAGCGCTTCAGTTTGCGGTAGAGGGTCGCCCGGCTGATGCCCAGCATTTTACCCGCGAGCGCTTTGTCTCCGTTGGCCTGCTCAAAGACACGGAGAATGGTCATGCGCTCCATCTCCGCCAGTGCGGTTGTCGAAAGAGAGGAGGCTTCCTGCGAACTCATTTCCGCGCTCGAGGGTTGCTCGCTGCGAATGGCAGGCGGCAGATCCTTGACATCGATCACTTGGCGGTCGCCGAGCGTGACAGCACGCGCGATGCAATTCTCGAGTTCGCGGACGTTGCCGGGCCAGTCGTACTGCAGGAGACTTTTCATGGTTGCGGCCGTGATCTGGAGGTGCATTCCTGCTGCATAACGGTTGAGAAAGTGATGCACCAACATCGGAATGTCGGAGCGACGCTCGCGCAGCGGGGGAATGTGCACGGTCACGACGTTAAGGCGGAAATACAGGTCTTTGCGGAAGGTGCCGGTGCGGTACGCGGCCTCGAGGTCGCGGTTCGTCGCGGCGATGACGCGGACATCGACGTCCATTTTTTCGTTGCTGCCGACTGGGCGGACTTCCTTCTCCTGCAGCGCACGTAGGAGTTTGGCCTGCATTTCCAGAGGCAGTTCGCCGATTTCGTCGAGAAAGATTGTGCCGCCATTCGCGGCCTGGAAAAGGCCCGGCTTCGACTTGGTCGCGCCCGTGAACGCGCCTTTCTCATAGCCGAAGAGCTCGCTCTCCATCAGAGTGGGCACAAGAGCACCGCAATCGACGGCAACGAAGTTCGATTTGGCCAAGGCTCCACGGAAGTGGATGGCGCGCGCCACGAGTTCCTTGCCGGTTCCGCTTTCGCCGGAGATGAGCACGGGCGTGCGGGTGTCCTTCAGCCGGGAAATCATGCGAAGAACGTCCTGCATGCCGGCGGAAGTTCCGATGATGCCATCGAGGTTTTCGTCGGTGGTGACCTTCTCACGCAGAAAGGCGTTCTCGTTGACGAGGCGCACCTTTTCGGCCATGCGCTGCAGCAGGAGACGCATCTTTTCGACGCGAAAGGGCTTTTCGATGTAGTCGTAGGCGCCGAGCTTCATGGCGTCGACGGCGGACTCAATAGAGCCGTGGCCGGTCATGATGGCCACTTCGGTGCGCGGCAAGAGCGACTTGATCTGCTTCAGCAGGTCCACGCCGGACTGGTTCGGCAGTTTCAAGTCGGTCAGGACCAGGTCCGGAGGATCGGTTTCGAGTTGCGTGGCCGCGGTTTCGGCGCTTTCCGCTTCGCTGCAGGCGTATCCGAGGGAGCCGCCGATGGTCATGCAGAGCCGGCGGATGCTCTGCTCGTCGTCCACTACCAGTAGTTTGATTTTGAAATCGTCGCTCATGGCTTCCCGAAGGTTATCTCCACAATAGATATCAGTTGCTGAACCCGAAAAGGCTTTTCGATGCAGGGAGTGTCGCTTTCGGAGAGCAGCGACTGGGTTTCGCGATTGGCAGTGTCTCCGCTGATCAGGATGATGCGCTCGGAGAGTTCCGGGCGGTGCTTCTGGATCCACTTGTGCACATCGGCGCCGTTAATCTCTCCCGGCATGCGAATATCGGAAATGACGCCGGCGTACTCGCCCGCTTCCAACTCGTGCAGGCCGGCAGCACCGGTGGAAGCCTGGACGACGTGGTAACCCCTGCGTTCGAGGGCGGCGCGCACAAAGGCGCTGACCGAAGGCTCGTCCTCGATGAGGAGGATCGGAGCCAGGGCGTGATTGGTTTTGCTTGCGCTCATCGCCCCACCTCCTTGGCAGCCGCGGAGAGAGGAGTCTCGGCGGCGATGGGGAGGCGCACGACAAACGTGCTGCCGCTCTCACTTTCGTTATTCCAGCAGAGAATCTCGCCACCGTGGGCGCGCACGATGCCGTAACAGATGCTGAGTCCCAGGCCAGTACCTTTTCCGGCTTGTTTCGTGGTGAAGAACGGATCGAAGATGCGATCCGGATCGCTGATTCCAGTGCCGTTGTCGATGAACGCCACTTCGATGGAATCGACCGCGCGGCGCGTGCGGATACAGATCCTGCCACGGTTACCCGATTCCTGGATGGCATCGTAAGCGTTGTTGAGGATGTTCAGGAACACCTGTTGGAGCTGCTGGGGGTCGCCCGTGGCCATCTCCAGGTTCTCGTTGAACTCCTCGATGACTTCCACGCCGTGGCTTGCGAAGTCATAGCCGCGCAGCTTGACGGTTTGGCGCAGGATGGCATTCACCTGCATGGGCTCGCGCTGTGCCGGCCGCTGCCGCGCAAAGCTCAAAAGGTCCTGTACGATTTCTTTCGTTCGCTGCGTTTCGTTCAGGATGATCTGCAGATCCTCGCGCGCGGATGCTGGCACCTCGGGATTCTCAAGAAGCAAATCCGTGAAGCCGAGGATCGCCGCCAGGGGATTGTTGACTTCGTGGGCAACGCCGGAAACCAGCCGGCCGATGGTGGCCATCTTTTCCGAATGGGCCAGCTTGGCCTGAAGCAGAACGGCGTCGGTAATATCCGTCATCACCACGACGACGCTGTTCACCTGGTTCGATTCGTCGCGCATGGGGCTGAGGCTGATGGAGAAGTGGCCGATGGAACCGTCGCTACGCTTCACGCGCAATTCGAGGTTTTCCACCTGCTGCCCGTGTGCCGTGGTTTGCAGTGCGGCCTCAAAATCCTGCCGCTGGGAGCTCTCGACCCACCTGACGAGAGGATTGCCGATCATCTCTTCTTCGCGGTATCCGGCCTCGAAGCAGAGCTTATTCGCATAACTAATGAGCCCGGCCGTGTCCAAAACGAGGATCATGCTCTGGGTGGTATTGAGGATTTTCTGGTTGAAGTCCCGTTCACGCTGCAGCTGCGACTGGAACATTTTCTGTTCAGTGACGTCCAACATGAGGCCACGGATCTGCACGACTTTCCCGAGGGCGTCACGGACGGCGCTGATGTTCTGCAGCGTGTGCAGGAGGCTGCCGTCTTTGCGGCGCAGCGTTTCCTCGTAGTTTCGCAAAGCGCCGCGTTCGGCAATGGCCTTGGCCAAACGCTCCTTGGCGGTCCTGGTGGGGTAGAGGTGCGCGCTCACATCGGCGCGCAAAAGCTCTTCTCTCGATTCATAACCGAGCATGCGAACCATGGCGTCATTCACGTCCAAAAACCGTCCTTCGGGCGTGGCGAAAAACAGGCCTTCCTGAATGCTGTCAAACAACTCGCGGTAGCGCCGTTCGGCTTCACGCCGATCGGTAATGTCCTTCAAGACGTGAATCGTTCTGCCTTCGTCCTCGGTGCTGCCGTGCGTCCGCGAGGTGGAGACCAGAAAGGTCCGTCCTTCCGCAGTGGCGATGTACTCTTCCCGCAACTCCTGCGTGTTGTGGCAAAAGGGACAAGGCAAGGCGCTGCCCGTCTCCGCGATGGGCCGCAGGCTGTTCACCGGTTCGCCCACCAACGCGGCCGGTGGGATGCCGACATGCGTGGCCAGCGAGCGGTTGGTGCGAACAATTCTCCAGGCGCGATCGTGGACGACGATGTAATCGCTGATGGCGTCGATATCTTCCACCCATTGTTTCTTGGAGCGCTCCAATTGAGAAAAGCGCCGCACTTTCTCCATCACCAGCGCTGCTTGGCTTCCCAATGCAGCCAGGAGCTTCTGATCGTCCGGGGAGAAACTCGCGGCGTTCCGCAGGAGGCAAAGCGTGCCCATCAGTTCGTGGTCGCTTGCGTAGATAGGATAGAAAGCGCAGAAGAAATTCTTACCCTTGCAGGGAAGCACTTCCAATCCCGGACGGCGCTTCATCGTATTGCCAGCGATCCAGAAACCGAGTTCTTCCGTCAGGGGAAGCCTGCTATCCAGCTGATGCAATTCGACCCGGCTTCCCAGAATCTCTCCCAAGCCACCCCATTCGGCGTGAAGCAACTGAGCGGCGCGTTCGGCGAGGCTGGCAAGGAACGGGGGAAGGGCGCGACAGTGGGCCGCCTCTACGGCCAATTTCATTAGTTCCGACGAGACATCGATAGGAGTCCGGATTGCCGGCCTGGGTCCACGAGGGGTCAGGGATCTACGTTTCGAAGTGCTGTTAGGTGCACGCATTCGGGAATAGGGGAGCTACGTGTGTCTCAAAATAAGAACCACGCACATCCACCGTACTGACCAATCTCATTCTGAGTCAATTTGCGTTCCAAAATGTGACACGCATCCGTTACCCTGTCCTTTGGGGCAGGTTGACCGCAAAATCTCAGCCTGAGACCCCTCCGCTGATTTCGCCCGCCGGATGAGACAGATTCGGCCCCACCCGACGAGCGACTCCCCTCTGTTGCGATCTGCCATCTTTTTGATAAAGCAGGTGTTAGCGGGGTTCTCGAAGAAAAGGACACACTATGAAACCGTTTTAATGTTCTGGCAGGCAGCTTGCCTTCTCTCTTCGGGGGACGTTTTCCACCTGAGGAGGGTGAAGTGTCCATGGGATTTTCTTGGGTAAAACGATTGACCAGCGCAGTGACGGTCGCGGCCCTGTTCGCTGTCTCAGCCTCCGCAGCGCAAAGTGTGGTGGAAGAAGGGAAGCGAAAGGCAAAATCCAAAGTCAACCCTCAGTATTCCGACCTTGCTCGCCGAATGAATCTCTCCGGCAAAGTCAAGATTGAGCTGGTGATCGCTGCAGACGGCCGCGTCAAGAATGCGCGCGCAATTGGCGGCCACCCGTTGTTGGTGCAGGCCTGCCTCGACGCCGTGAGGGATTGGAAGTACGAGCCTGGGCCTGAGGAAAC
>Ga0335079_10005201_pt1 | contig 14911 bp, 12 predicted proteins | sample Lox_Sample_33_FD_206719 | JGI IMG/M metagenome (GOLD analysis project Ga0335079, IMG submission 206719) | Soil microbial communities from Loxahatchee National Wildlife Refuge, Florida, United States - Lox_Sample_3.3 | ecosystem: Environmental > Terrestrial > Soil > Wetlands | place: USA...
GCCGCCGAGGCTAAATTGGAAAAGCATCACGGAGGTAGCGCTGATTCGAATACATTGCTTTGCTGTTGCAACGAACTGCTTCAAAGACATGCACTCTCCTTTTCTATTGGGACCTGCAGAGGCCGGTGCGAGAAAAACATTGGCGGAGAAGTGTTACGCGAAGATTGCTTCAGGGTTACAAATGACGAAGCGAGGAAAGCGGAACGAAAGATTAAGAAAGACTTGAGCCATCGGGACGATGCCGATGGGTGCGTAGAGCGACCGGTTGGTCGAAGTCGAGGAGTGGATACGGTCGTGAGGTGCCTCGCCATGCCACGTGCAGGCAGCAAATGGCCGAAATAAAAAGAGCCGTGGAATATGAGATTCCACGGCTCCGGTGCTGTGCAGCTTCCACTCCGTAGTCTTAGTCGTGGTCCCGGCCGAAGAGATCGGTCATTACGCTGACACCCGGATCGCAGGCATGGTTCAAGCACGGCAGTCCAAAAGCAGCTTCCAGCGACTTCAGCAACGAGAAGCTGTTGTAGTACTTGTTGCTCTGCACGCCGTTGTTGTCGGAGTCGTTGGTCTCGACAGTGAGCACCACCGTGTTTTGGTTCTGGGAAGGGAAGAGGCCATTGGGCGCGTTCAGGAGCCCGCTGTAGTCGTTTTCGTCCCACACGATGACGATCGCGCTGCGACCCTGGTGCCAAACCGGAGAAGCGTGAATGGCGCGGACAATCCGCTCGATGGCGGTGTCGCCCTGGCGGATGAGCGCAGGATTCAGGCCGGCCTGAGTTCCCACCGTGAGGTCACCTGGTGGAAGGCCCGGGTCGAAAGCACAGAACGCGTCCGCTTGCTCGCCCGTGGGTGATTGGCTGCGACCATGTTGGTCATCGCACTGGTTCGGCGCGACGAAGGCGAAATTGGGGACATTTCCCGTGGCCAGGTCGGCATAAAGCCCGCGCGGACCGTCGAATCCGACAACGTTTTCCAAACTGTTGTTATCCCAGGTTCCTTCCTGAACGCTCCGGAAGTAGGCGAACGGGTTGTGCTTGACGGCGTAGGCCTGCACCACATTCTTCGATGTGAGAGGCGCAAGCAAGCTGTTGTTCCCATTGGCATCGAAGTCGAGATTGCTGACCGTGCCGTTGCTGAAGTTGACTCCGAAAACCGGACCGAGCGGCAGGCTTTCCTGGTAGCTCTTCCAGCTTTTCCCGACGCGCACCAGTTGGTCCGCGATGGTCTCGCCGACGGTAGTCGCGGCAGGAACCGATTTCACGCCGTCGATATCCGCCAGGAAATTGAAGATACCCGGCTCTGTTTCATTCCAGGTGTCCACCGCAGGAGTTGCCGCGTCGGTGCCTGTGCCCGCGATCGGGCAGATGCTGCCGGTTTCGATCTGCACACTGCTCGGCGGGGGCGCATCGGCGTCGGCATTTACCGATCCACTTTGAAGATTCGGCGTGCAAGTCTTGCTGCCCCAGTTGGGAGGATTGTCGCTGCGAACGCCAAAATTGGAGCCGCCGATCACCTCGAGATAATTCGTGAGGCTAGGATGTCCGACCGCGAAATAGTTCTTGGCGAGGCTAACGCGGCCCTTCGCGATCAGACTGTTCAAGTAGGGCTCGTTGGGATTGTTGATAATTTGCTGATACCCGTGATTTTCCATCATGATCACGATGACGTGGTCCTGATGGGGAATACTTTGCGAATTGTCGTGCTTTTGTGCCTGGGCCGTTGCTGCCGCTGTGCCAGCGAGCAGACATAGGATTGCGGTTCTCTTCAGCATCGCAACCACCTTCCTCTTTGAGGTGAGAGTCTCGGAACGCTCGCGGGGTCGTCGTTCCGATGGCAGGCAGCGTAGGGGGCAGGTGTTGCGGAATGGTTACAGTCAGGCTGCGCGGGCGTTAACTTCGAGACTAGCGTCCGTGCATCGAAGAGCGACAACGCGCGTCGGTGGGGCGATAACGCGCGCCGCTAGCTGCGCGAATCAACTCCCAATCTATGGATGTGTGGGGCGCTGTCTAAGCGGCGACAACAAATGAAAATCTAACACGCTTGCGCCAGAAGCAGCGACCTACCTCGCGGCGGCTTTGGCTTTGATGCCGTTGAAGGCTAGCGTGAGACGCGACTTGTAGCGGTTGCCGGTGTTTTCGTGCAGCACACCTTTCGTGATCGCCTGATCGATGGCAGACATTGTGGGATTCAGGAGATTGCCGGCGGCCGTAGGATCTCCGGCAGTAATAGCGGTGCGCAGGCGGCGCATCATCGTTCGAACGCGGGTGCGATTCGCGCGATTGACTTCAGCGCGTTGGCGAGCTTGCGCGGCCCGCTTCAAAACTGACTTTTTCTTCTTTTTGACCTTCGTAGCCTGTCCTTGGGCCATCTAACCTGCGCTCCTTTGGCGAATCCAGAGAGAAATTTGGCGTGTAATGGAACAAATAACGTTAAACGACGGGATGCGACTTTGTCAAACGAGACAGAAGCGAAGAGCCGGGAGCGAGCCGCATAAACAAGCGATTGTCGGGAATTCGAGGGAGCGCTAGACTGCGGGCACGTCCCCGCTTCAGGTCCCAGCCCATGAATGCTGATGAGTTGGCCGTATTGCGCGCCGAAGTGGAAACTATTGTGAAACGGCTCAAAGTGACCAATGAGCCGGAAGAGCGCAAAATTCTGCTGGCGGAGTTGCGGCAAATCCTGGACAAACTGGGCGACAAAGGGAAACGGGCCCGCGCGGCGCCGTGAAATTCACGCGCCGTCGTTAAGGAAATATTTCGCGGTAGAACCTGCCCTTAAAATGGTTCTGCAGCAAAAAACGCCAATTCCTAGGGGCTGAAGCCCTCTCCTCTTAGCTGGTTTCTTGTCGGAGCTGCCTTCGAGGCTCAGGCCAAGAAAGCTCCGACCCCAAAGAAGAAGCCCCGCATCCGAGGGGTGGCGGATGCGGGGCCGGGGTGTTACTGCGTTGGTGACGAGCGCTGGGGGGAGGCGCGCGTCACGGGGGGCCGGGCTAAAGCCTCGTTTGTTTTTAGTGTTGAGGGAAGGAAAGCGGGAATTCGAAGATCTGGTCGTTGACGAAGATGCGCAGCGTGAGTTGCTGCGGATTCTTGTCGCGTTCGAACCAGACCACGCCGGCGGTCTTCTCTTTCGGCGCCAGCGTGCGAGCTTCAAGGATGGGCGCGAGAGTTTGGGCTTGCGGAGCGCTCTGCGCCAAATAGTTGGTCGTGACGAAGTTGGCCGGGCCGCGGTACGAAGCGGAGAGGAGGCTTGCTGCAGGCGCCGTGGCGGTCGCGTTGGTCCAATAGACTTCGTGCGTCGGAGCCTTGGCCAGGTCGCGCGGATTCTGGTACGCCAGAATGCGCAGGCGCGGGGTCAGTTCATCGAGCGTGAACGACTTCGGGTTGAAGTGCGCATTCTGATTGGTGGCGTTGACGATGGCGACGCTGGCGCGCATCTTCCAGCCCGTATCCTGCAGCGCGACCTGCACGGTGATGCCGTTGGCCGTAAGCGATTCGACGAGCATGCCGTCGCTGTAGAATTGATCGCTGCCAGCGGTGCCGGACTTCCAGCGAGCAATGCCATTGTCCACCGTAGCGGATTGCGCGGACTCGATAGTCCTCGCCGTGAATTCCGAGAGATACATCCGCGCGACGTAGCCGGATTGGCCGTCGGCGGTGCGCACGTTGACGGTGTAGCCTTCGGAGTCCGAAATCAGCGAAACTTCGGCGCCGCAGTTCAGGCGCGTGACGAGCTGCATCGGGAGCGTCTGCTCGGCGTCCACAGTGACCGGAACACTGGTGACGTCCCGGCAGAGCACCGTGCTGCGCAAGGAGCCGGGAACGGGATTCACTTTCGCGCCGGAGTTTTCCGCAGCGACCGATGGAAGCGCCAGCACGAGGCTGGCGAAGCTGCCCAAGGCTAGAAGTTTGCGTGTCATAACTTTTGCTCACCCCTCAGTGATGAAAATGACGAGCACGCGATTTCAGCGTCGAGAGCTATGGTGCGTTGGCCGGAAGTACTGGTCTATAGTGCCGCGGTACCAGAGTACAGGTTACGAGTGGAGTTGAGAGAAGGAGGTAAGGGGAGTAGAGGAGGTATAGGAAAGAAGCAATTGGGGTTCTATGACGGAAAGGAAGCGCCGATCCGGATGGATGTGCTGAGCCGACGCTGATCAGTAGAGGCAGGACCAGAGTTCAGAAGAACTGGACTCGGGGCACCTACGGCTTGATGGGCTCAGATCGGTTCGATCTTGGAATGTTGAGCACGGAATCTGGCAAATGCGCGAGAGTCGTCGCGAGATACTTGCCCATGTCCGTGAGGGAATCGGGATGTGATTCGGGATTTCGGCGATAAACAACGTGGCACTGGTCGGGTTTCGCTCCCTCAAAATACCAATACGACCCATCCGGCATTCGCGGTTCGGGAATCAGAAGGCTCGGCAGGTCCCAGAATTTGGCTCTCGCGACCAATTCTCGAAATCCATTTACGGCTTCGCTGGACGGCGTGCCTTCCTGCTTTAGAAGGAGGTCCGCTTCAGTGTATGGGGTTGGTTTGTATGAGGTCTCTTTCACAAAGATTTTTGCTGCTCCGTTGCTCGCTATCGACAAGCGCAAAACAAAGAATTTTCCACCCGGAAAACCCATCCACACCAGCCGATACGATTCCTGTTTATAGGAATCGTCATCGGAGGGATCCCGCAAAGGAGGCTCACCGATACTGCGCAAATAGAGCGCCAGCCAAGCGATTCCGTCCCTGGTCTGCTTATCAACCGACGGACGGGACAGCGTGAACGCACGGTCTGGAAAATACAGACTGGTATTTTCCTCCAGCCGCCTCTTGGCCTCGTCCGTTCCTTGCGATGCTGGGTTTTGCGAACCCGCCGAGGGAGGAAAAAAGCAGCAAAGGGCGACAGCGACGCAAATAAGAAGCCCTCTGGGCTTTAAGGACACTGCTGTACTCCCCTAAGAGACGGGAGAGCCGGACCCGGGCCTGAGAGGTGGGACGGGTGACCCGCGTTCGTGAGTTGAACGTTGGTTGACATTGCCAACGCCGCGAGGATAGCACCACGAGTAGATTTGCGGAAAGGAAACGCCCTACGCTGAAAAGACTGCCCCTACAAAAAGCGCCCAGGCAGGAGTGCCTTGACCACTGAATACTGCCCCTGCACCTTCGCGATAAGATCCTAAGGTCATTGCGTTAACGGAAGTTACTGAAGAGGACGACGTCGCTGCTGTTTTGGCCGCGCGCGAGAAGAAGCTGTTTGCCATCCCGGGACCAGTCGAAGCCGAAGATGCGATCCGCAGTGAAGTTCGTGATGGCGTGCGGAACTCCCCCGGCAATCGGCTGTTCCCAGATATTGGACACGCCGTTGCGGGTCACCAAGAATTGAACGCTCCGGGAGTCAGGGGCCCAAACCAGGCCACCAGAATTAGCGCCGGGCGTAAAGGCCCGCGGCGGCGCGTTGCCATCGGCCGGGACAACCGCGAACTTGCGAATCGGGACCGGGCTGCCTTCCTGGTAGCTGTAAGCGATCCATTTGCCGTCTGGTGAGAGGACGGCATACTCGGTGACCATCGGAACCTGCTTGAGTTCGACGGGTGTGCCGCCAGCGGTCGGAATGCGAAAAGCCTTGTTGCCCGATGCGTAGAGAATCCAGGAACCATCGGGCGCGCAGGACGAGTAGCGAACCGTATCGGCGAGTTTGACCGGATTCGAGCCGTCCGCTTCGGCGCGGATTAGTTCACTATTGTTCCCCGTGTTCTGGTCATAGATCACATAGCGATCGCCGCAAGTGGACATCGACAGAAAATTGTGGGACCCGGGCACGAAAACGCTGCGCTCGGAGCCGTCCGTGTTCATCAGCGAGAGTTCGCCGAGGCGCGAGCGCACCAGGAGCTTGCCGTTGGGACCCGGAGCGGCGGCGACATCGATGGTTTCGCCGGAGGTGATCTGCTGAACTTGTTCAAGATGGTCTCTCGGTGCGATCGCGATGTGAGACGTCTGATGCTGTACGAGACCAGCCAGGTTATTTCCATCGTGGGTCAAGTCAATCGTGCCGCCGTAGTTGGAGAGATCGTTGGTGAAGCGATGACGCTCGCCCCCGGGATAGTCGACAAACCAGAGCTGGGTGCGGCCCTCCTGGAGGGAGGCAAAAGGAACGACGAGAGTGCGCCCGTCGGGAAACCAGGCAGGGCGGCCAATAGGATCCGGACCGGAGAAGACGTCGACCGAGGAAGCGTCCGAGACACGAAAGGCGTTGAGTACACAGCGAATTTCCTTCGCCATCAACTGACACGAAGAGACGGCAATGCTTTTGCCGTCAGGAGACCACGCGGGAGGGATCATGTTATTGGGCGGTGCGGGGACGGTAGCGAACACGTGATCATGGGCGCCGTCTGCATCCGCGATGTGGATTTCGGTCCGGATCTGAGCGGGGAGGCCGCGCAGATAGGCGATCTGTTTCCCATCGGGAGAAAACGTGACGGCGGTGTCTACGTCGCGAACAATCTGCCGCGGAGTACCGCCGAGAACGGGCATCACGTAAAGATACTGGAAGTTGGTGGTGTTGGGATCGGCGCGGACAAAGTAGATGTAATCGCCGTCGGGAGAAAAAGTAAGGCCGCCGAAGTCCTGGGGGCTGAGTGGGAGAACTTGCACGTCGCTTTTCGTAGCCACGTTGCGCACCCAGAGGCTTTGGCCGCCGCGATCGCCGAGTGCGTACACGATATAGCGGCCGTCGGGCGAGATGGCCACGCGAGCCGCCTTGCCAGAATCGGTCAGCCGGGTGATTTGCATGTTCTGGAGATTGAAAGAGGGTCGACGGCTGATGAGCTTGTAGGCGACGAACGCAAGCAGGGCGAGAAGGAGGGCCGCCCCGGGGAGGAAGAACTTCAGCAAACTCCTGCTCGGCGTGGCTGGAACAGGCACGGAGTCCGGATGCGCGACGGGGATCCGGGCGGAAGAGGAAGGAGCTGTTGACTCGCCCGCTTGGGCTGTGACCACTCGAGCCGCGTTGGAGCCGGAGTCGCGCTTCAAGCGTTTCAGATCCGCGCGGAGCTCGGCGGCGCTCTGGTAGCGAAGGTCGCGGTCCTTCTCCATGGCCTTGTCGATGATCTTCTCGAGGTCGGCGGAGACGGCATTGTTGAGCCGGACGGCGGCTGGCGGATTCTTGTGCAGGATTTCGTCGAAAATAGCGCCGGAGCTTTCGCCGCCGAAGGGCAGGGAGCCGGTCGCCATTTCATAGAGCACGACGCCAAAGGAAAAGAGGTCCGTGCGAGCATCGATAGCTTTGCCGAGGACTTGTTCAGGGGACATATAAGAGACCGTGCCGAGCGTGCTGCCTGGGCTGGTGAGTTGCGCGGAATCGACGCCGACGGTGGCGAGGGTGACGGCCATGCGCGAGCCGGCGGGAGCCTTCTCTGCAACCTTAGCCAGGCCGAAATCGAGGATTTTCGAGTGCCCCCGGCGCGTGACGAAAATGTTCCCCGGCTTGATATCGCGGTGGATGATCCCTTCCGAATGAGCCGCGTCGAGCGCATCGGAGACTTCGATGGCTATTTCGAGGAGGCGGCCAAGTTCGAGAGGCTGGCCGGTGATCAAATGCTTGAGTGTGTCGCCGTCGAGAAACTCCATGGCAATGAAAGCCTTGCCGGACTCTTCGCCGATGTCGTAGATGGTGCAGATATTCGGATGATTCAGCGCCGAAGCGGCCTGGGCTTCCCGCTGAAAGCGGCCGAGCACTTGCGGGTCGCCGGCAACGTTTTCGGGAAGGAATTTGAGCGCCACAGACCGGTGGAGGCGCGTGTCCTCCGCTTTGTAGACCACGCCCATTCCGCCGCTGCCGAGTTTTTGCAGGATTCGGTAGTGCGAAACGTCTTGTCCGAGGAGCGCGTCTGGGCCGTCCATCCGCGCATCTTAGGTTGCGTATATGGAACAAGTCAACGAACTCAACGGTTTGGGCGATGGGCTGAACTGATTGGAAGCTGTAGCTGCTAATAGACATCTCGGACAGGTGGGGTATTCTCACAGCCCACCGCGGGAGGTTCGGGATGAAGAATCCAGTTTATGAGTAAATCCAGGCGAGGAAAGTGAAGGCTAGGCTGCGCATGCCGCAACATGCGCAGCGCCGGAGTTACCTCCACACCGGCATTCTTCGTTAGCGGCGTCTACCTTGGCGGCGTACAGCCCCTGGGCACCTTTGAGAAGGTCATTAGGCGTGGGCTAGCGATGAAACAGTTCCTCAGGTGAGCCGGGGTGCGCCGGGTTTCGCTTTTTGAAACCCGGATCTTGCCGTTGACTTTTTCTCGGACCTGCCCCAAGGGAACCCGATCCAACCCTGCGCAAACTCTTCTGGAAAAAGCCACTTATAATCTTCTTGACAATATTACCAATTCGTGCTATAAGCTTATGTGAATTTTGATCGCCAGCTTGCCTCGCGCCCTAGCCAGTCCATCGTCTCTTCCCATTTTGGAACTCGTCCTCTCCTGACTGCTACTCGGTCCCTCGTTCCGCTCCCTTTTGCCACTCAACTCCACCCGCAACCCTCTTTCCTTTCAACCGCTTCCGAACAGTTTCCGTCACCACGGCATGGGGGGATCCCATCAGCATCCGCCTCCCACGATTCACTAGCCACCAGCCGCTCTCTTGTCTGCTTCTCGCTTGGACCAACAACGAAGGGCGCACTTTTCTGCATTTTTTTGCATTTTTCTGCAGTTCGCCGAATCCTATCCGTTTCCACTCATTTCCACACTCATTGCACAAATCACCGGGGCAGCGTTACCCTCCGCCCTCTACACCTACCAAAACACGCTACCTATCTTCTTTCTTTTCACACTATTCCGAACTCTTTGGCCCCCCTCAAAAACCTATCTCCCGCCGTTTCAAGCAAATCCAGACTCTTTGTGCAAAACACCCGGGGTGGGTACCCAATCACGCCCATGCGCTTGTCACCGGATTCACCGCGATTTTGCCTGCGTCTTCGGGAGCTCTCGTCGGCGAGAATCTGTCCCCTCCGCGCACGCACTCATTCACTCGATCCCTCGAGGGCGCCCTGGACGCTTCCGGCGCGTCGCCAAATTGCGAACGCCGCTCGCGCCGATCTTGTATTTCACGGGACGCGCGGCACGGAATGCCGAACACAGAGGCGGACACGAGCCCGCACTACTCCCTACTCACTACTCACTACTCCCTGTTCACTACTCACTGCTTCTCACCGAATCAGCTTGGTGGCTGCGGCCCAGCGGGAGACGGCTTCCAGGTGTTTGCCCGCCTCGTCCATTTGCCCGCGGCGCGCAATTAGCATCATGCGTACATTTTCCAGCGCGCCATGCAACTCGGCGAGCTGCCGCCTGTATGTGGCCAACTCCGCGGCAATTTCGGGATCCTGTGCGGTCAACTCCGCCGCATGCGCCATCACCGGAGCCATTTCGCTCACGGGGCCAGAAATCGCGCTCACTTCTTCCGGACCAAAATTGCGCTCTCCGCGCAGCGCCCGCTGGCTGTCCAACAGCAGCGCGCCAATGCGTGCATTTGCCGCGGCGATCTTCTCGCGCAACACCCCCGGCATCACGCGCTCCAGCTTCCGCGCGAGACGGGCTCGCCCTGAGCATAGGCCTCGTGCTTGGCCGTGGCGCGCGCATCGCCTTGCAAAGAAGTATGCGTCTGCGCCGCAGGCGCCGCGTTGCTCTGCGTCGCGGGCGGCCCTCCCGGCAACGCCACGCCGCCGCTTTTCATCTTTTGTTCCGCTTCGTTCCACGCTTTGCGCATGGTGGCAAAAATGTCCCACAGTTGGCTGAGGGCTTCGCGGCTGTTTTTGACGCTGGCGTCCAGAATCATGCCGCGGGTCACAACGTAGAAGTTCTTCAGCCGTTTCGCGGCGTCGCCACCTTGTTCGAAGTCGAGCACATTTTCCAGCTCGGCGATCACGCGCAGCGCGTGGTTCAGCTCAAACGTGCGTTTCTCGATGTTGCCTTGCGCGACGGCTTCGCTCGCGCGCGACAGGTCCCGGAGAATCGTATCGTACAGCGCAACCACCAGGCCCAGCGGCGATGCGCCGTGCGCGCTGCCCTGGTTGTAGAGTCCAGCGATCTCCGCTTGTGTAAATTTCATGCGAGGCTTCCCAATTGCGCAGTGATTTGCTGAATGAGCAGAGGCAATTCCTGCAAGGTTACGTTGACCTGGCTGTAGGTCTGCGTAAGGCTTTGCTGCTGCGTCAGAATATTGGCGTTCAATTCGTTGATCTGGCTGGCCAGATCTTCCTGCGTTTGCGTGATGCCTTGCGCGTCCAACGAGAGCGCGCCTGTTCCCGCGGCGTTGAGATTGGTGAGCGTGGTGTCCAGGTTTTGTGCAAAACCAGTAGTGGTGTTCTGGAAGAAGTTTTGCACCGCCGCATAGTTGTTCTGCAACGTAGATTGCAGCGTCCCGGAATCGACGCTCAGCGTGCCGTCGTCGTTCAGGTTGATGCCCAGGCTGGCGAGATTGACGATACCGTTGTTTCCGGAAAGGGAAAAGGAGAGTGCGGAGAGAAGTTGCGACTGCGCGTCGCGCAGCGTGCCGTCGGCTTCCAGCGGACCGCCGCCGGAGCCGTCAGAGTTCACGTTGAACTGCGCGTTGATGTCGGTGATGGCCTGGTTGTAAGCACTGACGAAATTGTTGATCGCGTTGGTGGCAGCGCCGGTGTCCGAGCCTACCGTGAGCGCGACGGGCGAATTGGAAGCTGAGTTTAGCGTCAGAGTTACACCTGGGATGACGCCGGTCACGGTATCGGTGCCGCTGGTGATAGGAATGCCGTCCACCGTGAGCGAAGCGTCAGCGCCAGTAACGGCCTTCGTGAAAGTAAGACCACTGGTGTTGGTAGAGACCGTCAGGTCGCCGGCCGCACCGGTCTGATTGCTCACCAGGGCCAGGCGCGCGCCGCTGGCGTCATTCACGACGCTGGCGGTTACGCCGGCGTTCTGATTGTTGATGGCGGCAGCGAGCCCGTTCAGCGTGTTGTCGGTGGAATCGATCGTGATGGTGACGGGCGTTTTGGAGCCGACCTGCAGCTTGAATGTGCCGGTGGCAAGCGGCGTCGTCCCGCTGGCCAGCGCGTTCGTGTAGTAAGAAGAAGTCGTAGCCAGCGAATTGACTGCGATGCTGTGCACGCCGGCCGTAGCCGTGCCGTCGGCGGCGGCAGCCAGCACGGCGCTGTTCGAAGAACTTGCGGTTTGCGAATTCAGATCTCCGAAAGGATCGCTGAGCGCCTGCTCGGCCGTCTGCAAATTCGCCAGATCGCTCTGGATTTTTTGCAGCGCGGCCGCTTGCGAACTGAATGTCGTCTGCTCGTTCTGCAGCGTCTGGACCTGATTCTCCGGCCCTGTCAGAGCGGCTTGCACGAAGGCCTGCACATTAATACCGGCGCCGAGCCCACCGAGACTGTTGGTGGCGCCGAGCGATCCCAAATTAATTCCGGTGGATGACATGTGTTTCTGCTCCCTGGCCTATCGTTTAGGCCGTCGTATCCGTTTTCGGCACGCGCAAAGCAGCTTCGGTCTTCAGATACTGCTCGATGTCGTCGCCTACCTGGCGCACCGCTTGCGCGGGAACTTCGCGTACCACTTTTCCGGTCTGTTCGTCGGTGACCACGTAGTAGACGGTGCCTTCGGTGTCCTTGCGGAAGCTCAAGTTGAACTGCTCCAGCGTGGGATGTTTGGATGCTTCTTGGGAAACCGCGGCAGCCTGGCTTACGGAATTGGCCGAGTCCGCCGCGGTGCCTGCGTTCGTTGCTGTGCTGTTGCTGCCGGCGACGTTGGCAGCCGCGCTGGGTTGGGAATTTCTAACCGCGGGTGTTCCGCTGGTGGCCCCCGCAGGTATATCAGGCAATTCTAGGGCAACTCTCATGACCGCCCGCTCCTAAAGCGGATTCGGGCGAGATCCAGAAGATCTCGCCCGCCGCTTGGTTTAACTGTCGGTTAGCGCAGCAGTGTCAGAACGTTCTGCTGGACCGAGTTGGCCTGGGCCAGAGCGGCGAAACCGGTCTGTTCCAGGATGGTGTACTGCGACAGGTTGGAAACCTGCTGCGGAATGTTGGCCGCAGTGATCTGGTTTTCGGCAGCCGTCAGGTTCTGCACCTGGTTGTTGATGACGTTGACGGAAGCCTGCAAGCGGTTGACGGTGGCGCCGATCTCACCGCGGGTGCCGGCGACGTTGGCGATGGCGCTGTTGAGGTCGGTCAGCGTCTGCTGGGCGTTCGCCGCGGACGTGAGGCTATCCGCTGCAAAGCTCACTGTCGCTGCGCTGGCGTTGCTGGCGTTGGCGATGTTCGAGGACGACAGCAAGCCGACCGTGACGCCAATCGTGGTGGTGCCGACGCCGTCTGACAGGAAGACGGAGGTCGTCGACGCAGTGAACACGGACGTGCCGTTGAACGTAGTGGCGGAACCGATCGAGCTGATTTCGTTCTTGATTTGCGTGAATTCCGCGTCCAACGCGCTGCGCTGGGAGGTGCTGACGGTGCCGGTAGAAGATTCGGTAGCCAGCGTAACGGCGCGATTTAGAAGCGTGGTGACCTGAGAGAGCGCGCCGTCTGCGACTTGCAACGCGCCAACGCCGTCGTTCGCGTTGTTCGCGGACTGGTTCAATGCGGTAATGTTGGCCTGCAAGCCGTTGGCAATGGCCAGACCTGCCGCGTCGTCCGCGCCGGAATTGATGCGCGAACCAGAGGAGAGTTGCAATAGCGTGCTTTGCAAGCTGCTTTGCGTGACGTTCAGGTTATTCTGCGCGTCAATCGAAGGAATGTTGTTGAGAATTCCGAATGACATGGTGTGAGGCTCCTTTTGTTTTGTCTCGATGCGTCGTTCGAATCGTGTGGCGCTCTGGGAGCCTGTGGTGCGCGGGGCTTGAACCCTTCAAGGCCCAGGTGGCTCGCATTGCGCTGCGGAGCAGCCAACGAAGTCACTGAGTTAATCGGCGGAATAAGGAAAGGCTTTAGTGAAGGCAAGCCTAATGATCTAAAGAGGTTGCGGGATGTGGCGTGGCAGGTGCGGAACCGGAAGCGAGTTCGCGCAAAGCCTGGCGTAAGAGCGCGTGTTCGGGAAAGGCCAGCAGGCCGTTTTGGAGTAGGGCGGCACACCTGTCCGAACGGCCAGCTTTCTGGCAAAGACTCGCTGCGCGGAGAAAATCTTTGGCTTCGGGATGTGGGATCGAGCTGAGTTTTTGCTCGGCGGCGGTGGCCGCTTCGGAAAGGCGATTCAGGGAGACGAGAGCAAGAATCAAGCGATCGTGGAGTTCGGCGGCCGTGGGACTTTTCCGAAGAGCGCGACGCAGGCGTTCGAGGCCTGGGACGGCTTGACCGGAGCGAACTTCGGCGAGAGCGAGTTTGCTTTGGAGAGAAAGGCTGGCGGGATCGCGGCGCAACGCGAGGGAATAGCTTTTGCAGGCCTCGGCGACGCGGTTGAGGTTGTACAGGGCATCGGCGCGGGTTTCCGCGACTAGCGCCGTGCCGTGCCCATACTTTTCGGCGTGGAGGAGGGCGTCGAGCGCGTCGAAAAAGCGTCGAAGTTTGACGAGAGTGACACCAGTGAAGAACCAGGCGACGCCGAGCCGCGGATTGAGTTCGCAGGCGCGCTGAAAGAGCGCAAGAGCTTCGGGGAAATTGCGAAAATTGTCTAGTTCCACGATCCCAAGTTCGAGATAGGCCTGGGCCTTGTCTGGCATTTCACGAATTTTTTGGCGGCCCAGCTCACGGTAGAAATTGTTCTTGCGGGCGCGAGTTTCGGCATCGCTGGCCAAACCGAAATGGTGAATGAAGAAGTTGGCAGGGGAGATCTTCTGATTGAGGTCCTGAATTCGCGGGCCGACGCTTTCATGGACGCGGCCGACAAAGTAAATCCTCGGATCGCGGCGGAACAAGCGAATATTTTCGTGTTCGACGAAGGCCGGATATTTTGCGGCAGAAGGCAGGAGGCCGTCGTTGGGAGTGGCGGCGCGGTCCCAGACGCGTTCGTCGAGGCTGAGCACATAATTGCGAATCGTGACGGCAAAGCCGGCAGCCGAACCCTTTGCGAGCAGTTCGCGAATCTGCCGAGGGGCCTGAGTGTCAAGCTGCTCGTCGGCATCGAGAGAGAGCACCCAGTCGGTGGTGATGTCCTGCAGCGCACGGTTGCGAGCTTCAGCGAAGTTGTTGGTCCAGGGGATGGAGGAGACGCGGGCGCCGAAGCGTTTAGCGATTTGGACAGTATCGTCCGTGGAGCCCGTATCGGCGATGTAGATTTCGTTTACGACCGGCTGGACACTTTCCAGGCACGCGCCGAGAAACGCGGCGGCGTCGCGCACGATCATGGACAGCGCGAGAGTGGTCATCCGGTTGTCGCAAGCTGAGGAGAAGCGGTCGGTACGGACGAAGCTAGCGCGAGCGCTGCGGAGCGGGTGGCCAAAAAGCTTTCGAAGAGATACTGCCAGTAAACCAGTGGAACGACTTTTGAGAGCTGCGCCCAAAGTTGTTCGGCGGGCATGCTGCCGTCGGAACGCTTTTCAAAGAGTGGAGCGGTGGCGAGTTGATCGAGTTTTTGCAGCGCGCTAAAACCGATGGCCACGGCCTCGCGGTTCTTCTCGATGTTGCTCTGTAGATGCGCGATATCAGAATCGCGAAGCAGTCCGAATGGGCCGGCGCCAGAGCCGAGCAAATGGGGATGCTTCTGAAAAAGTTTCCAATCTGCTTCGCCGTAGATGCGCGCGCGACGCACCAGATCGTTGACGTCGAAATTGGGATGTTCATGCCAGGCGAGCGCCGCGGGATGAAACCAAACGGAGTAGCCGCGCTGAACGAGGCGAGCCCCAAGCTCGGTGTCCTCGGCGACACGAAAGGCAGGATCGAAATTGCCGGCTTCCAGGATCGCGTCGCGTGGGAGGCTGAGATTGCAGGTGATAAAGTATGCCGCTTCACGGTAGCCGCCAGGCT
>Ga0335079_10005202_pt1 | contig 14909 bp, 8 predicted proteins | sample Lox_Sample_33_FD_206719 | JGI IMG/M metagenome (GOLD analysis project Ga0335079, IMG submission 206719) | Soil microbial communities from Loxahatchee National Wildlife Refuge, Florida, United States - Lox_Sample_3.3 | ecosystem: Environmental > Terrestrial > Soil > Wetlands | place: USA: Florida...
GTAAATGCTTGCGATCGATGTCCGCCCCTCGGACATTCAGGTCGGGTTCAGGTGGATGTCTATTTCCTGCAGCACTGCGCCCGGCACCCAGCCCACTTTCCATCGTCAGGTCCATTGAGCGACAGCATTTGAGTCATATTCCTTGATGCACGCACCCGGACCTTCCCCGACGACCGCGAACCGAGTCTTTGTCGTTGTTGCGGGTTCGACAATGACCCTCTCCGGCTTCCTGCTGTTTCAGGTTCAGCCCTTGATGGCGCGCTACATACTGCCGTGGTTCGGCGGCAGCGCGACGACCTGGACGGTGTGCCTTTTGTTCTTCCAGGTCGCGTTGCTCATGGGCTACGCCTATGCCTATCTGTTCACGAAACCTCTCGGTTTGCGCGCTCAGGTCGCGATCCACCTTTGCCTCGTCGCGGTGTCGCTGATCAGCCTGCCGATTACGCCCTCCGACGCGTTCAAGCCCCAGGATGCCGACAACCCGACGCTGCGGATCTTGGTGCTGCTGGTCGCCAGCATCGGCCTCCCCTATTTCGTCCTGTCGACGACGACTCCGCTGGTTCAGAAGTGGCTCACGGCGCGCGGTTTTGAAACCCCCTCGCGCCTGTTTGCGTTGTCCAACCTCGGCTCGTTCCTGGGCCTTGTGACCTACCCGATCCTGGTGGACCTTTATTTGCCGACCAACAGCCAAACCTGGGCGTGGTCGGCAGGCTATGTCGCCTTTGCAGCATTGCTCGCCGGCTTTGCGGTGCTCACTCTTGTCCTGCGCCAGCCGGCCTATTCGACCCCGCTCGGCGCCATCGATCGGCCCCGCGTGACGGCCCGAGGAGCATGGCTCTGGTTCCTGCTCTCCATGCTGGGCTCGGTCAGCTTGCTTGCGATCACCAATTACATCACGAGCTACGTGTCGGTTAATCCGTTTCTCTGGATCCTCCCGCTCAGCATCTATCTGCTGTCATTCGTCGTGGCGTTCGGCCGGCCTGGCCTGTATCGCCCCGCCCTGTTCGGATTTCTCTATGCCGCCGCGCTGGCGTACAATTTTTTCACGGCGACCGACTTCGGCATCGATAACGCCTTCGGCGTGATCGCGATCAATCTCGTCTGCTTCTTGTTTTGCTGCGTGATCTGCCAGGGCGAGCTCGCGCGGCGACAGCCGCCGCCCCAGGCGCTCACCTTCTTCTACATGACGCTTGCGGCGGGAGGCGCGCTTGGCGGCGTCTTCGTCTCCGTGGCAGCCCCAATGATCTTTCCGGACTATTGGGAACTGCCGATCGGATTGATCGGCGTCGGGCTGCTCTATGTCGCGCTGTACTGGCCTTCACCGAAGCAACCGCGCGCCTTGTCGCGAGCGACGCTTGCGATGTGCATCGGGGTCGTCCTCGCCGCCGGCTTCGTCATTTTCAGCGAAGTCTTTGAAGGCGAAGAGGTCATCGATCAAAGGCGGAACTTCTACGGCGTGATTCGGGTCGAGGAGGTCGACACCGAGCAGGAGGCGAACCATCGTTACGTCATGAAGCAGGCCGGCGAAAGACAGGGCGAACAGTTTCAGTCGCCGGACCGTCGCGACATTGCACCCTGCGATTTCGACCCGAGTTCCGGCATCGGACGCGTGGTGGACTATCTTCAGCAACATGACCCAGCGGGCGTTCGCATCGGCGTTGTCGGCCTCGGCGCCGGAATGCTGGTCACGCAGGGCAGAGCCCAGGACATTTTCCGATATTACGAGCTCAACCCCAAGGTGACGGAACTGGCCAACGAATATTTCAGTTTCCTCCAGGACACGAAATCCAAGGTCTCGATCGTTCACGGCGATGGCCGCCTTTCGCTGGAGCGCGAACTGAAGAAGGAGGGACCGCAAAACTTCGATCTTCTTCACATCGACGCCTTTCGCGGCAATGCCCCGCCCGCTCATTTGATGACGAAGGAAGCATTCGACGTCTATTTTGCGCATCTCAAGCCGAACGGCGTTCTCGCCGTCACCTCGCATCGCGACTATTACGACGCATCCTCGCTGTTTCGCGGCATGGCAGAACTGATGGGCGCGCAGGTGCGATGGTTTCCGGCGGCCAGGGATTGCGCGACCGGCGTCGGCTTTGCGATCTTCTCCCGCTCTCGCGAGCTGTTTGGCGACGCCAGGGTGAGCGCGCGGGCCGGCGAATGGGATGACCATGACACCTCGAAAATCGTCTGGACCGACCAGAAGTCGAGCTTGATGAGCCTTCTGATATGGTCGCGTTAACTGCGGTGGGAACGCGAAACGGACGGGTTTTCGTTCAATTTGAGGCCGTTCGCGAGGGCTTGCCATGCGGTGGCGCTCATGGACAAATCGCACTCAACAGCCGATAGTCGCGCCACACAAACGGGCAACGGATTCCTCTGAAGTTCTGCAATGGCCGACGTTCTCGCCGCACCGCAACAAGCCAAGGGACAAAACAAGGCCGATACCGGCTTGCGCACTCTCACCCTGATTTCCACCGCGCACTGGGTGAGCCATTTCCATCTGCTCGTGCTGCCGATGCTGTTGCCGTTCCTTAAAGCGCGGCTCGGCGTCAGCTATATCGACCTCGGCTTCGCGCTGACGGTGTTTGCGGTCGTGTCTGGCCTGACGCAAGCGCCGCTCGGTTATGTCGTCGACCACATCGGCGCGCGAAAGATCCTGCTGCTCGGTCTCTGCCTCGGCGGCCTCGCACTGGTCCTGCTCGGCCTGCACCTCAGCTATTCCTGGCTGATCGCCAGCGCCACGCTGCTCGGCATCGCCAACAGCGTCTATCACCCGGCCAATTATGCCATCCTGTCGGCGCATATGGACGAGACGCGGATGGGCCGCGCCTTTGCGGTGCACACCTTTGCCGGTTTCCTTGGCGGCGCGGTGGCGCCGGCGATCGTGGCCGCCCTGGTCACGTTCGTCGGCGGCCTCGGCGCGCTGATCGCGGCCGGCGCCGTCGGACCGCTCACCGCGATGTTGCTGGTCGCCTTCGGCGTCCCCGACGCCGGCGCAAAACACCGACAAGCGAGTGGCGGCACGCAAGCTTCGCAGCAGAGCATCATCACGCCCACGCTGATCATGCTGACGGTCTTCTTCACGCTGCTCGGCCTGTCCAATGCCGGCATCAACAATTTCGGCGTGGTTGCGCTGATGAGCGGCTACGACACCTCGTTCTCGACCGCCAATCTGGCGTTGACCGCCTATCTCGGTGCCGCCGCCGCAGGCGTGCTGGCGGGCGGCTATCTCGCCGACCGCACGCGACGCCACGGGCAGCTTTCGGCCGCCTGCTATGCCGTCAATGCGGTGATCGTGATCGTGATAGCGGCGGTGGCGCTGCCGACGATCCTGCTGATCGCGGCGATGATGGTTGCGGGCTTCCTTGGCGGCGTCATCGCGCCCTCTCGCGACATGATGGTGCGAAACGCAGCCCCTGCGCACGCCGCAGGACGCGCCTTCGGCATCGTCTCGACCGGCTTCAATTTCGCCGGCATCGCGAGCCCCTTGCTGTTCGGCTGGATCATGGACCAGAGCCTGCCGCACTGGGTGTTCGGGGTGTCCGCCATTTTCATGATCCTCACGGTGGGAATTGCGCTCTTCACCGACCGCAGCCCGCCGGAGGAAGACGAGGAAACCAATCTCGGCCTGATGCCGCCTTAAGGCGCATCATGCGGCGGCGCGCATTTCAGGGTGGGTTAGCGTAGCGTAACCCACCACATGTTTGCCGAACTTTGCCAACTATTGGTCGGTTACGCCTTCGGCTAACCCACCCTCCTCACTACACGCCACCAGCCTACTCCGCCGCCGCTAGCTTCGGCTGGGCCCGTTGCGTCAAGAGCCGCGCGCGCTCGGTGTTGGGCCAGAGCAGGAGCAGGCCCAGCAATCCGGACGAGGCCAGGATCACGGCATTGATGGTGTAGCCCATCATGTAGCCGTCGAGCATGCCGCCGGCGCGCTGAATCACGCTTCCCATCACCACTGGCGCGACGATTCCGGCGAGCGTATAGAGCGCGCCGTAGATCGCGATGACGGCGCCGCGCTGCGAGACCGGCGTGAACTCGCCGATCATCGGCGGGCATACCACATAGATCGAGCCGGACAGGCCGGTGCCGGCCACCAGGCACGCGATCTGCAATCCCGCGCTGTGAACATAAGGCAGGATCGCCAGGATCAAGCCGCCCAGGACCAGCGGCGCTGCGCCCAGTATGCCGCGCGCGATGCGGGTGGAGAAGCCGCGCGCCATCAACACCTGCGATATCCATCCGGTGAGCAGCACGATGCACGCTCCGAACACCCACGGCAGAATCGAGATAAAGCCCGCCTGCTGCTGCGAGAAGCCGAGCCCATTGACAATGAAGGGCGTGAACCAGGTGAGCCCGAGCGACAGGGCCCAATACGCGCCGAAGGTCGACGCAACGCAGCCGACGAAGGTCCGCGAGGTGAGAAGCGGGAAATAGGGGATCCTTTGGTCTTTGCCTGCCGCTGAGGATATGCTGACAAGCGGCCCCTCCTTGCCCAGAAGCAGCCAGGCGACGACCCACATCAACCCCACCACGCCGAGCACGCCGAAAGCATAGTGCCAACTGTAGTTGACGATCACCCAGTTCAGCGCGGGGACCGCGATGATCACGCCGAATGCCGAGCCCTGCGACAACACCGCCACCGGCAGCGTTCGCTTCTCGTCGGGAAACCATTTGAACACGGCGTGCAAAGCCACCGACGCCGCCGGGCCCTCGCCGGCGCCGAGAATGACGCGGCAGATCAGCAGCGTGGTGAAGCCCACCGCGCCCACCATCGGAAACTGCGCCAGCGCCCAGATCGAAGCAAGCACGAGCAGGACCCAACGCGTCTCGACGCGATTGACGATGAAGCCAACCACGATCGCAGAGATCGAAAACAGCAGAAAGAAGGAGGAGCCGAGAAAGCCGAACTGCTCCGGCTGCAGCTTCATCTCGGTCATGATCGGCACGCCGGCCAGTCCAACCACGATCTTGTCGGCGAAATTCACCAACATGAACAGGAACAGCAGGAATGTGATCTTCCAGGCGCCCTTTGGCGTTTCCGTTGCGAGGTCCTTGGCTGTCGCTGGCGCGGCCATCATCTTCCCCCGTTTGATTATCGTGCGGCCCTGTTGGTCGGGCGAACGGGATGCTAGGCACGCCTTTTCGCAATACGCAACCTTGTATTTGGCCAAGTTGGGGTGCGCTGCACGCGGCCTTCCGCCGCGCGGAAAAGGCCTTTCAGGATCACGTTCGCGTCGGCGGACGCGGCACGCCGTGATCCGGCTGGACAGGCTTGCTATGCTGGCGCCAATCGTCACCCCGGAGGGCCTCTCAATTGCGCGCGGCAAGACAAACGGTATCGCAATCGTGCTGCGCATCCGCAACCTGACCAAGACCTACCGCGCGGCATCGGAGACGATTGCCGTGCTGCGCGGGGTCAACCTCGATGTCAGAGCCGGCGAACGCGTGGCGCTGACGGGCGAATCCGGCTCGGGGAAGAGCACGCTGTTGCACCTGATCGCGGGCCTCGATTGCGCCGATGGCGGCGAGATCAGGCTGCAGGACACGTGCGTCACTGCATTGAACGACTCAGCCCGCGCGATGCTGCGGCGCGACCGGCTGGGGCTCGTCTTTCAGCAATTCAACCTGATCCCGAGCCTCAACGTCGCCGACAACCTCGCCTTCCAGGCACGGATTGCCGGCCGGCACGATGCGGCCTGGCAGGATGAACTGGTGCAACGGCTCGGCCTCGCCAATCTGCTCAAACGCTATCCCGAGCAGTTGTCCGGCGGCCAGCAGCAACGGGTTGCAATCGGGCGCGCGCTGGCGCCAAAGCCGCTGCTCCTGCTCGCCGATGAGCCCACCGGCAATCTCGACGAGGACACCGCCGACGAAGTGCTGGCCCTTGCGCGCGATCTCGTCACGCGCAGCGGCTGCGGCTTGCTGATGGTTACCCACTCGATGCGGCTTGCCGGAACGCTGGACCGCCAGGTCACGCTGCATGCGGGACTTGTGACATGAGGCGCGCGCTCTGGACGCTGGCGGTTCTGCTCAGCCATTGGCGGCGCCACCCGCTGCAGCTTGCAACACTTCTCATCGGCTTGATCGCGGCGACCGCGCTGTGGAGCGGCGTCCAGGCACTGAACCAGCAAGCCCGCAACGCCTATGACCGCGCGGCCGCGGTGTTCGGCGGCTCGCGGACCGCGATGCTGGTCGGGACACATGGAGCGACGTTTCCCCAAGAGCTGTTCGCAAGACTGCGCCGCGCAGGCTGGTCGGTCTCGCCCGTGGTCGAGGGCCGCGTGCAGGTCGGCGGCCACGGGTACCGCCTGCTCGGCATCGAGCCTTTGACCTTGCCGGCCGAGGTCGGCAACGCGCCGACGCTCGGACGCTCGGAGCTTGCAGCCTTCATCGCTCCGCCCGGACGGACGCTTGTCTCACCCGAAACGCTCGCCGAATTGCAGCTGGCGGAAGGTGCATCGCCGACAACAAGCGGCGATGCGACGCTGCCGCCTCTGCAGGCGCAACGAGAGCTTGTGCCCGACGTGCTCGTCGTCGATATCGGCATCGCGCAAAAGCTGCTGAACAAGCCGGATCAACTTTCGCGCCTGTTGATCGGCAGGACCAAGGGAAAGGTCGAGCCGCTTGAACGCATCGCGGGCGACGAACTCCGTCTTGTCGAGCCGGATGCCGAAAGCGATCTGGAGCGGCTGACCGACAGCTTTCATCTCAACCTGACGGCGTTCGGACTGCTGTCGTTCTTTGTCGGCCTCTTCATCGTCAATTCCGCAATCGGGCTCGCCTTCGAGCAACGCCTGCCGAGCATGCGCACGATGCGCGCCTGCGGTATCCCGGCAGCGCTGCTGAATACGGTGCTGGTCATCGAGCTGGTCGCGCTGGCGCTGGTCGCGGGCATTGTCGGGATGATCTGCGGCTATCTGATCGCATCCGCGCTGTTGCCCGATGTTGCGGCCTCGCTCCGCGGCCTCTACGGCGCACCGGTCGGGGGTGAGCTCAGCCTGAGGCCGGAATGGTGGATCGCGGGCATCGCGATATCGGTTGCCGGCGCGCTCGCCGCCGCCGCAGCCGCGCTCGTCAAGACTATCCGGATGCCGGTTTTGACGGTGGCGCAGCCTTTGGGCTGGCAGCAGGCGCAGCAGCGCTGGCTGATCATCCAGAGCGCTTCGGCGCTTGCCGCTCTTGCGGCGGCAGCATGGCTGTTGCGGTTCGGCAATTCGCTCGTATCGGGCTTTGCGGTGCTCGCGGCCCTGCTGCTGGGCGCTGCGCTGATTCTCCCGGCGATTCTGGCCGCGCTGATGCAACTGGGCGAGCGCAGCTCGCGCGGCGCGCTTGGCGTCTGGTTCTGGGCCGACGGACGCCAGCAGCTCTCGGGATTGTCACTGGCGCTGATGGCGCTATTGCTTGCGCTCGCCGTCAATGTCGGCGTCGCCACCATGGTGGAGACATTCAGCCGCACATTCCTCATCTGGCTCGACGGGCGGCTTGCGGCGGACGTGTATGTTGCGGCCCGCGACGACGCGCAGGCCGGCGAGATCAGGAACTGGCTCAGCGGAAGGCCCGAGTTGGAGGCGGTGCTGCAGGGCGGCCGTGCCGAGGTGCAGATCGACGGCATGCCGATCGAGCTGCTGGGTCTGCCGGATCATGCGACCTATCGCGATCACTGGCCGCTGTTGCGCTCGGTCGACGGCGCGTGGGAGAAGCTTGCCGCAGGCGACGGCTGTTTTGTCAGCGAGCAGCTCTCTCTCCGACGGAATGTGTCGCTGGGAGATCGGATCGCATTGCCGACGGCCGGCGGCGACTGGCCGCTGCGCGTCGCCGGCATTTATGCCGACTACGGTAATCCGAAGGGCCAGGTTGCCGTCACCGCCGCGGCCCTGTTCATGCACTTCCCCGAGACGCCGAAGACGCGGTTTGCGCTGCGCCTTGAGCCTGCACGAATCCCGGCGCTCATCACCGCGCTGTCGGACAAATTCGGCCTCGACGGCCGCAACCTGCTCGATCAGGCGGCGTTGAAGGCCGAGTCGACGCGCATCTTCAACCGCACCTTTGCAGTAACGGCTGCGCTCAACACCTTCACGCTGCTGGTGGCCGGCATAGCCCTCCTGACCAGCCTGCTCACGCTCGCCAATTCCCGCCTGCCGCAGCTCGCCCCGCTCTGGGCGATCGGCATGACGCGGCCGCGCCTTGCCGCGATCGAGCTGACCCGGACGATGTCGGTTGCGCTCCTGACCGCGCTCTTGGCGCTGCCGCTCGGGCTCCTGGTCGCCTGGTGTCTGATTGCGATTGTCAACGTGAAGGCGTTCGGCTGGCGGCTGCCGTTTCAGGTCTTCCCGCTGCAGCTCGCAAAGCTCGTCGGCGTCGCATTCGCAACCTCGCTGCTGGCGTCCCTGCTCCCCGTCCTGAGGCTCGCGCGCATGCAGCCCGCAGAACTCGTCAAGATTTTTGCCAATGAGCGCTGAGCAAAAGATCTCGCGCCGTGCCTTTGCCGGCGCGCTTGCGCTCCTCGGCGCAAGGCCCCGAGCTGCGCTGGCGCAGGGTTTTGCGGGTCTCGGTGCAGACGCAGAGAATTTTGCGAAGGTGACGCCCGGAAAAGTCTTCACCTTTCCCGCCGATCACGGCCCGCATCCGGATTTCCGTATTGAGTGGTGGTATGTGACGGCAAATCTCGTCGATGCCAGCGGCGCGGCCCATGGCGCGCAATGGACGCTGTTCCGCCAGGCGCTCGCGCCCGGCCCGCGCGAGGAGGGTTGGGCGAGCCAGCACATCTGGATGGCACATGCCGCGGTGACGCGCGCCGATACGCACCGCTTTGCCGAGACCTACGCACGCGGCGGCGTCGGGCAGGCCGGCGTGGAACTCAAACCGTTTCAGGCCTTCATTGATTCGTGGGCGATGCGTGGCTTGGAGGGCTTCGACGACAGCACTGTTTCGCCGCTCGAACTCACCGCATCGGCCAGGGACTTTTCCTATGCGCTGAAGCTCGAGGCAGATCGTCCGCTGGTCTTGCAGGGCGACGGGGGCTACAGCCGAAAGTCCGAGCGCGAGCAGGCCTCGTATTACTACAGTCAGCCGTTCTTCAAAGCACGCGGCCGCCTCATCATCGACGAGCGACCGGTCGATGTCACGGGACTGGCCTGGATGGATCGCGAATGGAGCAGCCAGCCGCTGGCCGCCGATCAAAGCGGGTGGGACTGGCTCGCGCTGCATTTCGATTCAGGCGCGAAGCTGATGTTGTACCGTATGCGCCAGACGGACGGGAATAACTATGTCTCCGGCAACTGGATCCTGCCCGACGGCACCACGCGCCGGCTCCCGCCGGACGACATTGGCATGAAGCCCACCAGCATGGTCGAGATCGGAGAGCGCAAATTGCCGGTCAGGTGGTACATCACAAGCGCCTCGCTGAAGCTTGCGATCCAATGCGCGCCCCTCAACGCAAGGGCCTGGAACGGCACCGCCTTCGCCTATTGGGAAGGGCCGATCCATTTCGGAGGCACCCATACCGGCGTTGGATATCTTGAAATGACCGGGTATTAGACCCACACAGCCGTCATTGCGAGGAGCGAAGCAAACTCCCACACGTCATTCCGGGATGCGCCGAAAGGCGCAGACCCGGAATCTCGAGATTCCGGGCTCGGTCGCTCCGCGCCCGCCCCGGAATGACGCTACGCGTCACTTCGTCAGCGGGCAGCCGCTTTCCTTTGCGCTGAAGAAAGCCTTGTCGCCGGGGACGACCGCGAGCTGCTTGTAATAGTCCCACGGCTTCTTCGATTCGGACGGCTTCTTGACCTCGAACAGATAGAGGTCGTGGACCATGCGGCCGTTCTCCAGCACCTTGCCTTTCGCAAAGGCATCGTCGACGGGCAATTCCTTCAGCTTCTTTGCGACCGCTTCGGTGTCCTTGGTGCCTGCGGCTTTCACCGCCTTCAGATAGCTCAGCGTCGCCGAATAGGTGCCGGCATGGATCATGCTCGGCATATGGCCGGTGCGCTTGATGAAGCGCTCGGCGAAGGCGCGCGACTTGTCGTCATGGTCCCAGTAGAAACCTTCGGTGAGGATCAAGCCCTGCGCGGCCTCCAATCCCAGGCCGTTGACCTCGGAGATCGTCATCAGCAGGCCGGCAAGCTTCTGACCGCCCTTGACGATGCCGAACTCGGCGGCCTGCTTGATCGAATTGGTGGTGTCGAGGCCGGCATTCGCGAGCCCCACGATTTTCGCCTTCGAGCTCTGCGCCTGCAAGAGGAAGGAGGAGAAGTCCGACGAGTTCAGCGGCACGCGGACCGAGCCCAGCACCTTGCCGCCCTTGGAGGTGACGATGTCGCTGGTGTCCTTTTCCAGCGCATAGCCGAAAGCGTAGTCGGCGGTCAGAAAGAACCAGGTGTCGCCGCCGGATTCGACCAGCGCGCCGCCGGTGCCGACCGCGAGCGCGCGGGTGTCATAGGCCCAATGAAAGCTGTAGGGCGTGCAGGCATCGCCGGTGATGCGCGAGGTCGCAGCACCCACCACGATGTCGATCTTCTTCTTTTCCTTGGACAGCTCCTGCACCGCGAGCGCCACCGACGAGGTGGTGAGCTCGGTGATCATGTCGACGCCTTCGGCATCGTACCAGCGCCGCGCGATCGCGGTGGCGAGATCGGGCTTGTTCTGGTGGTCTGCGGTGACGATCTCGACCTTCTGGCCCAGCACCTCGCCGCCGAAATCCTCGACCGCCATCCTGGCGGCTTCCAGCGAGTATTTGCCGCCATAGTCGGCATAGACGCCGGACTGATCGTTCAGGATGCCGATCTTGACCTGCGCCGAAGCGGGCGCCGCGAACAGCACCGCGGCAACCGAAACCGCCGCCAACAATCCTGATTTCATAAGTCTTTCTCCCCAGAGCATTCTTGTTGCGGATGCACAATATTTTATTACCCCACGCCTGCCCATCTATTTCCAGTAGGCCAATAGTAGGGATTCTATTGCGCTGCGCGCATTTCGCCTTGGGGCTGGGGCTTGTCGCTGCCCGCGCGGTCGGCCAGGTTGCGGACCACCACGTAGAAGATCGGCGTGAACAGCAGGCCGAACAGCGTGACGCCGAGCATGCCGAAGAACACCGCAACCCCGACCGCCTGTCGCATTTCGGAGCCGGAACCGGTCGACACCACGAGCGGCAGCACGCCAAGAATGAAGGCGAATGACGTCATCAGGATCGGCCGCAAGCGCAGCCGGCAGGCCTCGATCACGGCCTCCAGCCGCTCACGGCCCTCAAGCTCGATATCGCGCGCGAACTCCACGATCAGGATGGCGTTCTTCGCCGCAAGTCCGACCAGCACCACGAAGCCGATCTGGGTCAGGATGTTGACGTCCTGATGCATGATGCGCACGCCGACGGTCGCAGCCAGCAGGCACATCGGCACGATCAGGATGACAGCAAGGGGCAGGCTCCAGCTGCCATATTGCGCGGCGAGCACAAGGTAGACGAACAGCACGCAGATCGGAAACACGAACAAACCGGTGTTTCCGCTGGTCGTCTGCTGATAGGACAGGTCGGTCCATTCGAAGGAGAAACCGCTCGGCAGCGTGTCCTCTGCAAGCTTTTTCATGGCGGAAATCGCAGTCGCCGAACTCGTGCCCGGCAACCCCTCGCCCTGCAGCTCGGCCGCGGGATAAAGATTGTAGCGCGCCACGCGATCCGGCCCCGACACGTCCTTGAACTCGACGACGCTGCCGAGCATCACCATGTCGCCATTGGCGTTGCGGGTGCGCAGTCGTGCAAGGTCAGCCTTCTCCTTGCGGAAGCGCAGGTCGGCCTGCGCGGTGACGTGGTAGGTGCGCCCGAGGATGTTGAAGTCGTTGACATAGGTCGAGCCGAAATAGGTCTCGATCGCGTCGGTGACATTCTGGATCGGCACGCCAAGCTTCTGCGCCTTGACGCGGTCGATATCGACGAAGACCTGCGGCGTGTTGGCCGAGAACGGCGAGAACACGGTAGGGGCGAGGAGCACCGGCGACTTGCGCGCCGCGGCCACAAGCTCGTCGGTTGCGGCCGCAAGCAGCTCGGGCCCGCGACCCTGCCGGTCCTGGATGCGCATGGTGAAGCCGCCGCCGGTGCCGATGCCAGGGATCGGCGGGGGCGGAATGACGATGATGAACGCACCCTCGATCGCCAACAGCCGCTTGCGCAGATCCGCGGTGATCACCTGCGCGCTCAGTCCCTTCTTGAGGCGCACTTCCGGTTCTTCGAACACCGGGAACAGCGCCGCCGAGTTGCTGGCCTGGGTGCGGGTCGCGCCCGACAGCCCTGCGAACACGGCGATGTGAGAGATTCCGGGCGTATCGAGCGCAATGGCCTCGATCCTGCGAACGATCTCGGTGGTCCGCGCGAGCGAGGCCGCGCCGGGCAATTGCGCGGATATGATGACGTAGCCCCGATCCTGCGCCGGAATATAGCCTTGGGGCGTGGTGACGATCAGCCAGCCGGCACTGCCGATCAGCACCACATAGACAAGCAGCATCACCACGCGATGCCGGATCACGAAACCTGCAAGGCCGGCATAAAACTGCGACAGCCAATCGAAGCCGCGGTTGAAGACGCCGACAAAGGCCTCCCACGCCCGACCGATCACGTTCCACGCCGCGGGCGGACGCCTCTCCTGGTGCGGGACCAGGATCTGCGAGGCCAGCGCCGGCGACAGCGTCAGCGAGCAGAAGCAGGAGATCGCGGTCGCGACCGCAATGGTGACCGCGAATTGCTGGAAGAACTGTCCCGTGATGCCGCCGAGAAACGCCGTCGGCACGAACACCGCGCAGAGAACGAGCGCAATCGAGACCAGCGCGCCGCCGACCTCCTCCATGGTCTTCAGCGCCGCATCACGCCGGCTCATGCCGTGCCCGAGGTGCCGCTCGACATTCTCGACCACGACAATGGCGTCGTCGACCACGATGCCGACCGCGAGCACCAGGCCGAACAGCGTCAGGTTGTTGATGGCGTAGCCGAGCGCCGCCATCGCGGCGAAAGTGCCGACCAGCGACACCGGGATCGCTGCGATCGGGATGATCGCCGGGCGCCAGCCCTGCAGGAACACCAGCACCACGATGACGACCAGAGCCATCGCCTCATAGATGGTCTTGATCAGCTCGCTGATGGACTGGCTGATGAACTCGGTCGGGTTGTAGCCGATGTCGTAGTCGAGCCCCTTGGGAAAGCTGGCCTTCAGCCGGGCCATCGTGTTGGAGATGCCCTTTGCGGTGGCAAGCGCATTCGATCCGGGACGCTGCGTCACCAGCATCGCGACCGCGGTCTTGCGCAGCTCGAAGCTGTTGGTGGAATAGTCGAGCGCGCCGAGCTCGGTCCGCGCCACGTCGCGCAACCGCGTGGTGCGGCCGTCTTCGCCGGCCTTGACGACGATGTCCTCGAACTGCGCGACGTCCTTGAGGCGGCCGGTGAACGTCAGGTTCGGCTGAAACGCACGATCCGAGATCGGCGGGCTTGCGAGCTGCCCGCCGGTAATCTGCAGGTTCTGCGCGCGGATCGCGGCGATCACGTCGCCCGCCGTCAACCCCAGCGTCGAAATCCTGTCGGGATCGAGCCATAGCCGCATCGAATAGTCGCGCGCGCCGAAGATCTGGATGTCGCCGATGCCGTCGAGCCGCAGCAGCTGGTCGCGCACCTGCAGCAGCGCATAGTTGGAGATGTAGAGCTGGTCGAGCGAGTCGTCCGGCGACAGCATGAACACGACCATCAGGATGTCGGGCGAGTTCTTGCGGGTGACGACGCCGTTGCGCTGCACCTCTTCCGGCAGCTGCGGCGTTGCGATCGCGACGCGGTTCTGCACCAGCACCTGCGCCTTGTCGAGATCGGTGCCGAGCTTGAAGGTGATGGTGATGGTGAGCTGGCCGTTCGAGGTGGCCTGGCTGTACATGTACAGCATGTCCTCGACGCCGTTGATCTGCTGCTCGATTGGAGCGGCGACCGTATCCGAGATGGTCTGGGCCGAGGCGCCCGGGTACTGCGCCGATACCACCACGGTCGGCGGCACTACTTCGGGATATTCGGAGACCGGCAGCGTGGTGTAGGCGAGCGCGCCCACGATCAACAGCACGATGGACAACACCATCGCCAGAATCGGCTGATTGACGGAAAGGCGCCCGAGATTCATGACTTGCCGCCGCCGATCGTGCCGCTGTGCGGGGTGACCTTGGCGCCCACACGCGCGCGCTGGATGCCGTCAATGATCACCTTGTCCTCGGCCTTGAGGCCTTCGCGGATCACGCGCAGGCCGTCGTCGATCGGACCGAGAACCACGGGTCTTGCCTCCACCGTATTGTCGTCCTTGATCACGAACACGATCTTGCGCGACTGATCGGTCGCGATCGCGGTGTCCGGGATCAGCAGCGCCTCGTAGGGCGAAGAGCCGATCAGCCGGACACGGCCGAATTGCCCGGGCAGGATGGAGAGATCCTTGTTCGGGACGATCGCGCGGCTGCGCAACGTACCGGTCGAGACGTCCAGGCGGTTGTCGACGAAATCCATTTTGCCCTCGTGCGAGGGCTTCGTTTCGCCGGTGAGCGTCACCTGCACCGGATTGGCGGTGTCGCGCGAGCTCGGCCGCTTGCCCTCGAACCAGAGCTTGTTGTTCTTCAGGTAAGTCGCTTCGTCGACGTCGAAATAGATGTAGATCGGGTCGAGCGAGACGATGGTGGTAAGCAGCGTGGACGCGCCATTGTCGCTGCCCTGCACGAGATTTCCGACGCTGACGAGATGGCGGCTGACGCGGCCGGCGATCGGCGCCAGCACATGGGTGAACTCGACATTGAGCTGGGCCGCCTTCAGCGCGCCCTCGGCCACGACCTCGGCGGCGCGCGCGGCCTGCAAGGCCTGGCGGCGCTGATCGACGACCTGCTCGGAGACGGCACTCGTCTCC
>Ga0335079_10005204_pt1 | contig 14906 bp, 6 predicted proteins | sample Lox_Sample_33_FD_206719 | JGI IMG/M metagenome (GOLD analysis project Ga0335079, IMG submission 206719) | Soil microbial communities from Loxahatchee National Wildlife Refuge, Florida, United States - Lox_Sample_3.3 | ecosystem: Environmental > Terrestrial > Soil > Wetlands | place: USA: Florida...
GGCCGCGTGAAGAAGTTCTGCATACAAAGTTACATGCGGCGCCGCATGCGACTCTGTCGGCACGATTGCATGACAAAAGGAGGACCCAGTTGTCGCTCGTTAAACCGCCACCCAAGAAAGCCAAGACTGCAACCCTGCAGGTGCGGATTGATGAGGAGGTTCGGCATAGGCTCAACCTTTATGCCGAATTCATCCAATCCACACCGTCCTACGTCGTGGCCGAAGCGCTCAAGCTGCTCTTCAAACGCGATGAAGAGTTCAAGCGCTGGACAGGCCAACACACTAATTCCAATCAAGATTCCGGACTACAAGGAGAAGAATCCCTGGTCGATACTTTCAAACTCGCATGAACCCTCGCGATCTCCAATTCGATCTGCGCAAGAACCCAGACTCGTCACGAGTGCATGGCTTGCGTATCGCAGTCAGTACGCCATCGAATGCCGAGCAGAAAGAATCTCAGAGTGCAGACGAAACGCCACCGGCCAACGCAGCTCGAATGTCCAAAACATTCGACCTGCCACTCGGCCATGCCCCTACCGGTGCCACAGGGGAGAAAGGACAAGCCTCAAGTCGGCTACTCACCGTCGAGGAAGTAGCTGACTTGCTGCACGTGCCGGTCTCCTGGGTCTACGGCCGCATGCGCAAAAGATCGCTCGAACGATTACCCGCCTACCGCCTCGGCAAATACTGGCGCTTTAGAGAAAACGAAATCTTCGCGTGGGTCGAGCGTCAAGCTGGAGGCCGGCATGGGTCTTGACGCAGGCGGTACACTCATAGCTGACGCAGAACAAGCTAAGCGGGCCATCTATGGAGGAATCAGGATGGCTCGTAGACGCTTTCAGCAAGGCTCGTTATTCAAGCGAGGAACCCGCCATAAAGTTTGGGTCGCTCGCTGGTGGGAGGAAGTCATCAAGCCTGACGGCACCATTGGACGCAGTAGGCGGGGAGAGGTCTTAGGCACTACCGCCGAGATCGGCTCGCGCTCGCGTGCAATGGATGTTCTGTCGAGACGGCTCAACACAATCAACAGCGGCAACCATCGGCCCCAATCCACGCGATGCTACGCTGACTACATCGCGCACGATTGGGCGCCGGTGGTGCTGCCCACTTTGAAGTACGCAACCCAGAAACATTACAACTACATCCTCGATGTTCACCTTGTGCCCGCGTTTGGCAAGGCTCGTCTCACCGACATTAAACGCGAATGGATTCAGTCTTTTCTTGCAGTGAAGCTCGCAGCAGGACTCGCATGGAAGACTGTTAAGCACATTCGCGGTGTTTTGGGCCGGACGCTGTCGAGCGCGGAGGATTGGGGATACATCAGTCATAATCCTGCTCTGAAAACGAAACTTCCGCGACGACCGATCAGGCCAACGCCAAAAGCAATTCTCACACCCGATCAATTTCGGCAATTGAGAAATCAACTGGAGGAACCTGCACGTTCGATTGCGACGTTGTTGGTTCTTACTGGCCTCAGAATAGGCGAACTCCTCGCACTTCGATGGAAGTGCGCAGATTTGAACTTGCCTACGCTGCGCGTCGCAGAAACCGTTTACGATGGCCACTTCGACACGCCAAAATCGCAGCGAAGTGCGCGGCTAATTCCACTCGGAGAGGAAGCATGTGCTGTGCTCAAGGCGTGGCGGCCGGCGCACACGCAGCCCGATGGCCTCGTCTTTCACACTGAAGTAGGCACGCCTCTTGACCGGCATAACCTGTTGCGGCGCCAATTACGACCTGCATGCAGGAAGCTCGGGTTGTCAGGGATCACCTGGCACTCACTTCGTCATTCCCATGCAACCTTGCTGGATGCAACAGGAGCACCACTTGGGACCGTACAAGCTCTCCTGGGCCACTCAACAGCGGACATCACTCGAGAAGTTTATCTGCACGCCATCCCGGAAGATCAGCGCCGGGCCGTGGCGGGCGTCGAAGCCCTCGTATTTGGACTCAATCGGACCCAAGTTGCAGTTGGTTCGCAACCTGGTGCGTAGGTAAGTTGTTGATTCTTTGGGATTGGAGTGGTCGGGGCGAATGGATTTGAACCATCGACCTCCTGGTCCCGAACCAGGCGCGCTAGCCAGGCTGCGCTACGCCCCGAATCCTGTACAAACGGTAAAAATAGTCTACGCGGGATTGCTCCGGTCCGCAACCGCTCCGAGAGCGGTCGTGGCTTGCCAAGAACGAGGTTGCAAGCCTGGTTTTGCGCCGGACCGCTGCCGCACATCACGGTTTCTGCGATTCGACGGGCCGCAACGGCGTATCCGCTTTGCCCCACAGGCTTTCCGCCTTGGCCAATTCCTGTTTCGCCGTCTGTGCATCGCCGCGATGCTCTTCAACCAGCGCCAGCGCCAGATACCCGCCGGCATAACTCGGATCGTGGTGGATCATCTCGCGACCGGCGCGTTCCGCCAGTTCCCAGTCGCCCGCCTCACGCGCCACTCTTCCGATATATTCGATCTGAAACAGCGCTTCGCTCCACGCATCCGGGCCCGTCACCGCAAGAACGTCTTTCATCGTGCGGTCCATTAGCTGTTCGGCTTCCTGCCGCCTTTGTTCACGAAACAAAATCTCCGCGCGTAGCAGAACACTGTCGTTCAGCGACTTCAGCACGGACGCGTGGATCTGTTCGGTTTCACGTTCCGCCAGCGTCAACTCGGTTTTCGCCTCGTCCACATTGCCTTTCGCCAGTTGTGCGCGTCCAGCCAGCGCATGGCCAACGAATCGCGCCATCGGCCACTGGCTGTTCACCAGCACTGCGGCCGCCTGCAGCGCCTCATCCGGCCGTCCGTGATCCAGCAGAAATTCCGGCCAAGCCTTGCGGTTGTAATCCGCAAAATCGGTGTATGTGGGCAACGCAAACGCTTTGCGAAACGCTTCTTCTGCCGCTTTCAACTGTCCAATGGCTTCGTAGCTCATCGCCAGCAATTGCAGATTGTGCGCGTGATGCCAGTCAAGCTGTGGAGGAACCTTTTCCGCGCGGTAGTAGTTGTCCTCCAGCTCTTCCGCTTTTAGAAACTCCGCTATCGCTTCCTCCGTCTGTCCCATGCGTCGCAGTTCGTGTCCGTGCATGTGATGTGCGTGCGGTATCGCTGGGGCGAGTCGCACGTAAATTTCCGTTTCGTGTAGCGCGTCCTTCGGCGAACCATGATTCTCGAGCGTATGGGCCAGGTAATGGTGGGCTGCCAGGTTGTCGGGCGCGAGGCGCAACGCCGTCTGGTAGAACGCGATCGTATCCACCCCGCCGCCTTGACCGTGCGCCGTCGGGGTGCCCTCATCGGCAAATCCGCGCAGAATCCACAGCCACGGGTCATTGGCATCTAAGGAGATCGCATCGTTCAGCGCTTGCCGGTAAGCGAAATATTTTTTCATGTCGCTGCTGTCTTGTAGGTAGGCCATCTGCAAGGACCGCAGATGGATTCGCGTACGCTCGCCTTCGCTGACTTTGTCGGCGAGCGCCTCCGCTTTTTCGACCTGCGCCGCCGCCGACGGAAAGTCCAGCAACCCCACATACGCATCGCTCAGCCCGACATAGGCCATCGCCAAAGATGGATCCAGCCGCTGCGCCTGGTTAAACGATCGCGCCGCCTCGATCCACACAAACGAGTGCAAGTACGCGAGTCCCTGGTCGTAGTACGCTTGTGCCTCGCTCGATTTCGTTGTGACTTCTTCGTGCAGCTTACCGACGCCTTCTCGCAGAGGAAGCGGCCGCTCCAGCAGTTCCTTTGGCGCCCAGCCAATCGAATCGGCCGGCTGATGATCCGCGTGCTGGCCAACGGCGCGCGATGCACCGAAAAGCAGCAGCAACGCCGCCACGCTCAACAACTTCAGTGCACGCTGAAAAAATTGTTGCCGAGCGCGGCGATAAATACTCAAAAGGCAAAACACGTTGACGAGATTCCTCAGATTTCTGTGATTTCCACCGACCTCATATAGTATCCAGAATCCAAACGCCGCGCGACGACCGTCGGCTCAGCCACTCGCAAGCGAATCAAGTAGCTCCCGGTCTTTTGCGGCTTCCAAATGTGCCGCCAAAAGCGCCAAATCGCGTTGCCGCCATCCTCCAGTTCGCTCACGTCCACATATTCTTCCTCAGGATTAAAACGGATCTGCAGCCTTTTGACCGCCGCCGATCCTCCCCAAAGGACTCCGACCACGTGATACTCGATCTTCTCTCTCACAACCCACTTCTCGATGCGCGCGGGCATCGCCGCATGTTCCAGAATCGCCGGCTGGAAATCGCGCGCCAGCTTGGGCACACCTTTCTGCATCGTTCGCGCCGCATACTCCTGCATTTGCGAAGTGGCCTCCGTGTCCCAACCTGCAAAACTGATCTCGTTGACCCACTTGATGCACGTGCATCCATACCATCCGGGCACAACCAAACGCACCGGCGCTCCATGATCCCTCGTCAGAGCGTGGCCGTTCATTTCCGTCGCCAGAAAGGCTCCCGCACTCTCCAAATCCGCCATCGCAAACGACCAGCTCGCGCCCGGTATCGAACTGCCTGATGGCGCCGCATACGTATCAAATCCCGCGATCAAAATGCGTTCCGCAGCCGCGCCGCGCTCCGCTCGATCGACAATCTCCGAGACGGGCACGCCGCTCCACTCCGCCACGCTCATCATCCCGAAGTGCACGCTGCGCGCATTCCCCGCGCACTCCATCAGGTGCCGCCCCATTGGCTTCGCCATTCCCCGCAACTGCGGCATCGAAAGATCCACTGTCTTGGCCGCGCCAGCGCCAAGTTTCACCATCCAGCCTTCTTCGTTTTTCAGCAAACTCGACGCCCGCGTTCGAATATAGAACTGTTCGCTCGGTGTAATCGGCTTCTCCGCATCGAGCATCGCCAGGTCCGTGTACAACCGCCCATCCAACTCCGCGCCGAACGCCTCTCCCATCGGAGCCCGCGCCTCTCCGCTGAACGGCACCACTCCCAACATCCTGCCGGCACTCTCTTTTGCGTTCTGCGCTGCCGCTGGCCGCACCCACGCCAAATTCGCCAACTCCGCAAGTCCAGACCACAACCCCACACCAGCCAGACCCGAGTTGCGCAGCAGTCTCCGTCGTCCCACTAACACTTCTTCTCCGCTCCTCATACCCGCTCAACGATCATTTCGCCCACACCGCCGCACTCCACCGCTTCTCCATCTTGCGCCCAACCAAGCATACGCCGCCCAAAAAAAAGAAGGCCCTCAGCCAAGCCGAGGGCCTCCCTGGTTAAAGGTTAACGGCTGCGCGGCCGCTCAGAATTCGAAGCGAATCGCGAACTCCATCTCGCGCGCCCCGCCACGAGCCCCCGCCGTCCCAGTGATGTTGCCGAATGTGCCTGGGGCCGTCGGGTCCACGGAAAGGGTCGTGTCGTCAAAATTGACCGTATTAAATACGTTGTAGGCTGTCGCGCGGAACTGCATCCGCATTCTTTCGGTTAGTTTGAACGTCTTGTACAGACCCATGTCGGTCACGAAATACGCAGGTCCAATCAATACGTTGCGCGAACCAGCCAAGCCGGGCAGCGTAAAGTTCACGAAATTATTGAACGCATTGTCCGGGTTGCCGAAAATGTTAGGTCCGGAGAAAGAACCATCGCTTCGCTTTGCATCGCGGGTTACCCCGGTAGAAGTCGGACCCGTCCATGTGCCCGATGAGGTCAGGAAAAAGTTTGTCGCAAAATTGAAGCCGTCGGCTGGACCGAACGGAAATCCGGAGTGCCAACGAAGCGCACCCGTGAGTTCCCATCCGCCCACGAGGGCATCCGCGATGCGGTTCGCAGAACCCATGTACTTGCGGCCCTTCCCGAACGGCAGGTCAACCACCCAGAAGCCGTTGAAGTTGTGCCGCAGGTTGAAATCCGAGAGGGCGCGGCCATCGCGCAGGTCAAAGGGATTCTGGATGATGCCGCTGAGAGTTCCGCCGCCCGCAGCAATGTCCCCGTTCTCGCCGGTAGACGTGTTGTCGAGGCTCTTCGAGAACACATAGTTTGCCCCAACCACCGCCACGCCGAGATTCTTGCGAACAGACACTTGCAAGCTGTGGAAGTTGGAGTTGCCGAAATTCGTCCAGCCCGGCAACGTTTGGAACTGCTGTTGGAACAGCACCAGACCGGTCCCGTTCGGATCGACGGTCGTATTCCACGGGCTCGGCAGGCCTTCACCCGCGGAACCCGGCACGGACACGGTGTCCATCGGGTAAAGCGCACAGCCCCACGACGGCGCGTAGTTGCTGAACACATACGAATAGAAGGCTTGGGTTGGCGTCAGGGCTTGCGTGTTTCCGATGCAAGTCGCGTCAGAGGGTTTGCAATCGAAGCCCGCCACGAACTTCGGCATGTTCGGAAGCATGTTGTCGAAAAACGGGATCGACTTGATCGTGGATAGCTGCCCGAAATTGGATGGATCGATAGTTGGGCCGCTGCTCGGCGTCAAGTTCCCAATCTTGGCGAGTTGACGGAACGCGGTCCACAGATCTGCTCCGCTCTTCGGATCGCGAATGTCTTCATAGGCGCCAAAGTCGGTTTTGCCTAGCAACCTGCGCCCCAGCACACCGACATAGGCGACGTCCAGCACCACGCCATGTGGCAGCTCGCGTTGCACAGAAAGCGTCATGTGGAACGATTGCGGCGTACGCAGATGCGGATCGACCGCAAAACCTGTAAACGATGCCGTCGCCGGAGGTGTAAACGGGAAGGTTGCCGATGTGGGCGGATCAAAAAATGGAGCCCCCGCGGCTGGCAATCCGGTGCAACCGGTAGCCGAACAGGAACCGGAGAATCGCGGCGCGCTGGCCAACGTGAATTCGGTCGAGTTGTTGATGAGCGCCGTAGAAGTTCCCGGCGAACCCTGCGAATCGCTGTCGAGCGCGATCACTTGGCCCATGTTGTCGTAGTAGATCCCTGCGCCGAGGCGAATCGAGGTTTTTCCCGGCCCGCCAAACAAGGATCCCAGCAAACCATCCGTGAAACCCGGAGCGTAAGCAAGCGCAACGCGTGGGCCAATATCCTTGTAGTAGGGGTCATACCAGGAATTTGCACCTTTGTTTGCCTTGCCGGCTGGAACCCAACTAAGAAGGGGAGAGGTGCTCGAGGGTATACCCTCATTCATGTTGATTTCACGCTGCTTGAACCACTGCATAATGTCGACCGATGGTCGCACTTCGAAGCCGTTGGTCTCCCATACCGGGGTCTCATAACCGTAGCGCAGCCCCAGCGTTAACGTGAGGTTAGGCCTGAGTCGCCAGCTGTCTTGTACATACCCTTCATAAGACCGCTCAGCAAAGTTGCGCAAATCCGGCGTGCCGAAGGGAGAAACCGCTCCGGTGCTCGGATTGCCGAAAACCGTGGCGTTCACCTCGGTGATCGAGCCGGTCAGCATCATAAACGCGCGGGTCACCGCGGTTGGATTGCTGGATGCCGGAAAGCCGCTGCCTGCCGCATTTACTTCCGCAGAGAGGGTATTGCACAACGATACGCAGAAGCCGTTGTTGGCGAAATACTCTGGGAAAGAGGTTGATTCATCGTCTCGGTGGTTGGTGATGAAGCGTGCCACGCCTCCGAATTGAATCGTGTGCTTGCCTTTGATCCAACTCAGATCGTCGTTGATTTCATGCACCGGCACCGTGCGGCCCACGGGACGCTGTCCGAAATTCAGAAAGTCCGTGAAGGAACGTACGTCAAATTGCGGGCCGCTTACCCCGGATTGCGCTACGCCGAGGCGCGTAAATCCGTACCGCGCTGTGTTGATCAGATTGCTCGTCAATTGGCCTTGGTACTGCACGGCGTATCCGCGGCTGTTGTTCAACAGCTCGGAAGCCGCGCCTTGCCCCGGAAACTGCGCCCCAGCAATGTCCGTCTTTAACCCTTCCAAATTGCCGCGCCAGAAGATGGAATGCTTGCCGTCGCGGGTCAGGTTGTAGTCGATCCGCGCGATATAGGTGTTGTTAAAGGTGAGCTCCGGCGCGTTGAATCGGAACCCCGTAAAGTTCAGCACGGTTCCGTCTCCCGGCGCATCCAGCCCTTGAAACGGATCGTTCCCTTGCGGGAAAAGGCTCATGTAAGTAGTCATCGCCGGATTGATGCCCAGATGGGCTGGGTCCAAGTTTTGTAAATCTGAAGGCAGGAGAGCCGCGAAGCCCGCAGGTACCGTGTGTTGGGCGTTCTGCCCTTGCACTGTTCCACCTGGGCACTGGCCTGGAGTCGAACATTGATAGAGCAGGACGCCGTCCCGCAGCGAATCAGACGGCACGATCCTGCTCTCATTCGCCGCCGTGGCATCGCGTCGCTCCTCATTGTCCAAAAAGAAGTACAGGCGATCCTTCTTGATCGGACCGCCAAGGGAGCCGCCGCCGATATTGCGCTGCAGTTTTGGCCGAGGAACGCCCGTCGCATTGTCGAAAAACGAATTCGCCGAGGTTCCCGTCGTGCGGTAATACCACCGGGCATTCCCGTGAAACTCATTCGAACCGCTCTTGGTGACGAGCTGCACTTCCGCTCCGCCCACCAAGCCGTTGGTTGCGTTCGAATTGGTGGTCGTCACGCGAAATTCCTGCACCGAATCCAGCGTCACTGGCAGCGCGCTCGTAAACGCCGCCTGGTTCTGCCAATCGTTTGAGTCCACGCCGTCAACCGTCACGTTGGATTGATTCCCACGGACTCCGTTGACCGCCCCTTCCCGCGGATCGAGAGTGGCAACCGAACCCATCGACAAACGGTCGGTGTCCGACATTCCCGTGAACACCACACCCGGCTGCATCGTCAATAGATTCACCACGTTGCGGGCCAGAAATGGCAGCGTCTTTACTTCTTGCTCGCCAATGGCATTACCCACGCTGGCGTCCTGCGTGTTCAACGCCGGCGCCGCCGATTCCACCACCACCGTTTCGGTCATGGATCCGAGCGTGAGCGTTACCCGCACTTCCGTCGGCGTGGCCACCAGCACGCTTACTTTTTCCGCCACGAACGCCTTAAACCGATCCTGATGCACTTCCAGGCGATAGTCGCCTGGATTTAACTGCGTAAAACTGTATTCGCCAGTCGCTTCCGTTACGGTGGAGCGCGTTAGTCCGCTGCCTGCCTCCGTAATCGTGACTTTCGCCCCGGCCACCGCCGCTCCGGAGGCATCCACCACGGTTCCCGACAAACTTCCTACGTTTTGTGCTTTGGTCCCCACCACCACGAATACCAACAACAAAATCAGCTTGCAGAAAATGCGGAACGAGGCCGCAGCTTTCATGAACTGCTCCTTTCGCGCACCAATCCTGAATGTGTTTTCCTGCGGAGGGCTACGGCTGGTGCCTACACCTGCACTTTGGCAATGTCACGCCCTGGAACCAACCGAACAGGGGCGACTCCTGGCAACCGCTTTCCCACCACTCCCGACCATTAATGGGCTAGCATTTACGACCAAGCTGGTCCGCTTGTCAAGACAAGTTGTTGTAAAGATTTGAGATGGCTCTCCGTTCGTCCCTGCTTTTGCCCCGCTCGTCCCAAGCAAAAACAAAAAGTCCGCTGGAGACGACTCTCTCCAGCGGACCGTACGAGTACTAGAGCTTCTTTAGAATTCAAACCGCAGCGCGAATTCCATCACTCGCGGTTTGGTGGAGAGCCGGGTGAAATCGCCGAAGGTATCTCCGTACACATCCAGAGAACCGTTCACACTAAGAGGATCGAATCGCTTGGAATTGGTGATGTTGTACACCTGCCAGCGAAGCTGCAAGCGCTGGGATTCTTTCCAAGGCATGGCCCAGCTCTTCGCTAGGGCTGAATCGATGCTGAAGAAACCCGGACCGCGCAGGATATTGCGCTGTCCAGCTTCTCCCGGAAACGGCTCCCGGAACGAATTTGCCGCACCGGCGAGACCAGAGAAAATGTTGACCGCCCCTTCGTTGCTGGGGTCGAAGAAAGTGCCCGTCTTCACCGCTCCGGTCTTGACGGAGTCGCCGGAAAGATCCCAATCGGTCGGCCACTGATAGCCATTGCCCACGCTGAACGGGAATCCGCTGGTCCATCGCCCGATTCCGGAAAGCTCCCAGCCTCCCACAATGGCATCGAGCCCACGGCCCATGTTGCGACCGATCCACCGGTTTCTTCCGAAAGGCAGATCAGCTACCCAGTTGGCCGTGATCTGGTGCGTCGCATCAAAATCCGAAACGCCGCGGAACTGGAACGGACTCCAGGCATTAATCACCTGCGCGCCCGTGCCGCCAATCGTACCTACGCGTTCGGCGTCGGAAGACAGGTCAATAGATTTGGAGAACGTATAGGTCAAATCAAATTGCACACCGTGCGTGAGCTTGTGCTTCAAGTCCACTTGCATAGCGTTGTAATTGGCGGTGCCCATGGACTTCCAAACGTACAACGTCGCAAATTGTGGGTTGTAGAACGCGTAAGACCCTACGCCATTCTGGGCCAGGTACGTGTTGTTCGGATTCACGCCAGCCGCCGGGAAGTAGGCATTGCACGCGAACGTGTTGGGGGCCGTTCCGCACGTTTGCGTCCCGGACAGACCGTAGTAGTCGAGAACCAGCAATCCCGTCGTTTCGTTCAGACTGTTGCCGCAGAAAAGATCGTAAACGGCGACGACCGGAATATTGGTGGGAGCTCCGCTGCCGCAAGAACCGGTTGAATACGAGTCGCCCGGCTGCAGCGGCTGCAGGATGTTTGCCCAATACTGAGCGACCTTGGGACTGAGTTGGGAAAGGCTCGCCGCGAATTGATCAGTGGTTTCGCCGGTTCGGTAAACCTTCGCAAGCGCGGTGAGAGCGCTGAAATAATCCAATCCGGTCTTCGGATCCTTCAAATCCAGCGGAGTTGCCACATCGACTTGCGTCAGCAGTCGATGGGCCAAGCGTCCCACATAAGCTACGTCGAGGGTGAAGCCTCCGCGGAGTTCACGGCTGATCGAAAGGTCAATCGTGTACGCGTACGGAGTCTTCAGGTTCTGATCCAAACTTGAACCAATGTAAAACGTGCCGTTGGGGAACGTCTCTGGAAAGTTCGGCGCCGGAGCCGTCAGGAAAATCTGATTTCCGTTCAGGTCCGTCTGCGGAATGGTATGCAGGTCCGTGAGCCGCGGAGCATTGTACGGCGATAGGAATCCCGCGGGATTGGTCAATTCGGTCGAAAGCCCGAACGATCCGTACTGGCTGAAATCGTCCGCGATGCCTTGTCCGAAGCGGTCATAGACCATTCCGAATCCGGCTCGAAGGGACGTTTTTCCTTCCCCGAACATATTTCCGAGCAACCCGCTGCTGAATCGGGGAGCCCAAGCGAGCGCGACCCGCGGACCAAAATCTTTTTTGTCCCAGTTGTAATACCCGCGCTTACCGTTCGCTGGACCCGACCAATCGAACGCCACTGCCGGGTCATTCCAGGAACCAACTCCAGTCTCTCCTTCGATCGCCCGGTTGTTAAACCACGTGTCTAGGTCAGTGGTTGGCTGCACCTGGAGTTTGTTGGTCTCCCATGGCGGAGCAAAAAGAGACCATCGCACGCCGAGCGTCGCGGTTAGGGTCGGCTTCAGCTTCCAAACATCTTGGGCATAGAATTCATAACCATCGATGGCAAAACGGCGGTCCAGTGGCGCTCCCTCGCTCAAAGTGCTGCCGTCTCGATTGAAGTTGTACCGCGCATCGACCTCCGTAATCATTCCCAACATCGCCTGCAGAGGGAAATCGTACGAGTTAGCGAAACTCGGATCAACCAGCGGAGTGCCGTTCAATGCACACGAGCTCGCGCTCGAATTCGCACAGGTGTAGCCAGGATTCAGCGGCGATTTCTTTTGCGCGTAGCCTGACAACGTGGTCCAGGACGCATTGGCGCTGCCATCGCTGAAAGATGTTGCATAGCTGATGCTGGGTGTTCGAATAAACGCTAACTGCGTCCCGAATTGCCACGTGTGCTTGCCGTGTATCCAGGAAATGTCGTCGGCGATGCTATGGATGGGCCGCTCGAAACTATGGGTCCGCGTTACTGCGCCGCCTTGGTCATTTAGACCTCGGAAAAAGTTCCAGTCCTGATTGGAATTGCCGATGATGCCTACGCTTTCGCGGATGAACCCGTATCGGAAAGCATTCACCAGCGTATTCGTCAGCACCGCGTTGTAGTTCGCAATGATGCCCTTGTTGTAATTGAGGATCGTCTCCGACGCGGGCTGGCCGGGTAAGAAAGGCGTGCCCGGATTGCCTTCATTGCGCATCGCGGCGGTTACCGAAAGCCGGTGCTTTGCGTCACGCGTAATGTTGTAATCCAATTTCGAGATATACACATTCGCGGTGTCGCCGATCGGAGCGCTCCAGTTGAAGCAACCGTAGTTCAAGCCGTCCCCGGCGTTGTTGCAGTTCGTAGCAGGAAAAGAATTGAAATATTTGAGCATCACTTGGCTAGGACCGATGCCTAGCGGGTCCATCTTCGCGAGCTGCGCAGGAGTCAGAGCATTGTTTCCCGGCTGGATCGTAAACGTGTCCATCTTGGTCGGATCATTGAAATTCGGCACACTGATTGTCCCGCCCGGACACTGGCCCGGGACCGCACAGGAGTACTGCATCACTCCATCTTTCATCGAGGCTGTCGGCACGGCCACGGTCTCGCTGCTCGCTTCGGCGCGTCTTGTTCCTTCATAGTTTAGGAACAGAAACGCCTTGTCTTTCCGGATCGGCCCGCCCACCGAGGCCCCGAATATGTTTCGTATGAGTTTGGGAGGCGTGTTGCACGATTTGTCGCTCAGCGGCGTTCCATCCGCCAAGCAATTCTGAATTTCGCTGTTTTTAATGAAAAAGTCGTTCGCGCTAGTGTACGTATTGCGCATGTATTCGTAAGCGGATCCATGAAAGTCATTCGTGCCGCTCTTCGTTACCATCGCTACCTGGCCGCCGGATGCGCTTCCCTGATCAGCGTTGTAGTTGGACGTGGTCACGCGAAATTCCTGCACCGAATCCAGCGTCACCGGCAGCACCGACGTGAACGCGTGTCCGCCCTCATCGTTCACCTGCACACCATCCACTGTGACGTTGCTTTGGTCGCTGCGCGAACCATTCACCGCGCCTTTTCGCGTATCCCACGTGGGGACATCGTCGCGGTTGTTTGGAAACGCTACGCCGGGTTGCAGGCTTAGCAAATCCGGCACGTTTCGGCCTTCCATCGGAAGTTCTTTGATCTGGTTTTCACTGAACGCGTTTCCGATCGATGCGTCGGTCGTATTCAACGTCACCGTCGCGGCGGATACTTCCACTGTCTCGCTCGTCGCACCGATGTCCAACGTCACGTTCTGAGTGGACGGTAAGTTCACCAGAAGCTGGATCGACTTCTGTTCCCACTTTCTGAAACCGCTCATTTCCACGGTCAGCGAATACGTTCCGGGCGGCACGGACGTAAATTCGTACTCGCCGGCAGCGTTCGTTTTCATGTCGCGGTGCAAGCCCTGCGCGGCATTGTCCAAAGTTACCGTCGCGCCAACAACTGCGGCGCCCGATTTGTCCGTAACCACGCCGCGCAAAGACGTAGTTCCCGTTTGCCCCCAAGCATCCGCAACAGCGAAAATGATTGCCAGTGTAAGGACCAAAATCCCGCGAAATGACGAAGACCACCTCATGGCTACTCCTCTCGCTTTACCAGCAGCGAATATGAGTTGCACGTGGGTGGCTAACGTCCGCTGACACAATGTTCTAGCGGGCGAACGCACACCTAAAGAGCGACCCGCGGGCAACCGTTATGGATGTAGCTTTTAGGACAAATTCACGCCCGATGTCAAGAAAACCTTCCTGGCAAATCAGTGCTATCTAAATTTTCGATGATTTACTCTGCGACCTGCGGAAAAGCCCTTTTAATTCGGTTTAGGACTCCGCGCAGGTGTGCGCTGGTCCCCACTATCTTCGCGCGAGGAAGCGCCAAGTTTTAGCCCAGCCGCAGCAGGCGGGCCACCGTAATGGCCGGTATCCCGCGGATGGCGTTGAGGATGGTGTCCGACACTTCGCCGTCGAGGCGCACGAGCGACACTGCCTCCGAGCCGCGGTGCTCTTCGCGCCGGCCCAGCGTAAACGTCGCAATGTTCACGCCCAGGCTGCCGAGCGTCGACCCGACCTGCCCAATCACGCCGGGTTCGTCTCGGTTCCGCAAATACAAAATCGTGCCATCGAGGTGCGCTTCCAACGGAATCCCGTCAATTTGCACCACGCGCGGCGTGCCGTCGTGCAGCACGGTCCCTTCCGCCACCAAATCCGTCGCCGAACCAGACTTCTCCGGCAGCGCCGCAATCTCCAGCGTGTTTGGGAATCCGCGTTCGCGCCGCCGCGTCTCTTCTTCGACGGACAGCCCGCGCGCCGCCGCCACCGCCGGCGCGTTCACCACGTTCACCTTTTCGTCCAACACCGCATTCAACATCCCCGCCAGCACCGCACTGCGCAAAAGATGCGTCCCTACTTCCGCCACTTCGCCCGCATACCGAATCCGAATCCGCGCCGGCCGTGCCGACACCGCCTGCGACACCAGGGACCCCAGCCGCTCCGCCAGCGCCAGATACGGCCGCACGCGCCGGTACTGATCCGCCGAAAGCGCCGGCAAGTTCACTGCGTTGCGGATCAACCCTTCCGCCAGATAATCCTTCACCTGTACTGCCACCTGCGTCCCTACTTCTTCCTGCGCCTCGGCGGTCGAACCCGCGATGTGCGGCGTGCCGATCACATTCGGCAAACTCGTCAGCGGAGAATTTTTCGGCGGCTCTTCCACGAAAACATCCAGCGCCGCGCCCGCCAAATGTCCGCTCTTCAACGCCTCCGCCAGGGCCGCCTCGTCAATCAACTCGCCGCGCGCCGCATTGATCAGCCGCGCGCCTTTCTTCATCTTCGCCAGCGCCGCCGCGTTCATAAGGTTGTGCGTCGCCGGGCTCAGCGCCGTATGCAACGACACAAAATCGCTC
>Ga0335079_10005205_pt1 | contig 14906 bp, 11 predicted proteins | sample Lox_Sample_33_FD_206719 | JGI IMG/M metagenome (GOLD analysis project Ga0335079, IMG submission 206719) | Soil microbial communities from Loxahatchee National Wildlife Refuge, Florida, United States - Lox_Sample_3.3 | ecosystem: Environmental > Terrestrial > Soil > Wetlands | place: USA...
CTCCGACACTCGCAAGCCAATGGTCACATCGACGACTTTCAGGATGATCAGCGTACCCACAATCGCCAGCACCCAGGCGATCGCGACTCCAACGAGTTGATTCAGCAGTTGATGAGCGTTGCCCTCGAGGAGGCCGGAGGCTAGTGTGTTGCCTTGCGCATCCTTGAAGATGGGGTTCACCGCACTCACCGCGAAAACGCCAGTCAGGAGCGCACCCAGCGTTCCGCCCGCACCATGCACGCCGAAGGCGTCGAGCGAGTCGTCGTAGCCGAATTTTGCTTTGACCTTGGCGACCATCCAGTAGCAGAAGACGCCGGCGACAAGCCCGATGATCAGAGCCGGCATCGGCTTTACGAAGCCCGCTGCCGGGGTGATCGCGACCAAGCCGGCGACCGCACCTGAGATTCCGCCCAGGACGCTCGGCTTGCCGTTGCGGATCCATTCTGCTCCGGCCCATCCCACAGCCGCAGCGGCGGCGCCAAAGTGAGTCGCGACAAAAGCGCTGGTGGCGAGGCTTCCGGCGGCAAGAGCGCTGCCGGCGTTGAATCCGAACCATCCTACCCACAGCAGACAGGCGCCGATGAAGCTAAGCACGACGCTATGCGGCGGCATCGGTTCTTTGGGGTACCCCACGCGTTTGCCCAAGTACAGAGCACAGACAAGCGCCGAGACGCCGGAGGTCACGTGCACGACCGTTCCACCCGCAAAATCGAGAGTGGGGAATTTTCCTCCGAGGGAGGCGTTCAGCAGCCCACCCTTGCCCCATACCATGTGAGCCATCGGGTCATAAACAATAATGGACCACAGCACCATGAAGACCAGCATAGCGCTGAACTTCATGCGCTCGGCAAAGGCGCCGGCGATCAGCCCAGGCGTGATAATGGCAAACATCAGCTGGTAAACCATGAAAGTTTGGGCTGGGATGGTAGCGGCATAGTCAGCATCTGGCGCCGCGCCCACTCCACTTAGGAAAAGATTATGCAAGCCCCCGATAAAACTGTTTCCCGAGCCGAATGCCAGGCTATAGCTGAACAGGCCCCACAGTACGGTGATCACCGCCATGAGCGCGAAACTCTGCATCATGGTGCCGAGGACGTTCTTCTTGCGCACCAGGCCGCCATAGAAGAGCGCCAGACCGGGGCCGGTCATCATCAAGACCAGCGCAGCGCTGGTGAGCATCCAGGCATTGTCGGCCGAGCTTTTGGCATCGGCGGCCTGTTGCTCGAGTTTAGTGAGACGCGAGCTTACGTCCGTGCCGGGACTGGGGGCCGGCGCTCCGGTTTGGGCACAAACGGCCTGCCCGAAGATGCAAAGCAGAATGGCAATCACCATCCCGGTGATCAGCCTTTTTCCTTTAGACACTGAGGGTTGACTCCGTTGGGCGGATTCGAATACGGCACGCAATCAACGACGACTCAATGTACCGTCGACGGTAGCCTCACGGAAATCGAAACTATTTATGGTAGCTATCAGGTTTTGTTATCCGAAAGGTTCTTGAAAACATGAATTCTTAGCAATGGGAGCGAAACGCCAGGCCAGCTACGGGGTTTACCGGATGGCGAATACCGGAAATCACCGAGATAATAATTACTCCTGACCATCAGCACGAAGAAATCAGGCACGAAATTGTGCCCAGGCATCGGAGGGGGTCCGCCGTGGCGTCGAGGAAATCCAAAGCAACTGCTACGCTTCCAGGAAAAGTAGAGAAGGTCATCAGACCTCATCCCCAGAGCAACGAGCCGGAAAAGGCTCAGATCGCCGTTGAGGGTGCCGACCATTTGTACCGCGAGATTCGCGTTCCCAACCGGCTCATCGACGACAACGGCCATAAAGTCAAGCTGCAGGAAGGCGCTGAGGTCGACGTCACAATTGAGGCCGACCCGGCAGTCACGAACAAGATGCCTGTGCCCGAAGCCAGCTGATCGCCGCCGTGGTCGGCATGCAACGTCACGGCTGATTGCTGTAAACGCATTTTCCTGAGACCTCCGCAACCACGAAGTGATGCGGCAGCAATGTGTCAACCGTCGTCTTCAGATGAGCTGGAACGAATAAGAACACGCGTGTGTGTCCCGCCCAGTCATGCTGCAGATCTGCGGCCGAGAGATAAATCTGGGGGGCGTCGGGGAATGTTGAGCCAAACCACATCGACGTGGTCCGGCCCTCGACCAATTCAATCGGTCTTTGCAGATAAAACAGCAGCGAGGATCCGAAGGCCTGATCGCCGTAAATCATGACGCGATCCTCGGGACGCGCCCGGGTGGCAATCGCGCGCGCCAGATCCCGAGAAGAAAGATAAGGCCCGAAACGGCCCAGAGCGATGTGCGCGGCAATCAGAAATAAGGCCATCCCCAGCGCGAGCGTCCAGGTTGCCGCGTAATGGCGGCGATTCATTCGCAAGAAAAAAGAGATTCCGGGAGCGATCAGCAATGCGATCGCAGCGAGCGCAGCGGGAAGCCGCAGAGCCGCAAATGATGCATAGCTCAGGTCGAGCATGTGCGATGTGGAGAGCGTGTCCGTGTCCATGTTGTGAGCCGCGAGCACGTTGCCGATATCGGGCTCGAACGGCAGATGGCGCGACTTCCACAACAACGTGAGCAGCGTAACTCCGGCGGCGACTCCTATGAGCGCGAGCACGGCTGCCGAAGCGCGAAGCCAGCCTTTGCGGGTACCTTCATTCCATTCCCTCCACTCGCACCGCGAAACCCCATCCGCAACAAGTATCAGGAGCGGCAAGTAGGCGGGGAACGTGTAGTACTCTTGGTTAGTGGAGATGGCAAAAAAGACGAGCACCAGGCCGGCCAGGATCCAGCACATCAGCCGCGTGCGCGCCGCGAAATCATTCTCGCGCTGTTTTCGCATATCGATGACCGTGCGGATCGCGGAAGGCAAATACAAGCTCCAAGGGAACAGCCAGACCAGATGGAGAGACCAATACAGCGCCCAAGGCAGCTTGTTGTAATCGCGGGGATAGCGCTTTCCGAGGAATCGCAGGAAATGCTCATTGACGAAGTAGAACCAGAAGAATCCGTGGCCGTCCTGGCCGCCCGTATTGCGCAGGCCTGCGAGAATGTGCCACGGTGCCGCGATCAGCAGGAACAAAGCCAATCCTGAAAACAGGCGAAACTCGCGCCAGCGGCGCCACTCGCCGGTCACGAGCAAGTATATGAAAGCTGACCCGCAGGGAAAGGCAAGCGCGATTAGGCCTTTGGTGAGAACGCCGAGCGCCATGCAGGCATATCCGGCATACCAGCGCCATGAGCTTGCGCGGGGCTCGAGCGCGGTCAAAAAGAAATAGAGTGACGCGGCGATGAGCAGGCTGAGCAGGACGTCAGGAATCAGAACGCGAGTGAATAAGAAAACGCCTGCAGCGGTGTAGACGAACAATGCCGCATAGATTCCGCCCCGGTCGCCAAATGCGCGCTGGGTCCACACCAGAGCGAGGGCGCCCAGCAGGAGCACTGAAATCGCCATGGGAAGCCGCGTAGCGAACTCGTTCACGCCGAAAATTCGGTAGCTGATCGCTACCAGCCAGTACGGCAGCGGCGCCTTTTCCAGATAGCGAACGCCGTTGATGTGGAGCGTGACGTAGTCGCCGGTGACAAACATTTCGCGCGCGGCCTCGGCGTGCGTGCTGTCGGCATCGTCGAGCAAGGCGGGCGAGAAAAGCGAACCGAAGTAGACCGCAAGAAACACGGCAGCCAAAGCCCAATAGGCGGCTGAGCGCAGGTGGGCCGGCGCGCGATCCTGTGCCTGGCTGGCTGCTGGAATGGAGACTGTGCTCAAAGGCTGAACCTAGTGTTACAGACTAGTACTGGCGGCTGCAAGAAGTCATGGCTGCTTGGCTGCCGGTCGCTCGAAGAATTTCTCTTTGTCCATTCCTGCTGGGACCGCGACATCAAAGAAGCCCACCATCATCTCGTCGGAGGTCTGATCTCCCCAGGTGACGATTTTCGTCGGATCCGGGTTATGCGGATTGTTTTTCGAGTTGTCATACCAGGCAATCGCGCGCAACTTGGTTCCGGCCTTGAGTGGTCGCGGCTTAGCCAGCTTGTAACTTAATTGCCAGTGAAAATGATAATTCACGCGCAGCAGAACCTCGACGCTACCGTCATCGTTCACGATGTCATACTCAAAACGTTTCCCGCGCAGATGCATGTGCGGAAAAAGGCTGAGCAAGGTTGCATCGTGCGGAAGCGTACCCTGGACTTCCACCCGGAAATCATCCGCCCCTGGAGGAATAATCAGCGCGTGATTGTTCAGTTGTAGCGTGATCACGCGCTGCGCGGGCGGCGATTTCGCAAACACCAGGCCGATACGGGTTCGATCCTCTGCCGTCGTACCATTTGTCGTGTAGTGCATCTGAAAGACAAGATCGGAGCCTGCGGGCACAAATTTAGCCATGCCGGGCGGCCACTGGTCTGGGGAACTGCCGGGCGCATACACCAGTAACAGGTCGCTGGTGGTTTCGTGCGCCTGGCGGCGGTCGGCAGGATCACTCAGACTCGAGGCCGTGAACGGCTCGCCCGCCGGCGCGTGCCGCAGCCAATCCGAACTCGGTGGACGGATGTAAACCACCGCATGATGCACATGCGCCGGGCTTCCCGGCCGGAACTCGGACATCTGCACCCACCGATCTTCGGTGAAATGCGTGGGCATGATCTCGTAGGTGTATTCGACTTCGCCCTCGGCCGGAATGTGGACTGGTTTTGGCATCTCGACGACCAGATCAGGTTGGCCGATGTTCCACTCTTCGGTCCAATGTCGTGGAGGCGGGGCATCGTGAGGATCTCCGGCAGTTGACCCCGCCTTGACCCAGGCGAGTATTGTGTCAATCTGCTGTTGGCTCAACGACGGATCGTCCGCAAAATGGCCGTAGCGAGGATCGGCGAACCACGGCGGCATCATCCGCATGCTGACCGAATGTGCGATGGCGTCGGACCAAGGACGAGTTTGCTCGTAGTTCATGAGCGGCATGGGCGCGACTTCGCCAGGACGATGGCAATTCTGGCAGTGATCTTGCAGGATGGGAAGGACGTCTTTATAAAAGCTGGGCGCCCTGGTTTCTTGATGGGGCGATTCGGATGTGGCGTGGAATTGGGCGGGCAGGAGTGTTTGCCCCATAAAAACTACCGCGAGCGCCGCCATCAATACAGACTTCACGATTCAATCGTCGCATAGAAATTGGCCTTCCGCGCGCCCACTCACAGCGCAAACGCCGCAAAAAATGCTAAATTCATGGATTCATGTCTGCGCCCAATTCCAGCTTTGTTCGCGCCTGCAAATCGCAACCCGTGGACCGGACGCCGGTGTGGTTCATGCGGCAGGCCGGACGCTACATGGCCGAGTATCGCGCCGTCCGAAAGCAGCACTCACTGCTCGAGATCTGCAAGAAGCCGGCGCTGGCGGCCGAGGTCACGATCACGGCGGCGGAAATTCTTGGCGTCGATGCGGCGATTATTTTTGCCGACCTCCTTCTACCGCTGGAAGTCATGGGTTTGCCTTTTCATTTCTCTGCAGGTGAAGGCCCGGTCATCGAGCGCCCAGTTCGCAACAAGCAAGGTATTCAGGAGTTGCGCACAGACCGCGCAGCTGAGCTCGGCTACGTTTCCGAAGCTGTATCGCTGGTCGCGAAGCATTTTGCCGATCGGGTTCCGGTCATCGGTTTCTGCGGCGCTCCGTTCACACTAGCCAGCTACATGATCGAAGGCGGCGGCTCGCGTAACTATGTCCACGCCAAAAAGATGATGTACAACTCGCCGGCCGAGTGGAACGCTTTGATGGCCAAGCTGGTTGCGGTCACTACTGCGTATTCTGCCGAGCAAGTGCGGGCCGGCGCTGATGCGATTCAGATTTTCGATAGCTGGGTCGGATGCCTCAGCGTGGAAGACTACAGGCACTACGTCCTTCCGCACGTGAGCAGGATGGTGAAAGATCTGCAGAAGACCGGGGTTCCCATTATTTACTTTGGAACGGACAGCGCCACGCTTCTGCCCGCGATGAATGAAACCGGGGCTGATGTGATCGGCCTCGACTGGCGAATTCCACTCGACGAAGGCTGGCAGAGACTCAATCATCGTTGCGCCGTCCAGGGCAACCTCGATCCTGTGTTGTTGTTTGCGGACTGGGCGGAATTGAAATCGCGTGCCGAAGACGTTCTGCAGCGCGCCGCAGGACGCCCCGGCCATATCTTCAACCTCGGACACGGCATACTTCCCGAGACTCCAGTCGACAACGTCAAGAATCTCTGCAAGTTCGTGCAAGAGTATTCTGTTTCAGGGTCCAGCCATCCAATCCGGCGCCAATCCGGAAGCCGCAAGCCATGACTCGCATTGCGATCCTGGGCGGAGGCATCTCCGGCCTCTCCGCCGCCTACGAACTTGAACAACAAAAGCGAGCGGGCGCCAATGTCGAGTATGTTCTTTATGAAGCATCTTCACGCTTGGGCGGCGTGCTGCAGACCGAGCACATTGATGGCTGCGTGGTCGAGGCCGGTCCCGATTCCTTCATCAGCGAAAAGCCATGGGCGGCGGATCTGTGCCGCGAGCTTGGTCTCGGCGACCAGCTCATCGGTTCTAACGATTCCGATCGTAAGACCTACATCCTGACTCGCGGACGCCTGGTCGTCATGCCGGACGGGCTGATGTTCATGGTGCCGACCAAACTTCTGCCGACGGGGCTTTCGCCGCTGTTCTCCCTGAAAACCAAGCTGCGGATGTCGCAGGAATTGTTTCATCCCCCGCGCGCGGTGGATCATGACGAGTCTGTAGCCGCGTTTGTGCAGCGGCACTACGGCGCGGAAATGGTGGATCGCCTGGCTGATCCGCTGCTCTCCGGCGTGTACGGCGGAGAGGCAGCCAATTTAAGTGTCCGGGCCGTTCTGCCGAGATTCGCCGAAATGGAGCGCACGCACGGCAGCCTTGGACGAGCCATGCTGGTAGCGCGCAAGAAGATGAAAGCATCGCCGCGAAAGCCACCGCCTCTGTTCACCTCGCTGAGGAATGGTATGCAGCATCTGGCGGAGAGCGTCGTATCGCGTCTCGATCCAGCCTCGCTCATGAAAAACACTCCCGCGCAAGCGGTTCAGCGGGAAGCGGGAAGCTGGGTAGTGTCTGCGGGTCTGCAATCCGATCAATTCGATGCCGTGATCGTAGCGCTTCCCGCGGCGGCAGCGGCGAATGTGCTGCGCATGGCGAGCCCCGAGCTTTCCGGGGAACTGGCGGCCATTCAATACAGTTCGTCGATTACGGTCGGTCTCGGCTACGATCGCGAAGTCCGGCGATCCCTCCCGCCCGGATTCGGCTTCCTCGTGCCGCGCAGTGAGGGCAAAAGCCTGCTGGCGGCCACATTCGTGCACAACAAGTTTCCGCACCGTGCACCGCCAGATCGCGCGCTGTTGCGCTGTTTTTTCGCGGGCAACAACGCTGAAAAAGTTTGGACGCTCTCCGATGACCAAATTATCGCGGTCGTCCGTAACGAATTACAGCAAATCATCGGATTGCGTGCCGATCCTCTACTTGCGCGGGTCTATAAATGGAAATCTGCCATGGCCCAATACGGAGTGGGGCATCTGGACCGGCTGGATCGTATCGAGAAGCTGCGCGCTCAGTCGCCGGGCCTGACGCTTGCCGGAAACGCGTATCGCGGCATCGGCGTCCCGGACTGCGTCCGCTCCGGTAGAGAAGCTGCAAAGCAGCTTCTCGCGATGCAAGGTTGAATTATGCAGCGGCTGGTGAGGGTTCTTTCGGCACTTCGGTCTTCTTTTCGCCGCCATCGGGCAGGGGCAATCTCACGATGACAATAGTTCCGGAGTTGTCGGATTCGACTGACAGCTTCCCGCCGAGCTGGCGCAATCTTTCCTGCATTCCTCGGATTCCAACTCCGGTCGTTCCGGTAGCCATCTCCGCCAGCTTCTCTTGACTGATGCCTCTGCCTTTATCCTCGATATCCACCATCACCTGTCCGTCTCGTTCGCGAATGCGAATCTTCGCCAACAGACTTCCCGAATGGCGATGAATATTCGTAAGGCACTCCTGCACCACTCGGAATATGGCAGTCTCAAAGTCAGCCGGCAGTCGCTCGAGACCTTCTGGAATATCGATATCGACCTTGATGCCGCTGCGTTGCGAAAAGCCGTCAACGTACCAGCGCAGCGCCGACGACAATCCGGCTTCGTCGAGCAACGGTGGATGGAGCAGGTGGGAGATGGTTCGGACCTCGGTGACCATGCCACGGACCAGGCCTTCGCTGTCGTTCAGGGTTGCGGCCGCTCTCGCGACGCGCTCAATTTCGCCGCGCACAGCAGAGAGATTCATACTCAACGCTGCCAGTGTCTGACCGACGCTGTCGTGCAATTCCCGGGCGATGCGTCTCCGCTCTTCGTCCTGCAGCTGCAGAAGGCGCGCGGAGAGTTCGCGAAGGCTGCCATTGACGGCATCAAGGTCGGCAGTACGCTCCCGTACTTTCTCTTCCAGTTCGCCCTGGGCTCTACGCAATCGTTCATTCTGACGTCGGCGCGATTCGCCCATTACTACAGCCAGAGCTGACGAAAGCACAAATACAAGTGCGCTGACCCAATCGCTTTTCTCGGGCATGGCAAACGGATGGATGCTGAGGCTTGGCCCGTATAATCCGGCAACCGTCCCAACCGCGATCGCCAAAACGGCCGGTCCCGATCCGCAATACCACGCCGAGAAAATGACTGCCGGGAACATCAGGACATACGTCGTCTCGTTCCCGAAATGCTGATTCAGAATCGCGCTGACCACGAGTGAAACCAGAAGGGCGAGAAGGGCTAATCCATACCGACTGAGACGATGAACGGGAGTAGAGGAGAAAACAGTTTGAATCCCCATGATCCTTACCGTCAGGAAAGTAAACAGCAGACGAGGTGACCAAAAGAGCGGCTGTGCAGGACAGACTGCTCTCAATTACCAAACCAGCGTTACGGACATCATAACAGCCCGGCAAGACGGCAGGGTCGAAAATGTGACTGGGATTAGAACCGCTGGCTTATAACCTTTAGGCACAGTGCATTCAGGAATCGTTCCGAGCTAACGACGATTGCATCGCCGGATGGGTTCTGTCGAACGCAATCCAAATAAGGGCAATGACCCCGAAGCAAAGGACACTGCCCTCAGGACCGACCGTTCCTCCGCTGAGCCATGACGGTCCGTGCAACGACGAACTCAGCAGGTGACCCGGAGCGACTAACCCGCTATCCGGCACCGAATAGAAAAAAGTCTCCCCCCAATCCCATGCCGCATGAAATCCCACCGCAAACCACAGATTCCCCGTCCGCCGTAGCGTCAGGCAAAAAAACAAACCGATAAATGCAGCGGCTAGCAGACCCGGCCAATGCTCGCCTTCGTTGCCCAGATGAAAAAGTCCGAACGCGCACGACAGGGTTACGGCCGCCGGCCAGAATTGAATCGCTCGCGCCATCGTGAACAGGGAGTATCCCCGCGACACGAATTCCTCGAACAGCCCGACCGACAAGAACATCGCCGCCCAAAATGCCGCGAACCGTGCCGCGCGAACCGGGTGTAGGACCATATGCCCGAATGAAAAAATATGCAGCCCATACAGCAAGAACATCAGCAGGCTCACGGCGGAAAACCCCCACAGCGCTCCCATCCAGAACCGGCCAGCGAAGGCATTTCTCACCGGCAGCCCGTAACTGCTCCACGGGCGCCTCTCGATTCGCCCCAGCACGACAGCGGGAAGCACTGCCGCGACCACGCTTGCCATTTCCGCCAGCAGCATCGACCACAAGCCACTTGCGCCAAAATCGAACAGCGCCACCTTTTCAACTAGAATCCGGCGCACGACGTAGTACAGGAGGAAGTAAAAAGCTATGCCCCATCCCGGACGCAAGCCGTCCGGTCCCAGAAAGAGAGTGCGCAGGTAAGATGGTTGGGATGCAATCGCAAACCCCGGCGCGGGTTCCGGGGTGACTTCCGATGCGCGTTCTTGTGGCTGAAGTTCGCTCATGCGAGAAGATTCCTGCGCAAACTGCCTTCGCCATGGTAAAACACTCGGCTCGACCTTATGCGGCCTTATTTCACACGTGAGCGCTTCGGCCGTTCTCAGTTTCTTGCCGGATTGTTGCTGGTAGCGTTCTTATTGCAGGCGCTGTGGCTGGTGCATCGCGAGTTGGCGGGATCGGAGGGTCTCGAGAGTCGTGAAGCCATGCGCATTGGGGAGGGATGGAAGCAGTGGCATGGTCATGGGGTGGCAGGGGCGCCTCTGTCCGAACCGGCGCAGATGCAAGATCCCTTTGCAGATTTTGCGGCCGGATTCGATAGCGAACATTCGCCGCTTTTGTACCTCGCCTCCGCTGCCCCGCTGCTGGCCTGGCCGCGCGACCTCAGTGCCGATACGGCGCAATACTGGCGCTGGCTGCCGCGTTTGCCGTTTCTCGCCTGTGGTGTATTTCTGGGCGCTTCTCTCTGGTACGTCGCTCGGCGGCTGTGTGGGAACGCCGGCGGCTTTGTGGCGCTTAGTCTGTATTGCTTTTCGCCGTCGTTGATTCAGGCGAGCGCGGCCTGGCACACCGAACCGGAGATTGTCGCCGCATGGGGAGCCTTCGGTGCTGTGTTTACTTCCATCGCGGTGGCGCATACGCTCTACGCTCCTCGGGAAGTCGTGTTGTGGAACTGGCGCCGGATCCTACTGCTTGGAGTGTCGCTCGCAATTGCCGTGGGATCGCAGTTCTCCATGATCCCTGTCGTTGCTGTGGCGCTCGCGTTCCTGTTGTATGTTGCGCCGGTGCGGCGCAGAGCGGCTCTCGTCATCTGGATTGCCGGCTGCGTAGTGGGATTTGTGCTGTTCCTTGCCACCTATTTTTTCCATTTTCATGCGGTCGTGGAGAGCATGCATCATGCGGAATTCTGGGGCGCGACCTGGCGCGGATTTACGTTTATGGCCGTCTACCAGCAGGTTGCCGTACAGATCGCACGCGCGTGCCCCGCGCTGGCGCTGCTTCTGCCCGTGGCCTTGGCAACCTACGCGGCGTGGCCGCGCACGCGTTATTTCGGCAACACCGCGCCACTGCTCGTTTCCGTCTTGTTCATCCTGCTCGCTATGGCCCATCCGCATACGGGCGGAGCGGCATTTTTGCCCGCTGCTGTCCCGTTCGTTTTGATTTTTGTTTCTGGCGTCTTGGCGGATTTGCTCGAAACCAGCTACCGGCCCCTGATCATGGCATGCGTCGTCGCTCTGCTGCTGACTTACGTGGCCCGAACCTTGCTGGCACTGGCAGAAGTCCCCAAAGGATAAAGCTAGCGCTGCGCCAGGTTACGCTGCTCCGCCAATTGCTGCGCCAGGAATTCGAGAAACGGCTTCATTCCTTCTCCGGTCTTCGCCGACAGGCGAAAAATCTTCATTCCAGGCCGGACGGATTCAATGCTCTTGTGCGCTGCTTCCCAATCGAATTCGACTGCGGCTGCAAGTTCATTTTTTGTGACGACGGCAACGTCGGCGCTGTTGAAAATCGTCGGATACTTGAGCGGCTTGTCTTCTCCTTCCGTCACTGACATCAACACCAGCCTCAAGTTCTCGCCAAGGTCGTAAGACGATGGACAAACGAGATTCCCGACATTCTCGATGAAAAGAAAATCCAGTTGGGGCAAATCCCAGCCTTGCATCGCGTTCTGCACCATTGCAGCTTCGAGGTGGCAGAGTGTTCCGGTCGTGATCTGCTTCACCGGAGCCTTACTGCGCGCCAGGCGTTGAGCATCGTTCTCGGTTGCCAGATCCCCAACCAGCGCGGCAACGCGGTACTGCGGCTGTAGCTCTGTAAGAATCTTCTCGAGGAACATCGTTTTGCCCGATCCCGGACTCGATACCAGGCTGACGACAAACACGCCATCCGCGCGAAACTGTTCCCGCAGCCCGCGCGCGATCACATCATTCTGCTTCAAAACGTTGCGGCGAACTTCCACCAGTCGTGGCTCGCTCATGCCGGTACCTCCTCATCGGGAACCTCAAGCGCGAAAACTTCGAGCTCCTTGCCCCTGCGAATGTCCATGCTGGGCGTGCCGCACTCTGGGCAAGAAAACGACTGCAGCGCTTGCAGCACCCGCTGCTCGCGGCATTTAGCGCAATAGATGGTCACGGGAATATCTTCTACAATCAGCCGTGATCCCGCGAGCGCTGTGTCCTGGCACGCGACTTCGTAGGAGAAGAGCAATGCATCTTTCACCACGCCGGAAAGCGCCCCCAGCCTGAGATGGACCGCGCTGACCTTCACGCCACGGCGCTGGGCTTCTTCCGCGGCCGCTTCCACGATCCCCATTGCGATCGACAACTCATGCATCTCTTGTCACCGGAAGTGCAGCACAATTTGTTGCGGCACGTAGGAGTCTGTGGATCCCCTGGGCATCCTGATCTCTAGTTTGCCAGATTTGCTCAGAGTCGCGCCTTCCGCGGAAGAAATTTGTGATGGATTCCACATATCCATCTCATATTGGCTTCCTGCGCGGCCGGATATGTCGAGGGTCAATCGATTTCGCGCGGCATTCCACGATTCGTTGATCACGCGAAGCTCGCGGCTTGCACTGCCGAGAGTGGGCAGTTCGTTCGCATAGTTCAACCCGAAGTCATTCTTCGTGCGAATGACGAGCTCGCTATCCGCCTGCACTGGAAAACGGACGTACAGATGCTGGTCCTCAGCATTCGTCTGCATCTTGAACTGCAAAGGCTTGCCGTTCAATTGAACGCTCAGGACTTGGGTGCGAAGGCTGAATGCCGGCGAGAATTCGAACCAGAGATCGCCGCTGCCAGTGCGCGTGATCTGGAGTTGAATGCTATCGCCGGCCTTGTGAAATTTAACATCGACCGCCGCAGGGCCGATACTCACGTGGTGAATTGCGAACTCGGTCCAGTCCGCCGGAACATGGGGTGATAGCGTGAACTGGCGGCTCTCGGCGTCGACGTGCAGGCCGAACATTCCGCGCAAAATCGGGCTGATAACCATCGCCGCCGACCAGATCTGATGCGGAGAACTGGTGGCAAACGACTGGTAGTAGTCTCCGGATAGAACTTCCGTAAAATGCCCGAGCGCCCCATCAAGACCGAGCAGAGCATTTGATCGCAAATTCGCATAAGCGGGAAACTGGCGGTGGTAGCGGTATTCGCCGACTGAGGCCCAGCCAGTGAATAGAGGCCACACCGCGCCGTAGTGATATCCCGAACCGTCATAGACCTTCGACTGGTTGGAAATGATTCGCATGCCCCAATCGGTCTGATGATCCTCGGCTGACAATCGCGTGATCGTGTCTTCGGCATGACTCGCGTCGGGCAGGCCAAACCACATCGGCACGGTTGTCAGCACGCTGATCTCGTCAGCACGGGAGTTATCCTGCTTGAGCGCGAAGGCGTAAGTCTTCATCTCGGGAGACCAGAACACTTGGTCCAGCGCACTCCGGCTGTGCTCAAAATCGGCTGCTGCCTGCTTGCTGATGTCATCTTTTCCGACCATCCGCGCCAGGTTTGATAGCGCCTGCAGCGCCTCAACTCCAAGCCCCGCTTGATAGTACTCATTCTTCACTGGCAGCAAAGGTCCGCCTTCGACCCAGCCGTGACCAACTCCTGCATTCTGCGCGAAGCCTTGCATATCATAGGTCGATTTCAAAAATTGATAAGCGCGCCAGACGTTGTCCCACTTTTCGCGTGCAAAAGCCGCATCGCCACTCTGTGTGACGTAATCGTTCACTGCGATGATGAATAGCGGCGTGGCATCAGCCGAAACGTATGGATACGGATACTCCTTGAACCATGGCACCAGGCTCGCACTCTGCGAAATCTCGTGCGGGACCTTGCCGTCTTCGCGCTGAAATTTGCTGATGAAATCCAGAGCAGTACGGGCGGTCGCATAGTCTCCTTCGGCGTTAAGCGCGAACGAAGTCCACTCCGAATCTCTTCCGAAGAACCATGCAAATCCGGGCCGCTGGCTGACTCCGGAGGTGCGGTATCCAGCTACAAGTCCAGTCCCTAGATACGGATTGTTCACCAGTCCCTGAATTGCGCTGATACGCGCCCAGTCATATGCCTGCTGCAGGGCGGCGTCGGGCAGATCGAGGCTCACCGTCTTGTCGAGATAAGTTTGGTAATAAGCGGCCGACTGCTGGACTAATAGTGCCGATGAGTTGAACAGGTGCTCATAGCTTTTCACCGCGTCGTCAAAGCTATTCCCCGATGCCGCGAGCACCAGGAACTTCGTTTCGCGGCCTTTCGGAGTCACGCCCAGCCGGAACGAATTTTCGTCGGACGAGGAGTAGTTCGTTTGATAAGCGAGATGCGCATCTCCGCCGGTCGGCGATCCCACCAGCGCGGCAAACTTTCGCGCTTCCTCTCCGAAGAAGAATGCACGCTCTTTTGCGTTCCAGGTGATATACGTCCCGCCCAGAGCCGCCGGCCATTCCAACTGGAAGTCGCCGATGAATCCGGCCTCGATTTCGAGCGGCTGCCCGGTTTCCACATCCAATTGAATGATTGCCCCCGACTCTCTCAAGGGCACGCATAGGGTTTCGCGGACGCGGAACGAATCGCCGGCATAGAGAATCGAGGCGGATTCTGGCCGAACCGTTAATGTCCGCGCCAGGCTTTCCGCGGGCAGTGCGCGATCGCCGACGTGAAACGTAAGGTGGAATTCACGGAAAATCTTCAGCGGGTAAACCCAGGCTTCGAAGCGCCCGGTCTCGTCGCCGAACAGGCCTGCACGTTCGCCCACGACCGGCAAAAATTCCCAGCTGCGAACCGGGCGAGTCAGTTCGAGGGGCGAGGCCGGCTGTTGCGCCTTCCCGGGCGTGTTCGAGAAAGCGAAGGCAACGAGTACGCACACACCGCGAAAAAGGCAGGATTTGACCGTATAAGTCCGAGGGCGGCGATCGCAACCCGTTTTCATC
>Ga0335079_10005206_pt1 | contig 14905 bp, 12 predicted proteins | sample Lox_Sample_33_FD_206719 | JGI IMG/M metagenome (GOLD analysis project Ga0335079, IMG submission 206719) | Soil microbial communities from Loxahatchee National Wildlife Refuge, Florida, United States - Lox_Sample_3.3 | ecosystem: Environmental > Terrestrial > Soil > Wetlands | place: USA...
GCGGGCACGATGCTGTCGGCGATGTTCATCCTGATCGCCAACTCGTGGATGCAGCACCCCGTCGGGTACAAGATCGACAAGCAGGGCCAGGCGGTGCTCAGCAACGTGTGGGCGCTGTTCGTCAACCCGACGTTCGTGTGGGGCTACGCGCACGTGCTGCTGGCGTCGCTGATCACCGGGTGCCTGATCATGCTCGCCGTGTCCGCGTGGTACCTGCGCAAGCGCGAGCACGTCGAGTCGTTCCACCGCACGGCCAAGGTGGCCCTGATCGTGCTGATCCCGACAATCGTCATCCAGATGTCGGTCGGCAACCAGCTCGGCGTGATCGAGGCCAAGTATCAGCCGATGAAGATCGCCGCCGCCGAGGCGCAGTGGACGAGCTGCCAGCCGTGCTCGTTCTCGGTGTTCCAGATCGGGGGTGGAGCGAACGACAAGACGCCGACGGAGCTGATCCCGATCCCTCACCTCCTGTCGATCCTGGCCACCAACATGTGGAACGGCGCGGTCACGGGGCTCGACCAGCTCCAGTCCCAGTACGAGCAGAAGTACGGGCCCGGCAACTACGTACCGGACGTGTTCATCCAGTACTGGTCGATGCGGGTGATGGCGTACCTCGCCAGCCTGGTGCTGCTGCTGGCGGTGTGGGGAGGGTGGCTCCTGTACAAGAACCGGTTGCGCGATTCGCGGCTGTTCCTGTTGCTGTGCATGTGGGCGGTGGTCACCCCGTTCCTGATGAACACCGCCGGCTGGTTGCTGACCGAGAGCGGACGGCAGCCCTGGATCGTGCAGGGCCTTCAGAAGACCGTCAACGCGAGCTCGCCGTCGGTCAGCGCCACTGAGATCTGGATCAGCCTGATCGCGTTCGTCCTGTCCTACATCGTGCTCGCCGCCGCCGACCTCGTCCTCATGCTCCGCTACTCGCGCCACGGGCTGGCTCATGCCGACTCCGAGGCCGCCGAGCCCGGCGGCCCCGATACCGCCGTCCCCGCTCTGACGTACTGACTCGATGCAGCTTCACACGATCTGGTTCATCATCATCACGATCCTCTGGATCGGGTTCTTCGTGCTCGAGGGGTTCGATTTCGGCGTCGGCATGCTGCACCGGTTCGTCGGCCGTTCGGAGATCGAGCGTCGGGTGTGCATCAACACGATCGGGCCGTGGTGGGACGGAAACGAGGTCTGGCTGATCGTGGCCGGCGCGGCGATGTTCGCGGCGTTCCCCGGCTGGTACGCGACGATGTTCTCGGCGCTGTATCTCGCGCTCGTGGTCCTGCTGGTGGCGTTGTTCGGGCGCGGCGTCTCGTTCGAGTGGCGCGGCAAGCGCGACGATCCACGCTGGCTGACCGGGTGGTCGTGGGCTACCACGATCGGCAGCCTCGTGATCCCGTTGCTCGTCGGGGTGGCCCTCGGCGACCTTCTGCACGGACTGCCCGTCAACTCCCAGCACGAGTTCACCGGGAACTTCTTCAGCCTCCTCACCGGCTACGGGCTGATGACCGGCGTCGCTCTGGTCGTTCTCTGCCTCCTGCATGGCGCGACCTTCCTCGCGCTCAAGACGACCGATGAGGTCCGCGACCGGGCGGGCGCACTCGGGCGCGTGATCGGGATCGTCGCGATCGTGGTCAATATCGCCTGGGTGGCCTGGACGCTGGTCGTGATCGGCCACGGCACTTTCCCCGAGCCAACCCAGATCTTCGGCGTGATCGCGGTGATCATCGCCACGCTGCTCGCGGGCTCGGCGAACGACGGCTGGGCATTCGTCGCCTCGGGGTTCGGGATCGCCGCCGCCATCGGCCAGATCTTCATCTCGCTGTATCCGAACGTGATGGTCTCGAGCACGAGCCACGCCTACAACCTGACGGTCAACAACGCGGCCGCAGGCCACTACGGGTTGGTCGTGATGACGGTCGTCGCCCTTCTGTTCTTCCCGATCGTCCTGCTCTACCAGGGCTGGTCGTTCCACGTGTTCCGCCGGCGGGTGAGCGCACCGCCGCCTTCGTCCGGGTAGGAGCCGCGCGGTGCGCGCTCTCGACCCGCGCCTGCTCGGCCGTACGAAGTCGGTGCGGCCGCTGATGATCGTCGACTGCGCGCTCGGGACCGCAACGGCGCTGGCGGTGCTGCTCGGCGCCACGATGCTCGCCCGGATCGCCGCGCGCGCGTTCCACGGCACGCCGCTCCACAAGCTCTGGCTGGACTTCGCACTGCTGGTCGCCGCGTTCGCGGCGCGAGGCGCGTTCGCCTGGGCGATGGAGGTCGCCGGCCGGCGCGCGGCCTGGGGCGTTCTCTCCGAGCTCCGCTTGGCCCTGGTGTCGAAACGACTGGTTACACAGCCCGCCGCTACGGACGGCGCCGGCGCCGCCGAGATCACGGCCGTCTCGGTGCAGGGGGTCGAGGCGCTCGAGGGCTACTTCGCGCGCTACCTGCCGCAGGTCGTGCTCGCCTCGATCGTCCCGTTCGTCGTGATCGCGTGGGTCGCCGTCCTCGATCTCGAGGCCGCGGTGATCATGCTGCTGACGCTGCCGCTCGTGCCCGTGTTCATGTGGCTGATCGGCACCTACACCGCCGACAGGACGCGGAAGCGGTGGCAGGCGCTGCGCACGCTCTCGAACCACTTCCTCGACGTCGTGCGGGGACTCCCGACGCTGCGGGCGTTCGGTCGCGCCCGTGACGAGGCGGCGATCGTCGGCCAGGTCAGCGATCGCTATCGCCGGGCGACGATCGAGACGTTGAGGATCAGCTTCCTGTCGGGCTCGGTGCTCGAGCTCGCGGCCACGATCGGCGTGGCCCTCGTCGCGGTGACCGCCGGGGTCCGCCTCGTCGACGGCACCCTCGCGCTCGAGGCGGGGCTCGCCGTGATCGTGCTCGCGCCCGAGCTGTACCTACCGTTCCGACGGCTCGGCGCCGAATACCACGCCAGCGCCGACGGGCTGGCCGTGGCCGACCGCCTGTTCGCGCTGCTCGACGCGCCGGCGGCGGCCGGCGCCGGCGGCACACGGCTCGCGCCCAGCCCCGCGCGAACCACCGTGGCGCTCGAGCGCGTGTCGTTCTCCTATCCGTCCCGTGAGCGTCTCGTGCTCGACGAGTTCAGTCTCGAGCTCTCTCCGGGCGAGGTGGTCGCGCTGACCGGCGAGAGCGGCGCCGGCAAGAGCACGGTCGCGGCGCTGCTGCTCGGACTGCTGTCGCCCACCGGCGGCCGGATCACCGTCGGCGATATCGACCTGTCCAGCTGCGAGCTCGACGCGTGGCGCCGGCTGGTCGCCTGGGTGCCCCAGCATCCGACGTTGTTCCGCGGCACGGTCGCCGACAACATCGGGCTCGGCAATCCGGAGGCCACCCCGGAGTCGCTGGCCCACGCCGCCCGGCTGGCCGGCGCGGACGAGTTCATCCGGGCGCTGCCGGACGGATACGCAACGCTGGTCGGCGACGGTGGCCGGACGCTGTCCCCGGGCGAGCGCCGCCGGATCGGGCTCGCGCGAGCGTTCGTGCGGGATGCGCCGCTCGTAATCCTCGACGAGCCCACCGCCGACCTGGACCCCGTCAGCGTCGCCGTCGTGGCCGGCGCCGTGCGACGCCTGCAGGCCGGCCGAACGATGCTCGTGATCGCACACCGGCCCGAGCTCGTCCACAGCGCCGATCGGGTCGTTCGCCTGGCCGACGGGGTCGCGCTGGCCGAGGACCGCAGGACAGCGGCATGAGCGCAGCGCTCCGCACGCTGAAGGCGCTGGCGAGGCTCGTGCCCGTGCCGCGGTGGCGCCTGGCCGGGGCGGTCGTGCTCGGCGCGCTGACCGTGGTGTTCGGCGTCGGGCTGATGGCCACGGCGGGCTACCTGATCTCGCGCGCGGCCGAGCGTCCGGAGATCCTGTCGCTGATGGTGGCGATCGTCGCGGTCCAGTTCTTCGGCATCGGCCGCCCGGTGTTGCGCTACCTCGAGCGGCTCGCCTCGCACGACATGACGCTCCGGGTGCTCGGCGGGCTGCGCGCGCGCTTCTTCGAGCGGATCGAGCCGCTGGCGCCGGCGGAGCTCGAGTGCTACCGCAAGGGCGACCTGCTGTCACGGATGGTCGCGGACGTCGACGCCCTCCAGAACCTGTACCTGCGCGGCCTCGAGCCCCCGCTGGTCGCACTGCTGGCCGGCGCGGTCTCGGTCGGCGCCGCGACCGCCTTCCTCCCCGCGGCGGGGCTGGTGCTCGCCGCGGGGCTGCTCGTCGCCGGACTGGTCTCGCCGGCGGTCGCCGGGATCCTTGGCGCCCGGGCCGGCCGGCGCCAGGCGACCGCACGCGGGGAGCTCTCCGCCGAGCTCGTCGAGGCGCTCCGCGGGGCGCCCGAGCTGGTCGCGTTCGGAGCCGACGGGGCCGCGGTCGACCGGGTTCGTGCCGCCGACCGCACCCTGGTGAGGCTGGCCCGGCGGGACGCGCTCGCCGCCGGCGTCGCCGACTGCCTCGGGCTCGTGGTGACCGGGCTGACCGTCGCCGGCGTGCTCGCAGTCGCGATCGCCGCTCACACCCACGGCGGGCTGAACCGCGTCCTGATCGCGATGCTGGCGCTGCTCTCGCTGGCCGCGTTCGAGGCCGTGACGCCGCTCGCGGCGACCGCGCGTGAGCTGTCGGCGACGCTGGCGGCCGGCCGTCGGGTGCTCGAGCTCACCGACCGCACCGCCGCTGTTCGGGATCCCTTGAACCCGGCCCCGGTCCCCCGATCTCCGTTCGCGGTGGCGCTCGAAGGCGTCACCGCGCGGTACCCGCGGGAGGAACGCCCGGCGCTCGAGGACATCACTCTCCGGCTCGAGCCGGGCGAGCGCATCGCGCTGCTCGGCCCGAGCGGCGCCGGCAAGACGACGGTCGCGAACCTCCTGCTGCGCTTCCTTGATCCCGAGCACGGCCGGGTGACGCTGGCCGGACGGGATGTTCGCGAGTACCGCCAGGACGACCTCCGGCGCGCGATCTCGGTCGCCGGCCAGGAATCGCACCTGTTCTCGGCGTCGATCCGGGACAACGTGCGCCTCGCGCGGCCCGAGGCGAGCGATGAGGAGGTCGCGGGCGCTCTCCGCGCGGCGCAGATTTGGGATTGGATCTGCCGCCTCCCCGACGGGCTGGAGACGTTGGTCGGTGAGGAGGGGCGTGAGCTCTCGGGCGGGCAGCGCCAGCGGATCGTCCTGGCTCGTGCGCTGCTCGCGGGCGCGCCCGTGCTGATCCTCGACGAGCCGATCGCCCATCTCGACCCGATCACCGCGAGCGAGCTCGTCGACGACGTGTTCGCGGCGGCCGGCGATCGCACCGTCCTGCTGATCACGCACCGGACCGAGGGGCTCGACCTCGTCGACCGGATGGTGACGCTGTGAGCGCGGTGGGCGCTCGTCGCAACGGCGGCGCCTCGACGGCCGAGGCGTCGTTCCGGTACGGAGTCGTGCTCGCGATCGTCGTCGCCTTCGTGGTGCTCGAGGTGCTCTCTCCGGACGCCCACTGGTCGCGCGCCCTCGGGATCGCGCTGGCCGGTGCGGCGCTCAGCGTCTCGGTCGCGACGTCCCGACAGCGTGCCGAGGTCCGCCGAGTGCGTACGTTCGTGGTGGCGTGCGTCGCGCTGATTCTGGTCATTGCGATCTGGACCGGGCTGCTCTCGGACGCCGCCACGTTCGTCATCGGCACGGTGGTCGTGGCCCTGATCCCGATCGCTCTCATCGGTGGGCTGCTGCGCCTGATCAACGACGAGGGCGTGACCGTCCAGGCCGTCGCCGGGGCCATTGCGATCTATCTGCTGATCGCCATGCTGTTCGCCTCCGCGATCGGATTCGTCCGCGCGGTCGACGGCAAGCCGTACTTCGCCCAGGGGCACGTGAACAACGGCGACCTCGTCTACTACTCGTTCACGGTCATGACCACCACCGGGTTCGGCGACTACACCGCCGCGCAGCCGATCGGCCATGCGCTCGCCGTGCTCGAGATGCTCGTCGGTCAGCTGTACCTGGTAACCGTGCTCGGAATCCTGATCGGAAACTTCGCTGGGAGGAGGCTGAAGAAGTGAGGAGCACATGGCCCGTGCGGAGCGTGCTGGCCGGAACCGCCGGCACCGCCGCGCTGTCTCTCGCCTACGTGGTCGAGCGCAAGCTCCGGCCGCGCCACCGGGGCCCGCTCGACTACGACGACTCGCTCGTGCCGGGCAAGATCGTCGTCTCGATCATGCACCTCCCGCATGTCACGGCGCGCGAGGACCGCGACGTCGGGTGGGCGCTGCGCTGGAGCTACGGCTCGGCATTCGGCCTGTGGCACGGGGTCCTGCGCCGCCGGGTTGCGGAGCCGTGGGCGAGCGCGATCTTCGGGGGCACGCTGATGAGCGCGACGCTCACGCTGTTCCCGCTGCTCGGCCGCACCCCGCCACCCTCGAAGTGGCCGCCGGACGTGATGGCGACGTGCCTTGGCACCCACGCCGCCTACGTCGCCGCCGTGGCCGCAGTGGACGACCAGGTTCGCCGGCTGGGAAGCTGACCCGGGCGATCACCTGATCAGGGCGATGCCGGCCGCGAGCGTGCCTCGTAGGTTGCCCCGGTCGTGCCCGTCGCCGTCCACATCTACGCTGATTGAGCCCGCCCCGGGCGGACGTTGGCGCTGCACCTGACATATCCGGGAGTGAAACGCCAAACTTCGTGATCACCCGGAAGGGGTGACGACCGCGCCCCGCGGCTCTGGAAGCATCGCCTAGCGTGACCGCGACCAGCGCCACTGCCGCCGAACCGACCGCCGAGCAGGCCGCGCAGGCGATGCGGAGCAAGCGATTCGTCGTCCTGCTCGTGATCGTCGCGATCGCGGGAGTCGTCGTCTCGCTGGCGTCGTGGTGCTTCCTCGAGGGCGTCGCCCAACTCCAGAAGGAGCTCTACACCCATCTCCCCCACGCCCTCGGGTACGACAACGGGCCGCCGCTGTGGTGGCCGCTGCCCGTCCTCGGAGTCGCCGGCCTCCTGGTGGCGCTGGCGATCGCGCGCCTGCCCGGGGAGGGCGGCCATCTCCCCGCCCGGGGCCTCGCCACGAGTGCTCCCACCAGGCCGATCGAGCTTCCGGGCGTGATCCTGGCCGGCGGCGCCGCGGTCGGCTTCGGGCTCGTGGTCGGACCCGAGGCGCCGCTGATCGCGCTCGGCTCGGGCGGGGCGTTGCTGCTGATCGGCCTCGCGCGCCGGGACGTGCCGCCGACGTCGCTCCAGGTGATCGCGGCCGCGGGGAGCTTCGCGGCGCTGTCGTTCATCTTCGAATCGCCGCTGATCGCGGCGGTGATCCTGATCGAGGCGAGCGGGATCGGCGGGCCGAGGCTCCCCCTGGTCCTCCTTCCGGGGTTGCTCGCCGCCGGTATCGGGTCGCTCGTCTCGATCGGGATGGGGTCGTTCACCGGACTGAGCACGAAGGCCTATGCGCTCAGCCCCGTGGTGCTGCCGAGCTACGGCCATCCGACCATCGGTCAGTTCGGATGGACGATCCTCCTGGCGATCCTGGTCGCGCTCGTCGTCAGGGTGATCATGCTCGGCGGGCTGGAGACCTACGGCGTGGTGGCACGGCGGCTGCTGCTGTTCCTGCCCGCCGTCGGCCTGGTCGTCGCAGGCCTCGCGATCGCGTTTCACGGCATCACCAGCCGGAGCGTCGACGAGGTGCTGTTCTCGGGCCAGGACGCCCTGTCGGGGTTGATCTCACAGGCGGGCACGTGGACGATTGCCGCGCTGATCTGGGTGATCGTGTTCAAGGGAATCGCCTACAGCCTGTGCTTGGGTTCGTTCCGGGGCGGGCCGACGTTCCCGGCGATATTCCTGGGTGCCGCGGGCGGAATCCTCGCCTCGCACCTCCCTGGCTTCCCGCTGACGCCCGCGGTGGCCGTCGGGCTCGGGACATCGGTGACCGCGGTGCTGCGCCTGCCGCTGTCGGCGGTCGTGCTCGCCACGCTGCTGACGGTCCACTCCGGGACCGGCGATGAGCCGCTGATCATCGTCGGCGTGGTCGTCGCCTACCTGGTCACGTTGCTGCTGACCACGCGCCCCGGCCGTCAGGGATGAGCGTGCGCGTCACTCCGGGAGCGCCGGGGGCGGCTGTCGCGAGGCCTCGCGGATCGCCCGTTTCTTCGCCCGGCTCACGTCGGCGATCGATGGCCCGGGCGCTTCCACCACCACCGTGCGCGCGATGCGATCCTGCAGCCCACGCCGCTTGCTGTCGAACAGGATCAGCGCGAACCCGGCGAACAGCGGCAGCGCGGCCAGAATGACGCCGGCGCACCGCAGCAGGGCCCGCCGCGGCTTGACGCGCGCACCGTCGGCGGTGAGCACCCGGATCTGCATCACGCGCGCGCCCGGAGTCTGTCCCGTCGCCGACCAGAAGCCGGCGAAGTACGCGATCGAACCGATGAGGAAGGCGGCGGCGCCGATCGCGGTCAGGATCGTTCGCAGCCCGTGGGGGATGTGCAGCAGGGACAGGATCAACGCGGCCGCGACCCCGATCACGACGTCGACCACGGTTATCAGGGCGGCGTCGATCGTGAACGACACCACCCTTGTCGCCAGGCCGACGTAGCTCAGGGCCTCGCGCGGCGGGGCGCCGATGGGCACCTCGCCCCAAGGCGCCACCGGCCCTGAGCTCATGACGTGCTCGCGTCAGGTTCTATCGGGAGGGCCTTGGGCTGGCGCCCGATCAGGCGCCGAGCGGCGCGCTCCATCCAGTCGTCGGCCTTGCGGGAACGAGCCCGCACCTCGTCGCCGACCTGATCGGCAAAGCCGAGGCCCTGCTGCGAGATCGCGGCGGTGACCGCCGGACTCCCGGCGATCTCGTCGATCATCGTCCACAGGCTGTCGCTCGCCAGCAGCCGCTCGAGGAAACGGTCGATCAAACCGCTGTCGAACAGGCTGTCGATCAGCTGCGCCGCGCCGTCGCTTTCGAGCGCCTGCTTCAGCGCGGCCTGAATGTGGACGCTGTTGATCGCCACGACCACCACCCGCTCGAGCTCGTCGCTCTCGAGGACGCGGTTGACCGCCCGCCGCTCCAGGCTGAGACCCGCTTCGGCGGCCGCTCCGGCCACGCCGACGATCGGCCTCAGCGTGGCCGTGGCCGCCCGGGCGCCGAGGCCTGCGATCGGACCCAGAACACCCCGCCGGGAGCTGGCTTTCTCATCATCGGACATGGCTCACCGAGTCCATCTTCGTGCGTCGGGCCGTCTATACCATCACCCGAATAGGGCGATGCGCAACCCTTGCAACGCCTCGACGATCCCATGGCGACCGACGAGCCGACAGATTGGGGTGTCCGATGGGAACTGACGAGCGAGATAGCCAGGAGGAGGTGCCGCAGACCGCCGCTGACCCGACCGAGCCTCAGGAAGTCGTGGAGGAATCCGTGCCGGAGCCCACGCCGGCGGCGAAGATCTCGCGCCGGCGGCTGATCGGAGTCGACGTGCTGATCGGCGTGACCACGCTGCTGTTGGTCGTCGGGATCTTCGCCACCTGGGCAAATCGCCTCCTGTTCAGCCCGGACAACTGGTCGAAGACGAGTACGCAGCTGCTCCAGAACGAGAACGTCCGATCCACGACGGCCAACTACATCGTGGATCAGCTGTACGCGAACGTCAACGTCGCCGGCCTGATCAGGCAAGGGCTGCCCACGCAGTTCCAGGCGCTCGCTGCCCCCGCCGCCGGCGCCCTGCGCAACGCCGCCGTCTCGGGGGCCGAGCTCGCGCTCACCCGCCCCCGGGTCCAGCAGCTGTGGGCGCAGGCCAACCGCGCCGCCGACCAGACGTTCGTCGACATCGTCAACGGCAGAAAGGGCGCGGTCGGCGTCAATCAAGGCGCCGTGACACTCGATCTCGGCTCGATCGTCAACAACATCGCGTCGCGCCTCGGGCTGCCTTCGGACATTGCCTCGAAGCTCCCGGCGAACATCGCGACGCTTCAGATCTTCAAGTCAGATCAGCTCAAGTACGTCCAGAACGGCGGCAAGGCGATCAAGAGCCTGGCGTTCTGGCTGTTGGTCATCGTGCCGCTGCTGTACATACTCGCGCTGTTCCTCGCCAAGGGCCATCGGCGGCGGACGCTGATGACGATCGGCTTTGCCGGGATCTTCGCCGGCGTGCTGGTCATTGCTGCCCGCTCGGTCCTTCAGGGGCAGATCACCAACGCCCTCACCAGCGACGCGTCGCTGCAGGCGACGATCCACGACGTCTACGGGATCGCGACTGCGATCTTGAAGGACGTCGCCAGCGGGGCCATCTTCGCCGGGATCCTGCTCGTCGCCGCCGCGTGGTTCGCCGGTCCGGCCCGCCCCGCACACGCCTCGCGTCGTGCAATCGCTCCGTTCCTACGCGAGCAGGCCGTCGCGACATACGGGATCGTGGCCGGGCTCCTGATCCTTCTGTTCATCTGGGACCCGATTCCCGCCACCGGCAAGCCCATCGGCATTCTCGTGTTCACGGTCCTCGCGTTCCTCGGCGCCTACATCCTGATCCAGCAGACTGCGGTCGAATTCCCCGAGGCGCGGTCGGGGGCCGCCACGCACGCGATCCGCACCGGCGTGGCGAGCATGCGCGAGCGCCGTCACCGCCACGGCGAGAACCCCAATCGACCGTCCACCGGCACGATCGCCGATCAGCTCACGCAGCTCGCCGATCTCCGTGATCGAGGGGCGATCAGCCCCGAGGAGTACCAGTCGGCAAAGGAGAAGCTACTCAATGGTTAGACCCCACCGGACGGCCGAGACCCTCGCCGCGATCGTGTTGTGCGGCGCCGCCGTCGCCGCGTGCGGCGGCAGCAGCAAGCCGTCGTACTGCTCCGCTGTCAGCAACCTCGAGAGCTCGATCAAGGCCCTGCCGAGCACGAACGTCGTCGCGACCGGGCTCAACGGGCTCAAATCGGCGGTGGCCAAGGTGCAGAGCGACGCCCAGACCGCGATCAACGCTGCCAAGAGCGACTTCCCGACCGAGACGACCGCGGTGAAGAACTCGATCGACGGCCTGTCGACCACCGTCAAGCAGGCCGCGAGCTCGCCGACCCCGGCGACGATCGCTCAGATACCCGGCGAGGTCTCCGCGGTGGTGAGCGCCGTAAACAGTTTCCAGAGCGCGACGAAGTCGAAATGCAGCTGAGGGCCCGTACGGAAGTGGTCTGCGGCTGACGGGTCAGATCCCGGTCTGGGCGACGACTCGGCCGGACTTGACCGCCTCGGCGAGCGCGGCGTAGTCGGAGTCGTTCTGGTCCGCGTAGGCCTTGGAGAAGTCGAGGATCGCCCGGTCGAACACGTTGCCGGCGCCGAGGTAGGACGCGATCGCGATTCGGTCGCCGCTGCGGGCATGCGCTCGCGCGAGCGTCCAACCGCACATCCTGCCGTAGGCCGCCATGCCCTCCGGGACCATCTGGTCGATCTCGGCCGAGCCCTTCCAGTCCTTGAGCTGACGGCCGTAGAAGTCACGCGCGACTCCGTCCATTCCCGCTTTGACGTGGATCCAGCCGAGGAAGATGTCGCTCGCCGCCTGCATCATGCGCTGACCGACGACCACCCGCTGGCCGTGGTTCCTGTACACGCTTCTGCCGACGTGCTCCTCGAGCACCGATTCCTCAGCTTCTTTCATCTGGAGGAACAGCGGGTCGTTGCCGTCACGGCCGAAGAACAGCGCGATCCAGGCCCGCGTGCCGACGCTGCCGACGCCGACGACCTTCCGCGCGAAGTCCATCAGCTCGAACTCTTCGAGCAGCTTGCGCCGGTCGTGATCGAGCGACTGGCGATAGACCCGGACGAGCCCGTGCAACCAATCGAACGCCTCCCCCTGCTCCTCGCCGGAGAGGAGCACCCGAAGCGGCACGATCAGCGGCGACTGATCGACGATCTCGGCCTTGCCGTTGAGCCGCTGCGTGAGCTTCGCGAACGCGGACATGCTGTCGCGCGTGTGCGCCTTCGCCAGCACCGCCTGCGTCCGCTTGACCTGCCCGCGCTTGAGCGTAGGGGCGAGTTCCGCCAGCAACGACTCGACCTCCAGATGCGCATACCAGACCTCGAGGTTGCCCATGCCGGCGAAGGTGCGCATCGCCGTGCGGTACTCGGTGACGGTGTCGAGCACGATCCGGTCCTGATCCTTGACGGCGAATCCGTTGTCGCGTGCGGCGATGATCATGCTCGAGGCGAGGCGCTTGACGTCCCACTCCCACGGCCCCGGGAGCGTCTCGTCGAAGTCGTTGATGTCGAACACGAGTCTGCGCTCGGGCGATGCGAACACGCCGAAGTTCGACAGATGAGCGTCGCCGCAGCACTGAACGTTCAGGCCCGAGCGCGGCGTTCCCGCGAGGTCGAAGGCCATGATCTTGGCTGCGCCGCGATAGAACGTGAACGGCGAGACCAGCATCCGGCCGTAGCGAATCGGGACGAGCTCGGGAACGCGTGTGCGCGCCTGGTCCTCGAGCAGATCGACCGGATCCGCGCGGTCGTGCGGCGCCTCGTATTCGGCGTGGCGGGATCGCGGAACCTCGGCGCGCGCCGCCTTGCCACGCGCGATCCGCTCGTCGACGGTGAGATGAACGACGACCTTTGGTTTGGTCGTCCGCGCAGAAGTAGCCATGACCGGCGATCCTTTCACAACTCCCCGGCACCGTCCATCATCCGATGCGGATGAAACCCGGCGCATCCTCCGTTACGGATGATGTCGCGAACCTCGCCGGCGTCGATAGTCGGGACGGTCGATGCTGAGCAGCGATTCATACGGCCAGGAGCTGACGTGGACCCCACAGGCGCCCCGGTACAACGTCGTGCACGTATTGATCAGCTGGTTCGTGGCCGGCGTGTCGGTGTTCGTGGCCGCGGCGATCGTCCCGCACGTCAGCGTCGGCAGCTTCGCGGACGCGATGGCGGCGGCGGTGCTGATCGCGGCCCTGAACGCGGTGCTCCCTCCCGTGGTCGCGGCACTCCGACTGCCGTTCACGCTCGCGCTCGGCTTCGTCGTCGTGCTCGTGCTAGACGCGCTGATGCTGCTGCTTGCCTCGCACATCACCACGAGGACGATCAGGGTCGACTCGTTCGGCTGGGCGCTGCTCGCCTCGGTGGTGATCGCCGCGGCGATGCTCGTGCTCGAGGTGATCTTCGGCGCCAACGACGACGACACGTACTCGCTGAAGGTGATCAGGCGGATCGTGCGGCGCCAGGGCGGGGCGGTGCGCACCGCCGCCCCGGGAATTCTGTTCCTCGAGGTCGACGGCCTCGCGCGGCCCGTCCTGCAGCGGGCGATCCGTGACGGCAACGCGCCGCAGATGGCGAGCTGGATCGAGCGCGGTACGCACCACCTCGACGAATGGGAACCCGACCTCAGCTCGCAGACCGGCGCCAGCCAGGCCGGGATACTCCTCGGCTCCAACGAGGACATCCCAGCCTTCCGCTGGGTCGAGAAGGCGACGGGGAAGATGATGACGTGCTCCTCGCCCGAGGACTGTGCCGAGATCGAGCGACGGCTCGCGAACGGCAACGGGCTGCTCACCCATGACGGCGCGAGCCGCGGGAACCTGTTCTCGGGCGAAGCCGACGCGATGATCCTCACCGTCAGCCGGATGGGCGCCGAGAAGAAGGCGAACCCCGGCTACCGCGCGTTCTTGGCCAACGGGTTCAACGTCACCCGGCTGCTGGTCCTGTTCGTGTGGGAGGCGGTGCTGGAGAAGCTGTCGGCGGTTCGGCAGAGGCGACGCAAGGTGTGGCCCCGCGGCTACCGCGGCGGCCGCTATCCGTTTCTCCGCGCCGCGCTGTGCGTCGGCGTGCGCGACCTGATCGTGTTCGGCGTGCTCAGCGACATGATGCGCGGCCGCCCCGCCGTGTATGCGACATTCTCGAGCTACGACGAGGTCGCCCACCACTCGGGGCTCGAGCGACCCGACACGCTCGAGGCGCTGCGCAAGCTCGACCAGCAGTTCGGACGGATCGAGCGCGCCCGCCGGTTCGCGCCCCGCCCGTACGAGATCGTCGTGCTGTCCGACCACGGCCAGACCCAGGGGGCGACGTTCAGACAACGCAATGGGTACGACCTGTACCAGTTCGTCGAGCGGTCGATAGCGAGCGGAAGGGTCGCACGGCTCGCCACCGGCGATGAGAACGACGCGGCGGTCGGCCATGCCGTCGCCGAAGCCACCGGAAACGTCGAGGGCAAGCCGAGCGGCGGCATCGGGGAGAACGACGTGATCGTGCTCGCGTCGGGAAACCTCGGCCTGATCTATCTGATGGACGCGCCCCGCCGGCTGTCCAAGGAGGAGATCGACGAGCGCCATCCGCGGCTGCTCGGTGCCCTGCGCAACCATCCGCACATCGGCTTCCTTCTCGTACGCTCGGACGCGCGCGGCCCGGTCGTCCTGGGCGCGCGCGGCGCCCGCTACCTGGCGGACGACGCGGTCGAGGGCGAGGATCCCCTGGCGCCGTTCCCGCCGGGCGCGGCCGCCCACCTGCGACGGACGGACGGCTTCGCGCACGTCGCCGACATCATGGTCAACAGCTTCTACGACGCGGACGTTGAACAGGGGTGCGCGTTCGAGGAGCTGATCTCGTTCCACGGAGGACTGGGCGGACCGCAGACCCAGCCGTTCATCCTCCACCCCGTGACGTTGCCGATGCCGTCCGAACCGGTCGTCGGCGCCGCCGCCGTCCACGACCTGCTGCTCGACTGGCGACGATCGCTCCAAACCGGGGAACAGCCTGGGACGCCGCCCGCAGACTCATCGAGTGCTCAGAGTCCGCCGGCGGCGTCCCACAGCCGAAGTGACAGTTAGGACGAAACGCCAGCCTGCTCGGGGGTCGGCGGCTGCAGCGCTTCCTGGAGCTTTTTCGTGTCCTCGTCGGACAGCGAGGTCCTGATCACGGTGCCGCCGTACTGCTGGAGCGCGGCGATCGCCTTGTCGGGCGTGACCTGGTCGATCACCATGAACAGTGCCGAC
>Ga0335079_10005207_pt1 | contig 14905 bp, 14 predicted proteins | sample Lox_Sample_33_FD_206719 | JGI IMG/M metagenome (GOLD analysis project Ga0335079, IMG submission 206719) | Soil microbial communities from Loxahatchee National Wildlife Refuge, Florida, United States - Lox_Sample_3.3 | ecosystem: Environmental > Terrestrial > Soil > Wetlands | place: USA...
CACCGCCCGCGCGAAAGCCTCCTCGACCTGCGCGAGGAGGGCGCGGAGCCGGCGGTGCTCGTCGACGACGTTCCGAGCGACGCGAGGGACCACAGGCACGTGGGCCATGGGAGCCTCCCGAAGGTCGACGCCCGCAAGGCGCCTCCGCATCGGCCGGCCACGGTCGGCCGGCGTGTTGCGAATCGCCCCCGAGCCTAAGGTACGCGCCTCGCGCTCTCGCCGTCAATCCGTTTCCACGAGAGGATCGCTCTCCCTCTGCGTTCCGGAGTCGCAGGGACCGAGCCGCGCGCTTCCCTCCGTCCGGGCCGCGCGGCGCGGCCGAGGACGGCTCCAAGTAGAATGGATTGGGGCATGCCCTTCGCCTACTACAACCGGTTGTCGGCCCGCGACCGCGCCATCTACCGGCGTAGCGACGCTGTCACGACCCTGGAGCTGCCCGAGGCCGAGGGGCTCCGGCCCGACATCGAGGCGCTGAGGCGAGCCCTCGAGGGGGAGGATCGCCGGACGATCGGGGCGGCGGCGCGCGCCGTGACGCTCGGTCTCGCTCGGAGGCTCGGCGTGAGCGCGCCCGAGGTGGAGGTCCTTCCCGTGCGCCCGTCCGCGGCCTGGGGCGAGTTGCACGGGCTCTACACCCGCGGCGAGCGCCGCCCGGCCAGGATCCAGTTGTGGATGAGGACCGTGCGACACCGGCGAGTGGTGGCCTTCCGCACGTTCCTCCGCACGCTCCTGCACGAGGTCGGCCACCACCTCGACTACGAGCTGCTGAGGCTGCCCGACTCGCTCCACACCGAGGGCTTCTTCAAGCGCGAGTCGAGCCTCTTCCGCCAGCTCGTCCCCGAGCCCGGCGACCCGCGGGGTCAGGGCTCGGAGCCACGCCCGGACTTGAAGTAGGGGACCGGGAAGGCGGCGACGTTGCCGCCCTGCGCGGCGTCCGTGATGCGGCTCGGCCCCTGCTTCTCGACCTCGTCGACGCGGACGACGGAGTGCATCGGCAGGTAGCAGCGCTTGACGCCCTCGAACTCGCGCTGCAGGCGCTCCTCGGTCGGGTCCACCACGACGCGCGTCTTCTGCCCGAAGACGAGGCCTTCGACCTCGACGAAGCCGAGGAGGCCGCCCTGGCTCACGCGCCTCGCGTAGACCTCGTAGACCTGGCCCTGGCTGAGGAACGTGATCCTGTAGAGCGGCTTCTGGTTCGGCATCCGATCCCGATCATAGTGCGAAACGAGGGGCGCGGCTCCCGAGAACGCGGAACCGGTGCTAGCCTGCCCGGCGTGGGGGCGCGACGCGGGCCGACCGTTCTCCGCCGGCGGGTCTCGTCGGAGGAGGCGGGGCTGCGCCTCGCCGACGTTCTCCGGCCGTGGCTCGTCGAGGCGCTCGGCCGCACCGTGCCGATGGCGAGGGTCCGCGCCCTCGTCGCCGCGGGCGGGGCGCGGGTCGACGGCGTGGTGCGGCGGGAAGCCGGGCGGCCGACTCGGGCCGGCGAGCAGGTGGAGGCAGTCGTCCGTCCGCACCTCCTGCGCGCCAAGGCCGAGGCGACCGACCGCCCCTTCCGTCTCGGGCCGGAAACGATCCTCTACCGCGACGAAGCCCTGCTCGCCGTCGACAAGCCCCCCTTTCTCCCCACCCATGCCGCGGCGGACCCCTCGCGCCCGAGCCTCGTCGCCAGCGTCCTCGGCTACCTGCGCGAGGCCGCGGGAGGCGTGTACCTGGCCGTGCACCAGCGGCTCGACCGCGACACCTCCGGAGTCGTCCTCTTCGTCACCGACCCTCGGGCGAACGAGGGCCTCGCGCGCGCGTTCGAGGGACGGGAGGTGGAGAAGGAGTACGTCGCGCTGACGGCACGGCCCTCCTCACTCCCTCGACGGCGGTTCCTCGCGGCTGCGCCCCTGGCGGAGCCGGGACCGGGAGGCGCGCGGCGGGTGAGGGTGGGTGGTCCGGGCGCGAAGCCCGCCGAGACGGCGGTCCTCGTCCGCGAGGTTCTCCCCCGGGCGCTCGTCGTCGAGGCCCGGCCCCGCACGGGACGCAAGCACCAGGTCCGGGCCCACCTGGCGGCAGCCGGGATGCCGATCCTCGGCGACCGCGTCTACGGAGGCGGAGGGGCCGTCCCGCGCCTGATGCTCCACGCCCGGCGGCTCCGGCTGCCGCACCCCCTGACCGGCCGGCCCGTGGTCATCGAGAGCCCCCTTGCGGCCGACTTCCGGCGGGTCCTGTCACGCCTCCGATCCTAGGCCGCGTCGTCGAAGCGCCAGGGTCCGAGGCGCGTCGGCCGCTCCAGTGCGGCGTGGAGGGCGGCGAGGAAGTCGCGCCGCGGCCACTCGCGGGCCCCGAAGCGGGCCAGGTGCTCGGTGTAGACCTGACAGTCGACGAGGGGGATGCCCCATCTCCGGAGCTGCTCCACGAGGACGACGAAGGCGACCTTCGAAGCGTCGGTGTCGTGGGCGAACATCGACTCGCCGAAGAACGCGGCGCCGAGCGAGACGCCGTAGAGGCCGCCGACGAGCGCCCCTCCCTCGAAGGCCTCCACCGAGTGTGCGACGCCGCCTTCGTGCAGCCGCTCGTAGGCCTCGATCATCTCCGGGACGATCCAGGTGCCGTCCTGGTCCGGGCGCTCCTTCTCGGCGCAGCGCCGGATGACCCGCGAGAACGCCGTGTCCGCCCGCACCTGGTAGCGCCCCGAGAGCACCGTGCGCCGGAGGGAGCGGGAGACGTGGACCTCGCCCGGGAAGAGGACCATCCGGGGGTTCGGGGACCACCAGAGGATGGGCGACCCCGCCGAGTACCAGGGGAAGATCCCCGAGGCGTAGGCGGCGACGAGCCGCCTCTCCGAGAGGTCGCCCCCCACGGCGAGCAGGCCGTCGGGCTCGGCCGACTCTGGATCCGGGAAGGCGGTGCCGCGGTAGAGGCGGTAGATGGCCACGTCGGCTTCCAAGTCTAAGGCGAGCGCCCCGGCTTCCGCCGGTCCGCGCCTGGCAGCGAGCTTCGCAATTCCGCGAGATCGAACGGCCGAGGGCGTCCGAGCCTTCGCATCCGGCCGCCCACGACCGGGAAGATTTCGGAAGGGCCCCATAAGGGCCGTTTCAAATTGTTTTGACGGCCGTCAATAAAGACCGCGCATCGCCGCGGCGTGAAACGCAAAAAGGGTGGGTCAGCCGAGGTGAGGGACCCGAGACGCACCAGGGAGGCCGAGCCGGGATGAGCGCGCTCTTCAAGCCGCACTGGAACCTCCTCTCGCGCCTCTCGGCGGTGGTCCTCCTGGGCGGCGCCGCGGGCACGCTCTTCGCCCTGTGGGGCTACTGGCGGACGCCCTACGGGGAGCGCCTCCAGGAGGAGGTGCTCCAGCCCATCCTCTTCGACCACCGCCACCACGTGGTCGACGACCTCGTGGACTGCCGCTACTGCCACTTCAACGTGGAGCGGGGCGCCTCGGCGGGCATCCCCTCGACGGAGATGTGCCTCAACTGCCACTCCCAGATCTGGAACAAGAGCCCGAAGCTCGAGCCCGTCCGCCGGAGCTACTTCACCGGCGTCCCCATCCAGTGGATTCGCATCCACCAGGTCCCGGACTTCGCCTACTTCAACCACTCCATCCACGTGAAGAAAGGCATCGGCTGCGTCACCTGCCACGGCCGCATCGACGAGATGCCGGCGGTGACCAAAGTGTCCTCCCTGCAGATGAGCTGGTGCCTGGACTGCCACCGGAACCCGGCGCCGCACCTCCGGCCGCAGGAGGAGATCACGAGCATGACCTGGGAGCCGCCCGCGGAGCCCGCGGCGCGCGCTGCCCTCGCTGCCCTGCTCATGAAGAAATACGACGTCCACTCGCGGGTGAGCTGCACCACATGCCATCGATGAAATCGCTGCCTGTCGTCCAGGACTGCGCCGAGCGGCCTTCGGGCCACCGGCCCCTCTGGCAGAGCATCGCGGAGTCCGCTGCGCGGCGCGGGGAGTTCCCGGCCGGCGCTGCCGAGGCGCCGCCCGAGCTCTCCCGCCGATCCTTCCTCCAGCTCCTCGGCGCCTCCGCCGCCTTCGCCGGCCTCACCGCCTGCCAGCAGCCGCGCGACAAGATCGTGCCCTACGTGCACGAGCCTCGGGAGGACCGCCCGGGGAAGAGGGCCCACTACGCGACCGCCCTCTCCCTCGACGGCTACGCGACCGGCCTCGTGGTCGCCGCCGCCGAGGGGCGGCCGGTGAAGGTGGAGGGGAACCCGGCCCACCCGGCGAGCCTCGGCGCCACCACCATCTTCGACCAGGCGGCGCTCCTCGACCTCTACGACCCCGAGCGGGCGAAGGGCTTCCACCGGAAGGGGGCCGCGCTCGGCTGGCGCGGCTTCCTCGTCGAGGCCCAGAAGCTCGGCCAGGCCCACCAGGCGGACGGGGGCGCCCGCCTCTCCTTCCTCCTCGCCCCGGACGCTTCCCCCACCCTCGCAGAGCTCCGCCGGCGGCTCCGGGCGCGCTTCCCCAAGGCCCGCTTCCGCTTCTTCGCCCCGGTCCCGGAGGAGAACGCCCTCGAGGGGGCGCGCCTCGCCTTCGGGCGCCCGCTCGACGTCCGCCCCCACCTCGACCGGGCGAAGGTGATCCTCTCCCTGGACGCGGACTTCCTCTCCCCGCCCGGGGATGTCCTCCGCCTCACCCGCGAGTTCGCGCGGCGGCGCGAGCCCGGACCGGAGATGAACCGGCTCTACGTCGCCGAGTCCGCCCTCTCCCTCACCGGCGCCTCGGCCGACCACCGCTTCCGCATGCGCGCCTCGGAGGTGGCCCGCTTCGCGGCGGCCGTTGCGGCCGAGCTCGGCGTGGGGAGCGCCCCGGCCGCGCTCTCCCCGGAGCTCAAGAAGGCCGCGAAGGCGGTCGCGAAGGACCTCGGCGGTCACCGGGGGAGCGCGCTCGTCCTCGCCGGCCTGCGCCAGCCCCCGCAGGTCCACGCGCTCGCCCACGCCGTGAACGCGGCGCTCGGGAGCGCGGGCTCGGCCGTCACCTACTCGAGCCCGGTTCTCGGGGACGCCCTGCCGAGCGCCTCCGCGCTCGCGGAGCTCGCGAAGGAGATCGAGGCCGGCCAAGTGGACACGCTCGTCGTCACCGCCTGGAACCCGGTCTACGCGGCTCCGGCTGGGCTCGACTTCGGCGCCCTCCTCGCCCGGGTTCCGAACGCCATCTACCACTCGCTCCGCGAGGACGAGACCTCGAAGCGCTCGAGCTGGCGCGTCGCCGCCTCTCACCCCTTCGAGTCCTGGGGGGACGGGAGAGGTCGGGACGGCACCGCGAGCATCGTCCAGCCCCTCATCGCCCCGCTCTACGAGAGCGTGGCGGCCCCGGACCTCCTCGCCGCCCTCCTCGACGAGGGCGAGAAGGGGTCGCTCGCCCACGTGAAGGACACTTGGCGGGCGAAGAGCGGGCTCGGCCCGGTCGCCTTCGAGGCGGAGTGGGAGCGCTGGCTCCGCGCCGGGATCGTCCCCGGGACCGCGGAGCCGGCGGTGGACTCCGGCGCGCCGTCCCCGGTGGCGGGGCCACCCGAGGCCCGGGGGGGCCCGGACGATCTCGAGCTCTCCTTCGTGCCGGACGCCACCGTCTTCGACGGGCGCTTCGCCTCGAACGCCTGGCTGCAGGAGCTTCCCGACCCCATCACCAAGCTGACCTGGGACAACGCCGCCTACCTCTCGCCCGACACCGCGAAGAGGCTCGGCCTCTCCGACGGCCAGGTGGCGAACTTCGAGGTCCGGGGGGGCACTTTGGCGGCGCCGGTGAAGGTGATGCCGGGCCACGCGGACGGCTCCGTCACCGTGCCTCTCGGCTACGGCCGCGCGGACGGCGGGGCCGTGGCCGCGGGCGCCGGTTTCGACGGCTACCCGTTCCGCCCTGCCGGGGCCTGGTGGGTGGGCGGCGTCGCCGCCCACGCCGGGAAGGGGAAGCACCGCTTCGCCTTGGCCCAGGGGCACTTCTCCATGGAAGGACGGCCCCTCGCCCTCGACTTCGACGCCGCCGCCTGGGAGCGCGGGGAAGGGGAGGGCGAGCTCGGGAAGCTCCGGAACGCCGAGCCCACCGAGCAGGCGCCCGTCGACTACTCCAAGCAGGACTACAAGTGGGGGATGTCGATCGACCTCTCCCGGTGCACGGGCTGCAACGCCTGCGCCGTCGCCTGCCAGGAGGAGAACAACGTCCCCATCGTGGGCGCAGAGCAGGTGGCGAAGGGGCGGATCATGCACTGGATCCGCATCGACCGGTACTTCAGCGGGAGCCCAGAGGATCCGCAGACCATCAGCCAGCCGGTGATGTGCCTCCACTGCGAGGCGGCGCCCTGCGAGTACGTCTGCCCGGTGAACGCCACCGTCCACTCGGACGAGGGCCTGAACGAGATGATCTACAACCGCTGCGTGGGGACGCGGTACTGCTCGAACAACTGCCCCTACAAAGTCCGGCGCTTCAACTTCCTGAACTTCCGCCCGGAGGTCCCAGCCGTCCAGGAGCTCCTCTTCAACCCGGACGTCACCGTCCGCTCCCGCGGGGTGATGGAGAAGTGCACCTACTGCGTGCAGCGCATCGAGCGGGCCCGCATCGAGAGCCGGGCGGCCGGGAAGAAGATCGAGGGGGTGGCGACCGCCTGCCAGCAGGCCTGCCCGGCGGAGGCCATCGTCTTCGGCAACCTGAACGACCCGAACGCCCGGGTGACCCGGCTCCACCGGGACGCAAGGCGCTACGACCTCCTCCACGACCTCGGCACCCGCCCGCGCACCGCCTACCTGGCGCGCATCCGCAACCCGAACCCGGACCTGGCATGACCTCCGACGCCGCCGCCCGGAAGGACCCGATCGCGCAGGGCCCGCTCATCCTGGGTCATCCCAGCGATCGGGACCTCAACCAGACGCTGCTCGCCCCCGTCTTCGACCCCCACGCGAACTGGAAGAAGGCGGCGGGGCTCGCCTTCGCGGGCACGGGGCTGCTCGTCATGGGCGTCACCCTCACCGTCGCCCGGGGCATCGGGATGTGGGGGAACAACGTCCCGGTCTGCTGGGGCTACGGGATCATCAACTTCGTCTGGTGGATCGGCATCGGCCACGCCGGGACGCTCATCTCCGCCATCCTCCTCCTCTTCCAGCAGAAGTGGCGCACCTCCATCAACCGCTTCGCGGAGGCCATGACCATCTTCGCGGTCATGCAGGCGGGCCTCTTCCCGCTCATCCACACCGGACGGCCCTGGTTCGCCATCTACTGGCTCTTCCCGTACCCGGCCACCATGGGGATATGGCCGAACTTCAAGAGCCCTCTCATCTGGGACGTGTTCGCGGTCTCCACCTACTTCACCATCTCGCTCGTCTTCTGGTACACGGGGCTCGTCCCCGACCTCGCCGCGCTCCGCGACACCGCGAAGTCCAAGCTGCAGCGCATCGCCTACGGCATCTTCGCGCTCGGCTGGAAGGGCTCCTCCCGGCACTGGCAGCACTACCGCATCGGCTACCTCATCCTGGCGGGGCTCTCCACCCCCCTCGTCCTCTCCGTCCACTCCATCGTGAGCTTCGACTTCGCGGTGGCGCAGCTCCCTGGCTGGCACACCACCATCTTCCCCCCCTACTTCGTCGCCGGCGCCGTGTTCAGCGGGTTCGCCATGGTGCTCACCCTCATGATCCCGGCGCGGAAGGCGCTCCACTTCGAGAGCGTGGTGACTGCCCGTCACCTCGAGAACATGGCCAAGGTGATGCTCGTCACCGGCCTCATCGTCGCTTACGGCTACGCCATGGAGAACTTCATGGCCTGGTACGGCGGAGACGAGAACGAGGCCTTCGCCTTCGTGAACCGGCGCTCCGGCCCCTACGCCCCGCTCTACTGGCTCATGATCTTCTGCAACGTGGTGGTGCCCCAGACCTTCTGGGTGAAGCGGATGCGCACCAGCATCGCCTGGCTGTGGATCGCGTCCATCCTCGTGAACGTGGGGATGTGGCTCGAGCGCTTCATCATCATCGTCGTCTCCCTCCACCGGGACTTCTTGCCCTCGAGCTGGGGGATGTACGCGCCCACCTGGGTGGACTGGAGCATCTTCACGGGCACGCTCTCCTTCTTCAGCCTCCTCTTTCTCCTCTTCCTGCGCTTCGTCCCCTCGGTGGCGGTGGCCGAGGTAAAGGAGCTCGCTCACGAGCTCGCCCACGAGGCCCAGGCCGGAGGGCACGCATGAAGGGAGCTCGCACCCTGCTCGGGGAGTACCCGTCCGTGGAGAAGCTCTACGGGGCCGCCCGGCGGCTCCAGGAGCTCGGCTACACCGCACTCGACTTCTACTCTCCGTACCCGCTTCCGGGCTCCGACGAGGTCCTGAAGCTCAAGCGGTCGCCGGTGCCGGCCATCGCCGCGGCGGGCGGGCTCAGCGGGGTGACCCTCGCCGTCCTCATGCAGTGGTGGATGAACGACATCGACTACGCCATCAACGTCGGGAACCGCGCGGCCGTGCCCGCGCCCACCTGGGTCCCCATCACCTTCGAGCTCGGGGTCCTCCTCTCCGGCCTCTCCATCTTCTTCGGCATGCTCGCCATCTTCCGCTTCCCGAGGCCCCACGACCCCCTCTTCGAGGTGGACGCCTTCCGCTCCGCCAGCGTCGACGCCCTGTGGCTCTCGGTGAAGGTGGAGGCCGCGGAGGTGGAGCAGGTGAGCGGGGAGCTCGCGAAGCTCGGCGCCGCCCAGGTGGAGCTCGTCCCGGAGGTCGCATGAGGGCGCTCCCGGTGGCCGCGGCCCTCGCGCTCCTCGCCGGCTGCGAGTGGATCGACCCCATGCTCTACCAGCCCAAGGCGAAGCCCTACCGAGGTAGCGACTTCTACGCGGACGGGATCGGGATGCGGCACGAGCCCGCTGGAGCGGTGGCGCAGTCCGAGCCCGCGGACCCGGCGGTCGCGACCGGGAAGGCCCCGGACGGGAAGCTCCTGGCCCGGATGCCCGTCCCAGTCACCCGCCCGCTCCTCGAGACCGGGCGGAAGCGCTTCGAGGTCTTCTGCGCCGCCTGTCACGGCGTGCTCGGCAACGGGGAATCGCCGGTGGCCCGCAACATGTCGCTCCGGCCGCCGCCGTCCCTCCTCGAGGACGCGGTCCGGCCCGACGGCTTCTTCTTCAACGTGATGACGGAGGGCTACGGCTTCATGCCCGCGTACCGGCCCTGGCTCGACACCGAGGAGCGCTGGGCGGTGGTGGCCTACATCCGCGCCCTGCAGCTCTCGCAGAAGGCGAAGCTCGCCGACGCCCCCGCCGAGGTGCAGGCGCGCCTCGCCCAGGAGACCCGATGAACGCCCCCGCCTTCACCGGAGGAAAGAGGCTCGTCCGGGGCGCCGCCGCCCTGGGCATCGGAGGGCTCCTCCTCACCGGCGCAGGCGCCTTCTTCGACCCGCGCCGCGCCCTCTTCGCCTACCTGACCGCTTACACCTACTGGACCGGGATCGCCGCCGCGGCGCTCGTCTTCCTCATGGCGAACGAGGCCTCCGGCGCCCGCTGGTACGTGGTGGTGCGCCGCATCCTGGAGGCCATCCCCGCGTCGCTCGGGGTCCTGGCGGTCCTCTTTGTCCCCATCGCTCTCGGGATGAAGGAGCTCTACCCCTGGGCCGCCGCCACCTCGGCCCTGCCCCTCGACCCGAAGGCGGCCCGGCTGTGGGAGCACCGCCACGCCTGGCTCAACGTCCCCTTCTTCCTCTCCCGCGCGGTCCTCTACCTCCTCGTCCTCCTCGGGGTGGGGGAGCTCATGCGCGGCTTCTCGCTCAAGCAGGACGGGACCGGAGACCCGGAGCTCAGCCGGAAGATGCGCCGGCTGGGCGCGGGCGCCCTGCCCATCGTGGCCCTCGCCATCACCTTCGCGGCCGTGGACTGGCAGATGTCGCTCTCCGCCTTCGTCTTCTCCACCATCTTCGGCGTCTACTGGTTCGCGGGCAGCATGGTGGCCGCCACCGGCGTCCTCATCATCGCGGTTGCGGCCGCCGCCCGGGAGGAGCCGCTCGGGAAGGCGCTCAACCCGAACCACGTTCACTCCCTCGGGAAGTACCTCCTCGCCTTCGTCTCCTTCTGGGCCTACATCGCCTTCTCCCAGTACCTCCTCATCTGGATCGCGAACCTCCCGGACGAGGTCCCCTGGTACCTCTTGCGCTCGGACGGCGGCTGGAAGGGGGTGGGCGTCTTCCTCATCCTCTTCCAGTTCGTCCTTCCCTTCGTCCTCCTGCTCTCCCGGGGGCTCAAGCGGAGGCTCCCCCCGCTCGTCTTCATGTCCGTCTGGATCCTCGTCGCCCACTACGTGGACGTCTACTGGGTGGTGATGCCGCCGGTCTCGGCGGCGGGGCCGCGCCCGAGCCTCCTCGACCTCACCGCGCTCGTCGGGGTGGGCGGAGTGGCCCTCGCCGTTGCCGTCCACCGGCTCCGCGGGCACCCCCTCGTCCCCGCCCGCGACCCGAACCTCGCCGACTCTCTCGGCTACGAGCCCTTGCAATGACCGAGACCCCCCACGGATCCCACCGCGTCCAGGCGGAGCCCGACCGCATCTCGACCCCGCGAGTGGTGGCGGTGGGCGTGGCCTCGCTCCTCCTCTTCTTCGTGGCCTCGCTCGTCACCGTCCGGGCCATGGCCCGGCAGAAGGCGGAGATCCTGTCCACCGGGCCGGCCGGCTGGCCGGCGGAGGTCGGCACCCGGAAGATTGGGCTCCTCGAGCAGCGGATGTTCCCGGTGGCGACCGAGCCCGCCGAGGTGAAGCGCGCGCAGCTCCGGTGGCTCGAGAGCTGGGGCTGGGTGGACAGGAAGACCTCGGCGGTCCACATGCCCATCGAGGAGGCCATGGACCGGGTGGCCCGGGGGGAGCGCCCGTGAGGAGCGCCGCGCTCACGGCCGCCGCCCTCGCCGGGCTGCTCGCCGCCCCGGCGCGGGCGGGCGAGGAGGACCAGCCCGAGCCGCTCCGGGGCGTGGGCGTGGAGGAGAAGCTCGACTCCCGGGTCCCCGGCGACGGCGTCTTCCTCGACCAGGACGGGAAGCCGCTTCGGCTCTCTTCCCTCCTCGGCCGGGGGAAGCCCGTGCTCGTCGCCCTCGTCTACTACGACTGCCCCATGCTCTGCGGGCTCGTCCTGGGCGGCATGGCCCGGGGGATGAAGGAGAGCGGCCTCGAGCTCGGGAAGGACTTCCTCGCGGTCTCCCTGAGCTTCGACCCCCGGGAGAAGCCGGCCCAGGCGCTGGTCCGGCAGAAGGGGCTCCTCCAGTCCCTCGACCGGGCGGAGGCGAAGGGCGACTGGCCGTTCCTGGTCGGCCTGGAGAAGGACATCCGCCCGGTGGCGGCGGCGGTCGGCTTCAACTACCGGTACGACGAGGCGACGAAGCAGTACGCCCACCCTGCGGTCCTCATGGTCCTCACCCCCGACGGCCGCGTCTCCCGCTACCTCTACGGCATCGAGTTCCCGGGGCGGGAGGTGCGGCTCGCTCTCGTGGAGGCGGCGGGCGGGAAGGTGGGGACGAGCTTCGACCGCTTCCTCCTCACCTGCTACCGCTACGACCCGGTGGCCCGCCGCTACGTCCCTTACGCGCTCGGGATGGTGCGGGCCGGTGCGCTGCTCGTGCTCTTCGGCCTCGCCGGCGCCCTCATCTTCTACTGGCGCCGCGAGGTGAAGGGGGCCAAGCGATGAACGAGCTCAACGAGCTCATGCGGAAGGTCCTGTGGCTGCCCGAGCAAGCCTCGGAGTACGCGGCCTCCGTCGACCACCTGCACTTCTTCGTCTTCCTCGTCTCCCAGCTCGGCGCCTGGACGGTGGTGGTGACGACCCTCGTCTTCATCGTCCGCTACCGGAAGCGGCGGGCCTTGCAGTCGACCGTGCACGTGGAGCCGAGGGCGATCCACGAGGTGGTCTTCATCGGGCTCCCCCTCTCCCTCTTCCTTCTCTGGTTCGCGATCGGCTTCCCGCAGTACGTGACCCTCCAGACCCCGCCCCGGGACGCCCGCGACGTCTACGTGATGGCGAAGAAGTGGATGTGGAAGTTCGCCTACCCGGGGGGTCCGAACTCGACCGACGTGCTGCGCGTGCCCGCCGGGAGGCCCATCCGGCTGCTCCTCACCTCCCGGGACGTCATCCACTCCTTCTTCGTCCCGGCGCTCCGCCTCAAGCAGGACGTGCTCCCCGGCCGCTACACCCAGACCTGGTTCAAGGCCACCCAGCCTGGCCACTTCCAGATCTTCTGCGCGGAGTACTGCGGCCTCGGCCACTCCTCCATGCTCGGGGAGGTGTTGGTGATGCCCCCCGACGAGTTCGACGCCTGGATGGATCGGGAGCGGAGCTCGAACCACCCCTCGGCCCAGGACGAGCAGCCGGTCTCCGAGGAGGGGGTGGACATCCGCGGGAACCTCCTCGAGCAGGGGAGGCGCATCGCGGTGGTCCAGGGGTGCTTCAAGTGCCACTCCGTCGACGGGAGCCAGCACATCGGCCCCACCTGGCTCGACCTCTACAACGCCAGGGTGAAGCTCGAGACCGGGAAGACGGTGGTGGCGGACGAGGCCTACCTCACCCGCTCCATGATGGAGCCCGCCGCCGACATCGTGGCCGGCTACAAGGCGGTGATGCCCACCTTCCAGGGGAAGCTCTCCGCTCCCGAGGCCGCGGCCATCGTCGAGTTCATCAAGTCCCTGCGGACGGACGCCCCGAGCGCCGCTCCCCAGAAGGGTCCGATCTATGCCCCCATCCCCGCCAAGTGAGGCGGTCTACAACACGCCGAACTACCTGAACGCCGAGGCGGGCATCCGCTCCTGGCTGACGACGCGCGACCACAAGCGCATCGCCATCATGTACCTCGTCCTCACGGTCTCCGCCTTCGCCATCGGCGGGATCTTCGCCCTCCTCATCCGCCTGGAGCTCCTCACCCCCGGCCCCACCATCATGGACGCGGCCACCTACAACCGGATGTTCACGCTCCACGGCGTGGTCATGATCTTCCTCTTCATGATCCCGGCCATCCCCGGCATCTTCGGGAACTTCCTCCTGCCGCTCATGCTCGGGGCCCAAGACGTCGCCTTCCCGCGCATCAACCTCTTCACCGTCTACCTGTACGTCATCGGGGCGGTGATCGCGGTGTGGGGGATGGTGCAGGGGGGCACCGACACCGGCTGGACCTTCTACACCCCCTACAGCACCACCACGGTGACGACGGTGGCCCCCGTCCTCCTCGGCGCCTTCATCATCGGGATGTCGTCCATCCTCACCGGCGTGAACTTCATCGTCACCACCCACACCCTCCGGGCTCCGGGGCTCACCTGGATGCGGCTCCCGCTCTTCGTCTGGGCCATCTACGCGACGAGCATCATCCAGGTCCTGGCGACGCCGGTCCTGGGGATGACCCTGCTCCTCGTGGCCGTGGAGAAGGTCTTCGGGTTCGGGATCTTCGACCCGGTCCGGGGTGGGGACCCCATCCTCTTCCAGCACCTCTTCTGGTTCTACTCCCACCCCGCCGTCTACATCATGGTGCTCCCGGCCATGGCGGTGGTGAGCGAGGTGGTGCAGGCCTTCGCCCGCAAGAACATCTTCGGCTACAAGGCGGTCGCCTTCTCCTCCCTGGGCATCGCCTTCGTGGGCTTCTTCGTCTGGGGCCACCACCTCTTCACGTCCGGGCAGAGCACCTTCGCCTCGGGAGTGTTCGGGGTCCTCTCCATGTTCGTGGGGATCTTCACGGCCATCAAGGTCTTCAACTGGACGGCCACCCTCTACAAGGGCGCCATCCACGTGGCCGCCCCCTTCGTCTACTTCCTCGGCTTCCTCTACTTCCTCATGTTCGGGGGCTTGACCGGCATCGCGCTCTCCACGGTGTCGCTCGACGTCCACTGGCAGGACACCTACTTCGTGGTCGCCCACTTCCACTTCATCATGGTGGGCGCCACCATCATGGCGTTCCTCGCCGCCCTCCACTACTGGTGGCCGAAGATGTTCGGGCGCATGTACTCCGAGCGCTGGGCGCTCGCCGCGGCCGTGCTCGTCATCCTGGGCTTCAACGCCACCTTCATCCCCCAGTTCCTGCTCGGGAACATGGGGATGCCGCGGCGCTACTACTCCTACCCGGAGCAGTTCTGGCCGCTCAACGTCGCCTCCACCGCCGGGGCCTCGCTCCTCGCCTTCGGCTTCCTCATCGTCCTCATCTACCTCGTCACCGCGCTGGTGAGCGGGGAGGTGTCCGGGCCAAACCCCTGGGGCTCGCGCGGGTACGAGTGGAACACCCCCTCCCCGCCGAACGTCCAGAACTTCCCGGAGACCCCGCTCATCACCGGGTCGGCCCACGACTACACGGACGAGCCCGGGGGAGGGGAGGTGGCCCGTGTCCACTGAAGCGGCGGCGACCCCGAACCTCGCCCACCACTTCCCGAACCTCGAGCAGCAGGAGCACGCCGCCCGCCTGGGGATGTGGCTCTTCCTCGCCACCGAGGTCCTGCTCTTCACCGTCCTCTTCACCGCCTACTCGGTCTACCGCTTCCTCTTCCCGGCGGCCTTCGCGGCGGCGAGCGAGCTCGCCCACGTGGCCATCGGCGCCACGAACACCCTCGTGCTCATCACCTCGTCCCTCACCGTGGCGCTCGCCATCCACGCGGCGCGCCAGGGACGACGGAAGGCCACGGTGGCGCTCCTCGCCGTCACCATCGCCTTCGGCGCGGCCTTCATGGTCCTGAAGGGCGTCGAGTACGCCCACCATTTCGCCGACGGGCAGTTCCCCGGCCGGTACTACCGCTACCCCGGCCTGCAAGGGCCGGGGGTGAGCATGTACTTCAGCCTCTACTTCCTCATGACCGGCCTCCACGGGCTCCACGTGCTCATCGGCATGGGCGTCCTCACCTGGGTCGCCCTCCGGGCTGCCCGGGGCGACTTCAGCCCGAGCTACTCGACCCCGGTCGAGCTCGGCGGGCTCTACTGGCACCTCGTCGACCTCATCTGGATCTTCCTCTTCC
>Ga0335079_10005210_pt1 | contig 14901 bp, 14 predicted proteins | sample Lox_Sample_33_FD_206719 | JGI IMG/M metagenome (GOLD analysis project Ga0335079, IMG submission 206719) | Soil microbial communities from Loxahatchee National Wildlife Refuge, Florida, United States - Lox_Sample_3.3 | ecosystem: Environmental > Terrestrial > Soil > Wetlands | place: USA...
CTTGTACTGATCGAGGATCTGGTCCAGCACGCGCAGGGGGTGACCCGCATCGATCATGAAATTTTCGGAGATGATCTCAAACCAGTCGACTACGGGCTTCTTCGTCAGGATGTGGTCATAGTGAGGAATGCGCAGGCCAATACCAACCCCGTAGTCAGTAAAGCCGTTGAAGCGATTCGCGGGCATGCTTCTCCTCTAATGCGGCGGGAAAACCGGAGGGGCCGAAGCATACGCCGCGGCCCCACCGGGATGAGGCTTGTCCAGCAGAAAGGCGCAATCAGCTGGGCTTCTTGGATCCGTCCGTCGCGCAGCCGCCCTTGCCCTTGCAGGAGTTCTTGCCCTTGCAGCCGGCGTCGCCGGACTTGCAGCCGCCGTTGCCCTTGCAAGAGTTCTTGCCCTTACAGGCATGCTTCTCGGTCTTCTTCTTGCTGTCCTTGCTCGCAGCATCCTGTCCGTACAGCGACTTGGAAGCGGCGGCGGTGCTCACTGCAGTGCCGGCAACCAGACCCGCGAACGCGGCGCCCGCCACCAGCTTCTTCATATTCTTCGTCATTTCTTTTGCCCTCGCTTGATGAGTTTTTTCCGGATCAACCGGTGCCCCCAGGAAAGCGAAAGGGCGTGCACCAAGTCTACGCCGGCCCAACCGGAGTACGGAAGAAAACGGAAAGTAGATGCCCCGAAAGGTCTCCACCGCCGGCCCTTCCGGCTCGCGCCCCCGAACTACACCCTGGCGGGCATACACCCAGACACCCCGTCCAGAGCCGCCCTAGGACTCCGGGCAGACTAGACCACAATCCCCCCTATGTCTAGCGAGACCTTGTGGGAAAGGCTACCTGCAACCCCGCGACGCGGGGCCGGGCGGATATCGGCCAGGCCCCGGCCGGGCGGCCCGCAGATAACCGCGCGAGTCGCACCCGCGTGGTCGCACGCGACCTTGCGGCTTACAGAATGTTCTCGTTCCAGTCTTCGAGGACCGTCTTCACCTTGTGCAGGAACTGGTGGGCGATCGCACCGTCCACCACGCGGTGGTCGTAGCTGAGGGTGAGATAGACCATGGAGCGGATGGCGATGGCGTCGTCCACGACGACGGCGCGCTTCTGAATCGCGCCGAGGCCGAGGATGCCGACGTTCGGCTGGTTAATGACCGGCATGCCCATCAGGCCGCCGAAGACGCCGGGGTTTGTGATGGAGAAGGTGCTCTCGGCGACTTCTTCGGGCTTCAACTTTTTGCTGCGCGCGCGATCGGCCAGGTCGTTGATGGCGCGCTGCAAGCCGAGGAAGTTCTTCTCCTCGGCGTTCTTGATGACAGGAACCAGCAGGCCCCAATCGAGCGCGACGGCCATTCCTATGTTGCATTCCTTGTGGAGGACGACGTTCGTTCCGTCGAGCGAGGCGTTCATGGTCGGAAAGGCGCGCAGACCCTCGATCGCGGCGCGGACGAAGAACGGCATGAAGCTGAGCTTAACTTCGTACTTGCGCTCGAATTCCCCCTTGGCCTTGTTGCGAAGCGCCGCGATTGCGGTGACATCGGCCTCGTCTATGGAATAAACATGCGGCGAAACGTGCTTCGAGGCCAGCATGTGCTCGGCGATCTTCTGCCGCATCGTGCTCATGGGCTGGACTTCGTAGCGGCCGAAGTACAAACGTTCGCGCGATACGGCCAGCTCCAGGCCCGGGCGATAGAGTAAGCCTGAAGCGGGCGGCGGCGCGGGTGACGGCGCGACGGCGGCTGCCTGTGGCGGCGGAGCCTGGGCGGCGGGAGCTGCGGGCGCGGACGGGACGCCGTGCTCGATGGCAGACATGATGTCGCGCTTGCTGACCCGGCCGCCTGCGCCCGTGCCGGGCACACTGGTGAGATCGACCCCGTACTCGCGCGCCATGCGCCGGACGAGCGGGGAGCTGCGGACCTTATCACCGTCCGCGCGGGCGGGGGCCGGAGCGGCAGCGGGTGGCGGGGGCGGCGCGGGAGCCGCCGCGCGCGGCGCCGGCTCAAAGTGCAGCGGCGCTTCAACCGGAGGCGGTGGAGGCGCCGGCGGAGCGGGCGCAGCAGCCTTCGGCGCGGGCGGCGGTGCGGCAGCAGGGGCGGCCGCCCCGGCGCTGGCGCCGTCCGCATCGATGACCGCGACAACAGTCTGGATGGGCACGGTCTGGCCCTCACTGATCTTGATTTCCTTGAGGACGCCGGCGGCGGGCGCGGGGATTTCCGCATCGACCTTGTCCGTGGAGATTTCGAAGAGTGGCTCGTCGCGCTCCACGCGGTCGCCGGGCTTTTTCAGCCACTTCGTGATGGTGCCCTCGAAGATGCTTTCGCCCATTTGGGGCATGATTACGTCGGTTGCCATGACCTCACCTCGTCAGAAGAAACTGAACAAATCGGCGGACAGGCCCTGCGCTACGGACGCCCGCCGGGCGCGCGGCTAATACCGCGCGAGTTCGCGCGCCGCCTGCACCACATCCTTCACCTGCGGCAAAAAGTGCTCTTCCAGTGGCGGCGAATACGGCACAGGCGTATCCAGGGCTGTGATCCGCCGCACAGGGGCGTCGAGATCGTCGAAGGCTTTCTCGAAAACCACCGCCGCAATCTCACCGGCCACGCCGCCGAAGCGCGTGTCTTCGTGCGCGACAAGCAGGCGATTCGTTTTCTTGATGGACGCGAGCACGGTGTCCATGTCCAGCGGCTGGATGGTGCGCAGGTCGACCACTTCGGCTTCGATGCCTTCCTTCGCCAGTTCCGCCGCGGCTTCCATGGACGTGTGCGCCATGGCCGCGTAGGTGGCGATTGTCAGGTCGTGTCCCTGGCGCCGCACCACTGCTTTCCCGATCGGCACGGTGTAATCGCCCTCGGGAAGCTCGTCCTTGATGCGCCGGTACAGGGCCTTGTGCTCGAAGAACAGCACGGGATTGTTGTCGCGAATCGCGGACTTCATCAACCCCTTGGCATCATAGGGCGTCGAGGGATAGACGACCTTCAATCCGGGCGTGTGCGCGAAGTACATCTCCGGATTCTGGGAGTGGAATGGCCCGCCGTGCACACCTCCGCCGGACGGCGCGCGCACCACCATCGGCACGGGAGCGCCCCACAGGTAGTAAGATTTGGCCACAAAGTTCGTGAGCTGGTTAAAGCAGCAGGCGATGAAGTCCACGAACTGCAGTTCGCACACGGGACGCAGGCCGAGGTAGCTCATCCCGCAGGCTGCACCAATAATGGCCGTCTCGCTGATGGGTGTGTCGATCACGCGCTCCCAGCCGAACCGCTCGAGAAGGCCGGCGGTCACCTTGAACGCGCCGCCATAAACACCGATGTCTTCGCCGATGCACACGACGGCCGGATCGCGCTCCATTTCTTCAAACAGCGCCTGGCGGACAGCTTCGAGGAAGGTGGTCTGGGCCATCACTTCCTCCCTCGTACAGTCACGGCGGACTTGGAGGAGCGCCTGGCCGCCGTCTTGGCGCCGCCGTTGGCGGGCTTTGCGCTTTCAGGCCGAACGGGCGCGGCATGCCTAGCTCCTGCGGCTTCCCCCGCGCCTTCCCTTGCGTCGCGGTGAAACTCTCCATTGCCGCCCACTTTCCACTCCGGCTTCACACCCGAGCGTGGCGGTTTTACTTCCGCCACGGGGCGCTTCCATTGAGGCTCGATGGGCAGCGGACCATCGCAGTAGACGGGACTTTCCGCCAGCTCGGCCGGTGGGAAGGGCGACTCCTCGGCAAAGGCACGGTCCTGTTCAATCACGGCGTTGATGCCCGCCAGGATCTCCGCCTTCTTCTTCTCCGTCAGCACGCCCGCGCCGGCCAGCTTCTTCTCATAGGTGTCGATCGGGTCGCGCTTTTTCCAGAACTCGAACATGTCCTTCGGGACGTACTCGGCCGCGTCGTGCTGCGCGTGCCCGCGCATGCGCATCGTCTTCGCTTCGATGATTACGGGCCCTTCGCCTGCGCGGCACAAAGCCACGCACTCGCGCGCGACGGCGAACACGGCCTCCACGTCGTTTCCGTCGACGATGAAGGCGCGTACGCCGTAGGCCTTGGCGCGGTCCGCCAGGTCCGTAATCGGCACCTGACGCGCCACCGGGGTCGAATAGGCCCACTGGTTGTTTTCGATCACCAGCACCAGCGGCGCCCGCTGCTGGGCCGCCAGGTTCACGCCCTCATGGAACGCGCCGGTGGACGTGCCGCCATCGCCGATCCACGTGAGCGCCACGATGTTCTGCCCCAGGTAGCGTCCCGCCATGGCCACGCCCGTCATTACGGGAATCAGATCGCCCAGCATCGAGATCGGAGAAACGATGTGCAGGTCTTTCAAGTCGCCGAAGTGGCTTGTGCCGTCTTTCCCCTGCGTCGGCGACGTGTACTTCGCCATGTGCTGCGTGAAGATGTCGCGCGGACGCACGCCCTTCACCAACAGGCCGCCGATGTTGCGGATCATCGGGGCAATCCAGTCGCGTTTCTCAAGCGCGTACGCCGTGCCCACGGAAATGGCTTCCTGCCCAAGGCTCGCGTAGAGGCCGCCCACGATCTTGTTCTGGCGGAAGAGCTTGGTCATCGTGTCTTCCACAATCCGATCGAGCAGCATGTAGCGGTAGAGGTCGAGCTGCTGCTCGCGCGTGATGGGCGGGTTGGACGGAGTTGCCATGGTGGTGAGATTTCCTAGCGCGTGGCGGTCACGGCGGCCTCGCCTTCCAGCTCCCGCTCCGCGGCGGCGAGGCGGACCTCCATTTCGCGCGTGGAGATTTGGTCGAACTCCAGGCCGAAGACGCGTCCCATCTGCCGGGCGAGGGAGCGCGAGGCTTCGCCGAAGTCCACGGCACGGCCGAGCAGCTGTTCCAGCGAAGCGGCGCGGCAGCCAGCGATGCCGCAGGGCACAATCAGATCGAAGTAGCGCAGGTCGGTGCTGACGTTCCACGCCAGCCCGTGCGAGGTGACCCAGCGGCTGACGTGCACGCCGATGGCGCCGAGCTTCGTGGGCGGGAATCCCGCGTGCGATTCGTCCGGCTGCACCCAGACACCGGTTTTTCCGCGCCAGTGCGGTTCCAGCCGCGCTGCATCCACCCCCATGTCGACTGATGCGGCGATCATGACCTCTTCCAGCCGGCGGACAAACCACACCAGGTCGCGGCGCAGGCCGCCCAAGTCGAAAATCGAATAAGCCACCAGCTGGCCGGGGCCATGATAGGTGACGTCACCGCCGCGCCGCGTGTCGAAGAACTCGACGCCCATCTGCCGCAGCACGCGCTCCGAACCCAGCAGGTGCTCGGGCTTGCCGTTGCGTCCCTGCGTAATCACGTGCGGGTGCTGGCAGAGCAACAACACGTCGGGCACGGCTCCGGCCTTGCGCGCCGCGGCCAGGCGATACTGCAGGTCCAGCGAGCGGGCGTAGGGCAACAGGCCCAAATCAACCAACCAGCGGTTCTGGGATACGTCAGGCATTGATGCTCATTCCCCGCACGGCATTGAATCCGTCGCCCATGGCTTCCCAAACGGTCGGGTGCGCATGAATCATGGTCATCATGTCGTCCACGGTGGCTTCCAGTTGCAAGGCTGTCACGGCCTCGGCGATAACTTCCGTGGCGAACGGGCCGATGACGTGCACACCCAACACTTCGCCATATTTGGCGTCGGCGACGACCTTCACGAAGCCGTCGTGCGAGCCCAGGATGGTCGCCTTGCTATTGCCGAGGAACGGGAACTTGCCAACCTTCACGTCGTGGCCCGCTTCGCGTGCGGCCCTTTCCGTCAGGCCAACTGAACCGATCTGCGGCTCGCAATAGGTGCAGTTGGGAATGCGGTGGCGATCGATGGGATGCGCCGTCTTGCCCGCCATGTGTGTCACGGCGACGATACCTTCCATGGACGCCGCGTGCGCCAATTGCGGCATGCCCACCACGATGTCGCCGATGGCATAGAGATGCGGCTCGCCGGTTTCCATGAACGGCCCGGTGTGCACGAAGCCCCTCTCAACGCGCGCCTTGGTTTTCTCGAGGTTGAGGCCATCGGTATACGGGCGGCGGCCTACGGCCATCAGCACCTTCTCGGCGGAGAGGGTCTTGGTCTTCCCATCCTTGTCCGCATAGGTGACTACCGCGCCCTTGTCGTCCTTCTTCACACCGGCAACTTTCGCTCCGGTCTCGATTTGAATTCCCTTCTTCTTGAAGGCTTTGGCCAATTCGGTGGAGATCTCTTCATCCTCGAGCGGCACGATGCGCGGCAGCATTTCGAGAATTGTGACCTGGGTACCGAAGGTGTTGTAGACGGAGGCGAACTCGGACCCCACGGCGCCCGACCCGACCACAACCATCGACTTCGGAATGGCCGGCAGCGAAAGAATCTCGCGGTTCGTCAGCACCACCTTGCCGTCTATGTCCACGCCCGGCAGGGAACGCGCGTCGCTGCCCGTCGCCAGCAGGATGTTCGACGCTTCGATCTCAGTGGTCTTGCCGTCCTTCTCGACCGAGACACGGCCCGGCCCGGCGATGCGGCCGAACCCCTGCACGCGCTCTACTTTGTTTTTCTTGAAGAGGAACTCGATGCCTTTGGAGTGCTTGGTGATGATCTTGTCTTTGCGGGCGAGGATGGCGGGCCAGTTGACCTTGACGTCCTTGACCTCAAAGCCAAATTCTTCCGCATGTTTGAAGTGGTCGTAGATCTCCGCGTGATGCAGCAGGACTTTGGTGGGAATGCAGCCGATCAACAGACAGGTGCCGCCCAGGGGCACGTCCTTTTCAACGACGACCGTTCTCAAGCCCAGCTGGCCCGCGCGTATCGCGGCGACATAACCGCCCGGACCGCTCCCGATGATCGCCATATCGTATTTGGCCAACGGCGCCTCCCCCAGACCGTCTGCGCGAGCCGAAGCGTGCCCACGCGCTGCACAGTGCCGCAGGATGATGCAGACAAGAATGGCCAGTCTATCAGCCCCGCGCCAAGCCCCGCAACCGCGGTCCGATGGGAAGCGGGTTCGCGCCGGGTCTTTGTCGGCAGGCGAGAGGACACTGGATCCCACTCACGCGCCGTGTTCCGGGCCCATCCGACGATCGCACAAGGCCTTCTTCCTTCAGGTGCAAGCAAGAGTGCATTGGCCAGCGCGCAAGTCGCGCGCTGCCGGCAAGAGGATTGTTTGACAGTGCATTCGCTTGCCTGTAAGCTACGAATTTTTCCGGGGAGTGTTGCGCGCCACCGTGCTGGCCGGCTATGGATAAGAAACGCACCGAACAATACAAAAAGAAACTGCAGGCGCGGCGCGAGGAATTGATGAAGTCCATCGCCCGCACGGAAGAGGCCGGACGCCAGGCGGACGAAGATACGACCGTTGACCTGGCAGACAAAGCCGCAAACTCCTACACCAAGGAGTTCCTATTCGGCCAGACAGATACGGATCGCGGCACGCTGCAGCTGATCGACAGCGCGCTGGCGCGGATGCGCGACGGCTCCTACGGCCTGTGCGCAAGCTGCGAAAACGAAATTCAGCAAAAGCGCTTGGACGCGGTGCCGTGGACGCAGCACTGCCTGGCCTGCCAGGAAAAACAGGAAAAGGGGCTGCTGTAAGGCGACGGAATACCGGGCAAGGCGCCCCTGCGCCTGCCTTTCAACTCCTGCCCGCGAGGGTACGGCCGCGAGATTACTTCTGGCTATCGTCCATCTGTGTTAAATAACGCCCGGCCGGTCTCTCGGGCGGGAGAATCATGTCAAAACTATGGCTGGCGCGCTGGGCAATCGCCGCCACAAGCGTGCTGCGCGAAGCAGCCGGCGGGGTCGTGGCCCTGGCTTTCCCCGATGACTGCCGCGTGTGCGGCCGGCCTCTCGAGGAGCCGCTGCGCATTCCCCTCTGCGTCGCCTGCCTTGCTTCCTTTCAGCGCATCCGTGAGCCTCTGTGCGGGGTTTGCGGCAGGCCGCTCGTCGCTGGAGCGCACTTCAGCGCCATCGGCCCCCGGTGCAGGCTCTGCAGGCCGGGAGAAAGCCCCGGCACTTATTCATTCGACTGTGCCCGAAGCTATGCCGTCTACAACGAAGCGCTGCTGCGGACCATCGCGCTGTTGAAACACCAGGCCATGCGGCCCCTGGCCGGCTGGTTCGGCGAACGGTTGGCGGAGATGGTACGCAGCGACCCCAGGATTCCAGCCCCCACAGTGGTGGTCCCGGTTCCCCTGCATCCGGACCGACTGCGCGAGAGGGGATTCAACCAGGCGGAGCTCCTGGCGCGCGCGGTGGCCAGACGGCTCGACTTGCCCTTGAAAACGCGTGCCTTAGAGCGCCGTAAGCCACGCCCGCCGCAGCGCAGGCTCTCTCGCCACGAACGCTGGCAGGCCGCGCGTGGCGCGTATGCAGCAGTTACGGGAACGCAATTTGACAACCATACGGTCTTACTGGTAGATGATGTGTTTACCACCGGCGCGACGCTCGATGCATGTACCCGGGCGCTGCGCGCCGCCGGTGCGGCAAGTGTAGCTGCGCTGACGGTGGCAAGAGTGGTGGATGCAGGGTCTGGGCCCGTGTCCGCGGCCCAGGGTCCGGGCGACTTCGGTCGCCGTTGAGGGGCCAAACCGCATCCAACAGCTATGAGGCCGTATCGCTACAAGCCGCTCTCGAGGCTGCCGGAAGGCAAAGCAGAGACGCGCGCCCGGCAGCGTTCCCTACCTCTGTCTGCGGCAACTCCCGAAACACATCCGGTTCGTCGCTCGGTACTGCAGGAGCCGGTGCTGGTGTTGAACTCCACGTATGAACCGATCCACGTTACGGCGGTTCGCCGCGCGCTGATGCTGATGCTGAAGGGCGTGGCGCAGATGGAGGAGACGGGCGCGCAGCGTGTGCACTCCGCGCGTGAAGCTTTACCCGTGCCCTCGGTGATCCGCCTGCTGACTTACCGGCACATCCCGCAACAAACACGGGCGCTTTCACGGAAGAACATCCTGCTGCGCGACCGGTACACGTGCCAGTTTTGCGCGAAGCAGTTTTCGTCGTCGGAGCTGACGCTCGACCATGTGCTGCCCCGCTCGCGCGGCGGACCGACTTCCTGGGAAAACCTGGTGGCTTGCTGCTACCAGTGCAATAACCGGAAAGGCGACCGCACCCCGGAAGAGGCGGGTATCCAGTTGGAGCGCCGCCCCCGGCCGTTTACGCTGCACACTTCGCGGCAGCTGATGCGGCTGATGGGACGTCACGACGAAAAGTGGCGCAAATACCTGTTCTACTGACACTTAGCAGCAATTCCGAAGAATTCAAGAAATTCTGGCAACTCTTTCGGGGTTGTTGCATCTTATTAACCAAGTACCACCCAAGACCACCCCGGGAAGCAGCGTTGGCACCGCCAAGGCTGCTTCTTTTTTTTGGTGGCGTTTCTCCGGCCTTCAACTCTGCCGCTCCTGCCGAAACAGCACGCGAACTCCCTGTCGCCAGTTTTCGTTGAGGCCCACACGGATCACCTCCACCTCCGGAGCGACGAACCGCAGCAGCGTCTCCGTCGCAGGGTGGAAGCGCAAGCCCGGAGCCACCAGGTATAGCAGCGGAGGGCGCTCCCCCAGGGGCAGGCCGGCGAAGTAGCCAAGCGACTCCAGGTCTCCCTGTTCGCGATGCCAGCGCACTCGCAGCCAGTAATCGAGTGCCTGCGGTAGAAGCTGCAAGTCTTCATTGGCCTTCAATTCGATGACCACCAGACGGCCGTCTCGCGTGGCGCCCAGCAGATCGAGGACAGCGCGATCGGTAAACGAGAACGCCGGCACCTGGGCGTAAAGGAATCGCGAGTCCAGGCGGGGATCAATGCGGGCCGGATCCCCGGCGATCAGGCTTTCCAGCCAGCGCTCTGCCTGCGCGCGATAGAGCGGGTGGTGCGCGTCCGGACCTTCCGGGCGGCGGAAAGCGCGCAGTTCGTTCAGGCGACGGGAAATCAATTCCGGACGCGCCGCGGCGGCAGCCGCGTTGCCGTGCTCGTCCACGGCGCTGAGAACGCCTGCTTCGTACCTCGCGAACTCCAAACCACGGAAGCGCCAGGAGACCGCTCGTGTTCCCGGAACGACCACGACGTCGACGCGCCCGCCGGCCTCGCTTTCCAGACCCTGCAACAGGGCCGGCAGAACGGAGTGGGCTGCGCGCTTGGCTTCTTCGCGCAGCAACTCCACTTCGCGCCGGGCAACGAGCCGCGAGTCCAGATTTCCGCCATCGGCCGGGTCCACGCGATTTACGCGCCCGTGCGACCAGTCGCATTCGTAGAGTTCCAGCAACAGGTCGCGCCCGAGCGCCTGCATGCGGTGGCGCGTCACGGCGCTGCTTCCCTCCGGAAGAAACAGCCGCAGGCCGGCCACGCGTTTCCTGGGATTGAGTTCGCGCGCGCGCACCAGCCAGAGCAAACCGCAGGCCAGCGCAGCGTCCGTCGAGGCGGCGGACTCCGTGGGCGGAACTCCCACGATGGCCCAGGCTTCCCGACCGCGGGCCTGCACGCCGCGAGCGTAGTTGCCGGAAAGCGAACGCTTCAAATCCGGCGATGCTGTCAGAGAAAGGACCTCTTCATCGGGAAACTGGCCGGCCAGCAGCTCCCGGAAGCGGGGCCGAAACTGCTCGCGAGTAACGCGGCCGGGGTCGAGCGGCACGTCGCGCGAACGCAGCTCCAGGCGTCCGGGACGCCTCGTGCCGAATTTCTGCACGGCGAACTCGATGCCCTCTTCCGACTGCCCCAGCACCGCCTCAATCCGGCGGACCAGCGTTGCGTCGCCGGACCAAAGGTGCAGCACCAGGCGCCCGGACTGCCCGCGAACCTCGTGCTCCGGATTCACCAGGCCGGCGAGCAGAGCTCCATCCTCCCGCACCTCCACCTGGCCGCGTGCGCGGAGGCCGGCCAGAAAGCTGGAGAGCTCCTCAACGGCAGGCAGCGGCGCAAGGGGCGCGGTCCCCAGAGGCGGCCGTGCGGAGGATCGAGTAGGCGTTCGCACGGAGGCTCACTGGAGGTCGAGGCCGGTAACGCGAATCGAAGGCGCCTCGTGGTTCCACGCCGGCGGCACGTGTTCGAAGGTGAGCTGGAAGCTGCGCTCGCGTGAGGCCTGAAGGGGCCCGGCCTCCAGCGGGAACAGGGGCAGCGTGTCGCGCAAGACGACCTGGTGAATCAGGTCGTGGAACTCGACGGTGACTTCGATCGCGCGCGCCGTGCGAGTACCCGCGTTGGCCACAGTGCCCACCACGTATGTGAATTCCTGGTTCAGCATGTTGTTGGCCTGGCTGAGCTGCAGATTCGAGATGTGAATCTGCGCGGCGTAGGCCTGCTCGGCCGGACCGAAGGGCGGGTGGACAGCCTGCTGAGTCGGATTCGTGCCGCCACCGCGCGTGAGCAGGACGCCCGCGAGTATCACCACGAGGACAAGGCCTGCGCCGGCAGCGAGTCCCGTGTAGAACTTGTTGGAAGAGGAACCCTCGGAGGCGGAAAGAGTCATGGTTGCTCCTCCGCCCGCCCTCAGCGGCCCAGAGCCAGCCGCAGAATCAACGACTCGTGCAAGCCGGCGCGGAACATCCGCTGCTGGACCGAGCGGACGTCGTAGGGCACGCGCCAGTATTCCATCACGGAATGATCCATGTCGGCGATGATGAAGCCTGCGCGGGCGTCTCCGTCACGCGGCTGCCCCACGGAGCCGGGGTTCAATAAGTACTTCGTCGCCGGGTCCACATGCAACGGCCACATACCGGCCTGCGGGCCGTACTTAGGATGGATGACCACCAACTGGTTGTCGTGAAACGAAAAACCACCCTGCAGGTGCGTGTGGCCGAAAAAGCTGAGATCCGCCGTCGCTTCCAGCAGTGACGCCAGCGCCTGGCCCGGGGCGATCACGTATTCGTCCTCATCGCGCACGGCGCCGTGAATCAGCACCATGCCGTTTACCTCCAGCGGGCCGGAGGGCAGAGTCTCCAGGTATTTCTGGTTCTCGGCGGTGAGCTGCTGGCGCGTCCAATTGACGGCACCGCGGGCCACGGGGTTGAAGTCCTCCGCGTCGGTCAGTCCGCAGCACACGCGATCGTGGTTCCCGCGAATCGTGGTCGCATTGATGCCGCGAATGCGGTCGACCACTTCGTTCGGGTCGGGGCCGTAGCCCACCAGGTCACCGAGGCAAACGGCCTTGTCCCAGCGTCCCTCGGCAGCCGCCAGAGCGGCTTCGAGCGCGGTGCTGTTCGAGTGAACGTCGCTGAGGATGAGATAGCGCATCGAGTCCGCGTCAGGCCCCTCTGAGGCCGGGCAAAGATTCGCGGATTATAAACCGGGTACCCCGTCCCTCGGTAACAGTTGCTGGGCCCTGGCCGGGCGACGCGGCGGCACGCCGGGTCAACGGATGAGCATGCAATCGCCGTAGCTGTAGAAGCGGTAGCCTTCCCGTACTGCGTGGCGGTACGCGTCCAGCACAAACTCCCTGCCGGCGAAGGCGGAAACGAGAAGTAGCAGCGTGGACTTGGGCAGGTGGAAGTTGGTCAGAAGCTGGCCAACCACCCGGAACTCGGCTCCGGGATAGAGGTAGGCGGCCGCTTCACCGGGCCCGGGCGGGATGCTTTCTCCAGCAGAGCGCGCAGCGGATTCCAAGGCTCGCACGACGGTGGTCCCGACGGCGAGGACCGGGCGTTTCGCACTGCGCGCACGGCGAATGGCAGCCGCAGTTGCTTCGGGGATGTCGTAAGCCTCAGTTTGCATTTCGTGGCGTTCGATCTCGTCTGTACGCACGGGCTGAAAGGTTCCCGGGCCGACGAGCAGCGTGAGCGGGCAAACTTCGATTCCGCGCGCGCGGATGCGGTCGAGGATTGCCGGAGTGAAATGCAGGCCCGCGGTTGGGGCGGCGACGGCGCCGGGACGCCGGGCGAAGACGGTCTGGTACCGTTCGCGGTCCTCGGCTGCATCGGGGCGGGAAATGTACGGTGGCAAGGGAATGTGGCCGGTGCGCTCGAAGGCAGCCATCAGATCGCCGGCGTTCAGGAATCGCAGGCGGCGGGCGCCAAAGGGGCCCCGACCGATCACCTCCGCCTCGAGTGCATCCGCCTCGTCACTCGAGACGCCGGCCTGGCGGCCGTGGAACACGATGCGCTCGCCGACGCGAATCTTCCGCCCCGGCCGCACCAGCGCGTCCCACACGCAGGACTCCACTTCGCGCGTCAGCAGCACTTCAATTTCCGCCGTGAGGTGCTCGCCGCGCGTGCGGCGCGAGGGCGCCTGCGAGCGCAAACCTCGGCGCGAACCATAGAGCCGCGCCGAGAAGACTCGCGCGTCGTTGACGACGATGACCTCGTCGCCACGAAGCAGGTCGGGCAGGTCGCGGAACACGCCGTCGTTGAAGGAACCCGATGCCCGGTCAAGCAGCAACATGCGCGAGGCGTCGCGCTCCGCGGCGGGACGTTGAGCGATGCGCTCGGGCGGCAGTTCGTAGTCGAAGTCGGAAAGGCGCATCGGCGGGTTGGATTCGAACGAAGCTCCTGGGCTATCGTAGGTCCTATTCTACCGAAGAGCTGCCAGCCGAACCGTGGAACAGCGCCGCAGGCCGGAGGCCGCCACGCCGAAAAGGAGACAGGCCACGATGAGCGAGCCGAGCGCCGTAGTCACCGCGCGCGGGGCGGAACGCATTGCAGGCGGCCATCTGTGGATTTACCGGAGCGATGTACGCCGCGCAAAGGCCGAACCGGGTGACGTGGTCCGAGTGACGGACGAACGGGGCCGTCTGGTGGGTCGCGCCTTCTGGAGCGACCGCTCGCAGATTGCCCTCCGCCTGCTCACCCGCCACGACCAACAGGTTGACCGCGCTTTCTTCGCCGCGCGGGTTCAGTCTGCCGCCGAATACCGCCGGCGCGTGGTGGACGACACGGATTCCTACCGCCTGGTGTACGGCGAGGCGGACCTGCTGCCCTCCGTGATTGTGGATCGCTATGGCGACGTGCTGGTCCTCCAAACGCTCAGCCAGGGTTCGGAAAGGCGCAAGGCCGAACTCATCGACGTCCTGGTCGAGCAATTCTCTCCGCGCGGAATCCTGGAGCGCAATGACCCCAAGGCGCGCCTGCTCGAAGGCCTCCCGCAGACCGTCTCCGTGCTTCACGGCGAGGTGCCGGACCATGTCTCAACGCAGATGAATGGTCTGCACTTTCGTGTCGACCTCCGCGGCGGGCAAAAAACCGGTGTGTTCCTGGATCAGCGGGAGAACTACCGCGCCGCGGCCCGTCAGCTTCAGGGAGAAGTCCTGGACTGCTTCTCCTATCATGGAGGATTTGCGCTACACGCCGCGCGGGAGGCGATCGCCGTCGAAGCCGTGGATATATCTGGTGACGCCCTTTCCGTGGCGCGCGCCAATGCCGAACGGAACGGAGCAAAAAACGTGACGTTTCGTGAGGGCAACGTTTTTGACGTGCTCAAGGAGTACGACCAGCGAGGGCGGCGGTTCGACGGCGTGATTCTGGACCCACCGGCGTTCGCCAAGACTCGTTCCGCGCTGCCGGCCGCCCTTCGTGGATACAAGGAAATCAACCTTAGGGCCATGCGCCTGCTGCGACCCGGCGGCGCTCTGATCACATGCTCCTGCTCGTATCACGTCTCCGAGGCCAGCTTCGGCGAGGTCCTCTGGGAGGCGAGCGTTGACACAGCGACGCCGATAAGGCTTGTGGAGCGCCGGGGGGCAGCCAAGGATCACCCTGCGCTCCTGACCGTGGCCGAGACGATCTATCTCAAGTGCCTCATAATGAATAGTATGGCCTAGTCGTGGTCGGAGCTAATTTTATACTTGACAGTGAGACGCGCATATCCTATGCTTGCGATGTGCTAATAGCACAGAAACTGACAGGGAGGATCTAGACCATGACCACCATCACTCGCTGGGACCCCGTTACCCGCTTTCAGGATCAGCTTGTCCGCCTTTTTGACGAGCCCTCCTTCCGCGGCTTCCGCGCCCCGGCTTCGTTGACCGCCTG
>Ga0335079_10005211_pt1 | contig 14900 bp, 10 predicted proteins | sample Lox_Sample_33_FD_206719 | JGI IMG/M metagenome (GOLD analysis project Ga0335079, IMG submission 206719) | Soil microbial communities from Loxahatchee National Wildlife Refuge, Florida, United States - Lox_Sample_3.3 | ecosystem: Environmental > Terrestrial > Soil > Wetlands | place: USA...
AAAGATCGCGTCCGCGGAGGTTATAGCGTTCTTTGGCGAGAACGACGATGGAGCGGCCCTCGGGAGTTTCGTCAGCGAGAGAAGAAAGCTGAGCGGCATCGGCGAGAAACGATTCCTCGATGCCCGGCGCGGGGCAGAATTCGGTGGCGGCCCGGTTGCCGAGAGTGATGGTGCCAGTCTTGTCGAGAAGCAGAACGTCCACGTCGCCGGCGGCTTCCACCGCACGGCCGGACATGGCAATGACGTTGCGTTGGATGAGACGATCCATGCCCGCAATGCCGATAGCGGAAAGGAGACCACCGATGGTTGTGGGGATGAGGCAAACGAGGAGCGAAACGAGAACGAAGACGTTCTGAGGAGCGCCGGAATAGACGGCGTAGGGCTGAAGGGTGACGACAGCAAGCAGGAAAATAATGGTCAGGCCGGCGAGGAGAATGTTGAGGGCGATTTCGTTGGGAGTTTTTTGGCGGGAAGCGCCTTCGACAAGCTTGATCATGCGGTCGAGGAACGTCTCGCCGGGATTGGAGGTAATGCGCACCTTGATCTCGTCGGACAGGACGCGGGTACCACCCGTAACGGCGGAACGGTCGCCGCCGGATTCGCGAATGACTGGAGCAGACTCGCCAGTTATCGCTGATTCGTCCACAGAGGCGACGCCTTCGATCACTTCACCGTCTCCGGGGATGAAATTTCCGGCGGAAACGACAACGACATCGCCCACACGCAGCTTGGAACCGGGGACACATTCAATTAGGCCATCGGAACGGAGACGATGTGCCTCGGTTTCCGCGCGGGCTTTGCGGAGGGTGTCCGCCTGCGCTTTGCCGCGACCTTCGGCCATAGCTTCGGCGAAATTGGCGAAAAGCACAGTGAACCAAAGCCAAAGCGTGATTTGCAGGCCAAAAGCGATGAGAGCGGCGTGAACCAGGGCGTTGTGCAGGAGTTCGATGGAAGTGACGACAGCGCCGACTTCGACAACGAACATTACAGGATTCTTGACCATTTTGCGCGGATCGAGCTTGCGAAAAGAGTCTGTTATTGCGCGGTACAGGATTTTTTTGTCCGCGAGCGATTTCTTCTTGGTTTTAGCGAAATGGTTCATAGTGGCCTCAGAAAGATTTGCCTGCGAGCATGAGCAGGTGTTCGAGAATGGGCCCGAGACTCAGAGCCGGGAAAAAAGTGAGGGCGCCGACGATAAGAATCGTGGAGACCAGAAGCACTGTGAAGAGTGGGCCGGTGACGGGGAAGGTTCCAGCGGATTCAGGAACGGTTTTCTTTCTGGCAAGGCTCCCTGCGATGGCCATGATTGGGATGATCATGAAGAAGCGACCGAGGAGCTGCGCAGCGCCAGTGCTGGTGTTGTACCACATGGTGTTCGCACCAATGCCCGCGAAAGCCGAGCCATTGTTGCCCGTTGAGGAAACGTAGGCGTAGAGCACTTGGGAAAGCCCATGAGGTCCCGGGTTGGTGATCCCCGCGGTGCCAAATGGTTCGACGATGGCGAAGGCAGAAAAACCGAGAATTGTGAAGGTGAGGATGAGGACGGCAAGCATGGCCATCTTCACGTCGTAAGACTCGATTTTTTTGCCCAGGTACTCAGGAGTGCGGCCCACCATCAATCCCGCAATGAAAACCGCCAACACGACGAAGACGAAGATGCCGTAGAGGCCAGCGCCGACACCTCCGAAGACGACTTCCCCGAGCATGATGTTGATGAGCGGAACCATGCCGCCGAGAGGCGTATAGGAATCGTGCATGCTATTCACCGCGCCGCAACTAGCGTCTGTCGTGACGGTGGCGAAGAGAGTGGAATCGGCGAGGCCGAAGCGGACTTCCTTGCCTTCCATGTTGCCGCCGGCCTGAAGAGCAGTGGCCTGCTGATCGGTGCCCTTGAGCAATGGATTGCCGCGCGCCTCAGACCAGTAGGCAGTGCAGACACCTGCGACAAAGAGCACGGCCATGGCAGCCCAAACCGCCCAGCCGTGACGCCGAGATCCGGTCATGCGGCCGAGGGTGTAAGTCAGGCCCGAAGGAATGGCAAAGATGAGCAACATCTCGAAAAAGTTGGAGAAAGGAGTGGGATTTTCAAAGGGGTGAGCGCTATTGGCGTTGAAGAAGCCGCCGCCATTGGTGCCGAGTTCTTTGATGACCTCCTGGGAGGCGACTGGGCCTTGTGCGATGGTTTGTTCGCGGACAACTTGCGAGGAAGATTTGCCGTCCGCGCCGGTGACTTGGACGGTTTGAGGCTCAATCAACTGGACAGTGGTATAAGGCTTGAGATTTTGCACGACGCCCTGGGAAACAAGGACCAGCGCGCCCAACAGGCAAAACGGGAGGAGGACCCACAGCAAACAGCGCGTGGTATCCACCCAGAAATTGCCCACCGTATCGGATTCCTTGCGCGCGACGCCGCGGATTACAACGATGGCCAGAACGATGCCGACGGCAGCAGAAGCAAAGTTGTGGTAGGCGAGGCCGGCCATCTGGGTGAGATAGCTCATGGTGGATTCCGGCACGTAGGATTGCCAGTTGGTGTTGGTGGTGAAGGAAGCGGCGGTGCCGAAAGCGAGGCCTGGCTCGACGTTCGCAAGCTTCTGGGGATTGAAAGGAAGCCATTGCTGAATACGCTCAATGAGATAGAGAAGAGCCATCGAGACGCCACTGAAAAGAAGCATGGCGATGGTGTACTCGGTCCAACGCATCTCCTTGTTTTCGTCCACGCCAGAAAGGCGATAGATGAGTCTTTCCAGGGGGCGCAGAAGAGGATCGAGGAAGGTCTTCTCACGATTGAAGACGCGCGTCATGAAAACGCCCATGGGTTTGGTGACGAGGAGGATCACCGCGAGATAGAGGCCGATCTGAAACCAGCCGTTTGCCGTCATGTTTAGAAATCCTCCGGCTTCAGTAGCGCGTAGAGCAGATAGCCACAGAGCAGCACGCAGACCAGAAGCAACAGCACATTGCCAAGACTCATACGAGAACTCCTAGCGCAACCGCTCGCACCCGCGGACGTACAGGATGGCGACGGTCACGAAAAGCACAATCGCGGCAAGAAAGACGGCGTCGAGCATATGCTCCTCCTGGATCGAGCGATTTCGTCCGGGACTCGCTCGAACCCTTGACCACACGGTCAGAATTTGACAAGTATCGCAAGGTCGATACGGTTCTCGATCTTCTTCAGGTCGGGCTGCCACAGTCCCACGGAGCCGCAACCGGCGCTCGGCGCAACGCTGCCGTCGAGGCAGACCAGCGCGCCCGGCGCGCCGAAGGTGTTGCCCGCTGGCGGTGTAATGCCTCCGGGTCCGGACCAATACGGCACATTCGCCGCTCGATGATCAAACTCCCAACGGAACGTGATGTACTGGCTGGGCATGTAATCGAAGGTTGCCGATGCATCCCACGCTTTGAACGGGTCCCCAGGATTCTCCGTAAAGTAGGGCGTTCCTGAAGCGGCCGTCGCGCCATTGATCGGTGGCAACAGCACTAGATAGCGCCCGGGGTTGTTGATCTTGCCGCCGCCCAGCGTTAGGCCATACTTGTCATTCTTGAACCAGAAGCGGTTGTAGAACATGTAGCCGAGAAAGCTCTGCTTCGGACCCTTAGCAGAATTACCGGCGCAGCTCACGCCTCCGCCGTGTTCACATCCCATGTCACCGGTGAGCGAGAAGGCCATTTTGTCCAAGAAATTCTCGGGCTTGTCGTAGTATTTGATCTGGATGCTATCGTCTGTGTGATAGCGCACGCGGCCCGGCGTGTTCAGAGCATCCTCGCCCAAGGCGTACTGATTCCCAAGGACCGAGAGCCAGCCGTTCGGCCGCCACAAGATTTGCAGACCAAAACCCGGTCGATTGTTGAACCGTCCATAAGACTGCCAGCCGTTGACGAACCAGGGTTCTATCTTCAAGTGCTCCGTAGGGAAAATCTGGACGCGAACTCCGTTGAAAAACCAGGGGGTATTCGAGGAAACATAGGAGGGCTGGTAGGCCCAATTGTCAAAATTATAGTAGCTGAATAGACCCACATACGACATGAAGATTCCTGCTTGGAGATTGATCCCGTGCATGACGTTGAAGTGGTACCCACCGTAGGCCTCGGAGACATACCGATAGGCATCGGCAAGGTTCCATTGACCGCGCGACGGGCTGGCGTCGTTGCGCGGGGTTGTTTCTGAATACATACCAAACTGGGTCATCAATCGCGCCTGAACGTTGTCGTAATGGAAGTCACCCCCGACGCCAAGTTGTGTCACCTGCACTTCATCCGACCGAAAGACCTCGCTGGATCCGCCGATCGTGTCGTCCTTAGGATGGTTGAAATCATAGATATAGTCGATGTCAGCCCTGATTTCCGGCGTAAAGAATTTCGTGTCCATGGGCGACTCTTTTGTGCGTGCGTTGCCGTTCAACCAGCTGAAATCAGCGAAGGCGAAGGGTTCAGAGGCGCTTGCCTTTGTTGCGCCCGAATTGCTTTTGTCTGTCACTTGGGCAGCAACAGGGGCACCTGCTGAGTTCCATGCAGTGACGCTGCTGCTAGGGTTTGCGACTATGTTGGAAGGGCTGGAACCGCTCAAGTCCTTAGCCGCAATTGATGCAGCCTGCGCCATGGATGGCGAAGTCCCTGCTGCGGCTGAGGCCGGCACGGCAGGTTGGTAGGCATCGCCAGCCTGCAGAGACGTACTCGCAGGAACGTGTCTAGTTTCAGCTTCGAGCTCCGCGACGCGCTTCTCGAGCAGCTCAATTCTGTCAAGAAACATGCGTTCACGTGCAGTCATCGGAGGAGGCGCCTCCGGCGGTGCCGGCGTGGGTCTCGCATCGACAGCATCAGGGGGCGCACTTTTGCTGCTACCATCCTTGTCTTTGGCGAATAGGCCTCCAGGAGCGGCAATGGAAAGGAGCAGCACTGCCAGCACAGGCCAGGACAGGTTCCTGTTGTTTTCAAGACCTACCATTTTTGCCTCCGTCCAAATTCATCCTCTCGCGGATTTGCTTACAGCCAGTCATGGCCGCGGACCGAGCAGGCTCTGCCATTGTCGGCCAAGGTTTGCGATGAAGCGCATCTCTGACGACGCCATTGCGCTATAGCTTCCAGCATAAAGAACTAAATCTGTCTCAAATCGCCGCCTCCGGCCTTTCGCAAGGAACGCTCCCAAGCCACGTGCCCCTTCTAGGAATCAGGTTTACCCTCGGATTTAGGGCTCAACTTCTTCTAAGCGGCGTCTCACCCTTCGCCGCTTGGCCCCCGCGCGGACGGCATCGAAAGATGCATAAAATTAGTCAGCCCGCAGAGCGTCTTGCGCCCTAGGCTTTGCCAGGTCACGGGTGGTTTCATCCGCAGTCTTCGGTCTTTGCATCATGTCTGGAGAAGATCCGGCGGATCTACCCGAACTGCTCACGCGATCGCACGGGGCTCGCATGCCAGCCCGAAGTGGATTGAGCTCGTGGTTCAATTCATGAATGGTGGCGATATCCTGACCAGCTCTTGGAGAATCCACCGTGTGCAATTGTGGGACCAGAAGAAGCAACAAAAGGAGAAAAAGGCAGAGTATCTCGAGATTCCTGGGGAGATGATTTTCCCGCTTGGGGTTCGAAGGGGATGAACGCGACACAGACTGTGCGTCGCCTGCCGGAGTCTTTTCTCGGCGGGAATGGACTGCGTCTGCAGAGTCGGGGGCGGGCTTGTACCGCGATTTTATTTTGCTGTCGGCCTGAAGACGAAGTAGAACGTAGATGAAGAATCCCACTCCACTTATGCAGAGCAGAAGAAAGATGGCCCGGCCAAGGCCCACATGGGCGCTCGCTATTACGGGCAGAAGAGAAAAAGACAAGGCTCTTACCTCTCGTGTGGATAAAAAGTACAGCCAGAGGGGTCAGGAAGGAGTAAAGAAGTCATAAGGATTCTGTAATGGCGGACGGAAATCTGCTACGAGGCGAATGGATCAGAGGAGACAACCGAAGAGCTGCCATTGTCGGGGGCGCAAGTCATAGCAATCTAGGGTGTTGCGCGTGAACGCACAGTGAGTGTGTCCAGGTCGAAACGATGACGCCGATGTGTCAGAATCACAGGCAAGCGCAAACGATCAGCCCGGAATGCCGGCTTCGGCATGCGACTTTTAGATGATGGATTTTTCGAGGCGGGGGCACTGAATGAAGATGAGAGCATGGGGAGTGATTTTGCTGGTTGCTGTGATGGCCGTCGGCTGCCGGAAGAAGCAGGACCAGACGGAAGCGATCCGTGCGGGGATTCTGAAGCATCTCGGTTCGGTGAATTCACTGAACGTCAGCGCGATGGAGATGACCGTAACGAACGTCAACATTCAAGGGAACCAGGCGACGGCGATGGCGGAATTCCGGCCCAAGAGTGGCGCACCAGCGGGAGCGGGCATGCAGGTTTCCTATTCGCTCGAAAAACAGAATGGCGAATGGGTTGTGGTGAAGAAAGAAACCGCGGGAGGCGAGATCAATCACCCGTCCACAAACGCTAATCCGCACATGCAGACCACGCCACCGGGAACGACTCAAGACATGCCCAACTTCCAGGATCTGCTGCATCCCGGGAGCCCGAACACAACTGGCGGCCTTCCTCCGGGACACCCGCCGGTCAGCTCGGGCTCGACCCCCAGTTCCAATGGTGGTGGATCCAGTCCAAAAACAAAGCAACCGTAGAGGGTACAAAGGTCAGGTTGGTATTCACGCGGCACAGCTGAATCAGGGTCCGGGGAGTAAGAAATTCTTCGCGGATTCCAGAGTTGATTTTTCCTCCAAACTGCCTAAGGGCATAAACCCCTTCCTACAAAGGCGATAATTCGTCTTCGTGTGGTTTTTCTTGATGAACAAACTGTTTTTCGAGGACTTTCCTGGCCAAGTCCCGCCCGGCAAGCCCAAAGGCGATCGCCAAGCCCAGCATCAGGGCACCAAAAACGATGGAAAAAGCCATGAGGACGGTCTGTTTTGCCAGACCGATTTGCTCGAGAGCCATCGAAAAGGCGAGAAAACCGATCATGATCCGGATCGCCTCGCTCAGCAGCCGCGGGGACGGAAGGCCCGCGTTCACTCCCGCAAGCAAAGCGGCGCGCGAAAAGAAATTGGCCGCGAGCAAACCTAAAAAAAGGATCACAAAAGCGACGAGGATTTGAGGGAGCAGAAGGATCAGCCTCTCAATCTGCTGCTGGAGACTGACGATGCCAAGCACGCTGATACCTACCACAATGAAACCCAACCAGATCAGCCAGAACAGGGCGCGGCTCACCAGCTCCGATACGGACGGAAGATCAGCCTTGCGCAAGATACGGGATGCGCCAGCCTCTTCGGAGACACGGTCGAGCTTCGTTACCCTCAAAACGGCCCGAACAACGAGCTTAAGCAGATAGGCGACCAGCCAGCCAACGAGAATAATGATCAGCATGACCAGAAGTCGGGGGAGGAATTCAGCGAGCATGTGCTCAAGGTTGCTGTAGGCCTGCTGAAGACCGTTCAAAATCATTTCTCTCATGACTCACCCTGTCCTTTCATATTCCAAAGGTTGAAAAACCAATTTTTTTGACGCTCGAACTGCTGATTGAGGTCCTCGATGTCAGCGTGGATCTCCTCGAAATTGGAAACGCGGTGCCTGATCAGAAAAGATGCGACTCGACCGCGATAGATGGGAACCAGAGCCTGAACCAAATGATCCCGATTGAGTACAGAGTGATGATACGAGGCGGCGAATTCGTAGACCACGCGCACCCAAAGCGGATTGCTGAGATGAAAAGTCGTTTCGTCCGCTGAGGACAACTTCGACAGTTCGGCGTAAGAGTCCGGGCTGAGAATGGACCCCAGGATCTGGGAAAGCTCCTCGATGCCGCTCCGATAGATCGCCAAGAGATTCTTGCGATCCACGCGAACGTACTCGCCGCTGATTTGCTGATCCGGACCAATAGTATGAACCCGGGAAAGCTGGCGAGGATTGAGCCAGATAGAAGCCGTCGAATCAAGGGACCAAAACAGTCCGTTGACCGTCTGGCGAATCGCGGAGACGACGCTGGAACCAGAACTTGCGCGGACCTTCGGACCAAGAAATGTCTGGCAGCAGCGATAGTCTCCCAAAAGTGCTGCAATGGCCATCCACAATTCACCGGTTTCCTGTAACGCTTCATCGTTCCAACTCCCTTCAGCGAGACAACGCGCAGCTAACCGTCCGGAAAAGGCAAACTCAGCAGGTACCAACTCGCGAACGGACCGGCCGAAGAGAGTACGGCTCATCGGAAAGAGAAGATTGCGCGTTAAAAGCCCGTCGAACTTGTGGCGGCTATAGAGCGGAGCAACGAAATCGTAACCCTCGCGATAGACAGGGCGCAGGAGACTGTCAATCCAGGAAGGTACGACGTTTTCCGCCGAAGCTGGGATGACCACGCAGGCTCTCGCACAGGACAAATCCGCCGCAGCCAGAATCGTACGTAATGAGGTCCCAACAGTAAAAACATTGCGGCTTCGTGCGCTGATACGCCGCAAGGTTCGAAGAGATTTGATGCTTCTCCCCACTTCGTCGAGAATCAGCCCTGGCTCCTCGCCCTCGGAGAAACCCGCGCCCGTTGACCCTCCGTCAAGATTGATAAGAACAGCCCTCTCGCGGGGAAAATTCCGGAGAATGGCTTCCTCGGCGGCATGCACGGCAGGGTTCGCCGTGTTGCCGCCTTCATTCGAGGTGATTCCCACCAAAAGATCGACTTCCCCGACGCTAATCAGCTGTCGGAGAAAATCATCGGTGAGGAAACTTTCCTGGGTCATGATGGCCGCCATATTGTCCCAATGCCGGACCGATCTTTCATATTCGCCTTAGGCGGAACCAAAAAAATTGGTAGGGACCCACGGTGAGAAGATAAGGCGTTGATCCCACCCGTGGAAAAGCCGTCCTGCCGAACATTTCGATGGGGATGGCGCCGTTATACTTACGCAAGTCCAGCTCCACAGCCTGAGCCGAACTGGAAAGATTGTTCACCACCAGCACCGATTCGTTGCCCAGTTGGCGGATGTATGCCAACACTCTGTGATTCAGAGGGAACAGAAATTCAATGGTTCCACGGCCAAAAACCGGGGTGGATTTGCGTACCTGAATGAGGCGGCGAGTCCAAGAAAGCAGGGAGTGCTCCGATCTTCTCTGGGAATCCACATTGATAGCCTGGTAACCATAGACAGGATTGGAAACGAGCGGGGAGTACAGCCGCTCTGGATCGGCGGAAGAAAACCCGGCATTCCAGTGACCGTTCCATTGCATGGGAGTTCGCACACCATTCCTGTCTCCCAGAAAGACATTGTCGCCCATTCCGATTTCATCGCCGTAATAGACGATCGGTGTGCCGGGGAGGGACATCAGGAGTCCGTTGAGAAGTTCGATGCGGCGGCGATCGTTTTCCATCAACGGCGCCAGCCGGCGGCGGATGCCAATGTTGATGCGCATGGTTTTGTCGCGCGCGTATTCGTCATACATATAGTCGCGTTCCGCGTCGGTCACAATTGCCAGCGTCAACTCGTCATGATTGCGCAGGAAAATGCACCACTGGGAAAGGTCTGGAATCTGTGGAGTCTGCTGAAGAATTTCAATGATTGGCTTGCGGTCTTCGAGCTTCACAGCCATGAACATTCTGGGCATCAAAGGAAAATGGAAGGCCATGTGGAACTCGTCGCCGGTCCCGAAGTAGGAGCATAGATCGGCTGGCCATAAATTTGCTTCGGCGAGCAGCATTTTCCCGGGGAAAGCCGCATCCAAGCGCCGCCGGAGTTCTCGAATGACCTCGTGGGTTTCCGGAAGATTTTCACAAGAGGTTCCCTCGCGTTCGACAAGGTACGGAACGGCATCCAAGCGAAACCCGTCCACCCCCAGCTCGAGCCAGAATTTCATGACGTTCCAGATTTCCTCGCGCACGGCAGGATTGTCATAATTGAGGTCAGGTTGATGGCTGAAAAAGCGGTGCCAATAATATGACTTTGAAACGGGATCCCAAGCCCAGTTGGAAAGCTCGGTATCGAGAAAGATGATGCTCGCGTGGCGGTAACGGTCGTCCGTGTCGCTCCAAACGTACCAGTCACGGCGTGGATTATCGCGAGAACTCCGCGCCTCGTGAAACCAAGGATGCTGGTCGGAGGTGTGATTGAGGACGAGCTCGATGATGATCCGAATGCCCCGGTCGTGGGCAGCATTCAGAAAAGCCTTGAAGTCGTCCAGACTGCCGTAGCTTGAATGGACCGACGTGTAATCGGCAATGTCGTAGCCGTCATCGCGTAGCGGCGAAGGATAGAAAGGAAGCAACCACAGAGTGTTTATGCCGAGTTCCTCGAGGTAGGGTAGTTTCTGTTGCAGTCCGCGAAAATCTCCGATGCCGTCGCCATTGCAGTCGTAGAACGTGCGGACGTGCAGCTGATAGATGATCGCGTCCTTATACCAGAGCGGTTGCTGCGGAAGGCTCAACGATTTATACCTTTCGTATCCAATGTTACCGGACCAAGAATGTAGCCGGGGATCCGCTCAAATCTTATCTCGTGAAAGGTGCTGCAAACTCACCGCCGACAGTCCCGGAAGAGGGAGTCTCGGGGCGCTTGCGCTGCCGGCCCTTGCGGCGTAATTTTGCCGAGATTCCCGAAAGGAATCATATATATCGTATCGCGATAGACCCAAAACTCGCTAACCCAAATCTCTGAAGTTTCAATCAAATGGTTGCGGAAGGGACCAGCTTGGGAGCGCAAAACGATGGAGTCTCTTTGAGCCTGGACCGGAGCCGGCTCGGATGGACTGGGTAGACGAGTATGCTGTGAAGGCTTTACCCGCATTGACATCGAAGTTTAGTTACGCCACTCTGTGCGCGTCAAAGAGGCGACGCTACGACGTTTCGCGCTCCAATCGAGCATCTGTTCCGAGAAGCTGAATCGCAAGCTCAGCACTGCGTTCAGGCATGCCAAGCCAAATCATAAACATCGAAGACTTGCGCCGGTCGGCGAGAAAGCGGCTCCCTCGAGTTGTTTTCGATTACCTGGATGGCGGTGCAGAGGATGAGTTGACCCTACGCGAAAATCGCCGGGCATTCGAAGCGACGATCTTTCGTCCGCGTCAGGCGGTCGCGATTGGGCACTGCGATCTGACTACGACGGTCCTGGGCACCCGTGTTGCCCTGCCCATGCTCTTGGCTCCCGTCGGCTACAGCCGGGTCATGCATCCAGGCGGGGAAGTTGCAGCAGCCCGTGCTGCGGGTGAAGCTGGGATCGGCTACATTCTATCCACAATTTCCGGATACAGATTGGAAGACGTGAAAGCGGCTTCATCTGGAACGTGTTGGTACCAGCTTTATCTGGTTGGAGGTCGCGAGGCGGCTGAGGCGGCGATCCATCGCGCAAAGCAGGCAGGATTCTCCGCTCTGGTTGTCACGATTGACACGCCTGTTGCGGGAATGCGGGAGCGGGACCTCCGCAACGGCACCAAACAACTTTTTGGAGGAAGTATTCTTTCCAAGATTCCCTTTCTGCCACAGATTTTGCTCCGGCCGCGATGGTTAACTAGATTTTTATTGGATGGCGGCGCACCCATTTTGGAAAACATTGTGATTCCAGGCCAGGGGCCGATGCCGCTCGTGGACGTCACCGCTGCGTTGGCAAACACAGTCGTGACCTGGGAGGACATGCGTTGGCTGCGCGAAGCGTGGCACGGGCCGATCGTGGTGAAGGGAGTTCTGACCGGCGAGGATGCGCGAAGAGCGGTCGGAGAAGGTGCGGCAGCAATCATCGTGTCCAATCATGGTGGCCGTCAATTAGATGGCGTTTCCGCTTCGCTGTGGGCCTTGCCGGAGATCGTCGCCGCCGTCAATGACCGGGCCGAGGTACTTATGGATGGGGGTATTCGCCGTGGAAGCGATGTGGTGAAAGCGATCTGCCTTGGCGCACGATCGGTGCTGATCGGCCGCGCCTTTGCCTACGGATTAGCCGCCGCCGGCTATGCGGGCGTCACGCAAGCTCTGCAAATCTTGCGGAATGATTTGGAGCGAACCCTGACCTTGCTTGGTTGTCCTTCGATTGCCAACCTCGATTCGTCCTACGTGAACCTCCCGACCAGCTGGTCAAGAAGCACCGGACTCTCCTGATCAAGCCGCGCTGAGGATCCGAACTCGTTGAAAGGTCCCGACGGCAAGGATCTCGCTCGCCTGGATCTGTAGATTTCCATTTACACGGCGGTGCTTCAGGTGACGCGCCCCTGGAAGTATCCCGGGGCCAACTTTGATCTCGAATTCCTTGTCCCGGCCGTGAACCCGGTACGAACTGCAGTTCAGGGTGCAATCTAGCAGGAGTCGAGATATTGTAGTCAGCAGCTTGACGTACCTTCAATTCCTGGAACCCATTTAGAGGTCAGCAAAAAGTAGAGTTTGTAATCGGTCAGCGTTAGCCGTTGGCGTCTTCAATAGCCCGAAGGAGCTTCTGAAGATCGGGCAGCCGGTCTCCATACCCTCCCTGGGCATGAAAAGCCGGAGGGAAAAGAAAGAGAGCAGATGCCATGAAGTTGTCTCCGATTAATTTGTTTCCCTTGAAAAGGGCTTCTGTCTGCATGTTGCTCGGCGTGTGCCTCTGGTGTCCCCAATTAGTCTTGGCACAGGGGCCCGTTGGCGCAGGTTCCAGCAGGACTTCCCTTCCCGATGCTCCCAAACCCCAAGGCAATACGAATTCCAATGCGAGAACCACCCCACGTTTTGTGGGCTACATGACGAACAAGTCCATCGTCTTTCCGGACATCGCGTTTAGTGAAGGCCCTCTCACTCCGGGCGGAAAATTCAAGCTCTTTGTGAATCAGAGCGTTTCTCCTGCATACGTTCTGACGGCGGGAATCAACGCTGCGTATGACCAGGCCCGAGACTCCCCCATGGATTACGGTCAGGGCTGGGATGCCTATGGCGGCCGTTTTGGAATGGAGATGGCTCGGACGTCGTCGAACAGCTTTTTCAGCACGTTTGTTTTCGCCTCTGCGCTGCATCAAGACCCGCGCTTTTTTCCCCAAAGTCACCCCAGCTTGTGGGGAAGTATCAAGTACTCGGCCCGACGCGTGTTCGTGACCAGAACGGATTCGGGGAGAGACACATTCAATACATCCGCCATCGCGGGGACCCTGGCGGCAGAGGGACTGGCAACCGTGTACTTGCCTGCTTCGGAAGGGACTGCGGCAAGGTACGGAGCGCGCGTCGGAGTGGACCTAGCCTGGAGGTTTGCGGGGAATATGTTCAAGAACTACTGGCCCACCATGTTTCGCAGCCTGGGATTGAACCGACTGAAAGTCATTCCCGGCCCGGGCTCTTGAGGAAATCCTACCTGAAGAGCTAGCAGACGTTTTGCTCGGGGATTGCTTTGCTTGGCAATGCCTCATTTTTGCCCCCACCCAACTCGGGCAGTCGAGCACTGCCGGGATCGAGTGGGGTCGGTTGGATTCGCGTCTCTGATTCTTAGGCGATCCGGATCAGCCCGAATAAGTCGCGGATCGTCGCCTATTTGAGGAGGTTCTCACCTGCGTCTCGAGGTGTTTTAGTGTGTAGTCGCAAAGCAAAACAGAAGCGATACGTTCTTTTCCGTGAAGTAATCGGGCGGATCAAGCAAGTTCTCGTTAGGCCGACCAAGCCGAAATCCTGCTAGAAAGGCTATGGCACAGACCCTTCTGGGATGGGCAGAAGATTTATTAGGCCTCCCCTGAACGCACGTATAGTTCGGAAAGTAAGGGCGTCATTGGCAAGCGGATCGGGCCACCTCGACTCCTTTGCGTTGAGATCGCGTACGACTAGATTTTATTGGAGACCCCCGTGTCCGCCTTTTTTGTCCTGATGGACCTGTGTCCCGATTGTTTCATTCGCTCATGAATATCGTGAGTGCGAGAAAATAGAATGAAAATGCAAAAAGTTGATGCAAGCAATTAGGTGCGGAGGTTGAGACCCGGCGGACGAAGCAGATCTTCATGCGCTGAACCGAGATGCTGTAAACCGGGACCAATTCCAGCTAACGTTTTTCTGGTTTGCGGCGTCCCGCCCGGTTCAAAATACGGCGAACTTTCTTGGGAGAGATGGAGAGGCGCGTCGCTACGCGGGAAATCTTGCGGCCCTCGCGCTCCCAGACCCGCGGGATGATAAACTCTGCAAACTCTTCAGCGATCTGCTGGAAAGTTTTTTCACCGGTTGCTCCCTGGGACCACGCCTTTAGGGTTGCATCAATGCTTCCCCGGTGCATCACCTTCGACTTCAGGATTTGAAGATCGTCCCACATGTTGTCGGGCTGGTTGCTCCGGTTGCAAGCTAAGGCGTGGTCATAGGATTCACGGGCTGCGTCCGGGTTGTCAAAAAAAGCATTGCAGTGTGTGAGTCCCTGCCAAAGGTAGGCGCTGGCCAACAGGCGATGGTTCTGCGTGTGCTTGGCGAGGTCAATGGCCTCTTGGATGGATTCGAGAGCACGCCTCGCATGAGTGCCAGGGTCTGTGCTTTCTCCTATTTCCTCGTCTACCCTGGCGTTTTCAATCATGCACTGGAGGACGCGCGCCCGCCCCATCAAGATGTAGTCGCGTTTTTCCTCTCCTAAGCGGTAGGCGATGGTTGCCTTGGCTTCGGCGCGGTCAAAATCGTCATTGTCGAAGAAGATGTAGCCAGAATTCAAATGCACGGTGCCTGCCCCGTGATGATTCGGGTGATGAAGATAGATTGCATTGGCGTCATCCAAGTGAGTCAGGGCTTCTTCGCGCAGCTGACTCAGGCGTGCTCGATCGTGAAGGTTGGAGCCGCGCTTTAGTCCGGCATTCGGCCCGGCTCTACGGCGGCGTTCTGTTTCCTTGTCAATTTTTTTCCGGAGTTGCAGGGCGATTCTTCTCTTGGCCAGGGCCATATTCGCTAGAGAGCGGGCTAGGTTCGGGTGTTGGGGATC